>JGI24770J26754_10001467_pt1 | contig 16716 bp, 14 predicted proteins | sample LakOneMetagenome_FD_26754 | JGI IMG/M metagenome (IMG submission 26754) | reverse complement strand
TCCCAATCGGGACCCGGCCGCCAGTCGCCATCGCCGCCGGCATATCCGCCGCCGCCGGCATGGTGGCCGCCATGCCGCCCGCCTTCGCCGCCTTTCCAGCGGCGCTGCACGCGGAACACGCCTTCGCAACCCTGGTCGACCCAGATGCCGGCGCGATTCCAGCCCCAGCTGCTGCCTTCGACGCAACGGGTCTTGGAGATCTGGCTGACNAGTCGCACATCGCTGCCGCGGCCGGTATCGACCTGGCACATGTTGTACTGGTAACCCTCGCTCGCGCAGCGCACGTCGATGTCGCGATCCCAACCGGGTCCCGGCTGCCAGTCGTTGTTGTACTGCGCTGCGGCGGTCGCGCGGAGCGCGGACGCGAGTGGCAATGCATCGGGCGCAGCTGCAGCGGATACCGCGCAGACGGATAACGTGAGGGCGATGATTCCGTGGACGGGCTTGAGCATGACCTACTCCCTGGGTTTGGTTGGCTTGTGGATGCCCNGGCAGTCTAGCCCTCGAAACTGAACAGGACCGAAGCAGGGTCAGCTGGCGCTGCCGTCGGCCTTCGGGGCGGGCGCCGGCTTGCTCTCCGTCGCCGCAGCGTTCGCTTTCGCTTCCGGCTTCGCGTCCACCTTCGGAGCCTCGTCCTTGCCGGCNAGGTTGCGCTTGGTATCGCCCTCCTTCTTGAAGTCGGTCTCGTACCAGCCGCCACCGGCAAGGCGGAACTGCGGCGCGCTCAGGCGTCGCTTCACCTGCGGCTTGCCGCATTCGGGACAGTCGAGCGGATCCGGATCGGACAACTTCTGCAGGCGGTCGAACACGGCCTTGCAGGCGGTGCATTCGAATTCGTAGATCGGCATCTGGACCTCGGTACGACGATGGCGCGGGTTCGCGACTATGCGGATATGCCGCGCCAATTCAAGCCCCCGACCTCATTCGGCGATGAAACCGGCCTTGCGGTGGCTGCCGTCGCAATACGGCTTGTTGCGCGACTGCCCGCAGCGGCACAGGAACGTTTCCGTGACGCGATTGAGGGTATGGCCGGTGCCGCTGACGATTTCCAGGTTGCCGCTGACCTTGAGTGGCCCGTCCTTCTGTGGCTCCACCCGCAATTCGCCGTCGCGCGACGCCAGCGGCTGCGAGGCGACGACCGCCGGTTCGCCGGTGGCGCTGAAACCGATGTCGGCATGACTGCCGTCGCACCACGGCTTGCGTTTGGAGGCACCGCAGCGGCACAGGGTCGCGCGCAGGCCATCGTCGACACCGCGCATGCGCAACGGCGCGTTGAATGCGAGCGGACCGTTTTCGCGCACGCGCACGGTGTTGACGATCGGCGCGGCCTCGCCCTCGCCGCCGTCATGGCGTTCGCAGCGGATCGCTCCGGACGGGCAATTCTTCGCGATGCGCATAAGCTCGTCCGCGCTCGCCGCGTCGGGATGGATCCACTCGCCCTCGACGTTCGGCACGAACACGTCCGGGTGATCGAGCACGCAGTTGCGCGAATGCACGCAGCGCTGCCCGTCGAAATGCACCGTGACCGACTTGCCCTTGACGACCTCGGTTGCCATCGCCGCTTCCTCCGCTCCGCATCGTGCTGCAGGGTCGATGCTTGTCGGCACCGATCGTAGGGCGGGCCTTGGCCCGCCGCAATCGGCCATGGCGTCGCAGCGGTGGGCCGAGGCCCACCCTATGTCTTGCGGAAAGCGAGCTTGCCGCCTTCGGCGTCCACCGCAATCGTGTCGCCCGGCTGGAAACGGCCCTCGAGGATTTCCTTGGCCAGCGGATTCTCGAGCTGCTGCTGGATCGCGCGCTTGAGCGGACGGGCACCGTAGACGGGATCGAAGCCGACGTTGCCGAGCAGGTCGAGCGACTTGTCGGACAGTTCCAGCTTCAGCTGGCGCTCGGCGAGCCGCTTGGCCAGATACCCGGTCTGGATGCGCGCGATCGCGCGGATCTGCGTCTTGTCGAGCGCGCGGAACACCACGATCTCGTCGAGGCGGTTGATGAACTCGGGCCGGAAGTGCGCCTGCACGACGCCCATCACCGATGCCTTCATCTGCGTGTACGCCTGCTCGTCATCGGTGCCGGCGTACTCCTGGATGAACTGCGAACCGAGGTTCGAGGTCATCACGATCACCGTGTTGCGGAAATCGACGGTGCGACCCTGGCCGTCGGTGAGGCGACCGTCGTCGAGTACCTGCAGCAGGATGTTGAACACGTCGTGGTGCGCCTTCTCGACTTCGTCGAGCAGGATCACGCTGTACGGGCGGCGGCGCACGGCCTCGGTGAGATAGCCGCCTTCCTCGTAGCCGACGTAACCGGGAGGCGCGCCGATCAGGCGGCTCACGGAATGCTTCTCCATGAACTCGCTCATGTCGATGCGGACCATCGCTTCGGTCGAATCGAACAGGAAACCCGCGAGCGCCTTGCACAGCTCGGTCTTGCCGACGCCGGTCGGGCCGAGGAACAGGAACGAACCGTTCGGGCGGTTCGGATCGGACAGGCCCGCGCGCGAGCGGCGGATCGCGTCGCTGACCGCGCGCACGGCCTCGTCCTGGCCGACCACGTTGCGATGCAGCTCGTCTTCCATGCGCAGCAGCTTCTCGCGCTCGCCTTCGAGCATTTTCGAAACCGGGATGCCGGTCCAGCGCGCGACGACCTCGGCGATTTCCTCCGCGGTGACCTTGTCCTGCAGCAGGGTGAAACCCTTCGTCTCGGCTTCCTGCGCGGCCTTGAGCTGCTTGTCGAGTTCGGGCAGGCGCCCGTACTGGATCTCGCTCATCTTCGCGTAGTCCTGGCGGCGCTGCGCGGCTTCCAGTTCGAGGCGCGCGCCTCGATCTGCTCCTTGATCTTCGTCGCGCCCTGCAGGGTCGCCTTCTCCGATTTCCACACTTCGTCGAGGTCGGAATACGCGCGTTCGAGCACGCCGATCTCGCTCTCGAGGTCGGCCAGGCGCTGCTTCGACTCGGAATCCTTTTCCTTCTTCAGCGCCTCGCGCTGGATCTTCAGCTGGATCAGCCGGCGCTCCTTGCGGTCGAGCTCCTCCGGCTTGGAATCGATCTCCATGCGGATGCGCGACGCCGCTTCGTCCATGAGGTCGATCGCCTTGTCCGGCAGCTGGCGGTCCGCGATGTAGCGGTTCGACAGCGTCGCCGCGGCGACGATCGCCGGGTCGGTGATCTCGACGCCGTGGTGCACCGCGTATTTTTCCTTCAGGCCGCGCAGGATCGCGATCGTGTCCTCGACGCTCGGTTCGCCGACGAACACCTTCTGGAAGCGCCGCTCGAGCGCGGCATCCTTCTCGATGTACTTGCGGTATTCGTCGAGCGTGGTCGCGCCGATGCAATGCAGCTCGCCGCGCGCGAGCGCGGGCTTCAACATGTTGCCCGCGTCCATCGCGCCCTCGGCCTTGCCGGCGCCGACCATCGTGTGCAGTTCGTCGATGAACAGGATCACCTGTCCTTCCTGCTTGGACAGGTCGCTGAGGACGCCCTTGAGGCGCTCCTCGAACTCGCCGCGGAATTTCGCGCCGGCGATCAGCGCGCCCATGTCGAGCGAGAGCACGCGCTTGCCGCGCAGGCCCTCGGGCACTTCGTCGTTGATGATGCGCTGCGCGAGGCCTTCGACGATCGCGGTCTTGCCGACGCCGGGNTCGCCGATCAGCACGGGGTTGTTCTTGGTGCGCCGCTGCAGCACCTGGATCACGCGGCGGATTTCCTCGTCGCGCCCGATCACCGGATCGAGCTTGCCCTTCTCGGACCGCGCNGTCAGGTCGATCGTGTACTTCTCCAGCGACTGGCGCTGGTCCTCGGCATTTTCCGACTGCACTTTTTCGCCACCGCGCACCTTCTCGATGGCCGCTTCGATGTTCGCCTTGGTCGCGCCAACCGCCTTCAGCGCCGNGCCGACCTCGCCCTTGTCGTCGAGCGCGGCGAGCACGAACAGTTCCGACGCGATGAACGCATCGCCACGCTGCTGGGCGAGCTTGTCNGTGAGGTTGAGCAGGCGGTTGAGGTCGTTCGAGACATTGATGTTGCCTTCCTGCCCGGCGACCTTCGGCAGCTTGTCGAGGATCTGCCCGATGCGCGTGCGCAGCGCAGGCACGTTGACGCCGGCCTGCGCCAGCAGCGGGATGGTCGANCCGCCCTGCTGTTCGAGCAGTGCCGCCGTCAGGTGGACCGGCTCCAGCATGTTGTGGTCGCGCCCGACCGCGAGGCTCTGCGCATCGGCGAGCGCCTGCTGGAANCGGGAAGTGAGTTTGTCCATTCGCATGGTGGCGGATGTCCTGTCGAAGTTGGAGGCCGCGCGGCGGGCGACCGGCTGGCGACGAAATGGGGTGAACGCGCCCTCGATTCAAGCGAGCATGGTGCTGCGCCGGCAGGCTCCGCCGTCACGCACGGCGCGGGCACCGGCCTACAGGAAGCGTGCGCGCTGTTCCGGCGTCGGCACGAAGCAGGTTGCGTTGCGGCCGAACCAGCGGTAGCGGTGGCGTGCGACGAAGCGGTAGATGCGGTCGCGCAGCGGCTTCGGTATCCAGGCGAGCGCGTGTGCCGCCCTGAAGGCACCGCCGAGACTGCCCACCACGCGGCGAATGGCATCGGTGTCCGTCCATGCCGCGTCGCCTTCGAGCAACAGGAACGAACTCGGATCGTCCGGATCGAGGCCATGCGCGGCGAGCAACGCGCGGCCGGCGGTGGTCTGCATCGCGGCGAAGCGGTAGCGCGCGTCGCGGTCGTGGCGCAGCAGGAAACGCACCCAGCCGCTGCACAGCGCGCAATCGCCGTCGAAGACGATGATCGCGGCGTCGCGCTGCTCAGCCGACATCGAGCCAGCCCCGGTAGTGCACGAGCAGGCCGGCGAGCGGCAGCGCCGCGCGCACGTCGAAGCAATAGCGACCATCCGCCTCGCTCTCGCGCGCGGCGACACCGGCGAACCAGCGCGCCGGCAGCGGCACGCCGAGCGCGCGCGCCTGCACGACCGACCATTCGAGGCCGCCTTCACGCGCGCTCAGGCGGAACACGAACGTGGCCAGGCCAAGGCGTTCGTGCAGCAAGCCGCCGCGCTCGCGCAGGTGCGATGGCATGACGTGGCCGCCGACGTGGCGCGACCAGTGCTCGCCATCGGCATCGGCGGCGATGGCGACCTCGATCGGCACTTGTCCTTCCGGCGGCAGGCGCGTGGCCCAGGCGCACAGCCGCGCCAGCGGATGATGCCCGCGCNCGACCTCGACCTCGCCGCGATAGCGGTGCGTGCCGGCCGCACGATGCAGCCTGCGCACGCATGCGGGCAGCGTCTCGAACGCGCCGCCGAGCAGGCGTTCGAACAGCGCCGTCACGCGATCCAGACCAGCGTGGCGAAGCGGCCTGTGTCGCGTTCGCGCCGATACGAATAGAAGCGTTCGTCGCGGAACGTGTCGAAACCGCCACCCTCCACGCGCGCGACCCCGGCGCCGGCGAGACGCCGGCGCGCGAGCGCCGGCAGGTCGCAGCGCCAGTGGCCCGGTCGGGTTGCGACGAACGCNGCGGCGCTGCCGGCTTCGGCGTCGACGAAGGCANCACGCACCTCGTCGCCGACTTCGTATGACGCGGCGCCGATCGCCGGNCCGATCCACGCCAGCAGCCGCGCCGGCGCCACGCGCAACGAGGCGATCGTCGCCTCNAGCACGCCCGCAGCGAGGCCGCGCCAGCCGGCGTGCGCGACGCCGACCGCGCTGCCGTCGTCGNTGCAGAACAGCACCGGCAGGCAGTCGGCGGTGAGCACGGCGAGCACCACGCCCGCCTGCATCGTCACGGCCGCATCGGCTTCGGNTTCCGCCTCGANCGGCATCGCGTGCGCTTCGTGCACCGCAGTCCNGTGCACCTGGCGCAGCCAGCGCGGTGGCGCCGGCAGGCCTGCGCGCGCGATCAGCGCCGCGCGATTCGCCGCAACCGCCTGCGNCACGTCGCCGCAGCGCGTGCCGAGATTGAAGCGNTCGAACGGCGCCAGNGAATGGCCGGGCATCGCGCGCGTNGTCACGCAGGCACGCACGTTGGACGGCGCAGGCCAGTCCGGGAGGATCAACGCACCGTCGGCCAGCGCCGCATCAGCGTTCACCGTGCTCCTTGACGTCGACCCGCAGCGCGGCGAGCAGGCGCTCCATGTCGGCCGGCCGCTCTGCTTCGATCGTGAGTGGTTTGCCGGTCTTCGGATGGGCGAATTCGAGCTTCTCGGCGTGCAACGCCTGGCGCTTGAATGCGCGCAAGGCATCGACGAGCTCCACCGAGGCACCCTTCGGCAGCTTCAGCAGGCCGCCGTATTGCGCATCGCCGACCAGCGGATGCTTGACGTGCGCCATGTGCACGCGGATCTGGTGTGCGCCCGGTTTCGAGGCGGCATTCGACCAGGGTCATGGTGCGGAACCGCTCGCGCACGCGGTAATGCGTGATCGCCTCGCGTCCGTCCTCGCGCACCGCCTGCTTCAGGCGGTCGTGCGAATGGCGGCCGATCGGCTCGTCGACGCGGCCACCGGCGACCATCGCGCCATACACGATCGCGGCGTACTGGCGATGCACGTCGCGTTCGGACAGCTGCTCGACCAGCGAGGTGTGCGCGCGCAGCGTGCGCGCGACGACCATCAGGCCGGAGGTGTCCTTGTCGAGGCGGTGCACGATGCCGCCGCGCGGGATCTCGGCGAGTTTGGGATCGTGATGCAGCAGCGCGTTCTGCAGGGTGCCGGCCGGATTGCCGGCGCCCGGATGCACGACCAGGCCGGGCGGCTTGTTGACGACGATGAGGTCGGCGTCCTCGTAGCGGATGTCGAGCGGGATGTCCTCGGCCTGCGCACCGATCTCGCGCTCCATCAGCACGTCGAGCGCGACCGCCTCGCCGCCGCGGACGATCTGCCGCGGCGCGGCTGCTTCGCCATCCAGGCGCGCGGCNCCGGCCTTGATCCACGCGGTCAGGCGCGAACGCGAGAAATCCGGGAACAGCTCGGCCAGCGCCTGGTCGAAACGGCGCCCGGCGAGATGCTCGGGAATGGTCGTGTCGAGGCGTTGCGTGTTCAGGTGCGATTCGGTTTCGGTCATTGCAGGCGGGTCCTGCCGCCGCGCGCTACCAGCGCCGGCGACGTTTCAGGTTATGATCGGCGCTTCGCGAGGTGCCCCGAGGCACCGCGGGCCGGCCGATCCGGCGCGCTCCGGCGGCCACGGCCGTGCGGCCTACCCCATCCCGTCCATCATCGCAGAGCCTGCCATCCGCATGCGAGTCTCCCCAAGCTTCCGCTTCATCCTGCGCACCGNGATGCTCGTGCTGATCGTCGCGCTGGCCGGCTGTTCCCTGTTCCATCGCGGCGCCANGAAGGGCGACCCGATGGACACGATGACGGTCGAGGAACTNTATCGAAAGGGCGTCGACGGCCTCGATGCCGGCAACAACGACCTGGCGATCCGGTCGTTCACGCGCCTGAACTCGCGCTTCCCGTTCGGCCCGTACACCGAGCAGGCGCAGCTCAACCTCGCCTACGCGCAGTACAAGGACGACAAGCCGGACGACGCNTATTCGACCATCAACCGCTTCATCAAGACCTACCCGACCCACCGCCATGTCGACTACGCGTACTACCTGCGCGGGCTGATCAACTTCAACCGCTCGGGCGGGTTCCTCGAGCGCTACGTCGGCCAGGACATGACCAAGCGCGACCAGGCCAACCTGCGCCAGTCGTTCGACGATTTCGGCGCGCTGCTCAGCCGNTATCCGCAAAGCATCTACAGCGCGGATGCGCGCCAGCGCATGGTTGCCCTGCGCAACATGATGGCGCAGGCCGATCTCAACATCGCGCTGTTCTACCTCAAGCGTGAAGCCTACGTCGCCGCCTCGAACCGCGCGAAGACCGTGATCGAGACGTACCCGCAGACGCCCCAGGCCGGCGATGCGCTCGCGGTCATGGTGCGCAGCTACCGCAAGCTCGGCCAGGACAAGCTCGCCGACGACNCCGAGCGCGTGCTCAAGCTCAACTACCCCGACCATGCCTCGTTGCACGGCAACTGGCCGCACTACCGCTCGAACTGGTGGAAGCTGATTCCGCTTTCGAACCGCGGATGATCTTCGGCGGCACGCGCTGCGCGCGTACCGCCCTACCGCCAGATCACGGTGGGCCAGGGCCCACCCTACGCTCGAACGGGTGGCAGCTGATTCCGCTGTCGAACCGCGGATGATCTTCGGCGGCACGCGCTGCGCGCGTACCGCCCTGCCGCCGAGACGCCCTTACCGCCAGCCTGACGTAATGGGATAGCGGCGCTCGCGACCGAACGCGCGGCGCGACACCTTCGGGCCTGGTGCGGCCTGCTGGCGTTTCCACTCGCTGATGCGCACCAGGCGCAGCACGCGCTCGACCACGGCGGGATCGAAACCGGCGCGCACGATCTCCTCGCGCGACTGTTCGCCNTCGACGTGGCGCAACAGGATCGCATCGAGCACGTCGTAGGGCGGCAGCGAATCCTGGTCGGTCTGGTTTTCGCGCAGCTCCGCCGACGGCGGTCGCGCGATCACCTCCGGCGGAATCACCGGAGCGCCGGCGATCGCGTTGCGCCAGCGCGCGAGCGCGAACACCTCGGTCTTGTAGAGGTCCTTGATCGGCGCGTAGCCGCCGCACATGTCGCCGTAGATGGTCGCGTAGCCGACCGCATACTCGCTCTTGTTGCCGGTCGTGAGCACGAGGCCGCCGAACTTGTTCGACAGCGCCATCAGGATCGCACCTCGGCAACGCGACTGGAGGTTNTCGGCGGCNACGTCGGAGTTGGATCCTGCGGGCGGAGGCGCGTGGGCCGAAAAGGCGGGAGCGAGCGCGTCGAGGAAGCCCTGGAACGGAGTTTCGATCGGAACGGTGATGATCTTCACGCCCAGCGCTTTGCCTGCTCGTCGGCGAGGTCGTTGCTGAGATCGGAGGTGTAGCGCGACGGCATCCGCACGCCGGTCACGTTGCCGGCGCCGAGCGCGTCGACCGCCACGCTGAGCACGAGCGCCGAATCGATGCCGCCGGACAACCCGATCCAGACCTTGTCGAAACCNTTCTTCGCGCAATAGTCGCGGGTGCCACGCACGATTGCGCGCCACGCGAGCGCGTCGCGACTTTCGTCCTCCTCGGCCGGCCAGGCGACTGGCGAGAAGCGGCGCGTCGACGCGTCGTAGTCGGTGACCAGCCAGTGGTCCTCGAACGCGCGCGCGGCCGCATGCACGTGGCCGTCGCCGTCNGCAAGCACCGAGGCGCCGTCGAACACGACCGCGTCCTGGCCACCGACCGCGTTGAGATAGGCGATGCCTACGCCGACCCCACCCTGCTGCGACTCGCGCACGCGCTGCGCCAGCAGGGCATCGCGCTGGCCGTGCTTGTCGCGCTCGAACGGCGACGCGTTCGGCACCAGCACCAGCTCGGCGCCGGCAGCCAGCGTGCTCGCCAGTGGTTCGGCGAACCAGACGTCCTCGCAGATGATCAGGCCGACCCGGACGCCATCGATCTCGAACACGCAGTCGTCGCGATCCGGGTCGACGTCGAAGTAGCGTCGCTCGTCGAACACGGCGTAGTTCGGCAACTCGCGCTTGCGGTAGGTCGCGGCGACCGNACCATCGCGCAGCACGCTGGCCGCGTTGTAGACGACCGCGCCGGCGGCCTGCGGCCAGCCGACGATCGCGACGATGCCGCGCACGCCGGATGCGATCCGCCCAAGCGCGGCTTCGCATTCGGCAAGGAAGCTCGGTCGGAGCAACAGGTCNTCCGGCGGATAGCCGCTCAGCGCAAGNTCCGGGAACAGCACGACGTCGGCGGCGATGNANNTCGCGCGCCTGTGCAATCAACGCGGCGATGCGTTGCTCGTTGTGCGCGACGGCACCGACCGGAAAATCGAACTGGGCGAGGGCGATGCGGAGCCTGGACATGTGCGGCGACGGTTCACGGAGGCGACGCGGATTGTAAGGCCGCGCCGCCCTCGCAAACCGATGCCGTCACGGAATGCCCGTGACGACGTTGACGATCGCGGTCGCGGTGCCGCCGCGGCCGTCGCTGATGGTGTAGGTGAAGGTCGCCGAGTTGAGGAAACCCGCGGGCGGTATCCACGTCACCGTGTTGCCGGTGATCGCGACCGTGCCGGCCGGCGCACCGTTGGGGTCCACCGGCATGGTGACGCCGATGATCGTCAGCGGATCGCCGTCCGGGTCGGAGTCGTTGGCGAGCACCGGAATCACGGTCTGGTTGAGTCCGCCGGTGTCGGCGACCGCGACCGGCGGCTGGTTCGGCGCCGGCGACACGACCACGGTGACGAAGGCCGTCGCAACGCCGCCGCGCCCGTCGCTTATCGTGTAGGCGAAGCGGTCGAGGCCGTTGAAGCCCGGGCCGGGCGTGTAGACGATCGCGTTGCCGGCAATCGTCGCCGTGCCGTTCGACGCCGGCGTCACGCTCGCGATCACGAGCGGGTCGCCGTCGGGGTCGGAATCGTTCGCGAGCACTGCGATGGTGACCGGCTGGCCGAAGGGCGTCGTCGCGTTGTCATCGACCGCGGTCGGCGGCTGGTTCGTGACCGCGGTGACGGTCACCGAGACNGTCGCCGTCGCGGTGCCGCCACGACCGTCCGAAATCGTGTAGGTGAACGTGTCGACGCCGACGGTGCCGGCCGCGTTCGCGGTATAGGTGATCGACCCACCCGCCACCACGATCGTGCCGAACGTCGGCGGCGTCGTCGCGGTGATCGTCAGTGGATCACCGTCCGGATCGCTGTCGTTCGCCAGCACCGCGATCGCGACCGATGCGGCAAACGTGGTGGACGCATTGTCGTTGACGGCGACCGGTGGCCGGTTCGGCAGTGGCACCACGTTGATCGTGACGGTCGCGCTGGCATTGCCGCCACGGCCGTCGCTGATCGTGTACGTGAAGGAGTCCGGGCCAGCGTAACCGGCCACGCTCGCGTACTGGACCTGGTTGCCGAAGATCGCGACCGCGCCGTGCTGGGGCGCACCCAGTGCGATCACGGTCAGCGCGTCACCGTCGACGTCGTTGTCGTTCGCGAGCACGTCGATGGTGACGATCTGGCCGGTCGTGACGGTGGCCGCGTCCGGGCGCGCGGCCGGGTTGCGGTTCGGCTGCGCGGCGACCGTGATCGTCACCGTCGCGGTCGCGCTGCCGCCCTGGCCGTCCTCGATGGTGTAGGTGAAGAGGTCCGGGCCGATGTAGCCGGGCGTCGGCACGTAGAGGATGCTCTGCCCGGAAATGCTCGCGGTGCCGTGCGCCGGCGCGCCGACGCTCGCGATCACGAGCGGATCGCCGTCCGGATCGCTGTCGTTCGCCAGCACGTTGATCCTCACCGTCTGGCCGAATGAAGTCGCGGCGCTGTCGTCGCGCGCGACCGGCGGCTGGTTCGAAGGCCCCCCACCGACGCTCACCGCCACGTTGGCGCTCGCGCTGCCGCCGCGACCGTCGCTGACCGTGTAGGCGAATGCGTCGGCGCCGCTGAAGCCGGCTACCGGCGTGTAGACGATGTTCCCGCCGGACGCGACCGCGCTGCCGTGCGCCGGCGGCGTCACCGCGCTCACGCTGAGCGCATCGCCGTCGGCATCGGTGTCATTCGCGACCACGTTGATCGTCACGGCGACGCCGGGGGGCGTGCTCGCGCCGTCGGCCTGCGCAATCGGGAAATGGTTGGTGTACTGGCGCGGACCACGCGTCACCGATACCGTCTGCGAGCGGGTGCGGCGATAGCTTTCGACCGTGCGCGGATGCGCGCTCGACGGTCGCGCAAGCGAGCGCGTGATCCAGGCCGGATCCTGCAACTGCGCGGTCGGTGCGAACGAACTGCTGCGACCGAATTCGTAACGCAGGAAAACCGACAGGCGATCATCACTGCCACTGCCGGCGCCGCCGCTGCGCGCGACATGCTCCGCGAGAGCGGACAGGCCCCAGCCACGCGTGCCGAGCGGCGTGTCGAGGCCGAGCGAGAACGTCGTTGCGCGCGCGCCGTCACCATCGGCCGTGCTGGCACCGCCGTGCACGCGCATCGCCATGGGCTCGAACACATGGCCGAACTGCACGCCGATTTCGGTGCCGTACGCCTTGCTCTCGAACAGCGTGTCGGTGGTTGTGGTCTCGACCTGGGTGTAGGCGCCGATGTCGTCGCTGCCACCCAGCTGCGCGAGATCGTCATGCAAGGCGTGGCCGGCCGCGCGCGCGCCGCTGACCCCGTGCGCGAGCCAGGCTTCGATCGAATAATCGCGCCGCTCGACGCCGAAGCCGAGCGTCGCCTTGCGGTCGTGTTGGGCATTCTGGTCGAGCGCGAAGCTGAGGCGACTGACCGTCGCCCGGTCGGGATGCTCGCGCGCAGCGATCGGGTCACCGCCCCAGAGCCAGTTGAAGTCGGCCTGCGCGCCGCCGGCGCCGGCGCGATCCCACCAGATCTGGCCCACGAGGGCGCGTGCGTTGTTGCGCGCGAAAACCCCGAGCAGCTGGCCTTCGGTTTGTCCTTCTCGATTGACGCCGATCGACACGCTGCCGTCGTTGCCGACGTAGCTGAGCGGCACGGACGGATCGGTGACCGACGGCACGCCGTCGTCGTTCGGGTCTTGCGGCAGGATCTGCGCGGAAGCGACCGCGCAACACGCGACAGCGAACAGCAAAACGAGGCGACGGCGCATGTTCTCTCCCCTGGCATGGCGACGCTGGGTGCATCCTACGTCGTTTCGTGCCGGCGATTACATCGCCCGGCAAACGCCGTCGCCTGGAGGGGGGCGGTGATGGCACCGGGCCGGGCGAAGAGCATCGCGGCTTCCGCCGCTCCCACAAGCGCAGCAGCGGCCCGGTGCGAGCGGCGGAAGCCGCGATGCTCCTTGCGCCGATGCCCGCGATGCCAGCGCACCGGGCCAAAGGAATGTCGGACGGGGCAGCAAATGCCCGGAGCATTTGTCGGCCGGTCGGTCCATCCCTGGACGTCAAAAAGGCCGCGGATCGCTCCGCGGCCTCGTCGTGTCAGCCGGGCAAGCGGTGGATCACTTCATCTTCGCCGCGAGCGTCTTGCCGAGGTCGGCCGGTGATTTCACGGTCGTCACGCCGGCCTTTTCGAGCGCTTCGAACTTCGCGGCCGCCGTGCCCTTGCCACCGGAGATGATCGCGCCGGCATGGCCCATGCGCTTGCCGGCCGGGGCGGAGGCGCCGGCGATGAACGCGACGACCGGCTTGGTCACGTACTCGGCGATGAAGTCGGCGGCTTCCTCTTCGGCGCTGCCGCCGATCTCGCCGACCATGATGATGCCTTCGGTCTGCGGATCGTCCTGGAACAGCTTGAGGCAATCGATGAAGTTGAGGCCGTTGATCGGATCGCCGCCGATGCCGATGCAGGTCGACTGGCCGAGTCCGACGTTGGTGGTCTGGAACACCGCCTCGTAGGTCAGCGTCCCCGAACGCGACACGATGCCGACCTTGCCCGGCTTGTGGATGTGGCCCGGCATGATGCCGATCTTGCATTCGCCCGGCGTGATGATGCCGGGACAGTTCGGGCCGACCAGCACCGTATCCGGGTACTGTTGCAGCACGTTCTTCACGCGCAGCATGTCGAGCACCGGGATGCCCTCGGTGATCGCGACGATGACCTTGATGCCGGCGTCGGCCGCTTCGAGGATCGCATCGGCCGCGAACGGAGGCGGCACGAAGATCATCGATGCATCCGCGCCGGTGTCGTCGACCGCGCCCTGCACGGTGTCGTAGACCGGCAGGCCGATGTGGGTGCTGCCGCCCTTGCCCGGGGTCACGCCTCCGACCAGCTTGGTGCCGTAGTCGAGCGCCTGCTCGGAATGGAACGTGCCCTGCTGGCCGGTGAAGCCCTGGGTGATGACCTTGGTGTTCTTGTTGACCAAAACGCTCATGGGAAGCCTTTGAGGACGGCGGGCCGGGGCCCACCCTGTAAGAATGGGTAGGGTGGGCTTGGGCCCACCGCTGTTATGCCGCTTTCTTGACCGAAGCGACGGCCTTCTGCGCGGCGTCGTTGAGATCGTCGGCGGGCGTGATCGCGAGGCCGGAATTGGCCAGCAGCTCGCGCCCCTTCTCGACGTTCGTGCCCTGCAGGCGCACGACGACCGGAATCTTCAGGCCGACTTCCTTGACCGCGGCGATGATGCCTTCGGCGATCAGGTCGCAGCGCACGATGCCGCCGAAGATGTTGACGAGGATCGCCTGCACCTTGTCCGAGGACAGGATCAGCTTGAACGCCTCGGTCACGCGCTCCTTGGTCGCGCCACCACCAACGTCGAGGAAGTTCGCCGGCTCGCCGCCGGCGAGCTTGATCACGTCCATCGTCGCCATCGCAAGGCCGGCGCCGTTGACCATGCAGCCGATGTCGCCGTCCATCGTGACGTAGTTGAGGTTGTTGCGGATCGCCGCCGCTTCGGCCGCGTCTTCCTGCGACTCGTCGCGCATCGCGGCCAGCTTCGGATGGCGGAACTCGGCGTTGTCGTCGGAATTGACCTTGCCGTCGAGCGCCATGAGGTCGCCCGAGGCGACGATCGCGAGCGGGTTGAGCTCGACCAGCGCGAGGTCCTTCTCGTTGAACAGCTTGTACAGGCCGAGCATGATCTTGGTCAGCTGGTTCGCCTGCTTCGCATTGAGGCCCATGTCGAAGCCGAGCTTGCGACACTGGTACTGCTGCAGGCCCTCGACGAAGTTCACCTCGATCGTGTGGATGTCTTCCGGGGTGTCGCGCGCGACCTGCTCGATGTCGACGCCACCCTGCGCGGAGGCGATGAACGAGACCGTCTTGCTGCCGCGATCGACCAGGATCGACAGGTACAGCTCTTTGGCGATGTCGGTCGCGTCGGTGACCAGCACCAGATTGACCGGCAATGCGCGGCCACCGGACTGGTAGGTTTCCATCTTGCGGCCGAGCATGCCCGCCGCCGCGGCCTTGACCTCGTCGACCGACTTGCAGAACTTCACGCCGCCCGCCTTGCCGCGGCCACCGGCGTGGATCTGCGCCTTGACCATCCACTGCCCGCCACCGAGCGCCTGGGCGGCTTCGACCGCCTGCTCGGGGGTCGATGCGACCTTGCCCGGCGGTACCGGGATGCCGTACTCGGCGAACAGTTCCTTGGCTTGGTATTCGTGGAAATTCATGCAGGCACCTTGTGCGGAGGGACGCGTGCGCGGCGCGAAGGACACCGCGGCAGCACGATCCGGGGAGCGCGCCGGCGCGAGGCCGGCGAAACGGGGTCGCCTATTCTCGGGGATGGGGACGGGGAAATCAAAACGCACCCCAACCCGTTCGCGTTGAGCGCAGCGAGCGGTAGCGGGCGCAGTCGAGACGCGCGGCGAACCCCCAGCCCCCAAGCCCCAGCGCCCAGCCCTCATCAGGCTATACTCCGGCCACATGGAACAAACGTGACCGCGGGACCGAACGTGCAAAGCACGGCTGCCTCTCCGGGCGACATCACCCGGCGCGAGCTCTATTTCTTCAATCTCTACCGCTGCCTCGAAGCCGTGGTCTACGCCGGCCTCGTGTTCAGCCCGTTTGCGGTCGAATGGGTGCGCGTGACGCGGCCGATGCTGGGCCAGGTCGCGGCGGTCATCTACATCGTCATCGCGATCGCCCTGCTGGTCGGCACGGAACGGCTGCGCGCGCGCCTCGCCGGCACGATCAGCTCGTCCCTGCTGATCGATATCGTCGCCGCCTCGCTCGTGCTGATCGCACTGTCCGGGCATAGCCTGGTGCCGATGATGTTGCTGGTGAACGTCGGCATCGCTGCCCTGCTGCTGCCGCACCGGGCCTACGTCTTCGCGATGATCGCCGCGATCGGCGTGACGGTTCCCTATCTGTTCGACTCGATGGCCGGCGGACCCGCATCGAGCGGAGTCGAGGTCATCGTCATCGTGGTGGCCTACTTCATCGTCGCGGCCCTGCTGCGCTACCTCGGCGGCCACATGCGCGCAGCCGAGGACCTCGCCGCCCAGCGCGGTGTCGACCTGCTCAACCTGGAGCAGATCAACGACCTGATCATCCAGCGCATGAAAACCGGCGTCCTGCTGGTCGACCGCGCCAACCACATCCTGCGCATCAACGAATCCGCCTGGCACCTGATCGGCAATCCGCCACCGGGGCAGCGCGAGCTCGGCTCAGTCGCGGCGGAACTGTCGCGGCGGCTGTACCACTGGCGCCATACCGGCAAGTCCGACCAGACCGCGGTCGCGCTCGCGCACGACGTGCCCGAGGTGATCCCGCGTTTCACCCGTCTCGCGCCGAACGACGACACCAACGTGCTGATCTTCCTCGACGACACCTCGCTGCTGTCGCGGCGCGCCGAGGAACTGACCCTGTCCTCGCTGGGTCGCCTGTCGGCGTCGATCGCGCACGAGATCCGCAACCCGCTCGCGGCGATCCGCTATTCGGCGCAGTTGCTGGCCGAGTCGCCTGAACTCAACGCCGAGGACAAGCGCCTCGTCGACATCATCAACAACCACTGCACACGCGCGAACGACGTCGTCGAGAACATCCTGCAGCTCTCGCGGCGCGAGCGCTCGCGCCCGGAGACGATCGACCTGAACGCCTGGGTGCTCGCATTCGTCGAGGACTACAAGCAGTCCAACGACCTCGGCCAGGATCAGCTGCGCGCGGTGACCCACAACCGCAGGCTGGAAGCAATGGTCGATCCGCAACACCTGCAGCAGGTGATGTGGAACCTCGTGCAGAACGCCCTGCGCTACGGCCGGCAACCCAACCAGCCGGCGCG
>JGI24770J26754_10001463_pt1 | contig 16759 bp, 15 predicted proteins | sample LakOneMetagenome_FD_26754 | JGI IMG/M metagenome (IMG submission 26754) | reverse complement strand
GTCTAGGAGCGCAAGCACCGTGAGTCACGTCATCGGCATCGATGTCGGGTCGCAGAGCATCAAGGGTGTGCTGCTCGACGGCACGGGCACCATCGTCGCCACCGGGTCCTCGCCCCTGGAGATGCTTCACCCCGCCAACGGCTGGGCCGAGCAGGACCCCGACTCGTTCACCGCGGGGCTGGCCGACGTGATCGGCCAGGTGCGCGCCCAGTGCCCGACCGCCGCCATCGACGTTGTCGGCATGGCCTGCCAGGTCGATGGGGTGGTGCCGCTGGATCAGCTGGGTCGGGCGTTGCGCCCGGCCATCATCTGGCTCGACCGCCGTGCCGCCAGCCAGGCCGACCGCCTCGTCGAGGCGGTCGGTGCCGACCGTCTCTTCGAGCTCACCGGGCTCAACGCCGATGCCTCGCACACGGCACCCAAGATGATGTGGCTGCGCGACGAGGAGCCCGACGTCTGGCGACGTACCTCCGTCCTTGCGCCCGTCGGTGCCTACCTGCTGGCGGCTCTCACCGGAGAGGTCGCCCAAGACGCTGCCAACGCGTCGTCCACCATGCTCTTCGACCTCGCCACGGGCCAGTTCAGCGAGGAGCTCTGCACGGCGGCCGGGATCGACCCGGCGCTACTGCCTCGGATCCTGCCCTCGACGGAGGTCGCGGGCTTCGTCACCGAGGACGCCGCGCGGCGGTTCGGGCTGCCCGTGGGCTGCTCGGTCATCGTGGGCACCGGGGACGAGCACGGGGGATCCTTCGCGGCGGGCGCCCTCAGGCCCGGCGTCGTCGTCGACGTGACCGGTACGGCGGAGCCGGTGACCGCCGCCGCGGACAACCCCGTCCTCGACCCCTCTCGTGTCGTGGAGACCCACGGCCACGCCGTCCCCGGTCGCTACCTGGTCGAGAACCCTGGTTTCGTCTCGGGCGGCAGCACCCTGTGGCTGGCCACCCAGGTCCTCGGCGTTCCCCAGTCCGCGGTCTTCGACCTCGCGGCCGGTGCCGCGGCCGGCGCGGCCGGCGTCCGCTTCCTCCCGACCCTGTCCGGCTCCACCTCGCCGCGGTGGAACGACCGGATGCGAGGCAGCTTCGCGGGCCTGTCGATGAACCACGATCGGCGCCACCTCGCCCGCGCTGTGCTCGAGGGCTGCGCCTTCGCACTCCGCGACACGGTGGACGTCCTCGACACGCTGGGACTGGCCGGTGACGAGGTCCGCGTCGTCGGTGGTGGCGCGCGCAGCCGGCTCTGGATGCAGATCAAGGCGGACGTCCTCGGGCGACCGGTGCGATCGGTGCTGGCCGACGAGGCGACAGCACACGGGGCGGCGATGCTGGCCGGCGTCGCCGGGACCCTGTTCCGCGACTGCGAGGAAGCGGTCGAGCGGTCCGTCCGGCTGGCGCCGACACCCGTCGAGCCCGACCCGGCCTGCGTCGCGCTCTACCAGGACGCCTACCAGGGCTACCGCCGTCTGTTCGACGGCGTCGAGGAGGCTCTCGCATGACCGACCCCCGCATGCCCGCACCCATCGCGGGACTCTCCGATGCCCTGGCGGCGACCCCGGACGTAGCGTCGGTCCGCCTGGGCACCGTCATCGTCGGCCCGGATGCGCTGGCGGAGCTGACCGGCGTGGTGTCCGCGGTGCGCGGTCCGAGGTCCGGCCCGGTCGTGGTCCTCACCGATGCGGTGGCCTATGCGCGTGGCGACGACCCGGACATCAAGGCGACCCTGGTCGGTTCACTGGCGGCCGAGCGCGTCACTATCGGGCCCTCGGTCGCCGGCGACGAGGCTCGGGTGCACGCCGACGAGGCGACGGTCGCCGAGGTCCTGCGACGGACCCGCGACGCCGGTGTCCTGGTCTCGATCGGCTCGGGAACGCTGACCGACCTCAGCAAGGTCGCGGCGGCGCAGCACGACGTACCGCTCGTGGTGGTGCAGTCCGCGGCGAGCGTCAACGGCTTCACCGACGACCAGAGCGTCCTGCTACGCGACGGCGCGAAGCGGACGACGCCGTCGCGCTACCCGGATGCCCTCGTCGCCGACACCGGCATCATCGGCCGCGCGCCGCTCTCGCTCAACGCGGCCGGCGTCGGGGACCTCATGTCGATGTTCGTGGCGCCGGCGGACTGGCTGCTCGCCTCGACCCTCGGGATGGGTCCGGCCTACCAGCAGGGCCTGATCGACCTGGTGAGGCCCCACGGACCTCGTCTGCTCGAGCTCGCTCACGGGCTGGAGGCGGGTGTCGCCGCCGACGTGGAGGACCTGACCCGGCTGCTGGCCCTCAGCGGGCTGACCATGGGGCTGGGTGGGTGCACCGCCCCGTCCTCGGGGACCGAGCACGTGATCTCGCACCTGTTGGAGATGCGGCTCGGTGAGGGGGCCGCCTGGCACGGTCTCCAGGTCGGTGTGGCCACGGTTGTCGCAGTCGGGCTCTGGCAGCGGGTGCGGAGACACCTCGCCCAAGGAGGCGCCTCGTTCACCCTTCCCGACGTCGACGCGGTCCGAGGGCGGGTCTTCGAGGCCTTCATGCCCCTGGACCCGAGCGGCCGCACCGCACGGGAGTGCTGGGACGGCTATGCGCGCAAGCTCACCTGGCTCACCGAGAATCCCGGGCGGATCGAGTCGCTGCTGGCCGACTGGGGGAGGCTGGACGGCGCCCTCGACCCGATCCTGATGACGCCCGGGGGCCTGGCCGACGGCCTGCGCGGTTCCGCCGTACCCCTGCGGTTCACGGAGCTCGGCGAGGGCTATGACCGGGCCACCGTCGAGTGGGCCGTCGCCCACGGCCACCTCATGCGGGATCGCTTCACCGTCGCCGACCTGGCCGACCTGCTCGGCATCTGGGACGCCGCCGACGCGGCGGCGCTCCTGGACGATCTCGCTGCGGACGGGTTGGCGCTATGACCACCGAGGCAGTCCCGCGGAGGTACGCCGGCTACGGGTTCGACCTGGACGGCACCGTCTATCTGGGCGACCGTCTCCTCCCGGGTGCGCTCGAGGCGGTCACGGGCCTGCGCGCCGACGGTGCCCGCGTCGTGTTCATCACCAACAAGCCGCTCCAGCGCGGGGCGGACTACGCCGCCAAGCTGACCCGGCTGGGGATCGCTGCCACGGCAGACGACGTGGTCACCTCCGTCGACGCGCTCCTCAACTATCTGGACCGCCACCACTCCGGAGCGGCGGTCCTCCCGGTCACCGAGCCCCTGGTGGAGCAGATGCTGTCGGAGCGCGGCTTCCATCGCGCGCCGACTCCCGAGGCCGCCGGCGTCGTCGTGGTGTCCTTCGACCGGACCTTCGACTACGCCAAGCTCGACGCCGCCTTCCGCGCCGTACGCGCGGGCGCCGTCATCGTCGCGACGAACCCCGACGCCTACTGCCCGACACCGGACGGCGGGCTGCCCGACTGTGCGGCCATGCTCGCCGCGATCGAGGCCTGTACCGGTGCCAAGGCCGAGGCGGTGGTAGGCAAACCGAGCGCCCACATGGCGCGCGCCTTCCTCGATCGACTGGGCGTGCCGGCGGAGGACGCGGCCTTCGTCGGCGACCGGCTCCACACCGACGTCGTGATGGCCCAGGCGGTCGGCGCCGCCGGGATCCTCACCCTGACGGGAGCGACGAGCCTCGCGGACGTCGCCGCCTCGGGAGTCACCCCGGACCTGATCGTCAGCTCGCTCCACGATCTGCTCGAACCACCCCAGAAAGGACACCAGAGATGATCGAGTTCATCTTCATGCTGACCCACAACGACCAGACGGTGGAGGACGCCCCCGAGGTCCTCGCGAGCCTGACCGACACCGGCCTCAGGTACGTCGGGTTCAAGGACGTCGGCGCCAGTCTCGAGCGTCGCAAGGAGCTGGTCGCGGCGGCCCACGACGCCGGCATGGAGGTCATGCTCGAGGTGGTGTCCACGAGCGTCGACGACGAGCTCGCGTCCCTTCGAGCGGCCGGCGAGGTCGGCTTCGACTGGGTCCTCGGCGGCACACACGGTGCGGAGGGCGCGACCATCCTGGCCGGCTCCGGCATCCGCTACTGCCCTTTCCCCGGGACGATCATCGGCCACCCCAGTGAGCTGGCGGGCAGCATCGAGGACATCGCCGAGGATGCCAAGCGCCTGACCCACATCGACGGGGTCCACGGCGTCGACCTGCTCACCTATCGTCACGCGACGGCGGACCCGGCGGCGCTGACGCGCGCCGTCGTCGACGCCAGCGCGGGGCCGGTCATCGCGGCCGGGTCGGTCGTCACCGACGAGCAGATCCGTCTCCTGGCAGCAGCCGGGGCGTGGGGCTTCACGATCGGTGGGGCCATCTTCGAGCGCCGGCTCCCGGGTGGCGACTCGGTCGCCGGTCAGGTGTCGGCCGTCCTCGAGATCGCCCGCAACGCCTGAGCGATCGCTCGCCCGGCGTCGGTCAGACGGGGGCGGCGTACACCTGCGCTCCTGACAGATAGGTGGCCAGCACCCTCAGGTCGGCGACCGCCCCTGGTGGCACCTTCCGCGGGTCGTCGGACAGGACAACCAGGTCGGCCAGCTTGCCGACCTCCAGGGACCCGATGTCCGCCTCGGCGAACAGCTGGAACGCCGCGTCGATGGTCTGGGCTCGCAGTGCCCGGTCGATGGTCACGCCGTGGTCGGCTCCGTGGACGCGCCCTGACCGGGACCGGCGCGTCATGGCGACGGTGAGGTTGCGCAGGGGCTCGGGCGGCGTCACGGTGCCGTCGTTGTGGAAGGAGAAGCGCATGCCCGACGCCGCGGCCGCGCCGGCGTCGGCCCAGGTGGCCGCGTGCTCGGCGCCGAGGAGGTTGTCGGCCAGCACGTCTCCCCAGTAGTAGAGGTGGTCCACGAACAGGCTGCAGGTGATGCCGAGGGCGGCGGCGCGGTCGAACTGGTCGGGTCGCATCGCCCCCACGTGCTCGAGCCGCAGGCGGTGGTCCGCCCGCGGGTGTGCCTCGAGCAGCTGCTCCCAGCAGTCGAGCACCATCTCGATGGCCCGGTCGCCGTGCGCATGGCAGGACAGCTGCCATCCCTGGTCGAAGTAGGCCCTGCTGATGGCGTCGAGCTGGGCGCGGGTGTAGTTGGAGGCCCCGTGGTGGCCCGGTGGCAGGCCGAGGGCGCGGGTGGCCGCGGTGTCGAGGTAGGCGAAGGAGGTGTCGATGTTGCCGATCCACGGTGAGCCGTCGGCCCACGTCTTGATGCCGACCTGCCGGACGAGGTCGTCGCCGTCGGCGGGCGACTGGTCGCTGTGCATCGCGGGGGTGGACATCTCATAGAGCCGCAACCGTGCGGTCAGCCCGCCGGCCGCGCGGGTCTGGTCGAGGACCGGGGCCAGGGACGGGTCCCAGGCCATCTCGGCGACGGTGGTGATGCCCGCGGCGTTGAGACGCCCCAGCTCGGCGGCCAGGTTCTCGGCGTACGTCGTGCGAGCGGCGGCCAGGCCGGGTCCGGCGATGGTGAAGATGACGGCCGTCTCGTAGCCGGATCCGTCGAGCTCGCCGGAGGCGGTGCGCCCGTAGTGCGCGCCCGTCGGGTCCGGTGTGTCGCGGTCCACCCCTGCGGCGGCGGCAGCCGCGGAGTTGAAATAGATCGAGTGCCCGGAGTTGTGCAGGATGGCCAGCGGCGTCGCGGGGGCGACCGAGTCCAGCCAGTCCAGCGTCGGCGCGGGCAGCCCGACCTGCAGCAGGGGGTCCCAGCCGTTGAGATAGGCCCCGTCGGGGCGCTCGGCGACGGCCTGCCGGACTGCCGCGAGCACCTCGTCGGCGCTGGGCAGCGTCACCGGGCGGATGTCGACGAAATGCTCGCTCAGCAGCACCGCGGACGTGGTGGGGTGCCCGTGGGCCTCGACGAAGCCGGGCAGCACACAGCCGTCGATCCGGGTGACGGGCGCCTCGGGGAGCGCGGCACGCACCGACGCCACCGACCCGATGGCCACCACCCGACCGTCGCGCACCCCGAGCGCCTCCGCTTCTGGGGAGGCCTCGTCCATCGTCACGATCCGGGCCTGGAACACGGTGTCGCTCATTGCTCGTCTCCCTCCGCGGTCGGGACGTGCGGCTAGAGCCTGCCGAAACCAGTATCCGCTGCCGGCGCCAGGTTGGCGCACAGTCAGGGCCCGACCCGGGCGAGTGGCACTCCCGATGGCGTCACGACTGTCTTCCCGTGACGCTACCGAGGAGGGCCTCCATGTCCGTGCGACCCACCATCCTGGCCGTGTCCGTGCTGACGCTCGTCGCAGCCGGGCTCACGCTTCACCCCGCCCCGGCCCAGACGGGCGCCGCGCCACCCGGCGCCGCACCCGACCGGCCCGGAGTTCGGGGCTCGATCCTGTTCCAGCGGTCCGGCCCGGAGCGAACCGAGATCAGCCTCATCGGGCGCGACGGCTCCGGGCTCACCTCTCCCTGGGCCGGGCTGCCCGGCGGCGACCAGACCAACCCCGACGCCGACCCGACGTCGTCGCGGGTCGCGTTCGCGATGAGCGACGGCGAGAGCGATGACCTCTGGGTCGCGGACCGCGATGGCGGCGAGCCGACGAAGCTCATCGACTGTGTCAGCCCCTGCCTCTGGATCGATGATCCCTCCTGGTCCCCGGACGGCCGCCGGATCGTCTTCAGCCGGACCGTCGCGGACGGCGACATCGGGGTCTCGACCCTGGAGACCGTGGAGGTCGGATCCGGCCGCACCACGGTGGTGCTCGGCCCGTCGACCCGGACCTTCACGGCCGGAGCGCGCTGGTCGCCGTCCGGCGACCGGGTCGTCTTCGAGCAGGTGCACAAGGTCGGCGACGAGATCGACGCGGACGTCGACAGCGTGGTCCTGTCCGTGGTCGCCATGGACGATCCGGACCACCCGGTCCGCGGTCTCACGCAAGGTGCCCTGTTCGCGGCCACGGCCGACTGGAGCCGCGACGGGCGGCGCATCGTCTATTCCGCCCTGGCGCGTCCCACGGCAGCGGCACCCGATCTGTTCACGATCTCCGTTCGTGGGGGCGCCCCGACCCGGGTGACGCGTCTGGCGTCCCGGGGTGGCTTCGCGGCCGAGCCCACCTTCGCCGGGTGCCGGATCCTGTTCAGCGGACGCATGGACTCCTCGCCAGGGGAGCCGCTGCTCCTGACCGTGCGCCTCCACGGCGGGCCGGTCCGGTCCGCAACGGGCGACGCCGTGACCCCCGGTCGGCACCCCCGGTTCGTCCCCCAGGTCAGCGGCGGAAGTCGGCGGTGTCATAGATGATCCGCTGCCACACCTCGGCGGGGATGCCGTCGATCGGCCGCTCGGTGGTCGACACGAAGTGCATCCGCAGCACGCCGTCCACCAGCGCCCACCGGTGCACGGAGCGCCCGTCCGCGTGCAGAGGACGGAGCACCGCGCGACGGGCTCTGAGACTGAGCGACTGTTCGTCGACGCGGCTCGCCCCGCTCTCCGTGACCAGGTCGACGATGACCTGGTCACGGGTGACGGACATCGAGACGGTCCACGGCGTTGCCGGCAGGGACTCCAGGGCGGCGTCGGCGTAGGCGCCCAGCCCGGCGCTCTCCAGCATCTGCCGGACCTGGGGCCCGGTGACCTGCTCGGTCCGCCACTCACCCGTGATGACAGCTGGGGCTGGGCTGGTCGCGATGGTCGATCGCCCCGGGCCGGGCGCGGTCCGGGTCCCCGGCTGACTGACGACCACGGCGACCGCGAGGGTGGCCGCCGCTACGAGTCCGACGGCGGCGCCCCCACGTCGTACGGCGACCTCGCGGCGCCGGCGAACGTGGACGCGCCGCAGCTGCTCGGGCGCCTCGGCGTTCCAGCTCGGGTCGTGGGCGCCGAAGGCTTCGCGGAGTCGTTCGTCAACGGGCATGGTCGGGGACCTCCTCGGCCAGGGCCACCGCCAGGTGGCGGCGTGCGGTGTGCAGCTGGCTCCAACCGGTCGACTCGGCACAGCCGAGGATCTCGGCGATCTCCGACATCGGCCTGTCCTCGAAGTAGAAGAGGACGACGACCGCCCGCTGCTTGGGTGGCAACCTGCGCACGGCCGTCAGCACCTCGGGCGCCGGCGTCGGGGGCTCGGAGTCGGCCACGTCCAGGGTGTGGCGCTCAAGCTCGACCCGGCGCCAGTGGCGATGTCGCTCCCGCTGAGCCTTGCGGATCGCGACGCGGCGCACCCAGAGGTCGGGCCGGTCATAGCCGCTGACCTTGTCCCAGTTGCGGAGCAGCTCGAGGAACGCGTCCTGGGCGACCTCCTCGGCGCGGCCGCGGTCGCCGACGATGTGGTGCAGGGTCCGGGAGACGCGGGGGAACTCGTGCAGGAAGAGCGTGTCGTAGTCCGTGGCCGCGGGACCGGGCGTGACCGCCGGGCCGGGCACAGGCACCGGGCCGGTGAGGACCTCCGGCTCCGCTTCCTCGTCCACGCCATCACCTCCCGCCCACCCACAGTCTCGAGCCTGGCCGGACTTCCACTCCGGTGCCCGGAAATCTCTCGGCCGTATCCGCGACCGCGCGAGTGGTGCCGTCGGGTCAGCTCGGCTCGGCCCTGCGCGGCGTCAACAGGAACGGGGTTCCGCCGAGTCGCCGCAGTCCGGGCAGGTCGACGAAGGTCATCGCCACGATCCCGGTCCCCTGGGGCGCTGCGCGGAGCTCGTCGCGCACCCAGCGCCAGGGCCACGGGGCGTCGGCGGCATAGGAGACGACGAGCACCGGACGGCCGTCGGCCAGCGACGCGTCCTCCGTGAGGCTCATCGGCAGGGTCTCGGCCAGCCCCTCGTCTCGCCGCAGGAGGTTGGCGCCCTCGATGGTGCCCGCGACGGTGCGGCGGAACCGCTTGCCGAACCAGCGAGGCAGTCCCAGCACGGCGAGCCCGGGTGGCGCGAGGCGGGTGAGTGGGGTGACGAAGGACGCCTCGAGGTCTCCGACCAGCTCGCGCAGCACCGCGTCGGTCTCCAGCGGTCGCAGGTCCGACCACTGACGCCTCAGGGCCAAGACGCTGTCGCCCCTGGGGACGCTCACCTCCGGGTGGCCTGGTGGGGCGCTCTTCGTGTCCGGCGCGGGGAAGGAGCTCGCGAAACGCTCGGCGAGCGCGGTGATGGTCAGCGACGGGTTCACCCCGAGGTTCGCGGGGATGACGCTGGCGTCCGCGATGTAGAGGCCGGGATGGCCGAACACCTCGTGGCCGGCGTCAACGACACCTTCCGTGGCGTCCCGGCCTATCACCGCCCCGCCGAGGACATGCGCCGTCACGGACAGGCCACCGACCGACTCGCCGAGCAGGTTGAGGGGTCGCCCGCCCGACGCCTCGGCGTACGCCGTCGTGACCGCGTTGGCCACCGGAAGGTTGCTCGGCGGTCGCACCCCTCCCGTGATCCGCGAGCGCAGCGCCTTCCGCCAGGGCTGCCACGGCGAGCGACGCAGGTCGAGGGCGAGCTCGCTGTCGTGGCGCTGCATCGTGGTGAGCACGGTCAGTCGCTTGAGGAAGTCGCGGGCCCCCACGAGTCGGGCCTGCGTCAGCGGCTGCCTCGCCATCGAGCCCAGCACGCGCCCGGCTCGGCGGAACCGCTGGTCGTCGTCGACCATCGGCCCGAGCTGCGCGCGCATGTGCCACCCACCGATGTAGCGGTTCTGGGTCACGTGGGTGCGCGCGTCGGGGTAGAAGTGGCTGGAGATCGTCGGCCCGTCCGAGAGGTCGTGCCCGGCAGGCTGCAGCACGGCGGTCAGCGCCTCGGAGTTGGTGCGGACGTGCTGGCCGAGCCGACGCGACACACGTGGCAGCGTGCCCAGCTCGTCGCGGCAGCGGGAGAGCAGCTCCACGGTTCCCAGCACACCGGCGGCGAGCACCACCCGCCGCGCGGTCAGCGTCGTACGGCGCCCGCCCCGCCAGGGATGCCTCGTCTCGACGAGGTAGCCGGCGCCCCACGGACGCAATGACACGACCTCCGACTCGGCGCGGATCTCGGCGCCACGTCGCTCGGCCAGGTGGAGGTAGTTGCGGGTGAGCTCGTTCTTCGCGCCGTAGGGGCAGCCGAGCAGGCACTCACCACACAACCGGCACCCCGTGCGGTCGGGGCCCTCACCGTCGAAGAACGGATCGGGCTCGGTGACCCCCGGCCGGCCGAAGTGGATGGCCGTCGGAACCGGCCCGAACGTCGCACCGGCCCCGACCGCCTGCGCGGCCGCCTGCAGATGGGAGTCCATCCGGCCGTGGTGCGGGCACGTCACCCGGCCGAGCATCCGGGCCGCCCGCGCGAGGTGGGGTGCGAGCTCGTCCTTGCCGAGGCCGAGCCCTCTGAGGACGAGGGCCTCATAGAAGTCGTCGCCGGGCTCGAGCAGCACGCCGGCCCACACGATCGAGCCACCCCCCACGCCGGTGCCGCCGATGATCGCCATGTGGCGAAAGATTCGCTGCCAGAAGAAGCCGCGCATCCCGGCGCCCGGCTGCCACAGGTAGGCCCTCGGGTCCCGCCGGGCGCGGAGCCTGTCGTCGTCGCTGAGCCGACGGCCCTTCTCCAGGACCGTCACCCGGTGTCCGGCCTCGGCCAGCCGGAGTGCCGTGACCGCGCCGCCGAACCCGCTGCCGATGACGACGACGTCGGCGTCCCAACCCTCCACGCGGTCCTGCATGAGCACACGGTAGTGCCGGCCTGCCTGCCGAGCGCCAGGCTCGGGGGCCATCGTCGGCGGTCGCGGGTGAGGGCAGCCATCGTGACCCACTCCACACCGGGATCGTTCCGTCTGGCGGTTCCCTGTCTGTCAGCCGTTCGATGCACTTCTTACGATCCGGTCTAGAGGACCGCCTCCGCTGACCCGAGACGGCTGGGGCGGTCCTCCTTCTGCGTCCCGTTGCCACTACATTCGCCCCATGCGTCGACGCGTACTACCTGCTTTCGCACTGCTCCTGCCGGTCCTGCCGCTCCTGCCGACCACGCCGGCGTACGCCGCTGGGGAGCACGTCATCTGTGTCAACGCGCCTGCTGGCGCCACCTGTGACGAGACCTCGTCCACGATCCCCCTGGCGATCAGCCTGGCCAACAGCAACGCGACCGACGACGTGATCCTGCTCGGGGCCCACACCTACGGGGACGGGCCTTACCTGCTCCAGACGACCAACGGGCACACCCTCGACCTGCGTGGCGCCGGCCAAGGCCAGACCATCCTCACTGCCCAGGCGGCGAGTGCTCAGACCTACGTGAGTGTCTACTCCGGCACCGTCTCGGACCTGACCATCACGATGGAGACCAGCAACTCGTCGGGGGACAACGGTCTCTACCTCGCGCAGGGAGCCACGGGTGACCACGTCACCGTCGAAGGTGCCGGCACGAGCAACGCGACGGCAGCGCATCTGAGTGAGGCGACGCTTCGCAACTCCTCCGTGACGGCCTCGCTGGCCAACGGGCGGGGCATCTACTCGGCGGGTGGGAACACCGTCACCGACACCACGATCGTCGGAGACCAGGGGTACACCCTCTCCGACCCCGGGACCGTCGACATCGTGTCCAGGGTGAGCGTGCGCAGCGACTACCAAGGGTTCAGCACCGACGGCGGCACGATCGTCATCGATGACGCCGTGATCGACCTCGGCACGTCGGGGGGCGCGACCGGCATCTTCGCGGGCAACTTCAACAACGGCACCGCGCCCCGGACGATCACCGCCGACCACGTGACGATCATCGGCAACGGCTCCGGCTCGAGGGGCGCCTGGGCGTACGCCGCCGCGTCGGGCGCGAAGGCGACGTCGACGCTGACGCTGACCAACTCGGTCATCTGGGGCCCGGAGACACCGCTCCAGGTCGACGCCGACAACGACGGCGCCCGGGGCGGGCCGAGCACGGCGACGCTCGAGACCAGCTATTCCGACTGGCACGGCAGTCCCGTGGAGAACATCGGGGCCCACGGCGCCGGGGGCGTCACCGTCGGAGCGGGACGCCTCGACGTCGACCCGATGTTCGTGGACGTCGCGAGCGCGGACGTCCATCTGAAGAAGGGGTCACCCGTCGTCGACAAGGGCGACCCGTCCACCACCGGTCCCAAGAAGGACCGTGACGGCACGTCCCGCGTGACCGACGGCGACGGCAACGGCGCGGCCCGGCGCGACATGGGCGCCTATGAGCTGCCCGACACGACGGCTCCGAAGACCCGGATCACCTCGACGCTGCCGGCGAGGACCACCAAGGCGAGAGTGAGCGTGTCGTTCGCCTCCGAGAAGGGGGCCACGTTCACCTGCAAGCTGGACGCCAAGGCGTGGAAGGCGTGCACGTCCCCCTGGAAGGTCCGGCTGTCCCTGGGCAAGCACGTCTTATCTGTCCGTGCCAAGGACAAGGCGGGCAACGTCGACGCGACCCCTGCCACCGTCAAGATCAAGCGGGTGAACTAGGGGCACGAGCGTCGGCCTGGGTGCCGGGCCGGGTCGGGTCGCCTCACGAGGGACAGGTCCCGGGCACCGGCCTGTTGGCGACGTGGTAGGCGCGCAGCCGGCCTTCGCCTCGTTGGAGTCGAAGCGTTGCGGTGACCCGCATGCACTCGTCCGACGACACCCGCAGGAGCTCCCCGGCAGAGGCGTCGTCGTCGGCGGTCTGCGTCCAAGGCTTCGGCCAACCTTGCTCTCGGACGGACAGCTCGGCCGACTGGACACTTCCGAGGCGACTCGGCCAGTCGAAGCGGAAGCAGTGGTTCCCGACGCTATTGACCAGCACGGTGACCTGGGGGCCCCCTTGCCCCATGCCTGGCGCCAAGGGCAGCCGCCCGGAGCGTCGGTCGGTGGCGGCGCAGGCGAACTCCGGGTGNTCGGCCACCACGTCGTCCCACCAGGGATAGTCGGAGTCGTTGGGATTGAGGTTGTAACGGTCCTGCCCGGAGTCGGTTCGCTCGGNGTAGCCGACGGGAGGGTTGATCCAGACCGGCACGCGACCGCGGGGGTAGCGGGCGTAGCCGGGCGGCGGCTCCTTCCCGTCGCGCAGGCACTGCCCGCCGACGCGGCTGGTGAACGACCAGGTCGGCTCCTCCCCGTCGCTGCAGATCGCCTCGTTGATCTCGAAGCCGGAGCAGCCGGTCAGCGCCCCAGCCAGCAGCAGTCCCGCGGACATCCATCGCAGTCTCATGACGACCCCCGTCTCCTCGGCGATGGGTCCCAGCGTGGCGACCCGAGCCGGTCGGTCGCGTGAGCCCGGCTACTCGACCCCGGTGGTCCCGGGGCTCACCCACCCCTCCCCGCGGCCGCGCTGGCGTCCCCAGGAGTCAGGAGCCGAGGTGGCTGCTGGCCCGGTAGCGGTAGTCCCCGACGTCGAGCACCCGGGTCCACCCGCTCAGGGCATCGCGGTGATTCATCGCGACCGCCGGGTTGTAGACCTGCTCGGCGCGGCTGGTGACGTTGGCCGGCGCGCTCCACACGCCCCGCTTCGTCATCGTGCTGGCGACGACGCCCTGGCCGGGTTCCCCGAACCAACCGCCACGGGTCCACACCGCGACGGCTCGACCGGTGGGGTCAAGGGCGGCGTCCCACTGCCAGAAACCCTGCTGGGGCTTGACCCTGACCGGCGCTGACCACGGGCCNGCGGCCGGGCGACGTACGGCCCAGAGCGTGCCGTTGAGGCGCATCCAGAACACCANCGTGANGCCGCGGTGGTTGGTCAGCACGCGTGGAGGCACATAGACNAGGTCAGAGTTCCCGACGCGAGTCCCGAGGACGACGGTGCCGCCGAACGGGTGGCCCCGCGGTGCCCGCCTGGCGCGGACCTGCCAGGCTCCGTGGGCGCCCTGGTCACGCCAGGACACCGTGGTGGTGCCTGCGCCGTCAGCGGCCACCGTGGTCGCGCCGGGAGCCAACAAGAAGCCGGAGAACTCGGCCAGCACCGTGACCTTGCCCCAGTCGCCGCCCAGCGGCTGCCGAGCCACCCGTACCGTCGCCCTATCGCCGTCCCAGGTCGTCCAGGCCAGTGCCACCGGGCCCACGCCGCCCAGCGCCAGGTCGCACCGCTCGGCGACGAAGCCGCTCGGCTTCGACCAGGCGCCCCCGGCGCGGCGGTTGCTGACCAACCCGCAGCCGGCTGCCACGGCCGCGTCCCCGCGCTGGTTCACCTCGAGGTCGAGGCCTTCGAAGGCCGACGGGCGACGCGCGATGACCTCTTCGGGACTCCACCCGCCGGCCTCGAGCTCGTAGCGGCTGACCAGGCGGGCCTTGGCCCGGACGTCAGCCCAGGCGACCACCAGTCGGCCGGCACCGTCGTAGGCGGCCTGCACCTCGCTGACGGCACCGTTGCCCACCAGCGTGGTCGGCTCACCCCAAGTCCNGCCGGCGGGGCGCCGCCTGAGCAGGGCGTCACCGGCCTCGACGTAGGCCACCGTCATCTCGCCGGAGCCGGCCACCGCCACGTCGAAGGTTGGCGGCGTCTGGGGGCTGATGCCCACCGTGANTGGNGGGTCCCAGCCCTGGTCGGCACGTGCCCACCGGACACGAGACCCCGGGTCACCGACGGCATCACCGCCAGNGCTGACGAGGGCGGCACCCGCGAGGCAGACGACGGTTGCCGGGACAAGGACTCGAGACACTGCCGAGAACATGACGCGCTCCTTGGTCAAGCCACGGCCACGAGACGCCGGGCCGGCGATGTCGCCGTAGCCCTGCTCCCAGTCTGTCCCGCGGGCGTCACCGTGCCAAGGGGTGAGGGGCGGCGTNGGNCACCCTGNTCGCGGGTACTGGACATCCATGACCGAGGCTTTCCAGGACGACGCCACCCAGCGTTCCACTGAGGACCCGCTGCGGCGGTCCCGCACCAGCAGCGCGTGGATCGCGATCGCCGTGTTCGCGGTGCTGCTCCTGCTGCTGATCATCTTCATCGCCCAGAACACCCAGAGCGTGGCCATCACGTTCCTGGGCTGGAGCGGTCACGCGCCGCTGGCGGTCTCGCTGCTCGCTGCCTCGCTCGTCGGAATCGTCCTCACCCTGGCCGCGGGGTCATTGCGGATCGTCCAGCTTCGCCGCCGCATCCGGCGCGAGCGTCGCGTGGGCGCCGACGAGCCTCCGGTCGAGCAGCGCTGAGCCGTAGTCTCCCGAGGGTGATCACTGACCCCGGTGTGTGGCGCGTGCTTTGTTTCGGAGACTCCAACACCCACGGGACACCGGCCGACGACCCGGACTACGTGCGATTGCGCGCCGATCGCCGTTGGACGGGTGTTCTCCAGCGTCTCCTAGGAGCTGGGTTCGACGTTGTCGAGGAAGGCCTCAACGGTCGCACCACCGACGTGGACTACGTCGATCGGCCGGGCTGCAACGGGAGGGCCTACTTCGTGCCCTGCCTGCAAACGCACCACCCGCTCGACGTCGTCGTGATCATGCTTGGCACCAACGACCTGAAGTCCTGTTTCGATCGCACGCCACAGGAGATCGCGAACGCCCTCGACGGGTATCTCGACGACATCACCTCGCACGTTGCCGACCGACACGGGCATGGCCCTGTCACGGTGCTGGTCAGCCCCATCTGGATCGACGACGAAGCGGCGTCGTACCAGGAGGTGACCTCTGCCAGCTTCGACAGCCGCGGGGTGCAGCGATCCCGAGAGCTCGGCGAGGCGATCCAGCGCGTGGCCCACCATCGTGGCGTTCTGTACGCCGACGCCGCCGATGTGTCACACGCAGGTGGTGACGGCATCCACCTGAGTCTCGACTCGCACGGAGCGCTCGCGGCACTGATCGCCGACACGGTCTTGCAGGCGATCCACACCACCAGCGTCGAGCCGCCGAGCTGACGCGCTCCGACGCCGTACGCCGTCTGTTGGGCCGGCTGTCGCCGCCCGGATTCCCCGATGCCCCTCACGGTCAACCCAGAGCGCCTAGGCTCGTCGACATGACCACCTACCAGGTCGCCTCCACGGCCCGACGCGCCCCTGGCGGTGCCGCGTTCTCAGCCGGCGTCGACGGGCGTGGTTCCACCGCCTCCCCGAGCGGGGTGCTTCATGCCTATGTCCGAGATGCGGTCGCCACCGTCTGTGGCATCCCGGTCTCGGCCCTGCACACCTTCGACGAGACCACGGGCTTCCCGTTCGAGTCGCAGGGCCACGGCTGCGTCACCTGCCTGGACGCGGTCGCCTGACCCCCGCTGCGGCGGTCCCGCACGAGCGCGTGGATCGAGATCGCCGAGTTCGCGGTGCTGCCCCTCGTCAGGCTCGCTTCGCGTCATCGGAGGAGTCCGCATGCTTGCCCGGCTCCCAGCCGCGGGGCCCGATCAGCTCCTCTGCGCGGGCCAACGGAACCTCCTCCAGGGGAGTCGCCATCGAGTCGTTCCACCGGTTGAACACGCCGAACATGCAGACCACGCCGAGGATCTCGACGATCTGCTCCTCCGACCAGTGCTCGGCCAGGCGGGCGTAGGACTCGTCGGTGACGGCGTTCGGCACCGACGCCGCCTCCATCGCGAAGTCGAGCGCGACTCGCTCGGCAGGGCTGAAGAGCGGGCTTGTCGTGTAGTCGTAGACGGCAGCCATCTTCTCGTCCGAGACACCGTGTCGAGTGGCGCTGACACTGGTGTGTGCCTTGCAGTACTGGCAGCCAGAAGCCGTGCTCGCCATGTGTGCGACCAGCCGCTTGAGCCCCAGGTCGACCTGGCCGTCTGGGGCGAACACGGCCCGGTTGAGCTGGATCACCGCCCGTGCGATCGCGGGCACTCGCTGCATCGTCAGCAGACTGTTGGGCACGAAACCCAACGTCTTGGTGAAGTGCCCCAGCGCCTCTGCGAGGTCTGGGTCGGGGCACTCGTCGAGCGGAAGGGGATCCATGCGCGCCATGCCCGATGATGTGCAGGACGCCGCGAGCTC
>JGI24770J26754_10001457_pt1 | contig 16795 bp, 18 predicted proteins | sample LakOneMetagenome_FD_26754 | JGI IMG/M metagenome (IMG submission 26754) | reverse complement strand
GGATGGCGATTTCATCCGCAACATCCATCCGAAAGTGCTCGCTGTTACGGGCCCGCATGCGCCGAATGAAGTGATGGACGCAGTGCATTTGCATCTGCCGAAGCCGCACAACAAATTCATCGACCTCGTGCCTGATCACGGCGTCAAGCTCACACCGAAGCACTACGCGTATCTGAAAATTTCCGAGGGTTGCAACCATCGCTGCAGCTTCTGCATCATCCCGTCAATGCGCGGCGACCTGGTGAGCCGCCCGATTGGCGACGTGATGCGCGAAGCGGAATCGCTGGTGAAATCGGGCGTCAAGGAACTGCTGGTGATTTCGCAGGACACCTCGGCGTATGGTGTTGACGTGAAATACCGCACCGACTTCGTCAACGGCAAACCGGTCAAGACGCGCATGCTTGAACTGGCCGAAGCCCTCGGCAGCCTTGGCGTGTGGACGCGTATGCATTACGTGTATCCGTACCCGACAGTCGATCATGTGATTCCGATCATGGCACAGTCAACGCTCGTGGGCGGTGGCCGCGTGTTGCCGTACTTGGACGTCCCGTCAGCACGCCAATCCGCGCATCCTGAAACTCATGAAGCGCCCCGCCAGTGGAGAGAAAAACATCGAGCGCATTCAGGCGTGGCGCGCGGCCTGCCCGGATCTCACGATTCGCTCCACCTTCATCGTCGGCTTCCCCGGCGAGACCGAGGCCGAGTTCGAAGAACTGCTCGACTTTTTGCAGGAAGCCCAACTGGATCGCGTGGGTTGCTTTGCCTATTCGCCTGTGGACGGCGCAACAGCCAATGAACTTCCGGGTCAATTGCCCGATGAAGTTAAAGAAGAACGTCGTGCACGCTTCATGGAAGTACAGTCTGAAATCTCTGAGGCGCGTCTGCGCGCCAAGATCGGCCGTGAAATCGAAGTAATCGTCGACGACGTGCAGGACAACATCGCCGTCGCACGCTCATGGGCGGACGCACCTGAAATTGATGGCCTCGTTCACGTGCAAAACGGCGACACACTCAATGTCGGCGACGTCGTGAAAGTCACGGTCGTCGAAACGACCGAGCACGACCTTATCGCTGTGCTGCCGGGCTACGAACGCGACGACGACTAACGTTCGCTTGCCGGTCGAGCCGCTAAGGCGCCTCCATTCCCTTCTCGCGCAGGATCGCCCGTGCCTTCGGGCTTGCGAGTGCAGCCAGCAGCGCCTTCGCGGCGTCGGCATCGCGCGCGCTTGCGCTCAATCCGCCGGCGTACACCGTGTAATTCTGGATTTCCGCTGGAATCGGCCCCACGAGCTGCGCGCCAGGCACCGCAAGGATTTCGCTGATCTGGTGGATCGCAATATCGGCCTGATCGTTCACAAGCCGCTGCGCGACGAGTCCGCCGGGGACGAGCACGGCTTTGGGTTTGATGCGATCTGCGATACCCATCTTCTCGAAGAGCTGCGTCAGATAAATCCCGCTTGAACCGCCAGCCGCCGGATCGATGTAGGCGACAGCTCGTGCAGCAAGCAGTGTCGCCTGAAATGCGGACACGGTGCTGATGTCCGGCATCGGCGCACCTCGTTTGACCGCCACGCCAATTGCGACCTTTGCCAGCCGTGTGCTGCTGCCGCTCACCACTTTGCCTGCCTTGCTCAGATCGTCAAGCGCAGCAGGCGTTAGCGCCACAAGGTCGAATGCCTCACCGCCATTGATGCGGCGTGTCAGTGCTCCCGCAGTGTCGTTTTCTACTGTTACTTTGTGGCCGGTCTGTTTCTCAAAATCCGCCACGACCGCCGTCACTACCGGCTTGAACGCACCCGCTGTGAGCACTTTTATTTCGGCGGCGGACACGGCGCAGGCAGCAATGCCCAGACTCGCAATGCAGACAAGAGATCGAAGCGGATACATCACAAACTCCATGAATGAACGGGTGAGAAAGCGTTACTCAACGCGTGGTTGCAAGACCACGCACGAAAGCAATGCTCCCTCAAGGTTATCCGGAATGACGCGGCAAATACTCGCGCATCTGCTCGTAGAGCGGCTTGAGTGAAACGATCTGGCAGGAATCATCAGCGAACGCGTATTCCGTCTGAAAGTCCTCATAGCTTCTGGCGCGCCAGAGGCGACCTTGCAGATCGATCACCAGGGAATGCCCGACCCCGCCGCGAAATATCCGCGAACCATCAGTTCCTGTCCACACGGTGCACGTCCACGGGCGCTCTTGCGGATGAGCGGCCATNAAGNNCTCNATCTCACGCACCTGTCGAAGAAAAATTTCCGCCCGTTCCGCATCGGGAGACGCAAGAACCAGTGCAATCGCCGCAGCCAGCATGGCNTCAGCGGGCGAAGTGNGCACTGCGGACTGTAGTGGCGCGGTGTCAGGCACTGTGTGGTGGTCGGAAGCCGCTCTGGTTGGCCCTGGTGTTGAGCACAGGAATGATCGTGTTCGAGTCAGGCTTTTTTCAGGAAACAGGTCTTGAGCACCAGGCCCTTGACCTTCTCGGCATTGCATTCGATTTCTTCGGCGTCATCAGTCAGGCGGATGTTTTTGATCAGTGTGCCGCGCTTCAATGTGACCGAGGTGCCCTTGACCTTGAGGTCCTTGATGGTGGTGACCGAGTCGCCGTCTGCGAGGAGGTTGCCGTTGCTGTCTTTGACGTCCATATTTTTCGTTGTTTTGTAGTGGGATCGAATCGCGGTTGCGTTTCGTGATCCGTCATTTTCCTACGAGTAGTCACCTTCCGCCGCCCGCGCCTCGCGCTCGAAACGGTTGTTCCAGTAGTAAGCCGACCAGCGCCGCGCTCTCAATGCAGCGTAAAGCCCGGCGCCGACGTAGGCGAACGGGAACAGCGCGCCCCAGCGTTCGCACTGGCGTACGTGAACGTGCTCGTGTACGCGGCAGCGATCCATGCAGGCATTGTCTCGCGCGACGATGACGTGACCGATGGTGGCAGCGGCAAATCCCTCTCCTCCCGACATCGCGCGAAACCACGGACCATGCAGGAACCACGACAGCGCCGGACCGGTGATTTCGAGCACGCCGTTGACGATTCGCCAGCGCCCGTGCCAGAGCGCGAGCGGCGCGAGCGGCAGCGCACACAGGCTCACCGGCGCGNCCCAGAGGACCNGCAACGCTTTGGCAATACGCTGAATGACGGATGACATGGGCGCAAAGTTAACGTAGATTCCGTTCTTGCAGATGACCGCGTTCCNGGTCGTGCCTTTTCTCCGGAGATTGCTTCATGTCGAAACCCNTCCGCACATTGCTTGGCACGGTGGCCAGCATCTCGGTGCTGTCGCTGGCTGCACCGGCAATGGCCGGCACGCTCGTCGCGCAAATCAAGGACAAGAATGGAGCACCNGTGACCAATGCGGTGGTCTACGCATTGCCCGTGGGGGTCAAAGCCCCGGCGGTCGCGCCGACGGCCTCAGGCGTCGTCGAGCAGTCCTATTACAAGTTCGAACCGTTCGTCAGCGTGGTGCAGACGGGCACAAAGATGCGCTTTCCGAACCGGGACCGCAGCGAGCATCACATCAAGGTGCTTTCCGGCCCGAGCGTCTTCGAGCACAAGGTTTACACGCGGAAGGAGCCGGACCCTACGCTGCTCGACAAGCCGGGCCAGATTACGCTGCAATGCCTGATTCACGACTGGATGGCTGCGCACATTTACGTGGTGGATTCGCCGTGGTTCGGCAAGACGAGCAAATCGGGCTCGGCAGTCGTCGAAAACATTCCACCGGGCGACTACGACATTTACGTCACCCATCCCAGCCTGCTGGTCCCCGGGCAAGTGACGCCTTCGATGCCGCGCCGCGTCAAGTTCGACGCCAGCAATGTGCACGTGCTGGAAGCCAAATTCGAGTTGGTGCCCAAGGGGGAGCCAACGCGGCGGACACCGTCGCCGTACTACGAATAGCGGTCGGGCAGCTGGATTTCAGTTTATTGGCTTTCTAACGAAAGCACCATTCAATAAGGGCTAGGGTGCGGAAATGGCAAAAGTCGACTATTGCCGAATCGTGCCGTCAGCCCCAAGGCAATAAGCGATTAAGAAGAAAGCCGTATCAACAAACGCGGCGCGCAAATGCCTGTCGTGACCTGCTGAAGCACGCCGCAAGCTGATCCATCGCTGGCCGTTGACGCCCGTCAATGAGCCAGCGTTCAGACGGTTCCTAAACCGTGCAATACTTCCCTTGCGAGACAAGAAAACGTGAGGGGACATGTCGCAGCGAGTGGAGGCACCACCGGAGTTTGAAGGCACGTTGTTTGACGTGACCATCACGCTTCCCGAAGGCAAGCGCGTTGCCGAGATCGACCCGGTTTCGCTGCAGGCGGCTGGAATCCCGGCCCAGCATCTCGATCATCTGATTCGGCTCCTGCGCGCCGGGCAACCGGCCAAGGTCAAAGGCGCCGTGCCGTGGGCGCGGGCGACCCGGATTGGTGAGCGCTTTGGCCGGACTGGGGTGAGCGTAGCGATTTCGCGCTCGCTGAGCATCCGCACACTGGCCACCGATGGTCTCGAAACATGCCCGGCATGTGACGTCCGCGTGAAGATGCCGGCCAGCCGACAATGTCCCGCATGCAATATTTTCGTCGACAAGATGTCTCCGGAGTTTCTGGAGCAGCGGAACCTTGCCGACAGCGTGCGCGCGGTGCGCGAGGCCGAAGAAGCCTCATCCAATGCTGAAAAAGCCGAAAAACAGCGGCTGGAAGCGCTCATCAACGAATATCACGCCAGCATCTTCCGCGAACTGGGCTCGCGCTATGAGCTCGTCCGCAGGCGCGGCCTGCTGGAAGGGACTACGCGCAAACTCGTCGCTGTCGGCGCGCTCGGGCTGCTCGCCGCGATGTTTGCCGGTGGATACTGGGTGTCAGCCACCTTCGTACACGGCGCGAAGCCGGAGCCGGGCGTGCCGGAAGGTCCGGTGGTTGGGCTGATCAATCAATTGCTTGAGCAGCTCAATCTCAAGCCCTCGCGAAGCGAGNCGGTCGGCGGGATGCTGGTCACAACCCCGGTTGAATCCCTGTTTCGGGGCGCCGATGGCTCACGCATGACCTTCCGCAGTCTGGCGCTTGAACGCGCGATCGAGACGTCGTTGACCCAAACCGGTCGCGAAGCGAACGATGCAGCAGGCGACAAGCCGATCGTACCGTCCGTCAGCGTTCCGATGCAGGCGAAGCTCCAGCTGGCTGCGAGCTTTGCAAGAGGGCTCGCCGAGATGGGACAACCGGCACGGGCACAGGACGTCATCCGGGCGCTGAAAGATGCGCCGGAGCTCGCAATCGATCCGATCGCGGCGCCCGCTGTCCGTCTGGCGGACCTTGAGGCGCAGGCGTGGTCCCTGCAGTCAATGCCTGAAATGCGCGCGCGGCAGGCGGCGGCGCTTCTGAAGCAGGCTGCTGCAGCGATTGTGGATCCCGTCGAACGGGTCACCGCGCTTGCTCGCGTGGGCTCGATTCTGAGCCGCGACACGCAGCTTTCGCAGGATATTTCGCGACCATTTCTCACCCTCGCTTCGGAATCGATCAAAACCATTGCCGACGCCAAACGACGTGCTGGCGCGCTGGGTGAATGGTCGGTCGCCATGGCAGAAGCGCACGCCGCCGAATCCACGGCCACCGCGAAGTCCGGCCTGCGCAATCAGGCGAGGGTGGCTGCTGACCAGGCAGAAAAACTGATCAAACAGGCGCCGGATGAGTGGTCACGTGCGCGGCTTCTGGCCACTGACCATCGGCTCCGGCAACAACTGGGTGAGACCGAAAAAGCCAACGTGAGTCTGGAAGCCGCGCTCGGACTAATTGCAAAGATCGAAAATCTGGCCGATCGTGCGAGTGCCCTGCGTGTGGTCGCCCAACTCGCGGGGCCAGTCGCGGCTGAACGTGTCCTGGCCGCAGCGGCACTCATCGCCAACGCCGCTGCAACCGCCGACTCACAACCCGAGCCAACACCAGCCATCGAGCGAGCGCGGGCCCGCATTCAGCTTGCACTCATGTCCGCCGATGCGGGGCAGGTCAGCCAGTCCGACCGCTATGGTCAGCTGGCAAGGACCACAATGGGCCTCAACCCAGCGGATACAGTGACGGTGCTCGCGGAACTGATGCTGCAGCGGGATCTGGCGATAGCGAAGACGTTGCAGGCGGCCGGACGCTACGCCGATGCGGAACAGCTCTTGCAGCGCTCGGCCGGTTACCTGCGGTGAGCGCGAGCGTTCGGGCCGCGCGTGATGCGGGTCCCGGTTGGATCTAAAGCGCGGTAGACACCGGCGCCAGCGCCTTCAGCCAGCGCTCAAAGGGCAGCTTGTGCTCCGCATGCAGCGCACGAGCGCGCGCCTGAATGGCGCGGCTGTCGAGCGGCGGGATTGGTGACTTGCTGGCGATGACGGTGACGTTTTCCGTGGCAATTGCCGGCAGCAGCACAATATTGTCAACGCCGAACACCGCGCGCAGTCGTCGCAGCCCACCACGATAGCGCGTCACACTGCTCCACATATTCGCGACCATGACCCCGCGCGCCTTGAGTGCGCGATGCGCGGCGGCGTAAAACTCCTCCGATTCGAGGGTGCCGACGCGACCACGCCCGTCGTAGCAATCTACCCAGATCCAGTCTAGGCTTGACGCCGGGCGCTCGGAGATGACTTTGGCGGCGTCACCCAGTGTGAAGCGCAGCCGCGCGTCGTCCACTGGCAGAGGAAAGGCTGAATGTGCAAGCGCCATGACGTCGCTGCGCAGTTCGACAATTTCCATGCGTTTGATGGAATCGCTCCAGTTGGCCAGCGCCCAGCGCGGCAGCGAGCCGACGCCGAGTCCGGCGACATAAATATGCTTCGGCGGCGGCGTGAACAGCAGCGCGGCGCACATGTCCTGTGCATATCCCAGCGCCAATTCCGCCGGTTTGCTGATGCGCATGCGGCCCTGCACCCATTCAGAGCCAAAGTGCAGTGTGCGGTAGCCATGTTGTTCAGAAATCAGCAGATCGGTCATGAGTTGCGGGGAAAGGTGGCGGAGGACAGAAGACCCTATTGTCTACGTTGTGACGGGATGGCGGTTCGTTAGCGGCCGCAGCGCTTAAAATGGTGACTTCTCTGTTTGAGATTCGCTCTTTGCCATGGCTACCAGCAAACCCGTTCTTTCTGCCGTTGCCGCAGGGGATGCATCTGCATCCGCGTCGGTGCTNTCAACGGTCCCCGAAATCATTGCCGATCTCAAAGCGGGCCGCATGGTCATCCTGATCGATGAAGAGGACCGTGAAAACGAAGGTGACCTGGTGCTGGCGGCTGAATTCGTCACGCCAGAAGCCATCAATTTCATGGCCAAACATGGCCGCGGGTTGATTTGCCTGACGCTTACACAGGAGCGTTGCGCCCAGCTCAATCTGCCGCTCATGACCGCGACCAATCGTTCCGGGTTCGGTACCAATTTCACGATGTCGATTGAAGCTGCCGAGGGCGTGACCAGCGGCATTTCGGCTGCCGATCGCGCTCGCACCGTTCAGGTCGCAACCGCGTTCAACGCGAAACCGGACGACATCGTGCAGCCGGGCCACATCTTTCCGATCATGGCGCAGCCAGGCGGCGTGCTCATGCGCGCGGGCCACACCGAAGCGGGCTGCGATCTGCCGCGCATGGCCGGCCTGACGCCTGCGTCGGTGATCTGCGAAATCATGAAAGACGACGGCACCATGGCGCGGCTGCCTGATCTGCTTGTCTTTGCCAAAGAACACGGACTGAAAATCGGTGCCATTACCGACCTGATCCAGTACCGCGCCGCGCAGGAAAAACTGGTGGAGTGCGTGGGCGAACGGCCGCTGCAGACGGTTCATGGCGCATTCACGCTCAAAGTGTTCCGCGAGAAGCTCACGCACGCGACGCACCTCGCGATTGTCAAAGGCACACCTGTTGCGTCGCAGGAAACGGTGGTGCGCGTGCATGAGCCGCTTTCGGTGATCGACACGCTGGATGCTGACAGTGCTGTTCATTCGTGGAACATTCCCAAAGCGCTGGCGCGCTTGCAGAAAGCGGAGGCGGGCGTGCTCGTGCTCCTGCATCAAAGCGAATCGGCGGATGCGCTGCATGATCGCGCGCTCAACGTCAAACCGCTTAACGCGCACAAGATGGACTTGCGCACCTATGGCATCGGCGCGCAGATTTTGCGCGCACTCAATGTCGGCAAGATGCGTGTGCTGGCGAAACCGCGGCGCATGCCATCAATGACGGGCTTTGATCTTGAAGTCGTCGCCTACGAAGAACAGTAAGCCCTCGTAAACGCATTGTCGCTGTCGCGGTAATGACAACCTGAAAAGAACAATATGTCTCTCGAACCCCTTATGAAACTGCGCGGCGCTGGTCTGCGCATTGGCGTTGTCACGGCGCGCTTCAACGCGCCCATCTGCGAAAAACTGCTCGCCGGCGCAAAAAAAGCGCTTGCCGAAATGGGCGTTGATGCGAGCGATATCGCCGAGGTCACGGTACCCGGCGCGCTGGAAATTCCGCTGGCGCTGCAGGCGTTTGCATCGACCGAACAGTTTGACGCGCTGATCGCGCTCGGCTGCGTCGTCAAAGGCGATACCTATCACTTCGAGGTTGTCTGCAACGAATCTGCCGCGGGCATCACCCGCGTGGGCCTTGACCTTGATGTCGCCATTGGCAACGGCGTGCTCACCACGTTTACCGATGAACAGGCGATGTCCCGCGCCGGGCAGAAGGGCTATGAAGCAGCGCAGGCGGCCGTTGAAATGGCGCTCCTGCAGGAGTGGACGCATTCGAACTTCGGCGAATAGGCGGGTATGACCACCACCACACCGCCCGTTGCGGACGCAGCCGTTGCAGCAAAACCGAAGCCCAAGTCCGCGCGCCGCTGGGCGCGGGAATTTGCACTGCAGGGTCTGTATGAGTTCTATGTCGCGGGGCATGATCCGGTCTCGATTCGTTTGCGGACTGAGGCCGATGAGGATTTCAGGCGCTGCGACAAGGAGTTTTTCCGCGAGATGTGGCGTGGATTGACCGAAGACTGGGAACCGCTTATTGCCATCGTGCAGCCGCATGTCGATCGCCCGATGGAACAGGTGAGCCCCATTGAGCGCGGCGTGATCCTGATCGGCGCCTGGGAACTCAAACACCGGGTTGACATTCCCTATCGCGTGGCTATCAACGAATCGGTCGAGCTCGCCAAGAGTTTTGGTGGCACGGACGGTCACAAATGGGTCAACGGCGTGCTCGATAAGGTCGCGCCGACACTGCGCGCGGACGAAGTGGCAGCGAGCCCACGGCGACGCTAGTCGCGGTCCGGATGACCGAGTTCGAACTGATCGAACGCTTCTTCACGCGGCCGCGTGTGGACGCAATCGTGGGTAATGGCGACGATTGTGCCGTCATTGCACCTGCGGCTGGACACGCGTTTGCCGTCACAACCGATAGCCTGATCGAAGGCAGGCATTTTTTGCCGACCATCGATCCGTTGAAACTCGGGCGTCGCGCCGTCAATGTGAATCTCAGCGATCTCGCCGCAATGGGCGCGGCACCGCGCTACGCGTTGCTTTCTCTGACTTTGCCGCAGATCGACGAGCACTGGATTTCCCGATTTAGTGACGGCTTGTGGTCAGCGCTCGATGAACATAGCGTTGAGCTGATTGGTGGCAACACGACGCGCGGACCGCTCGCCATCGCGATTACCGCTTTCGGCGAATTGCCGCAGGGCGCGGCGCTCGTGCGTTCAGGCGCGCGCCCGGATGACGAGTTATGGGTGAGCGGGGCTCTCGGCGACGCAGGTTGGGCGCTTTATTGCATGATCGGTGACATAAAAGCCGAGGCAAGCGCAGCACAAATCGCGAAATACGAAACGCCGCAAGCGCGAGTCGCCGTGGGCATCGCGTTACGTGGGGTGGCCAGCAGTTGCATCGACGTCTCCGATGGGCTGCTTAGTGAGGCGGCGCACATTGCCAGAGCGTCCGCCGTCACAGTTGAGATTGACTTTGCCGCAATCCCAACTGGCCTTGCCGGCATGTTGCAGACCGGGCAGCATGCTGCGAAGGCGCGCCACTGTTTGCTCTCCACCGGCGACGCCTATGAATTGTTGTTCACCGCACCGCGCGACAAGCATGACCAGGTGCTGGGCCTGTTACGCGAACACAGGCTTGATGGCGCATGCATTGGTCGCGTGCTTGAACAAAGACAGGGTGAGCCTGTCCGCGTTCTCGATGCACAATTGCAGAAAATGGATATCAAAATTTCCGGCTGGGACCATTTCGCATGAGCGCCACGCTTGAGCATTCGTTGCCGCAGCCGACGGTGCGCTTTATGTTTTCGCATCCGGCGCACTTCATTTCCCTCGGATTCGGGACTGGGCTGGCGCCGTTCGCACCCGGTACTTTCGGTACGTTGCTCGGCCTTTTCCTGACCAGATGGTTGCAGCCCGTGGTCGGGGACGAGATGTTTTTTATCGGACTTGCCGCCGCCCTGTTGATTGGCGCCTGGGCTGCGGGCGTCACGGGCAGAGCGCTGGGCGAAAGTGATCACGGCTCTATCGTCTGGGATGAGGTCATTGCGATGGCGTTGATCACGGCGATGTTGCCGGGTGCAATGTGGAAACAGGCGTGGGCCTTCCTGCTGTTTCGAATCCTCGATATCCGCAAGCCCGGCCCGATTGGCTGGGCCGACCGCCACGTCAAGGGTGCCGTTGGCGTCATGCTTGACGATCTGATCGCAGCGGCGTTGACCTTGTTTATTTTTGCGCTGTGGGCGCGTGTGTTCTGACGGAGCCCTATCGTGCAGGCACTGTTCGACGAATGGCTCAAGCTCGCGGAATACCTCGGCAGAATTTGTACCGATGAGAAACGGGTAATTGTCGGTGCAGAGAGCTGTACCGGCGGCCTCATTGCGGCCGTGCTCACCAGCGTCTCTGGATCTTCGGCGTGGATTGACCGCAGCTTTGTTACCTATAGCAACGAAGCGAAGATGGAAATGTTGGGTGTGAAGGCGGCGACGCTCGACACGTTTGGCGCCGTGAGCGAAGAAACGGCCCGCGAAATGGCGCTGGGTGCGCTGAGTCGAAGCCGCGCCACGATGGCGTATTCAGTCACAGGCGTTGCCGGTCCAACCGGTGGCTCAGCGACAAAGCCCGTCGGCATGGTCTGTTTCGGTTTTGCGGACTCACAAGGCGGGGTGCATTCGGTAACCTGCCACTTCACGGGTGATCGCAGCGCAGTGCGAGCGCAAAGTGTGAATTTCGTTCTTGCCAAATTGGCAGCGCGCGCCCTATAAACTCCTGTTTATCTCACTGGAAATTTTCGCCCGAACATGAAGTGCCCTTTTTGCGGCTCGCTTGAAACACAAGTGATTGACTCGCGCGTCTCGGAGACGGGCGACGCGATCCGCCGTCGTCGCAAGTGCATGAGCTGCGACAAACGCTTCACCACCTTCGAGACCGTGGAAATGCGCATGCCTCAGGTCATCAAGGGCAATGGCACGCGCATCGATTTCAACGTCGAAAAAATTCGCACGGGCTTCAATCGCGCACTGCATAAGCGGTTCGTGCCCACGGAATTTGTCGATCAGGCGATTGCGCGAATAACCGCAAATATTCACAGTCTTGGTGAACGCGAAATTCCTTCGCGCAGCATCGGCGAGATGGTCATGGCAGAACTCTACAAACTGGACAAAGTGGCCTACATCCGCTTTGCCTCGGTCTACAAGTCCTTCCAGGATGTTGAAGATTTCCGCTCGGCGCTGCACGAAGTTGAACGTCCTGCTGTGGCCAAGAAACCTGCCGCGAAAAANCCGAANGGTGTCTANCGTTTCTCGCAAGACGGACGTTCGTCGAACGATCTGACGTGCGCGATGCGCGAAGTCTCGATGGTCCGAACCGTGAGCATGAGTTCGCCAAGCCGCCCGGCGCTGATATGCGGGTGACGTCAGTGCCGATGCGCACGCCGCTGTCATTGCTGACGCTGCTATTGATCGGCATCGCGGCAATTCGTATCTTCTACATGGTCTTGCACGATCCAATGTTTGGCTATGGCAACCAGTTCGACATGGGTCGTACCGCCGCATGCCTGGACCTGTGGCCCGAATTGCCCGGAGGCCCTAGCGACATAGGTTACTTTGAGGCGCCAGTCGAGAGCCACCGAATCGTAAAGATTGCATCGCAGGAGTGCTATCCAGGCGTGGAGGCCGCGTTCGACAAACTGGCTATCAGCCTGGACGGACTTCGGCGGTATTTAGCGACCGATAGCAATCACGTTGATATGCGTGTAATCGGCCTGCTGAAGTCGATACTGTTGTGTATCGCTGCATGGCTCGTGCATGGAGCGCTCAAGACTCGCCCCTGGGCAGCGTTGATGCACGCGGCGATTCTGATGATAGTGGTCGCCGATCCGCTGAACACCCTGTATCTCAACACGCTCTACGGCGAGTTTTTTGCCGTACTTGGCGCCTATATGGCGATTGCCGGAATTGCGGTCCTTCTGATCAGTCACGAGCAGCCGATCCAGATGCGCATTTTGCTGCTGTTTTCGTCAGGCGTTCTTTGTCTGGCGTTTTCGCGAATGCAGCATGTCTTGCTACCCGTCTTCTTCATCATGCTGTTCGGTGCGCTGACACTGGGTAGCGCATACGCGCGCAAGCTACCGCGCGAGCGCCTGGCGATCTGGTTCGTCGTCGCGGTGCTTGCAATCGCCACGGGGATTTCGATTGCCGGCAATCTGCGCTTCGGCGCGCGCAACCCGGTGTTTCACGAGGTCAACCGGAGCAATATGCTGTTCGGAGCACTGCTGCCCGCAAGCGAAGACTTGGAAACGACTGTCAGTGCGCTCGGGTTGCCACCGGAATGTGCGCTGCTTTCCAATTCCAGTTACTTCCGGATTGCAGCACGTGGGCTGAAGGGCGCATGTCCGGAAGCGCTGTCCATCGCACCGTTGTCCATGATTTCCGTTTTCGCTACCCAACCGAAGCTGTGGGCGGTCGTTTTTGGGCGGGGGCTCGTGCTCTCGAGCGGTTGGCGCATGCGCTATGTCGGAGAGATTGCGTACGGAAAATTTGCACGGGTTCCGGCCGGACCGCTGGGTGTCGCATCTAGCGCGAGCAGCTTGAGTGGCAAGCTGAACTTCAACGGCCATGCGATCTTCTGGTTGCTGCCGGTATGGGCTGGGCTGATCGCGGCGGGCGTCCTTGCACGCAATCAGCTATCGAAACGCGACATGAGCGCCGATGGCGGGGCCGCGTTGGCCTGTACTGTGTTGTTTTGCCTTGCGGTTGTCGTCATGTCGGTCTGGGTTTCGGCGCTGTTCGGTGATGGGTACAGCGAACTGGCACGCCATCTTCATCTGGGTATCATTGCTTCGCTGGCTTCATGGTTGATATTGATTGTGTTAGTCGTCCGCTATCGTCCGGTCATACCGACTATTTTTGTGTTGTTGCTTGCGCTGGGTTCGGTGATGGCACTTCGCGGTTTGCCGCTGGCCATGGGCGGCCTTTCGGAGCCTGAGGAGGATCGCATGCTCGCGACTGCAAGTACATTTGGTGGATGGATAGTGGCGCCTGATCACGTGGCCGCAGTTGACATGGAACAGCAACACAAGTTGCTGCGACGGGTAACGGTCAGCCAGTCCGTCGGGCTCGGTCGCCTGCACCCGCTTGACGGCAGCAGCAAGACCTTTGAATTCCATGCCGATCGATCGATCTTCCCAGCCACATTTGATCCGCTGCTTCCAGTCGAGTTGTACGCGGTGGGCGTTGGTGGTGGTCGCCAGCGTGTTGATATCCGCTACCCTTGCGCCAGGATAGCGGGCTGCAAATGAATGAATGGGTGAAAGGCAGCCGCTTTCGCAATATGTTTTCATGCGGCTTGCAGGGGTTGTACGACATGCGTAATCGAATGAGTAAAGAAGTCGCTGCGTCGGTGCCTGCGTGGCGGGAGAGCTCAAGACGTGTTTAGTGCCGCTGACGAAGCCTTCATGCGTCGTGCGCTCGATCTGGCGGCAATGGCGATGAATCATGCGACGCCTAACCCGCGTGTGGGCTGCGTGCTCGTTCGTGATGGCCATGTGATTGCCGAGGGCTTTACGCAACGACCGGGCGAGCCGCACGCCGAGGCGCATGCCATTCGAAATGCGCGGGCAAAAGGCCTGGAGCTTGGTGGCGCGACCGCCTACGTGACACTGGAGCCATGCAACCACTTCGGCAAGACGCCGCCATGCACGGAAGCCCTGATCGCCGCAGGTATCACGCGTGTATTTGCCGCAATGGAAGACCCCAATCCCATGGTTAGTGGTACCGGGCTCGCACGCCTGCGCGACGCCGGTGTGGATGTGCGGGTGGGCCTGTTGTCGCATGATGCGCTTGAAACCAACATCGGCTTTGTCAAGCGCATGACGACCGGTCTGCCGTGGGTACGCGCGAAAGTGGCTGCAAGCATGGATGGACGTACCGGTCTGGCAAACGGCGAATCGAGGTGGATCACCGGCGACGAAGCGCGGCGCGACGGTCATCGCTGGCGGGCGCGTGCCTGTGCCATCGTCACCGGCAGCGGTACCGTCAAGCATGACAATCCGCAAATGACGGTGCGCGGCGTCGCAACCACATTGCCGTTGCGACAGCCGCTGCGCATCGTGTTCGATCATCTGGGCGAGTTGAGCCCGATGGCCAAGGTTTTGCAGGGCGGCGCTTTGGTCTACTGTGCCGAACGCACCCCCGCTGATTTGCCCGGCAACGTTGAAATCGTCAATCTGCCCGACGCCAAGCAGCCGGGCAAGATTGACCTGCCTGCAGCGTTGCAGGATATCGGTGCGCGTGGCGTCAACGAATTGCATCTGGAAGCGGGCGCACGACTCACGGGACCGATGGTTGCGGCCGGATTGGTGGACGAGCTGCTCATTTATCTCGCTCCCAAGCTGCTTGGTCGTGACGCGCGCGAAATGTTTTCGTTCAGCGAACCGGGCAAGCTCGCAGACGCGATGCAGTTTGATCTGCACGACGTGACCCGCATCGGCGACGATGTCCGGATAATGCTGCGGGCGAAATAGGGAACGAAGCGCGCAACAAGCAGGAGTTTGCATGTTCACGGGAATCATTACCGGTTTGGGCCGGGTTACCACGCACGAGACCGTCGGCGACGGTCAGCGCATCAGCGTCGCCTGCGGCGACTGGCCGCTTGACGACATCGCGATAGGTGACTCAATCGCGCATTCAGGTTGCTGCCTGACCATCGTCGAAAAAGGCGCGGGCGTTTTGCGCTCTGACGTGTCCGCGCACACACTGGGCATCGTCGCCGGACTTGGCGTTGGCGCGCTCGTCAATCTTGAAAAGTCACTGACGCTCGCCGACAAGCTGGGCGGACATCTGGTGACCGGTCATGTCGACGCAACCGGTCTCGTGACCCAGTGGAAGAACCTCGCCGAGAGCTGGCTGCTTGAGGTCGAAGTGCCCGCACATCTCGGCAAGTTCATCGCGCAGAAGGGTTCGATCACAGTGAACGGAATCAGCCTGACGGTGAACGCGGTGCAGGACGTCGCCACCGGAACACGCTTTCAGGTCAACGTGATCCCGCACACGTATCAGGTCACCAATTTGGCTGAACTGGCTCAGGGCCATCGCGTGAACATTGAAATCGACACCATCGCGCGATACGTCGAACGCATGACCCAACGCGCCTAAAATTTACGTAAACCACATTACAAACCGCCGGAATTTCCCCCATGTCCAAAGCCACCTTTAACTGGAGCGACCCGCTGCTCCTCGATCAGCAATTGACTGACGACGAACGCATGATTCGTGATGCCTCGGCGCAATATGCGCAGGACAAGCTGCTGCCGCGCGTTGTTGAGGCGTTTCGCAAGGAGCACACCGATGTCGCGATATTTCGCGAAATGGGCGAACTCGGCCTGCTGGGACCGACGATTCCCGAGCAATACGGCGGCGCAGGGCTCAACTATGTGGCCTACGGCCTGATCGCGCGCGAGATTGAGCGTGTGGATTCGGGTTACCGCTCGATGATGAGTGTGCAGAGTTCACTGGTGATGGTGCCGATCAACGAGTTCGGCTCCGAGGCGCAAAAGCAGAAATACCTGCCCAAGCTCGCGACCGGTGAATGGATCGGCTGCTTCGGTCTGACCGAACCGAATCACGGTTCCGATCCGGGCAGCATGATCACGCGGGCCAAGAGTGTGCCGGGCGGTTTTTCGCTGTCGGGCGCGAAGATGTGGATTTCCAACTCGCCGTTCGCCGATGTGTTCGTGGTGTGGGCGAAGAACGACGAAGGCCGTATTCGCGGCTTCATCCTTGAGAAGGGCATGAAGGGCCTTTCCGCGCCAGCGATCAAAGGCAAAGTGGGCTTGCGTGCCTCGACGACCGGCGAGATCGTGATGGATGAGGTGTTCGTACCGGCCGAGAACGAATTGCCGAATGTGGAGGGGCTCAAGGGGCCGTTCACCTGTTTGAATTCGGCGCGTTACGGCATCGCCTGGGGCGCGCTGGGCGCTGCGGAGGATTGCTGGTTCCGCGCGCGGCAATACGTGCTGGACCGCAAGCAGTTCGGGCGTCCGCTCGCGGCGAATCAATTGATCCAGAAGAAGCTGGCCGACATGCAGACTGAAATCACGCTCGGCCTGCAAGGCTGTCTGCGCCTGGGTCGCATGAAGGACGAGGGCACGGCCGCCGTTGAAATCACCAGCATCATGAAGCGCAACAGTTGCGGCAAGTCGCTCGATATTGCGCGGCTGGCGCGCGACATGATGGGTGGCAACGGCATCAGCGATGAGTACGGCGTGGCACGGCATCTGGTGAACCTTGAAGTGGTCAACACCTACGAAGGCACGCATGACATTCACGC
>JGI24770J26754_10001452_pt1 | contig 16807 bp, 17 predicted proteins | sample LakOneMetagenome_FD_26754 | JGI IMG/M metagenome (IMG submission 26754) | reverse complement strand
CCCGCCGGTCGGCGAGGCACTTCGTGCGCCGCGTGGCGATCGAATCCGGGTGCAGCGTCTCGCGAACTTTGCGGGCCTTCACGTCGAACTGCGCCACCGTGAGCGTCTTCGCGAACGGCAGCAGCGACTCCTCAAAGTCCCGCTGCGCCAACTGAGGGATCGACGCGACGTGGTCGATCATCTTGCGCACGTGCCGCTCAGTCACCTCACCATTGAGCAGGGCCACACGCGTGAGCGGCAAAGCCTTCACCAGGCACTGACTGTCCCGAATCACGCCCTGCGCCGTGGCCTGCGGAATCCGCAGGGCACACGCGACCTCCAGCACAAAGCCCCGCTCGGCCGCGTACTCTCCACTCCACCGATCCTTGGTGGCCTTGCCCGTCTCAGCGGAAGCGAGGGCCCGTTCATAGGAGTCGTTGATGGCATCCGCCTTGCCTGCTTGGGCGAAGGCGATCAGCTTCTCGAAGTAGACGACCCGATCAATCCCCAACGCCGCCGTGCGCTCCACCGCGTCGAACAGGTCACCCGGCGGAACCGCCGCCAACACCTCCGCCAGATCGAGGTCATCCGGCACCTCCGGCCCATCTGGGAACTCCGGCACCGCAGGAGGCTCGACCTCCCTCCGATAGGCCGCCGCCCGATGCTCTTCCTCGGTCCGGAACCCTTCCTCCGCCTCTCGAAACTGCTCTTCCGTCAGGTCTCGCTGATCGGGCCCTGACCAGAACACATCATCCGGCACGCAATTCTCGGCCAACCACGACAGATGTTCATTCACCACCGCCTCAGAAAGCGGATCCTGGGGTACCTCTGAAGATTTCATACCACTATTTTACTCCGAATGGCACATAAAGACGAGTAAAACTCATGAAATTAAAGCAAAAATAGTGTCTATCTTCGATGACATCTTCGTGTGCACAGCAAAACATCGCACCGTTCCCTGAACGGTGCGATGCCTTGCGCGTGAGCCAGCCGGTCTTAGACCGCCGAACCACCGGCGATGGCGTACGACCACAGTTCGCTGCTCATGCCAACAGGCTTCGCCGCGGGTTCGCCCTCTGGCGGCGCCTCACTGCGGTGACCGTGCCCGAATGCCGGCGAGGACACCCACGCCTGGAAGGATTCTTCGTCGGCCCAGCGAGTGAGGACAAGCCACGTGGTGCGATCATCCGTGGGCTTCAGCAACTCGAAGCCCTCGAATCCAGCGCTTCCGTCCACCGCACCCGCTCGCGCCGCGAACCGGTGGGCGAGGGCGTCGCCGCTGTCGTCGGCCACGGTGATTGCATTGATCTTGATGATCGTCATCGGTCTTCTCTCTCATCGGACTGCATGTGTCTCTCATGATCGCACCATGGCCTGCGAAGCCACTCAGCGCTCCTCGGCCACTCGAATGACGACGTTTCCCACTTTCATTCCAGTTTCGACATATTCATAGGCCTGAACGATCTGTGCCAATGGGTACGTTCTGTCCACGACCGGAGTAAACGCCCCGTCGGCCATGAGCTGCTGAAGGAAAACCACATCGCTTTTCCGATCGCGCGGGATGGGAAACATCACCCGCTTGCGACCGAAGACCCTCGTGGTCAGCGCCAGTAGCGGATTCTCGCCCCATGACCCGAGCTCAGACGACAGGTAGATACCGTGCGGCTTGAGCAGCGCCCTGCATCGACCGTACGAGCTCTTTCCCACCGCGTCCATGACGACATCGAAGCGGTCATGGGTTCTCGTGAAGTCTTCCTTGGTGTAATCGATGATGTGTTCGGCACCGAGCGACCTTACAAGTTCCACGTTCACGGTGTCGCAAACGGCCGTGACCCGGGCACCCGCGTGCGTGAGCAACTGCACCGCCGCCGAGCCAATGCCTCCCGTGGCACCGTTCACGAGCACCTCCTGCCCGGCCACGATGCCCGCTGCGCGAATGTGGCTGAGCGCATAGTGCGCACCCTCGGTGCCCGGCACCGCGTGTTCGAAGCTCATGCCGGCAGGAATGAGCGCGACCAGACCACTTTCGCGCACAGTGACATACTCCGACTGAGATCCGAAGCCCACTCCGGTGTAGCCGAACACCCGGTCGCCCACCGCGAAGGATTCCACCTGCGCTCCGATCGCCATGACTAGACCGGCGAACTCATTGCCCAAAATTCTTTTTCTCGGTCTGAGCAGCCCACTGAATAACCGCACGAACCGCGGCCGGCCCCGGAGAAACCCGCAGTCTGTTCGGTTCACCGTGGCGGCGTAAACCATGACGAGCAGTTCGTCGTCGCGCGGCGTGGGCTTCGGCTCGTCCACGACTCGAAGCACAGGGGGCGGTCCATATCGTGTGTACACGGCTGCTCTCATGCGAGAGATGTTACAACCTCGGATTTTCGATGCCTATGCTGGAGTGAACATGCGACTCTTCCTGATCCGCCACGGCCAGACACCCGCCAACGTTCTCGGGCAGCTCGACACGGCCCATCCCGGCCCGGGTCTGACCGATCTCGGCGCGCGACAGGCATCCGTCATACCGGAAGCCCTCCGCGAACAGCCCATCGATGTGATTGTGGCGTCGACCCTCGTGCGCACCCAGATCACGGCAGGCCCGCTCGCGGCGGACCGAGACCTGCAGATCCAGGTGGCCACCGGACTGCACGAGATCGAGGCGGGCTCGCTGGAGGGGCTGAGCGACCGGGCATCCGTTCGCAGCTATTTGCAGACGATCTTCGCCTGGGGCGAGGGCAACCTCGACGCGACCATGCCCGGCGCCGCCAACGGTCACGCCTTCTTCACACGATTCGACACCGACATCGCCACCGTCACTGCCAGCGTTGAAACGGCCGTGGTCTTCAGTCACGGTGCCGCCATTCGGGTGTGGACCGCTGCACGCGCGATCAACATACCTCCCAAGTTCACGATCGAGAACGACCTCGACAACACGGGTGTCGTGGAACTCTCCGGTTCACCCCAAGCGGGATGGACCCTTGTGTCCTGGGCAGGGATGCCCGTGGGTGGCAACCAGCTGACCGATCATTACGCCGCCGACCCCCTTATCGACCCCGCCGACCACCTGTAGCCATTCCCCAACCTGTCTGGAGCTCCTCATGACGATCACCGCTTTCCTCGATATCCACGTAGCCGCAGCCTCGCTCGGGGAGGCTCCCGACGTGCTGCGCGCGACCCTTGCCGACACCAGAAACTTCGATGGATGCCTCGGCGTCGACGTCTTGATCGATACCGACGACTCGACCCATTTCGTTCTCGTGGAGAAGTGGGCCTCCCTCGAACATGACGCCGCCTACCGGGAGTGGCGCGCCGGCCCCGGAAAGTCGCCGCTCGGAGACATCCTTGCCGGCGTGCCCGTGCTCACGAAGTTCGACACGGCACTGGATATCTGAACCGCCTGATCACGCCCTGGCGCGCGGCACCTTCGGGCNCACCAGGGCGTGGCTGTCGCGCACAAGTTGTTCCACGAGATCATCGGGAACGCCGTTATCGAGCGTGATCGTGACCCAGTGCTTCTTGTTGAGGTGATACCCGGGCGTGATCTGCGCGAACTCCTCACGCAGGGCACGCCCCTCCTCCGGATCGCACTTGAGTGACACCGTGAACGGCTCGGCAGCCAACGCTGTGAGCGCGAAGATCTTGCCGTTGCCCCTGGTCTTGAACACACTCGTATCCTCGCCGAACGGGAAGGTCTCCACGGCCTGGGGCAGGCTCAGACAAAGTTCGGCGAGGGCATCCGGGGTCATACCGCGACCTTAGACCAGCGCGCCGTTCATCGCGGCAGCGGTCAGCTCAACGGAGTGCAGGCGGTCAGCGATATCGGTTGCTTGGTGAGCCAGCATCAGCTCGTCAGCCTTGGTCTTCTCCGCGAAGTCCTCAAGGAATGCCCTGACATCGGAGGGGGTTCCGACCGCGGAATACCGCATCATGTCGGCCAGCTGCTGTCCCTGCGGGCTAGTAGCGATGAAGTTGTCGATCTGCTCGTCCGTGTAGTCCGGTGTGGCCGGGCCGCGGGAGATCATGCCGCGCACCCGTGCGCGTCGGATCGTCTCGAATTGCTGGGTGGCATCGGCCGCGTCGTCGGCGGCAACCACGTTGGCCGCCACGAGAACATACGGCTTGTCCAGCTGCTCGGAGGGAGTGAAGTCCCGGCGGTAGGTGGCGACGGCTTCAAAGAGCGAGTCGGGCGCGAAGTGGGACGCGAACGTGTACGGCAGGCCCAGCGCCGCGGCAAGCTGGGCTCCGAACAGCGAGGAGCCGAGAATGTACAGCGGCACGTTGGTGCCGCCGCCCGGAACGGCCTGAACCCCGGCGATGACCGACTGGCCGCGCAGGTACGCCTGCAGTTCCATCACATCCTGCGGAAACTGGTCGCTGGCCCGAAGGTCGCGCCGCATGGCTCGCGCCGTGGTCTGGTCGCTGCCGGGTGCCCTGCCCAGACCCAGGTCGATGCGGTCGGGATAGAGCTCGGCGAGCGTTCCGAACTGCTCCGCGATCACGAGCGGCGAGTGGTTGGGCAGCATCACCCCGCCGGCGCCGAGACGGATGCTCTCGGTCTGGGCCGCGACGTGTCCCACCAAGACCGCGGTCGCCGACGACGCGATGGTGGGCATGTTGTGATGCTCCGCGTACCAGACCCGTGTGTACCCGTGTTTTTCGGCCGTTTGGGCGAGCGCGACGCTCGCCGCAAAGCTTTCTCGAGCGGTCTGCCCCGGTGCGATGGGTGCGAGGTCAAGGATGGACAGCGGAATCGTCATATGTAGTGCAACCGCGTGCGGCCCGAATCGTTACCCGGCTGCTGGTATTCAGTGAAGCGCAGCCGAACATGCCCGCTCGCGAGGGGGCGACATGCCATGCGATGGGATCACCGGCAGTCATCCGTAGCCTCCACGACTGCCTCCACGGCCGCGCGGACTCGGTGCCATAATGTCGGCATGAAAAACCAGATGACGAGCACATCAGAGGTTTATGTGGGCGTGCGCCGCCTGCACAGCGGAGGACTCATCGCCGTGGCCATCGTCGGAGTCATACTCGGGGTGATCGGCGTGTTCTGGCCCCAGGCCACGCTGTTCACCATCGCCATCCTGTTCGGCATCTACCTGATCGCCTCCGGCATCTTCCGCATCATGATGGCCGTGGTCTCGACTGACCTGAGCGCCGGAATGCGGTGGTTCACCGGGCTGATGGGACTGCTGGTGATCGTGGCCGGCATCATCTGCCTCTCCGACCCCTTTACCTCCATCACCGTGCTGGCCTTCGTGATCGGCATCGGCTGGATCGCCGGGGGCGTTGTCGACATCGTGGCCGGCGTGAGGCGCAGCGTGTCGCAGCGCTGGCTGGCGTTCGTGAGCGGCACGATATCCGTGATTGCCGGCTTCGCCATGTTCGTCCTTCCAGTCACGGCGCTTGCCGCCTTCGTGGTGTTTGCGTCAATCCTGCTCATCGTCGTGAGCGTCGCCACCCTGCTGATGTTGCCTCGTGCACACACCTCAGTGGATTCAGTGACGCTCTGAAAGCCTCCGCGCGCACCTGCACTCGGGGCCGCGACCGCACCACGTAGGATCGGCGCATGACCCGCCTCGTCGTTGTTCTCCCGCTCACACCGCTTGATGAGGGCTCCAGCTTTCCGGTTGAGAACTGGCCCCTGCACGTGACCGTGCTGCCGCCTTTTCTCACGGACGCCGAACCCGGCGAGATAGCGGCCGCTATCGCCGCCGCCACATCGGCTCAACCCGCCCTCACCGCTGTTGCCGGCCACGAGGAGATGTTCGGGAGGCGCAAGGACATACCCGTCACCGTGGTCGTGCCGACGGTGGGCCTGTCGCTGCTGCACGATGCCCTGATTGACGCGGTTCGCCCCTTCGGCGCCTCGCCCGACGAGCCGGCCTTCACCGGGACGGAGTTTCGCCCGCACATCACGATCAAGAATCACGCCCGCATTCCCGAGCAGACGACGTTCACCCTGCGCCAAATCGCCCTCGTCGACATGGCACCGCGCACCTCATCGAACGGCGAACCGTGCTGGCCACAATCGACCTGCCGGCGCCGCACTGAAAACGTAAGAACGCAGAATGATGAAAGTATTCCGTATTTGCCACGGTACACGGTACGATCACAATCAAATGGGAACCTGGCCCCCATCAGGGTGCCATCTCGGAAGCGGTCGCCACTATGACGGCCTGGCTGTAGCCCCCGCAACTCGGCAGAGGAAAACGCGTGAGAACTTCAGGCACCCGACGGATGCGCCCCCTGTCGATCACGCTCATTTCAGCCCTGACCCTGGCGTTGGGACTCGGCGCCGCCAGCGTTCCACCGGCGACAGCGGTCACACCGCCCAGCGTCGCAGTGACCTGGACCAACACGAACGTGTGGACCACCGGATTCCAGTCCGAGGTGGGAGTTCGCAACACCTCCTCCTCAACCCTGAACCCCTGGCAAATCTCGTTCACCTACGCGCACACGGTCAATACGCTGTGGAACGGCGTGCTCGCCGCCTCCAGCGGCGGTTTCGCCGTGAAGGCACCATCGTGGGCGACGAAGCTCGCCCCGGGAGCAACCACGTCCTTCGGCCTCACGTCCTACCGGATCGGCACCGCTGCTTTGTTTCCGACGGCGTGCACAGTGATCGGGCTCCCGGCGGGGGCAGCGGCCATCCCGTGTACCGTGAACGGCGCCGCACCGACACCGCTGCCGACCGTCACACCTAAGCCCAGCGCAAAGCCCACGCCAACGCCAACGCCAACGCCAACCGTCACATCCAAACCGAGTCCGAGCCCGATACCAACTTCTACGCCCGCACCGACGCCGACGCCGACAGCCACGCCCGGCCCGGTCGGGTCGCTTCTCGTGGCTCCCTATGTGGACCTGGGACTGTGGCCGACNGCCGACCTCACGGCATTCGCATCCGCTACCGGAGTCAAGGCAGTNACGGCCGCGTTCATCGTGGCGGACCGCACGAGCGCGTGCAGCCCCACCTGGGCGGGCTACAGCGCGTACACCGTGGGTACGTCTGGGGATTCCCTCGCCACCATCTCGGCATTCCAGGCCGGTGGCGGGCAGGTCATCGCGTCGTTCGGCGGCGTGATCAACGACGAGCTGGCCCGAGTGTGCACGAACCCGACCGCGCTGCTGGCCGCCTATACGAAGGTCGTCACCCGGTACAACCTGACCCGGATCGACTTCGACCTTGAGGGGACAGACGTGTCTGACTCCACGTCCAACAAGCGACGCGCCGCCGTGGTGGCGACGCTGCAGGCGCAGCGCGCCGCCGCCGGGCATCCGTTGCAGGTCTCGCTCACCCTGCCCGTGATGCCATACGGCCTGATAGCGAGCGGCACCCGAACGGTCAGCGAATTCGCCGCTGCCGGCGTGAAGGTCTCAACCGTGAACGTGATGGCCATGGATTACGGCGACGGCGCCACGGCCATGGGCACAGCCGCCATCTCCGCCGCGAGAGCGACAGCCACCCAACTCGGAGCGATCCCGACCTACTCCGGATTCACGGGAGCTCAGCGCCTGTCCATGGTGGGCATCACCCCGATGATCGGCCANAACGACCTACAGGGTGAGATCTTCACCCTGAGCGATGCCACNNCGGTGGCCCAGTTCGCCAAGGCCAATTCCCTCGGCCTGTTGAGCTGGTGGGAGATGACCCGCGACCAGCCCTGCACCGGCGTCATCCCCGCCTACATGTGTTCCGGGGTGAGCAACCCGCAGTGGTCGTTCTCCAGGACGTTCGTCGCCGGGAGCACCTAGCCCCCAGCGAACGCCATCAGAACTCCCTAGGGACGATCGTACGATTCCAGNACGTCGCGCATGCGCGGGAACCCGAACTGGTCGGCGACGGCGACCGCCGGATGGGCGCCGAGCAGCGGGTCGGCATCCGCTTCAAGGAGCGCGCGCAGCAGCTCCTCACTGTTGCGGAACACNGCGCAGGTCACCGCGGTCTGCCCCATGGCGTTGACGANGGATGTGTCAGCGCCACGTTTGAGGAGCTCGGTGACGGTCTCGAGNTGCTGCGCATAGGTCGCCACGATCAGCAGCGAGTCTCCCCGGGCATTGATCATGTTGAGCGGGACTCCGGCGTCGAGCATTTCGGCGAGCGGACCGGTGCGGCCCTCGCGCGCTAAATCGAAGACGCCTGCGACCACCTCGGGGCTCGGTGTGCCCGCGGGTTGTGCGGCCTGGTCTGTCATCGGATCTCCCGTCGTGCCGCGGGCATCCGCTGCTGCGTACAAGCAAAGCACGAAAATGGCCGCGCGTGGCGCCGCCTAGAGGGTGGGCAGCATCTGCTCCCGCACCTGTTTGCGCAGGATCTTGCCGAGCAGGGACCGCGGCGTGTTCTCGATCTGCACAATGCGACGCGGAATCTTGTAGGCNGCGAGGTGCTCCCGGCAATGGTCGCGCAGTTCCTCCTCGTTCAGCGTGGCCCCGGGCCTGAGCTCGATGGCAGCGACCACCATCTCGCCGCCGCGCTCCAGGGGCTTTCCAAAGACAGCCGCGTCCGCCACCGACGGGTGCAGGCGCAGCGCCGTCTCCACCTCCGTGGGTGACACGTTGAACCCTCCGGTGATGATGAGTTCCTTGGCACGGTCGACAATGGTGGTGAAACCGTCGCTGTCCACGGTGACGACATCTCCGGTGCGCAGCCAGCCGCCCGGCANCAGGGTCTTCGCCGTTTCCTCCGGGTTGTTCCAATACCCCTGGAAGACCTGCGGACCCTGGAGCAGCAGNTCCCCCGGCTCGCCCGGAGCCACCTCNAGGGTNGGGTCGTCGAGGTCGACGACCTTCATCAGTGTGGAGGGGAATGGCACCCCGATGGTTCCGGTGCGCCGGGTCTCATGGAACGGATTGCCCAGCGCCACCGGCGAGGACTCCGTCATGCCGTACCCCTCCACCAGGCGGCCGCCCGACACGGATTCCCACAGTTCCACCACGTGGTCGGGCAGGTTCATCGCCCCGGAGATGCAGTACTTGCACGACCGCAGCGACACGCCCTTCTCCTTCGCGGCGAGCGCCGTTCGCTCATAGATCGGCGGCACCGCGCAATACACCGTGGCGGGCGACTTCTTCATGGCGGCAAGAATGAGACCGGGCTCGAACCTCGGGAAGAGCACGAGCAGACCCTGCTTGCGGATGCCATAGGTGAGGTAGAGCGTCATGCCGAAGGCGTGGAACATAGGCAGGATCGCGTAGAAGATCTCTTTGCGGTACTCGGCTCCGTGCATCCACGCCTCACCCTGCAGGGCGTTGGCATACAGGTTGAAGTGGGTGAGCATCGCGCCCTTGGGACGACCGGTCGTGCCCGAGGTGTATTGGATCGCCGCCAGAGCGTCGACGCTCGGGCGCGGGTGCTCGGTGTCGATCGGATCGTGCGCGAGCAGGTTCTTCCACGGGATCGTACCGGGGGCCTTGCCGGTGAGCGCCGCCCGGGACGCGCGGAGGCTCTTCACCGGCAGGTTCAGGGCGAGGCGTTTGACGGCGGGGAACGCCTCCAACAGATTGACCGACACCACGTGGTCGATCTCGATGTCGGCGGGGAACTCGCGGATGGCTTCTGCCGTTTTGTCCCAGGCGATGATCACCCGCGCCTGGTGGTCCTCAAACTGGTGACGCAGCTCCCGCGTGGTGTACAGCGGGTTGTGCTCCACAACCACGGCGCCGAGGCGAAGCGCCGCGTAGAACGCCACCACATGCTGGGGACAATTGGGCAGGATCAGGGCCACCCGGTCACCGGCACGCACGCCCATGCGGCGCAGGCCTTCCGCGGCCCGGCTCACCTGATCGCCCAGCTCCGCGTAGCTGGTGCGACGGCCGAAGAACTCCAGGGCGGGATTGCTGCCGGCCTCGGCCACGCTGCGCTCGAACATCTCCACCAGGGACTCGGTGGGCAGCTCGATGTCGGCCGGGACCCCTGGCTGGTAGTTCTTCACCCAGGGCTGCTGTTCTGTATTCGCCATGGGTCCATCCTGCCCCGGTTCGAGCGCCTCGGGGACCCGGAGGGTATTCTCGGTGGGTGGTATTCACTGATCAGTCACTCGCCCCGAGGGAGTGGACTGCCCTCGACGAGGCGCATCAGGTGCGGGCCGACGGTCTCACCCTGCACCGACGCCAGCGCGCGGAACGCGGCCAGTCGCATCCGGTGGATGATTTTCTGTTCACGTATTACCCTTTTCGTCCGGGCTTGCTGCGTCGCTGGCACCCTGGGGCCGGCGTGGTGCTGGAGGGCGCCGCCGGACTCGAGCGAGCGTCGTGGAAGTGGTACCGCACCGAGGGCTCGAACGTGGCCGTGGACGAGGCGGGCTTCGTGGCGGCGAAGGGGCGGAGCATACGCTTCATCGTGTCGCTGTTGTCGAAGACCGCGCTGCGACCGGCTAACTTCGGCTGCTTCGGGCTGCACGAGTGGGCGATGGTGTACCGGCAGGGCGAGCACCGGCACGTGGCGCCGCTGCGGCTGGGGCAGGGTGACACCGACGGCGTGGTGGAGGCCAACCGCATCACCTGCAGCCACTTCGACGCGTTCCGCTTCTTCACGCCCCAGGCGCTACCCCGCAACGAGCTGCAGCCCACTCGGGAGAACCAGCCGGCCCTCGAACAGCCCGGCTGCCTGCACGCCGGCATGGACGTGTACAAGTGGGTGATCAAGCTCGGGCCGCTGATACCGGGTGACGTGCTACTTGACTCATTCGAGCTGGCGCGCGATATCCGCCGACTCGACATGCAGGCCTCGCCCTATGACCTGGGCGACTGGGGCTACCAGCCGGTACCGGTGGAGACCCCTGCGGGCAAGGCCGAGTACGTGCGGCGGCAGAAGGAATTCAGCGTGCGCAGCACAGCCCTGCGCGAACGAGTGGTCGCTCTGCTGACCTGACCCGGCCACTCTTTTGGCTCACGCCTTTTGTGCGCCTCACGGGCACGCGTCTGAACGCGGGCCCAGCAGCCAGACACGTGCCCGCGCCAGCTAGAAGTCGACGGAGTACGCGGGGATGAGGTCAACGTGCACCGAGGTGGGATCGAGCCCCGCCTCGACCAGCCGCCGCCGCAAGTCTGCGGTGTTCGGCAGGGGCAGGGCTCCTTCCACCCGCACGATCACTTCGGCGCGGTCGGTGGCCACGTCGACCAGCCGCCAGCCGACGTGCGTCGCCCATGCTGCCGAGATGCTCTGAACGGCCGTCTCCCGTGAGCTTGATNGGGCCACGCTCACACTCGAGATGGTCAGCGGCACCAGGATGACGAGGCCCATCGTGGCCGTCACCAGCATGCCCCGGCGTCGCCTGGCGCGGCGTTCCTGCGGCGTGGCAGGCTTCGCCAGCAGGCCGTTCACGCCATACAGGCCCATCACCACGACCCCGGTGGCGAGAATCGCCGCGACGTTGGTCACGAACAGGAGCAGTGCACCGAGGGCCTGACCGAACGCCCCGGCCTCCAGCGTCAGNCCGACCACTGACANGGGCGGCACCAGCGATATGGCGATCGCCACACCCGGGAGGGTGTCGGAGATGTCGCGGCGCACGAGGGCGATGGAGCCCACCGCGCCGGTCGCCAGGGCCGCGAGCAGGTCGATCAGCCCCGGGGTCACCCTCGCTGCCACCTGGGAGTTGGTTTCGGCCACCACGTTTACCGGAACAATCAGACCGAGCAGCACGCCGATCCCGATCGCTACCGCCGCGCCGGCGAGAACGAGTCCGACCGACCGAACCAAATTATGTTGATCCCCCAGCACCGTGGCGAGCATCGTCGCCTGGATCGGCAACAGAAGGGGCGCCACGATCATCGCCCCGATCACGGTGGCTGTCGAGTCGGCCGCCACACCTGCCGCCGCGATGATCGACGACAGCACGAGCAGGATCCAGAACCGAGTGTTGCGCTCATTCGCCCGGGGGCCGTCGAAGAACACGGACTCCCGCATATCGGCGAGATCACTCATCGCCAACCGAGCCGGTCTCAGCGCCATGCACACCCACCCTCCCGGTTGAATCGGAGAGGACATCGTATCCGGATCCTGGCACTCGAAGCCGTGCTTGTCAGCGATCGACGTTGCGGTTTAGGTGCCGCGCCGCCGCTTTGCCCAGAATCGGGAGCCGCGCATCTTCCTGCGATGCGCGGCTCCGTCATACGCGAGAGCGGGCAGAACTAGCGCGCAGGCTCCGCGTGCCGACTCGGCAGCGTCCAGCCCGGGCGCACGAAGTGGCAGGTGTATCCGGACGGGTACTTCTCGAGGTAGTCCTGGTGCTCGTCTTCGGCCTCCCAGAACGGGCCGGCCGCGGTAACCTCGGTCACGACCGTGCCGGGCCAGATTCCCGAGGCGTCGACGTCGGCGATGGTGTCCTCCGCGACCTGCTTCTGTTCATCGCTGGTGTAGAAGATTGCAGAACGGTAGCTCACGCCGACGTCGTTGCCCTGGCGGTCACGTGTGGAGGGGTCGTGGATCTGGAAGAAGAACTCGAGCAGGTCGCGATAGGAGATGACCGCGGGGTCGAAAACGATCTCGACGGACTCGGCATGGTTTCCGTGGTGGCGATAGGTAGCGTTGGGCGTCTCACCACCCGAGTACCCCACGCGAGTGGAAATGATTCCCGGGCGGCGGCGAAGCAGCTGCTGCGCTCCCCAGAAACAGCCACCGGCCAGAATCGCTTTCTCCGTTATTCCTGTCATTGTTTCTTCTCCCTGCTGCGCCAGTGCCGAAGCACGTTCATGTCGCCAACGGCGACCGTGTTCGATGTAACGCACGGACGGGGCGCAATGTTCCGAGAAACATGCTGCGGTCAGAGATTTCTCAGCCGATGCCCGCGCCAGCGGACGGCCGGGCCTGCGGCACTCGTTTCGTCGTCGGGCACGTGGCCAGACGAGTGCCGAGGGGCCAGACGAGTGCCGTGTGAGCGGGCGGGGCGCATTCAAGGCATCTGGGCTGATCGAGCCTGGGGAACTTTGTGGTCAGCGGGCTCCTGTTGGGGCCGGGGCGTCGATAAACTGGTTCTACTCGGTGCTCCGCCCAACCGCTCGATCAGAGGAAGACGCGTGCACGGTCAGCATCTACCCCGCCTGATGAATTCCAGCCGATGAGCGCTCGATCCGACAATTACTATGACTTGTTTTGCCTTGCTCCGCAGGCCAACCCGGCGGAACTCAAGCTGGCGTACCGGCGCCTGATCAGGCTGCATCACCCCGACCTCGCCGGCGCTCGCGGTGAAGCCATGACGAAGCGCATCAACGCCGCATGGTCGGTATTGTCAGACCCGACTCGGCGCCGCGCGTACGACCTGTCCCTGCGCCAGCCGACGCTCGAGCGCCCGGCCCCACGCCCGCCGACCGCCGCCCCGAGCGCATCGCCCGCCGCACCGTGGCGCTCCGCATCCCCTCCGGCCGCATCCGCGCGCCCGGGCCCGGGCCCAGCGTCGGCGCCTTCCTCCCGCGCGCCCCACCGGGTCTGGGCCCTTTCGTGGGCCGTGCTGCTGACCGCTCTGGTCTGCACCATGCTCGTGCTGCAATCTGAATGGGCCTCCCCCACGGACACGGCGACGGCCTGGTGGATCCTGCCGTTGCTCGCCGTTCCGTCAGCCGTTTTCGTGTACCTGTCTCGCCGCCCCTACCGGATGAGACTCGGGTTCTTCCTGTGGTTCTGCGCGCTCATTTACCCGCTGAGCCTGCTCGAGTGGCAACCGTTCGCGGCGATCGGGGCGGGGTTCACTCCCGACGTGCTCGTCGGGATGACCGCCCTGGCACCGCTGGTCTACCTCACCCGTCTGGCCCGCCGACGCAAGCGCCGCACAGTCTCCGGTGTCACCGGTGCGCGGCGAGCATCTCGCGGGTGAACGGATGCTGCGGCGCGGCAAACAGCGCGGCCGCCGGCCCCTGCTCCACGACCTGACCGTCCTTCATCACGAGGATCTCGTGACTGACCGCCCGCACGACGGCGAGGTCGTGGGAGATGAAGACCATCGCGAGCCCGGTGGACTGCTGCAAGGAAGCCAGCAGCGCGAGCACCTCGGACTGCACCTGCGCATCGAGGGCCGATACCGGCTCGTCGCACACCAGCACGCTCGGCCCGCGCGCCAGTGCCCGGGCGATCGCGACCCGTTGCCGCTGCCCGCCGGAAAGTTCGCGCGGGCGCCGCCCGAGCAGGTCTCCGCTGAGGGCCACCTGCGCGAGCAGCTCCCCGGCCCGCCCCTCCCGGAGGCGACGCGGCGTGCCGTCGAGGGCGATCGCCTCGGACAGACTTTGCAGCACGGTGGCGCGGGGGTCGAACACGCTCAGTGCGTCCTGGTGGATGATCTGGATCTCGCCGCGACGACCGCGCCGCTGGCTTTCCGGCACCTCGCTCCAGCGCTCGCCGTGGAGCAGAACCGACCCGCGGTCGGGCGGCTGCGTGGCCAGCAGCATCCGTGCCACCGTGCTCTTGCCCGAACCCGACTCACCCACGATGCCCAGGGTGTGGCCGGCACGTAGCTCGAAGGAGACTCCGTTGACGGCTGCCACCGGGCCGTAGGACAGGGCAAGGTCGCGAGCGGCGAGCACCACCGCCCCGGGTACCGGCGCCGGCGCGGCACCCAGCGAGGCTGCGGCGATCAACTGGCGCGTGTACGGATGCTGCGGCTCGGCAAACAGGTTCGCCGTCGCCTGCACCTCCACGAAGCGTCCGTCTTTCATCACAGCGACCTCATCGGCAAGCTCTCGGATGACGCCCAGATCGTGACTGATCAACACGAGTGCGAGGCCTGATTCCTTGAATTCGCGCAGCAGGCGGATGATCTGGGCCTGCACGGTGGCATCGAGTGCTGTGGTGGGTTCATCGGCGATCAGCAGTTGCGGTGACGCCGCGATGGCCGAGGCGATGAGTGCGCGCTGGCGCAACCCGCCGGAGAGCTGATGCGGATACTGCCGGGCCCGCCGGGCCGGATCCGGCATGGCAACTTGCTCCAGCAGCTCCAGCACGCGGCGTGAACGATCAGCGCGGCTGAGCTGCGGTTCATGTATTTCCAGGGGCTCGGCCACCTCGGCGCCCACGCGGCGCAACGGGTCGAGGGACACCAGGGCATCCTGGCTGACCAGCCCCACCCGGGCACCGCGCAGACCGCGCCAGCCCCGATCGTCGAGCCTGCGCGCGTCGACACCGGCGACCGTCAGCTCGTCCGCGGTGACTCCCGGCCCGGCCAGACCGATCAGACTCCGACCGGTGAGGGTCTTGCCGGCGCCCGACTCCCCCACGATGCCCAGGCAGTGCCCCGCAGCGACGCTGAACGAGACACCATCCACCATGGCAGTGGTCGACCCGGGCATCACCACCCGCAGGTTGCGCACCCTCACCGCGCTCATCGAGCTCTCCCCGCCGCGCGGGCCTGCAGGTGCCGACCGAGAACACTGGTGGAGACCACGGTGGCGGTGATCACCAGCCCCGGGAACACGGATATCCACCACGCCGTGGCCAGAAAATTGCGCCCTTCCGCGAGGATGAGTCCCCACTCGGGTGTGGGCGGCTTGGGACCGAGCCCGAGAAAGCTCAGACCGGCGGCCGCCGTGATGGCGGTGCCGATGCCCATGGTCGCCATCACCAGAAGCGGTCCGAGCGTGTTCGGAACCACGTGCCGCACCACGGTGACCAGGGCAGGGACCCCGAGCATGCGTGCCGCCTCGACATAGCCGGCGCGCTTCACGATCAGGGTCTGCACCCGCGCGACCCGTGCGTAGGAGGGAATCACCGCGATGGCCACGGCCAGCAGCAGGCTCGCTTCCCCCGGTCCGATGATGGCGATCACGATCAGCGCGAGCAGGAACTCGGGAAACGCCATCACGATCTCGATCGCCCGGCTGAGCATGCCATCGCCCAGCCGGCGCATCAGCCCGGCGAGCGAACCGATCACGAGCCCCGCCACGAGGGCGATCAGGGTCGCACCGAAACCGATCGCAAGCGAGTACCGGGAGCCGTGAATCACCCGCGCGAACACGTCGCGACCGGCCTGGTCCGTGCCGAACGGATGCGCCTGGCCGGGCGCCAGCAACGCCGCACCGATGTCGGTGCGCACCGGGTCCGCGGCGGTGAACAGCCCGGGAAAGACAGCGGACAGCACCAAAAGAACCAGGAACCCGGCGCACAGGGACACGGCGGGAGCCGGCATCCGCTTCACCGTTCGCCGTGGAACGGCAGTGAACATGCTCATGTGTAGGCCTGCTCGGTCGTAAGGCGCAGGTCGATCCGGTCGGCGACGAGGTCGACCAGCAGGTTGACCACGGAGAAGGCCACCGACGCGAGCACGATGATGCCGAGCACCACGGGCACGTCACGATCGACGATGGCGTTCAATGCCACCCGCCCGAGGCCCGGGCGGGCAAAGACCGTCTCCACCAACACGGAGCCGCCGAGCAGGGAACCCACGATATAGCCGCTGAGGGTGACGCTGTTCGCGGCGGCGTGCCGCAGGGTGTGGCGCACCACGAGGCGAGTCTGGCTGGCTCCGCGGGATCGAACGGTATCGACGAAGGGCAGGGCGGCCGCTTCGTCGAGTCCCTGCCGCAGCACCTGGCTGAGGATGCCGGCCACCGGAATAGCGAGCGTCACGGCGGGGAGGACGAGCGCACCGAAGCCGACCGTGGTCACCACCGGGAACCAGCCCAAACCGAAACCGAACACGCCGATCAACACCAGGCCGATCCAGAAAGTGGGTGCCGAGACCGCGACGAGTTCCAGCAAACCCGCCATCGCTGCCGTGCGGCGACCACGGCCGAGCAGGGCCGAGACGATTGCCAGCATCAGGGCGAATACGACCGCGACGCCCATGAGCTGCACGGTGGGCGGCAGCTGCTGACCGATCACTGCGGCCACGGGCTGCTGCAT
>JGI24770J26754_10001450_pt1 | contig 16818 bp, 16 predicted proteins | sample LakOneMetagenome_FD_26754 | JGI IMG/M metagenome (IMG submission 26754) | reverse complement strand
AACTGGTGACGATCGGGGAGACAACGGATGTTGCGGTGGCGTGGCTTTCGACTGCGCGCGTTGTCGCCGTGCGCGAGATCAACCCGGCTTTGTTGTTGCGCCGATTCGGTGTTGTCCCGGTGTGACGCCTCCGGCTAGCGGTGTCGTAGCACGAGACGCTTCAGCACCGGAAGGTCCAGCGCGGCGAGTGCGTGGAAGGGGTGCTCGATGTGTCCGAAGTGGCCGGTGTCGGCCATGGTTTTGATGGTGAAATCCGAGATCACCGCCGTGAGTAGCCTGTCGTCACTCTCCGTCACGAAAACATCCCGGTCACCGCGACTGGCACGTACCGGGCATTCGATTCGGGACCAGGCAGCGCGCGCGTCATAGGCGCCGGCACGATCCGACGCGATACTGAAACCGGCGGGGCGAACCTCCTCGGCCAGCGCGGAGATGACGCTGGGGTCGATTCGGCCGACATGGCGGAACAGCGGCGCGACGACAGGCCGCAGCAGCCCGAAGCGGGCGATCATACCGACCAGGGCCCGACCAAACGGCTCCGAGAGTCGAAGCACGCGCATGACCTGCAGGAGCGACGTGAAGCCCGGCAGGACGCCGAATCGAGTGAGCGGATGTCGGACGCTCTGGATCACGGAAAACGTCGTGGCCGACACCAGTCCCACGGACACCGTGGCCTGCTTTTCTGCGGAAGCGAGTTCCAGGGCGATCAGGCCGCCCATGGAATGGCCCACGACGATCCAACGGCGGTATCCCAGCGCCCGAGCGATCTCGGCGACCACTGCGGCCATCGATTCGATGGTGAGGGAGGTCTCATCGACCGGCAGAGAGGTGTCGCCCCAGCCGGGCAGGTCGGGGATCACGAGGTCGTTCAGGCCGGTTGGATGGCCCAATGGGAAATAGGCCCCCGGTTCGCCGGAGGTCGCGGCCGTCAGCAGCGGAGTCCAAGTCGTCCAGGAACCGGCGGCGCCGTGCAGGAAAATGATCGCCGTGTCGCTTCCGGTACGACGACCATGTCGCACGGAGACCGGGCCGGAACCGAGCCGCATCGAACTGGTTGTGAGGCCGAATCGCCGAGGATCCGTTTCGAGAGCGAACGGGCAGTAGGTGTCTCTGGCCTGTCGTGGCGGGTGCGGGGGATCGATGACCGGATGCGCTTCTGTCGGCACGGACGGATGCGGCCGGTCGTCGGTGCCGAAACGGCGGTTGAGGGCTGTGGTCATGCAGGTAGTTCGGTCAGTGGAGAGTTTCGGATTGGCCCCGCGAGACCGAAATGATGAATGCGGCTGATTCTCAGGGAGGAATAGAGGGAGCAAGCAGCCCGTTGTGCCCCCTGTTCCCCCGCATAAACAGACTAGGAAGAGTTAGCCATGAAGTTGTTTTCCCCGATGAATCTTGGCGAGTTACGCCTCACGAATCGCCTTGTCATGGCGCCCCTCACACGCACCCGGTCCGGAGTGAACGGTATTCCCGGCCCGATGGTGGCCGAGCACTATGCGCAGCGTGCCAGCCTCGGACTCATCGTCACCGAGGGCACGTACCCCAGCCATGCCGGACAGGGCTTTCCCGGACAGCCGGGACTGGTGACCCCCGAACAGATCGAAGGCTGGCGGGCAGTCGCTGACGGTGTTCACGCTGCCGGCGGCCAGATCGTAGCGCAGGTCATGCACGCGGGCCGTGTCACCCATGAGGGCACCACCGGCGGCCGTCAGGTTGTGGGGCCGAGCGCTGTTGCGATCGTCGGCCAGACACACACCTACGACGGTAAGCAGGACTACCCGGTGCCGCACGCCTTGACGACTGATGAGCTCCAGGGCGTCATCGCCGACTTCGTGCAGGCATCCCGAAACGCCATTGCGGCCGGTTTGGATGGTGTGGAAATCCACTCCGCCAACGGTTACCTGCTGCACGAGTTCTTGTCACCGACGTCCAACCAGCGCGACGACGTCTACGGCGGTTCGCCGCAGAATCGTGCCAGCTTCGTCATTGAGGTCGTCACGGCCGTGGCGGAGGCAATCGGTGCCGGCCGCGTGGGCCTGCGCATCTCGCCCGAGCACAACATTCAGGATGCGCTGGAGACCGACTCTGCGGATCTCCTCGCCACGTACGGGGCGCTTGTGGACGCCCTGGCGCCGCTGAACCTCGCCTACCTGAGTGTTCTGCACGCCGAGCCGACTGCGGCCTTCGTGCAGGAGCTGCGCGGGCGCTTCGCTGGCTCGGTGCTGGTCAACAGTGGCTTCGGTGTCATCACCACTCGCGACGAGGCGATGGGAATTCTCAACGACGGCTTCGCGGACGGCGTTGTTGTGGGTCGGCCTGCGATCGCCAACCCCGATCTGGTACACCGCTGGACCGAAGACCTGCCCCTGAACGAGCCGAACGCAGCCACTTTCTACGGCGACGGACCCGAAGGCTACACCGACTACCCGGTATACGCCGCGGCCTGAATCGATCGATTGACGCGTTGACCGCCCGGCCTCGGCCGGCGGTCAACGCGGCGTGAGCGTGGTTAGTTTCGCGGCCGCACTCTCGAGAACGTCGATCTTCTTGCAGTAGGCGAACCGCACCAGGGAAGCGTACTCGGACTGGTGTTCCGTGCTGCAGAAAGCCGACACGGGCACCGCGACGACACCGGCCAGTTCCGGAAGCCGACGGCAGAAGTCGGCGGCGTCCGCGTATCCCACCGGTGCGGCATCGGCCACGATGAAATAAGAGCCCTGCGGGAGGGTGATGGCGAACCCGGCCCCCGTCAGCCCGCGAGCGAGAACATCGCGTTTGCGCTGCAGGGTCTTCGCCGTTTCGGCATAAAAGGCATCCGGCAACGCCAGACCGACCGCGATGGCGGGCTGAAAAGGCGCACCGTTCACATATGTCAGAAACTGTTTCACGGCCAGGACCGCCGTGACCAGTGCTGCGGGCGCCGTCAGCCATCCCACTTTCCAGCCTGTCACCGAAAATGTCTTGCCCCCGGAGGAGATGGTGATGGTGCGTTCCGCCGCACCGGGCAGAGTGCTCACCGGAATATGAGGGGCACCGAAGGTGAGGTGTTCATAGACCTCATCGGTCACGATCAGCGCGTCGTGCCGGTGCGCGAGTTCCACGATCACCTCGAGCGTCTCGCGCGTGAAAACACTCCCGGTGGGATTGTGGGGATCATTCACGATGATGAGGCGAGTGCGGTCGGTCACCGCCCGCCGCAGCTCATCAAGATCGGGCTGGAAATCCGGGGCGCGTAGCGGAAATGTGCGATGGATGCCCCCGGCCAGCGCGATCAGTGCACCATACGCGTCGTAGAACGGCTCGAAGGTGACCACCTCGTCGCCCGGCTCGACAAGGGCGAGAACCGTGGCAGCGATCGCTTCCGTGGCTCCAGCGGTCACGAGAACCTCTGTGTCCGGGTTCACAGACAGACCGTAGAAGCGGCGTTGGTGGTTGCTGATGGCCTCACGCAACACGGGCAAGCCGCGCCCCGGTGGGTATTGGTTCACCCCGTCGGAGATGGCCTGTCGCGCAGCCTCGATTACCTCGGGTGGTCCGTCCTCGTCGGGAAAACCCTGACCGAGATTCAGCGCTCCCGTTCGCGCGGCAAGTGCGCTCATCTCCGCAAAAATGCTGGCGGCCACGCTGCCGTCCGCTGCGAGGAGTCCCGCCCCCGCGGTTGTGCGTCGCCATGCGCCCGAAATCGTCATCATCAGTTGTCCCTACCGTCCAAACGTGCACCGTGTGTTCACGGTACTGTCTCCACGTGTCGCTCGTCACGATCACATCATCGAATGCTCCCAGACTCCCCATACCAAACGTTCAGGTTTGGGCGTAAAACTATCAGTGCTTGGAAGGAGCACCCATGACCGACAACACCACAGATCCCGGCAGCACTCCCGAAAACGGGGCGACTCCGAAGTCGAACGACGAGGCAGAGTCCTTCGCCGTTGACGCATCAGGTCAGACGACGCCGCGTGGCGACAAGACGGTGACCCCGGTTCCGGCCGAAGCGACAGCGGATGACACCGCGCGAGTGGACGCCGACGTCCACAGCCCCGCACCTGTACAGCCTTCCGATGCCCCGTCGCCGGCCGCGGAGCATGCCGTCGTAGCGAACGCGACACCGGAGAATGCCGCCGCAGAAAACGCGACGGCCGAGTACCCGACCGCAGAGAATGCTTCCGCCGAGAACGCGACTGCTGCGTACCCGACCGATGCCTTCGGGCGCCCCATTACTTCGAACGATTCAGCGGCCCCGTCTGCTTCGGCGCATGACAGCGACGCGGTGGCTCCGAGCGTCGCCGCGGACTCGACCAAGCGCCGCCGTAACGTGGGCCTGGTCGCTGCGCTCGCGATCGCCGCGATCGTGGGCGGCGCCTCCGGTGCCGGTATCTACGCCCTCGTTGATTCCGGCCGCGGCTCCACCATTCCCAGCAGCCAGTCCCAGGGCGCCAACACCGTGGTCGTCAACAACACCGACAGCGTCAACGAAATCACGGCCGTAGCGGCAAAAGCCACGCCAAGCGTCGTGACGATCTCTGTCAGCGGCGGGCAGGATGGGGGCACCGGCTCCGGCGTCATCCTGAGCGAAGACGGCTACGTTCTCACCAACACCCATGTCGTGACACTGGACGGCGCGGTCGGCGACGCGGCCATCCAGGTCAAAGGCAGTGACGGGACCCTCTCTGCGGCGACCCTGGTGGGTACCGATCCGATATCCGACCTGGCCGTGATCAAGATGACCGATGCGCAGGGGCTGAGCCCGATCGCGTGGGCTGACTCTGCGAAGCTCAATGTCGGTGACACCGCCATCGCCATCGGTGCCCCGCTGGGCCTGTCCGGCACCGTCACCAACGGAATCGTCAGCGCCCTCAACCGCAGCATCACGGTGGCGTCCTCGGCGGCACCGGCCACTCCGGATCAGGTCGCGCCCAACGAGGGGAGCCCATTTGATTTCTGGAACTTCCCCAACCAGGACGGGACCCAGCCCCAACAGGAGCAGCCCCAGACTCAGCAGAAGGGCAGCATTTCGCTACCCGTCATTCAAACGGATGCCGCGATCAACCCCGGTAATTCCGGTGGCGCACTCCTCAATGGCAAGGGTGAGCTGATCGGAATCAACGTGGCGATCGCCAACGCCGGCGGGAGCAATTCCTCGGCGGCAGCGGGGAATATCGGGGTCGGATTCTCCATCCCGTCGAACTTCGCCGAGCGCATCTCCAACGAAATCATCGCGAACGGCAAAGCCACTCATGGGCTGCTCGGCGCGAGCGTCACGAGCGCGGCCACCGACACGACGAGCACAACGGTGGGCGCTCTGATCAGCGAGGTCTCCCCGGGTGGCGCGGCGGAGAAGGCCGGCCTCCGCAAGGGAGACATCGTGACGAACTTCGCCGGCGTTCCCATCACCGACGCGAACGATCTCACCGCTCAGGTGCGGGTGCTTCCCGCCGGCGGCACGGCTGACCTCACCTACGTGCGCGGAGGACAGTCGACGACCGTTTCCGTGACGGTCGGCGAGCTCACGGTCTAACTCCCGTTCCCGCTCTCACAGCGCCGCCGGACCTAGTCCGGCGGCGCTGTGTTGTTCCTCACCGAGCAAGTTGCGGGCGATGATAGGCTCATTTGCCTACCCAATAACGGAAGGCTGGTCAGCCGCGTGCAACAAAGTGGTGATGATCTCCTTCCCGGAGTGTCCTATGTGATGCCGGTGCTCAACGAGGTGACGCACGTGCGCGCCGCGGTTCTGAGCCTTCTCAACCAGGACTACGCGGGTCCGTTCGAGGTGACGCTGGCCCTCGGCCCGAGCATCGACGGCACCACAGAGCTGGTCGAGGAAATGGCTGCGGTTGATTCGCGCATTCGTATCGTGGCTAATGAGGTCGGATCGACTCCGGCCGGCCTGAACACCGCCATCCGGGCCTCCCGCTATGACGTGGTGATCCGGGTCGATGCCCACTCCGTGCTGCCGCCGAACTATGCGCGAATTGCCGTGGACGTGCTCGAACGTACCGGCGCCGACAACGTGGGCGGCATCATGGATGCCCAGGGCATGACGCCATTCGAGAAGGCAGTCGCCCGCGCCTACGGCACACGCATCGGCCTGGGCGGCACCCCTCACCATGTCGGGGGCAAGGAAGGTGCGGCCGAGACGGTATATCTGGGCTGTTTCCGCACCGCAAGCATTCTCCGCGTAGGCCTGTTCGACGAAGGTGTCAAGCGCGGCCAGGATTGGGACCTCAACCGTCGGCTTCGGGAGGCGGGCGGGACCGTGTGGTTCACTCCCGAACTCAAGGTGCTCTACCGACCGCGCCCAAGCCTGTCCAGGCTGGCGCGGCAGATGCTGTCGACGGGGCTCTGGCGCGGAGAGCTCGCGCGGCGCTATCCCGCCGCCAACGGCATCCGCTACCTGATTCCGCCGTTGATGGTGCTGGGCGTTACCATCGGTGTGCTGCTCGGGATAGCGGGGCTCGTGCAGGCAACCCTCGGGCTGGCGCCGTGGCTTCTGCTCGGCCTCATCATTCCGGCCGGGTACCTGCTCGTCGTTGTCGCAGCGACCGTGGCCGTCTCCCGTCCTGATGGGTTTCGTGCGGGGAGTCACTTTCTCGTAGTCTTGCCGTGCATTCATTTCTGTTGGGGCATCGGGTTCGTGCTCGGCTTTCTCAAGCTCACCAGCAACATCACGGCACATACGGGAAGATAACCATGATCCAAGCTTCGCCCAGATCGACTCGTCCCGAGTCGATCGCGCAGTTGCGGCGGGTTACCCAGCCGCCCGAGGTACGGTCGCGGGCCAATGCCGAACACTGGACGGCCAGCCTCTACCTGCGCGACCTGTCGCCCTTCCTCACCTGGATGCTGCTGAAGACGCGCATTTCGGCCAACGGCGTCACCGGCCTGATGATCCTGACGGGCTGGTCGACTGCCGCGGCCCTGTTGATTCCGGGTATCTGGGGTGCCCTCCTCGCGCTGGTGCTGGGTCAGTTGCAGATGCTCATCGACTGCTGTGACGGTGAGGTGGCGCGTTGGCGCGGCTCCTCGTCTCCGGCTGGGGTGTTTCTCGACAAGGTCGGCCACTATTCCACCGAGGCGCTCATCCCCATCGCGCTGGGTATTCGCGTCGCCGGGTATCCCTTCGAGGCACCGGCCGATTTTCTGTGGACCACCCTGGGGGTGCTCCTGGCACTCATCATCGTGCTCAACAAGGCCTTGAACGACATGGTGCACGTGGCCAGGGCCAATGCCGGCCTCACCAAGCTCGCCGACACCGTCGGAGAAAAGGCCCCGACCTCAAGCCTGTTGAAGCGAGCCCGCCGACTGGCCCGATTCCTGCCGTTTCATCGCCTGTATCACTCGGTGGAACTGACCATGGTGATTTTCGCGGCCGCTGTCGTCGGGTTGTTCCTGGGCGAACCCGCTGTGGATCGAGTGCTGCTCGTGTTGCTCGTTCCGCTCGCCTTCGTCTCCCTGATCGGTCACTTCATTGCGATCATGGGCTCCAAACGTGTCCGTTCCTGACGGGACCGCGCACGTGCCCCCGCGTGCCTCCGAGGAGATCCCCACCGTCGGAGTCGTGGTGCTCACCCAGGGGACCCGTCCGAAAGACCTGGACCGAGGCATCCGTAGTCTTCTGGCCCAGCAGGGCGTCACGCTCGATATCGTGTGCGTGGGTAACGGCTGGCAGCCAACCGGGCTGCCGAACCCGGTCACGTCGCTCGGCCTGCCGACCAACCTCGGCATTCCGGCCGGACGCAATCGCGGTGTCGCCCGGGTGCGCGGGGAGTACCTGTTCTTTCTGGATGACGATGCCAGCATTCCGGATGCGCATTTCCTCATCAACGCGATCGGCAAGCTGAAGGCCGACCCGTCGATCGGCCTGCTCCAACCCCGAGTGGTCGACCCGGCCGGGCTCGCTTCGCCGCGTCGCTGGGTACCGCGTATTCGCAAGGGCGAGGCCACGTCATCGAGCGCCGTCTTCTCGGTGTGGGAAGGGGCCGTGCTGATGCCCCGCGCGGTCTTCGATGCCACGGACGGCTGGGCCGAACCTTTCTTCTACGCGCACGAGGGCATTGAGCTCGCTTGGCGCGTCTGGGACCAGGGGCTCCGGGCCTGGTACGCCGGAGACCTGGTAGCCAATCATCCCTTCATGCATCCGACGCGCCACAGCGAGTATTACCGGCTGAATGCCCGCAACCGCGTGTGGCTGGCTCGTCGCAATCTGCCCACCGTGTTCATTCCGCTGTATGTCGGCTCCTGGACCGCCATTCAGCTGCTGCGGTGGTCCCGCGACGGCCCCGCACTGCGAGCCTGGTTCGGCGGTTGGCGAGAAGGGTGGCGCACCGATCCGGGAGGACGTCGCGTACTCACGGGGCGCACGCTCTGGCGCATGACAAGAGCAGGCCGACCGCCGGTCGTCTAGCCGACGCCGACGGGTAAGATGAGGCAGTGGGTATTCAGAAAGACGTTCGGCACGCGCTTAAATTGGTCAAGGACGTTGTGGCGTCACGCAAGGCGCAACGGTCCCTGAGCGGGCGTCTCGCAACACGGGTGGCGCTGCCCCGCAAGCATTTCCGGATCGCCGTGTATTTTGCGGACGGCCCGGTCAACATGTACCAGATGCGCCAGTGGTATAAACCGCTCGTGAAACTCGCCGAAACCTGGCCTGTGCTCATTCTGAGCCGCACCGGGGGCGGAACTCTTCGGCTGATGGAGGAGTCGCCCCTTCCGGTGGCCTATGTCCGTCGAGTGTCCGACCTGGAACGTGTCATCGCCGAGCAGGACATCCGCATCGTGTTCTATGTCAATCAGAATCCGCGCAACTTCCAGATGATGCGCTACGGGCGCGTCTGGCACGTCTTCATCAACCATGGTGAGAGCGACAAGATGTACATGGTGACAAATCAGTTCAAGGCCTACGACTATTCGCTCGTCGCCGGTGAAGCTGCACTGTCCCGGTTGAACCGCGTTCTCTGGGACTATGACTTCGACAAGCGCGCCCTGAAAATAGGTCGGCCGCAGGCCGATCATTTCACCGGCCCGTTGCCCTACGTGCCCGATGGCCGTCAGGTGGTTCTCTATGCGCCGACCTGGGAGGGTGACCGCCCGGCGGCAGCGTACGGATCGATAGCCACACACGGAGTAGACATCGTCAACGCGCTGCTCAAGACGGGGGAGCACCGCGTGATTTACCGTCCGCATCCGCGCAGCGGCGTTGTGGACCACGAGTATCGGGCGGCCAACAAGCGAATCATCGCGGCTATTGCTGCGGCAAACTCGCGTGATCCTGCCGCCGGGCATGTCTACGACTCCGGGGCCGAGTTGGGCTGGCAGCTGTCGGCAGCGGATGTGGCCATCGTCGACATCTCGGCCATGGTCTACGACCGCCTGGCAACCGGAAAACCGCTCATGGTCACGCAGCCGGTGAACCCGGATGCCCTCATCGACACCAGCGGGTATCTTTCCGACTGTGAATGGATCGTCGCCCCGGCGGCGCCGGACATCGTGTCTGCGCTGGATGTGCTTACGCATAATCGGGCCGCCGCGGCACGCCTGGACGGGTGGGTGCAGCACTACTTCGGAGACACGACTCCGGGCCGAGCGACCGAGCGATTGCACTCCGCGGTTGCCGGTTTGATGACCGAATGGGACCGTCACGCCGCCATCCATGCCGGGGACCGCGCCTTTGAGTCACCGAGCGAGGGTGACGAAGCCTAGCGCGGGCCTGGAATCGGCGGTTGCGTTGGCGGTGTTCCATCGTGGGCCGGTGGAGAAGATTCGCCGCGTCGGCGACCCGGCAGGAGGGCGCGCACGCCGGTGACGACGGTGCCACGTGACCGGCTGGTGAGCCGTGCAGGCTTGAGGCGTCCTGCCCTCCCGCCGGCAGGGCGCACAACGGCGAACACCGGTTCAAGCTCGGGCCGCAGACGATCCGGAGCTGCGCCGAAGGCGAGTCGTGACGAGTGCACGACCTTCTTGCCTAACAGGTGATTCCCGGCGCCACCGATCACAGCACCCACGCCGAAGGGGAGTGCCTTCCCGATCAGGCTCGCCCCGCCTTTGGCAGCGAACTGCCTGATGAAAAGGCTCTTGAGCTTGTCGGTCAACGGGCCCAGAATCGTGCGGGGTAGGTTGTTGGTGATCAGCTCTCCCCAATAGGCCGTGCGCGGTCCGCCGCCGGTGAACTGCCCGGCGAGCTGGCGTACGAGATCGGTTCCCTCCCGGCCGAGCATCATGGTCATCACCAGTGCGCGGGCGCGCTCCGGGTCGTCCACGGCGATACCGTGTACCTCGCTCACCGACTGAGCGAACAGTGCGGTCGCTTCCAGGAAGCCGGCTGTCTCCACGCCGGACAGCGCGAGGGTGATTCCTGTTCCAACACCGGGAAGAACAGCACTGGCGCCGACGGCGGCACCCCCGGTGGTCACCATCGTGAGGTACCGACGTTCGATCACGCGGATGATCTGCTCCGGAGTGGCCTGCGGATTCTGTCGACGGATGAGTCGGATATGGGAGAGGACAGCCGGCCGGTGCACCGCGAGGAGGCGGTCGATGCCTCGCACGAAACCGGACGGCAGTTGCCCGCCACGGGGCGTGCCGCCCGTTGTGGAGGCCGGCGGTGGTGGTGTTCTGGCCACAGCGGACCTCCTTCGCTCTCCCTCGAGCTTACGTGCCCCGCGCGGGGTCTGGTAATGCCCTCGGGGGTCGACTACAACTAGGGGTATGCCTGATGTGACCAGCGAAGCCAGTCGACTTTTGGGGCGCCGACTCCGCGAACGTCGGCTGGAATTGGATCTCAATCAGGAGGCGGTTGCCCTGGCCGCCGGGCTGAATGTCTCGAATTACGCCCGAATCGACCGGGGCCACGGCAATCCGACTTTCCACACCCTGATCCGACTGTCCACCGTGCTCAACATCGATCTGAGCGCGCTGCTGGCAGATTTCACCGCCGAGCTGCTGCCGGTCTCCCGTCGCGGTAACGACGATATCGCCTAGCCGTACGGAGTTACGAGGCGGGTGTCACGCCGTAATCGGCGTTATAGCGGCTGAGCACCTCGTGAATGGAACCATCGAGCACAAGGTCGCCCTTGTCGAGGTACAGACCCCGTGTACAGAAACGGCGCAGATCGCGCTCATTGTGGGACACGATGAACAGGGTACGACCACCGGCGAGCAACTCCTCGATGCGGCGGTAGCACTTCTCCCGAAAGGCCTTGTCGCCCACGGCGAGTACTTCGTCGACCAGAATAATGGGTTCTTCCAGGCGCGAGATAACGGAAAAGGCGATTCGAACCTTCATTCCGCTCGACAGATGCTTGTACGGGGTGTCGATGAAATCGCCGATCTCCGCGAATTCGATGATTTCGTCGAAACGGGAATCGACCTGTTTACGGGTCATGCCGTGCAGCCCCGCCGTGAGGTACACGTTCTCCCTGACGCTCAGGTCATCGACGAAGCCGCCGGTGATTTCAATCAGCGGGGCCACCCCCTCGGACACGCGCACGACGCCCTCGTCGGGAAGCACCACCCCGGTCACCAGCTTGAGCAGCGTCGATTTACCCTGACCGTTTCGCCCGACGACTCCGATGGCTTCACCTCGTCGCACGGAGAAGGACACATGCTGAAGCGCCCAGAACTCCCCGGGCCGACTTCGGCGGTTGCGGGCAGCGAAGAGATCTTTGAAGTTGCGCCGACCGCGACGGTTTCGCCGAAAGCGGATGCCGACGTTCGTCAGGGAGATCACCGTCTCGTTCGTGAGTGTCGTTCCGAGGTGCGCGGTCACTAGATCTCCTTCAGCACGGCACGCTCCGAGCGCGAGAAGACGAACAGCCCGCCCAGCAGGAAAGCGATGGACAGGACGGCACTCATGCCCACGGCAAACCAGTCGAGCTGATTGGGGAAGAAGGCCGACCTGTACAGACTGAAAATCCCGCTCAGTGGGTTGAACGCCGCCCAGAACTGCAGTCCGGCCGGCAGGTCGGCTGTGCTGTAGATGATGGGCGACGCGTAGAACAGAAAACGCAGGATGAGCTTCACGGCGCGTTCCAGATCACGGAAAAACACGACGAGCGGAGCGATGAGGAGGCCCACGCCGGCCGTGAGCGCTACCTGAAGAAGAATTGCCAGCGGGAAGAGCAGGGCATCGGCGCTGAGTTCGGCGCCATACACGACCGCGAACAGCACCAAAACCGGGATCGACGCCACGAATTCAATGCCCTTGGACAGTACGAGGCGATTGACCCAGATCGTTCGGGGTATACGGGTCGAGCGGATGAGTTTTGCCTCCCGGAGGAAGGCACGCGTGCAATCCGAGATCGCACCGTTGAACCACATCCACGGCAACAGGGCGGAGAGCAGAAAAACGATATACGGTGACGCACCCACGTCGCGTTGGAATACCTGGGTGAACACAAACCAGTAGATACCGGCCATCACGAGCGGGTCCAGGATGGACCAGAAGTAACCCAGAACAGACGTGGAATAGCGCACGCGCAGGTCGCGACGGGTCAACAGCCACAGGGAATGCCAATAACGCGCGAAGGGAGTGCGCTGTTGCGATCGCACCGGGGCGTAACTACTCACGCGCTCTATCGTAGGTGAGCGAATGCGACCGCCCGTTCACCGGTAGTCTCCGACCGCCGGTGAAACCGGTTGCTATACGAAGAGGTTTGCCCGCTCGAGGTCTTCCGCGAAGTCAACTTCGACGGCATAGAAATCGGAGATGTTGACCGGCTCCACCAGCATGCTGTTCTTTTCAATCGCGAGCTCGATGCCGCGCTCGAAGTAGTCCTGGTCGCCCACCTTGGCAAGCTGGCGGATCAGAACAGGCTTGTCAGCACTCGAAACGTAGTTGATACCCACGGCTTCCCCGAGCCCATGCTTCACGGTCTTGGAGAGTTCTTTAATGTAGCCCTCGGCGCTTGTCGTGTACTTAACTTCCTCGTCGGACACCTTGTCGGTGTTCACCGTGACGAACGACTGGTCGCGGGCCATCATGGCCGCGGCCCGGTCCAGGATGGCGGGATCGAAGACGACATCGCCGTTCATCCAGAGCACGCCACCGGCGTCGGACGCTTGGAGGGCGCGCAACAGGCTCTTGGACGTGTTCGTCTGGTCGTACTCTTCGTTGTACACGAATGCTGCGTGCGGGAAGGCCTCGATGATGTGCTCGAGCTTGTAGCCGACAACAATGGTCACCTGGGCGGCTTTGCCAAAGGCGTGATCGATGTTGTCGAACTGCTGCTGCATGATGGTTCGACCGTCGCTGAGCTCAGTGAGCGGTTTGGGAAGCGAGCGACCGAGACGGCTGCCCATGCCGGCCGCAAGAATGACTATCTGGGTATTCACGATTATCTCCTCGAGAGTGGATTGGGCTTCGCCCAAGCGGCTCCGTTTGTGAAGAGTTTGCTCAGGATTCACCCATAAGTTTCGTTAAAGACACATCGTTATGCCGCTTCCACCATAACCTCTTACCCTCGAAATGGGGAAGTGCACCCCGTCCCGTAGCCGTTTCGTGACATACCGACGGCATCTTTTGGGTCATAAATAGGGCCAAGGTGACTCTGGCACCACGCCGTCACAGGGACCTTGGTAAGTTAGCGGGGTGACAACTGTGCCGCCGAACTCCGAGCCCGACGGGCAGCCTTCAGACGCGCGCACGGGCGTGCCCGACGCTGCTGTTCCTTCCTCTGCTTTTCCGTCCCCTGATGCGCCGGCTGGTGAATCCGCAGATCTGACCGATCAGGTTGCAGCGNAGCCGGCACCGGTGCGCAAGCCTCCGGTGCGGAAGCCCCCGGTGCGCAAACCNGCCGCCGCACGCGCCACGACACCTCGAACCACGACGACCCGGGCCAAGCCCGCAGGATCGGCACCGGCCCAGAGTGCAGCGGCCACGCCGGCCCAGTCTGCACCGGCTCAGTCTGCACCGGCCCAGTCTTTGCCCACACAGTCTGCACAGGCAGCGGGCACACCGGCGGCCGCACAGACATCGCCACGGTCAGGGGCCACGGCCGCGGCACGTTCGGCGGCGGCAGCGAAGACGGCTACGGCAAAGAGTGCTGCGGCACGCTCTGATACGGCCAAGACGGCTGCGGCGAAAACGACTGCAGCGAAAACCACTGCGGCGAAGACGGCTGCGGCGAAAACGACGGCGGCGAAAACCACTGCGGCCAAGACGGCTGCGGCTAAGACGGCTGCGGCCAACCGGGCGGCAGCGAGAACCGCGGCGACGGCGCGGGCCGCTGCAGAGAAGGCAGCGGTTGAGCGGTCTGCGGCCGAAACCTCTGCGGCCGAAACGTCCGCTGCCGAAACACCCGTGGTCCAAACATCCGTGGTCGACATTCCTGCTGCCGACATTCCTGCTGCCGACATTTCGGCGGCCGAAACGGAAACCGGCACAACGGTGGAACGGCCGATTGACGACCACTCGCGGATCAGCGTGCCCCGACCGGCGTCTTCGCGGGCGCCGCGGGCGTCTACAGCTCGTGTTCCCCGAATCGGCGGTGCCCCGTCCTCAATCGTTTTGTCTGCGGCTGGCCTGGTGAAACGGTTCGGGTCCAATGTCGCCGTGTCCGGAATCGACCTGGAGGTTCCGGCGGGCTCTTTTTATGGAATTGTCGGCCCGAACGGCGCCGGAAAGACCACGACACTGTCGATGATCACCGGATTGCTGCGACCGGACGAAGGATCGGTTCAGGTCCACGGGATCGATGTCTGGGCCAACCCCCGCAAAGCCAAGGCGATCATCGGTGTGCTGCCGGATCGGCTCAGGCTCTTCGACCGTCTGACCGGAGCGCAACTCCTTCACTACTCCGGCACCTTGCGAGGCCTCGACAACGAGACCGTACGAAGGCGATCGGCAGATTTGGTGGCGGCCTTCGGTCTCGAGGATGCGCTCAATCGTCTGGTGTCGGATTATTCGGCCGGGATGACGAAAAAGATTGCCCTTGCCTGCGCCATGATCCACTCGCCGCGGCTGCTCGTGCTCGATGAACCCTTTGAATCGGTCGATCCGGTCTCGTCGGTCAACGTGATCGAGATGCTGCAGAAGTATGTTCTGTCCGGTGGAACGGTTGTGTTGTCAAGCCACGGCATCGATATGATCCAACGCGTGTGCGACCATGTGGCCATCATCGTGCACGGTCGGGTGCTCGCGGCTGGAACCATCGACGATGTACGCGGGGCGCAGACCCTGGAAGAACGGTTCACGGCCCTGGCCGGCGGACTCCAGATCGCGGAAGGCATGGAGTGGTTGCACAGTTCTTCCAGCTGAAGCTACGTTTGATTTCCAATGTTTTTCGTCGCAGTCCCGGGCAGATCGTCTGTGTGCTCATTGGCGTACTTTGTTCCGTGGTCCTTGCCGCGGCTCTTGTGTACATGCTCGTGAATCTTCGCTTCTCGGGCAATATCACGGTCACCCGTGATGTGTTCGTCGTCGGCGGGGGCCTTGTCGTGTTGGGCTTCTTCCTCGTGCCACTCTTTGTCGGTATCGAGGACAGCATGGACCCACGAAAGTTCTCATTGCTCGGAGTACCCGACCGGGATTTGGCGCTGGGGCTTCTTCTGGCAGGCCTCGTGGGAGTTCCCTCGGCCCTCCTGGCGGTGATCCTGCTGGGAACGGTCGTGACGTGGTCGCTCGGTTTCTTCGCGACGGTGGTGGCTGTCGTTGCCGCCGGGTTGGTTCTGGCCACGTGCGTGGTGTTTTCCCGCCTGGCCATGGGCCTGGGGGCGCTGTTTCTCGCCACCCGTCGGTCGCGGGAATTTGCCCGATTCGGTGGCGTGGTGCTCCTCATTGTCAGTGCGCCGATCGTTCTGCTGCTTCTCAACATGGACTGGGCGCGCACGGGCCGAGGCTTGTTGGAAGGTGTTGCCGCCGTGGTGGGCTGGACGCCCATCGGGGCCGCTTGGGCCGCGCCGGGCGACGCGGCAGCGGGACTCTGGGGCACAGCGGTGGTGAAACTGCTTGTCGCCGGCGCGACCCTGGCGCTGTTGTGGCTGCTGTGGCGCAAACTGATCGGCCGCATGCTGGTGAGTCCCGGTCGACAGGAGCAGGTACGGCCGCAGGGAGGGCTGGGTTGGTTCGGGCTCCTGCCGCACAATCCCATCGGCGCCATCGCCGCGCGGAGCTTCACCTACTGGGCCAGGGACTCGCGCTATTGGGTTTCCTTGGTCATCATCCCGATCGTGCCCATCATCGCTGTTTTACCCCTTTCGCTTGCGGGAGTTCCCTCGCAGTGGCTGGCCCTGGTTCCGGTTCCGCTGATGTGTGTCTTCCTGGGCTGGGCGGTGCATAACGACGTCGCCTACGACAGCACGGCCATCTGGCTGCACGTCGCTTCCGGAACGCGCGGCTTTGCGGACCGGATCGGACGGCTCATTCCCGCTGTCGCCGTAGGGATTCCGCTGATCGGACTCGGCTCGATGGTGAGTGTGGCGTTCTTTGACGATTGGGCGGTCATGCCGTCCATGCTCGGTGTGAGCACGTGCATCTTCTTAACCGCGTTGGGCTTGTCGAGTTTCACGTCGGCGCGGTTTCCGTACCCGGTCACGAAACCGGGCGACAGCCCGTTCGCGCAGCCGCAGGCGTCCGAATCGTCCTCGGCGTTCACTCAGAGCCTCACTTTTATGGGTCCGATCGTGATTGCGCTTCCGGTCTTTTGGTTTGCCTTTCTGGGCCTGTCACGTGATCCGGCCTGGCACGTGACGGCGCTGATCGTCGGTGTTGGCGTGGGTCTCACGGCCATCAGCCTCGGAATCTGGGCGGGCGGGCACGTGTTCGAACGTCGGGGTCCGGACATGCTCACTTCAGCCCAACGGGCGTAAATCGACGCGGCGGGCGCCCGT
>JGI24770J26754_10001445_pt1 | contig 16850 bp, 10 predicted proteins | sample LakOneMetagenome_FD_26754 | JGI IMG/M metagenome (IMG submission 26754) | reverse complement strand
GAAGATTGATTCACTACAACAACTTCTTTTTTGGTATTTCGAGTCGCTTCATCTGTTTTCATTGAATCGATGATACGTTGTTTCTGAGCTACTTGGCTCATTGAATCTATTACTTCTTGTTTGGTATCTTTTGTGGTAAGAGCCTGATCGTTTGAATTTTTACAAGATGCTATTAAAATAGACACTGCGATTAAATAAATTGCTTTCATAATAATTTTAGTTTTAGATTATGGGTCAAATTTATAGCCGTGTACTCAATATCGTATTACACAATTTTAGAAATTGTTTATAGAATTACATTTGAGACATACCATTCAAAAAAAAAGCTTCCAAACTAAAGTTACGTTTGAAAGCTTTTGTGATTCAATAAAATTATTTATTATTTTCCATATACTACTGCTGGTTCTTGTTGGCTTAAGCAATGAAAACTTCCCAATCCCCAAATGATATCTGTAGAATCAATACCGATTACTTTTCTAGATTTAAAAGTGTCTTGCAAAATATCCAATGCTTTTACATCATTTGTATCATCTCTAAATGTTGGAACAATTACCTTTTCATTAGAAATATAAAAATTAGCATATGAAGCTGGCAAAATTTGATCGTCATATATTACGGGTTTGGGCATAGGCAATTCAATAATATTCAATTGTTTTCCACTTTCCAAACGCATTTTGCTAAGAAGATGAAGGTTCTCTTGTAAAATCGGATAATTTTCGTCGTTAGTATTTTCTTCCACAACCGTAACCACAGTATCTTCGTTTACAAAACGTGTAATATCGTCTATATGCCCGTCGGTGTCATCGCCAATAATACCGTCATTAACCCACAAAACATGATCCACTCCATAATAATCAACTAAATATTTTTCGATTTGAGCTTGATTCAAATGCGGATTTCTGTTTTGATTTAACAAACATGCTTTGGAAGTTAATACTGTTCCTTTGCCGTTAAACTCAACACTTCCACCTTCCATTACTATTCCNGGATTAAAAACAGGTAAGCCAANTTCTTTTCCAATTAAAGTAGGAATCACATCATCCAAATCATAAGGNGGATATTTACCTCCCCAAGCATTATACCCCCAATCTANAATTGCTTTTTCTGTTGAATTATGATTCAATAAAAACGCAGGGCCGTGATCACGACACCAAGCATCATTTGTTGGATGAACATAAAATGTAATATGAGACAACAATTGCTCCAAATTAGCCACTTTTAAAGCATAAGTACACGATTTAATTTGTGCTAAAGCAAATACCTTCATGGCGTCATCAATGATGTTGATGCATACCTTCTGATGGTCGGCAACTTGTAAAATAAATTCGCAATAAGAGTTGTAAATTGCATCTAACTTCCCAGGCCAAGAAGCTTCCTTATGGGGCCAAGATAGCCAAAGCGCGGTTTGAGGCGCAAATTCAGCAGGAAAATAAAACCCTAATTCTTTAGGTGTTTGCATGGTTATGAAAATTAATCTTCGTCAATAAATCTTTTGGTGATGGGCTGGTAGCTATCGATTCTTCTATCGCGAAGAAAAGGCCAATGCATACGAAAGTAATTCGATTCTTTAAGATCCAAATTTGTAACCGTTGTTTCTTCGTTTTCGTGTGATGCTAAATACAATAATTTTCCTTGTGCATTAGCCACAAAACTTCCGCCCCAAAATTTCATAGCGCCATCTTGTTCAAAACCAACACGGTTAACACTAACGACAGGCACACCGTTTGCAACAGCATGTGAACGTTGGATGGTTTGCCACGCATTGTATTGATCGATATTCGTTTCATCATCTTGATCAGTAGCCCAACCAATTGCTGTAGGATAAAATAAAATTTCAGCACCCATCAGAGCGGTAATTCTTGACGCTTCTGGATACCATTGATCCCAACAAATTAATACTCCGATTTTAGCAAATTTTGTTTGAAACACTTTATACCCTAAATCACCTGGTGTAAAATAGAATTTTTCATAAAAAGCAGGATCATCTGGAATGTGCATCTTGCGGTATTTNCCTAAATAGGTACCGTCGGCATCAATAACCGCTGTGGTATTATGGTAAAGGCCTTCGGCTCTTTTTTCAAATAAAGAAGCTATAATTACAACTCCTAATTCTTTAGCCAATTCGCTCATGATATGAGTGGTTGGCCCCGGAATAGTTTCAGCTAACTGAAAATTATCGTAATCTTCAACATCGCAAAAATATAATGAAGTAAAAAGTTCTTGCAGACAAACAATCTGAGCTCCTTGTGCAGCAGCATTCCGTATTTCTCTTTTTGCTTTTTCGATATTAGTAGCCACATCTTTAGAACAAGACATCTGTACCAATCCTATTTGTACGTTTGACATTTTATTTTATTTTTTGCAAAGTTAGTGTTTATGCTAAATTTTTGAAACTATTTTTTTGTAGAAAATTTGAGGACATTAAAGTTTACATCATAAAAAAATGGCCTGAATTCTCAAGCCATTTCCTATATTTACAAATTAAATATTATTCTTTTACAAATTTATAAGAAGCTTTAGAAGTGTTGAAATAAATAGTATAAACACCACTTTCTAATTTAGAAACATCGATTTTCTCTTCGTTTGAAATGGTAGTTTTTTCAATTACTTTTTGTCCTAATAAATTATAAATCGTGATACTTTCTTTTGCATCAAACTCACCTTTAATCGTGATTTGATTTTTAGCTGGATTAGGGAAAATCACAATGTTTTCTTTCACATTTTGTGCCACAGCTAAATTTGGTGTAACAGTTAAGGTAAAATTACAAGTTGCCGTAGTGCCGCTTGTTGCCGTCATGGTAACAGTATAAGTTCCTGGAGCAACTACAGAACCCACTGCTGGCGATTGTGTAACCACTGCATTACAATTTTGACTGATGGCATTAGACAAACTTGCATAACTTGGAACTGTGTATACATTATTTGCATCAGCAGCAACTGTTTGATTGGCTGGACAATTAATACGCAATGCAACAGCTGGCATAACATAACCAGCTTCTGTAAATTTATCGGTCATTGTTTGAATATCAGCACAAGGAAAATTCATATCAATACCTGCTTGACGNACTGCTATGGCGGCATTTTCTTGATTGGTAGAACTATTGGTGTTTGACAATCCTTCTAAAAAAGCTTTATCGGTTTTGGTTCTTCCAATAACATCATAAATTTTCATTAATGCTGTGGCCCAAATTTGACCATCGGTATGAATTGTTCCTGTTAAACCTGTTTGATAATTAGCCGTATAATTGGTAATTCTTCCAGCCCAAAAAGGGTTATGTCCATCCCAACTAAATACATAATTATAAGCCGCACTCGATGCAGGCCATTGGTTTAAACTTCTACTGTATGACAATGCCCAATAATCACCACAACCTTCACTTAATCCGTTAACTTGAGATAGCGAACCATTAGTGATCCAATCGTGTAAACCGTGTCCTAATTCGTGTAGAATTACGTCAGCATCTTCNGCATCATCTACTCCACCTTCACCAAAATGCAATTGCCCATTTGAATAATGTGAATTGTCGGCACCATTTTCTGCACTAGGGTCAAACCAAAGCACACCACTATTAGTTGATGGACGACATACAATTCCTAATGTTTCATTTACATAACGAATACTTTTATCGATATGATAATACGCGTTTACAGCTTCAAAAGCATCGTTATCACGTGTAAAACTAAAATCACTTGTAGCTTGTGTAAAAAGTCCTTTGTTTGGGTTTGCTAAATTTTTAATTTCAGCATACGTTCCTTTAAGTTTATATACATTAGCTGCCAATTCTAACTCGGGAATTACAACCGAACTTCTAGCTGCAGTGAGTTGCGTATTTGTAGCATCACTATTATCAACATATGTTCCACCATAAGCAACTTGAGCTACTGAAAGNGGATCAGGATTAAAAATCATTCCAGTTCCAGAAACAAAATTGGGTGAANCAACTGCCNTTTCTTTTTGAGTTGGTTTAGGCGTTTCTTTATCTTTCGATTTCTTTTTTGGCTTTTCGATATGATATCGAGCAATATCGTTCAAGCTCAATACTTCACCTGATTGTGCATCTACAATAGCTTCCCAACTACCATTGATATTTTCAGTATCTGTTAACACTCGGTACACTAAATTCGTTTCGCCCGATTTATTATAAACATACAATTTGCAGTCTTGGAATGAAATTGCCGCTGTTACTTTTAANGCCGTGTTAGAGGCCAAAATAGCTGCTTCTTTGGTAATTNCAGGAACCGTTGCTATGTTTAACACATTAGCATCATACGTATTTGAGGTATATGTAATTTCATTATTTGGAGAAAAATGAATCACTATTTCAGAATCAAAAACGGGAACATTATTTACCATTTGTTGAAAACGCAATGTTTCACCAGAGAGACTTTTTCTAACAAAATTTAATTTGAAGGTGTGAAAAGACTTAATGTTTAAATCTCTAGAGTGAGATGTTATCCACGCTCTAGCGTCGTTTTCTTTATCAGAAACTTGCCCTTGAGTTGTAAAAACCGTTGCGACTAAAAGCAGTAAAACAAGGCTTAATTTTAATTTCATAAGATTTATTAGTTAGTTTTTTAGATTTCAATAGGTTACAAATAAAAACAATTTTATGAAATCTCAAAAATTTATTTATTAACGATGGGCTAAAATCCCTTGTTTTAGTATTTGACCAAAATCGTACATAGCTTCATACGAAGTATATAGAGGCACAGGAGCCAAACGAATAACATTAGGCTCGCGCCAGTCAGTAATCACGCCATTTTTCATTAAATAATCAAACAAACTTCTGCCTTCTCCGTGAAGAAAAACAGACAATTGACACGCTCTTTCTTCTTGATTAGAAGGCGTAATTACTTCAAAAGTACTGTTAACTTCTTTATCAATTTGGTGTAAAATAAATTCTAAATAAGCTGTGATTTGATTTCTTTTAGCAATTAATCTTTCCATTCCTACTTCGGCAAACAATTCTACTGAAGCTAAATAGGGTGCTAAAGACAAAATAGGTAAATTGCTTACTTGCCAGCCGTCGGCGCCATGAACGGGATCGAAAGAAGGTTCCATTTTGAAACGACGTTCTTTATTGTGACCCCACCAACCTGCAAAACGCGGCAAATTAGCATGATGATGTTTTTCGTGTACAAAACAACCCGACGCATTTCCGGGTCCGGAGTTCATGTATTTATACGAACACCAAGCTGCAAAATCTACTTTCCAATCGTGTAATTCTAAAGTAATATTTCCGGCAGCATGCGCCAAATCGAAACCAACATAAGCACCTACTTTGTGACCTGCCTCTGTGATGGTTTTCATATCGAACACTTGTCCGGTATAATAATTCACACCTCCAAATAAAACCAAAGCCAATTCGTCTCCAACTTCTTCAATTTTAGAAAGAATATCTTCGAGACGAATATTGTGTTCGCCTTCGCGTCTTTTAATTTCAACAATGGCGTCTTCTGGTTTATATCCATGGTGATTGACTTGCGATTGAAACATGTATTGATCGGATGGAAATGCTTTTTCTTCGCAAATGATTTTATAACGTGTTTTTGTTGGACGGTAAAACGACACCATTAACAAATGTAAATTTACGGTTAACGTATTCATAACTGTCACTTCTGAAGGCTTGGCACCTACAATTTGACTCAACGGTNCTGCAAAACGTTCGTGGTAATCCCACCAAGGTTTTTCGGCATAAAAATGACCTTCAACAGCAAGGTTCGCCCAATCGTTCATTACCTCATCTACATATTTTTTGGTGCGTTTGGGCTGTAATCCAAGTGAATTTCCTGTGAAGTAAATCACATCTTTTCCGTTGTGTTGTGGAAAAATGAATTCGTTTCTATAGTTTTTTAATTCGTCTTGAGCATCTAATTGCTGTGCGAATTCACGTGTATTTTGAAATGTCATTGTGAAATATATGTTTGTGGTGTAAAAATAGAGAGAAAAGNGGAAAGAGAAAAGAAAAAAGAGAAAGAGTACCGAAAATGAGTTTTGTAAAAATGANTTAGCGTAAGACCATTACCGTATAGCCCTGATTGCAGTGGTATCTTTTACACCTGTCAGGTTTTAAAAACCTGACAGGTGTAAAAATATAACGAAAAGCAGGAAAATGGTTTGCAAAAATTCACAAACCATTCGCTTCTTCTTTAAAAAACTCTNAATGACAAAAAAAAATCTCACCATTGCTGATGAGATTTTATTTGTATTTGTANTGATTACAGAATTAACATGGCGTCACCATACGAATAGAATTTGTATCCTTCTTTGATGGCTTCGTCGTAGGCTTTACGCATTAAATCGTGGCCACAAAAGGCTGAAATCATCATTAACAACGTTGATTTTGGCGTATGGAAATTGGTTACCATACAATCAGCAATACTAAAATCGTAGGGTGGAAAAATGAATTTATTCGTCCAACCATCATACGGATTTAAGGTTCTTGCAGACGAAACTGAACTTTCAATAGCGCGCATTGAAGTGGTTCCGATGCAACAAATTTTCTTTTTGTTGATTTTAGCGTTATTAACAATATCACACGCTTGTTGGGTAATTTTCAATTCTTCCGAATCCATTTTGTGTTTCGATAAATCTTCTACTTCTACTGGATTAAACGTTCCTAAACCAACGTGTAAAGTCACTTCGGCAAAATTTACCCCTTTAATTTCCAATCGTTTNAAAAGATGTTTTGAAAAGTGCAAACCAGCCGTTGGAGCGGCAACCGCACCTTCTTCTTTGGCATAAATGGTTTGGTAACGCTCAGCATCCTCTTCGGTTACTTCACGGTTGATGTATTTTGGAATTGGAGTTTCGCCTAGTTCTGTTAGTTTTCTTCTGAATTCTTCATACGAACCATCGTAAAGAAAACGCAAGGTTCTTCCACGAGAAGTAGTATTGTCAATTACCTCAGCAACTAAAGAATCGTCATCGCCAAAGTACAATTTATTTCCAATTCTGATTTTACGAGCAGGATCCACTAAAACATCCCAAAGACGTTGTTCTGCGTTTAATTCGCGCAATAAAAACACTTCAATTCTAGCACCTGTTTTCTCTTTATTTCCATACATTCTGGCAGGGAAAACTTTGGTNTTGTTAAGAATCATNACATCNCCTTCACCAAAATAATTAATGATGTCTTTAAACATTTTATGTTCTATGGTACCTTTTTTTCTGTCGATTACCATCAAACGAGATTCGTCGCGGTTTTCTGCTGGAAATTCAGCTAATAATTCTGTTGGAAGATTGAATTGAAAATGAGATAATTTCATATAGAGTGATTAGTAATTAGTAACTAGTACTTTTCTTTGTTTTTAAAGAATGCAAATATACGACTGTGAGATAGGCGTTGTCAAGTGTTTTGGTGTTTATTTTGAAAAAGAGGTGCAAAGGCTCTAAGAATCTAAGTTTCTTAGTTTTATTCTTCTTTTAAAATACTAAAACCTATAGTTTTCAGATCCTTCCAGAAGGTGGGATACGATTTTGAAACTACCTCGGCGTCTTGAATCGCTATAGGAACTTTTAGTGCTAATGGTGCAAAAGCCATGGCCATTCTGTGGTCTTGATAAGTTGCAATGGTTACGTTGGAGTGCATTACATCTGANGGTTCCAAAGTCAAGCTATTGTTGGTAACCGAAATTGTAGCTCCGAGTTTAGACAATTCCGTTTTTAGTGCTTCAAGCCTATCGGTTTCTTTAATTTTTAAGGTATGNAAGCCTGTTAAATGACACCCAATTCCCAATCCGAAACAAGTCACAGCAATGGTTTGAGCAATATCTGGCGAACTGTTTAAATCAAAGCTCACTATAGCAGATTGCTGGTTATCAGTTTTTNAAATTGTAATGGAATTATCTTCATTAAAAGAAGTCATCACTCCAAAACTCTGATAGATTTCGGNCAATACACTATCACCTTGAAGACTATTTTGTTTGTAAGTTGACAATTGTATTTCAGTCCCTAGTGCTGACAAAGCCACTATTGAATAGAAATACGATGCCGAAGACCAATCACTTTCAATTGATAGTTGACGATTACCAATGGATAATTCGGGTTTTACCGTGATAACATTTCCTGTAAATGAAGTTTCTACTCCAATTTCATCTAACAAAGCCAACGTCATTTTGATGTAAGGAACTGATGTAATTTCACCTTCGAGAGTCAATTCTAAACCATTTTCGAGTTTTGGCGCAATTAATAACAGTGCCGAGATGTATTGACTGCTTACATTAGCTGGTAGTGAAACACGATTTTTAGTAAGCTTTTTACCCGTAATTTTTATGGGNGGAAAGCCTTCGTTTTCTTCATAAGAAATTGAAGCACCGAGTTGTTTTAAGGCTTCAACCAATATTTTAATCGGACGTTCNTTCATTCGCGANGAGCCTGTAAGTAAAACTTCTTTACCTTCTTGAATAGCAAAAAAAGCCGTAAGAAAACGCATCGCNGTTCCGGCATGATGAATATCAATTACCTTTTCATTATGATGCAATGCTTTAATCATCACNTCTGAATCATCAGAATTGGAGGTGTTTTCTAAAGTGATGTTTGGGTATAGCGCTTGCAACAATAACAATCGGTTGGTTTCTGATTTAGAACCGGTTATTGCAATTGCTGATTGTTGATGAATTGTTGACTTTTGAAGCTTTAAATACACTACTATTTTAGTTTTTCGTTGTTGTGATGTCTGTCGTGATCGCGGTTGGTTTTCAAATCCATTTTTTTATCAAAAGCNGCTTGAAGNTCNATTCCNGTTTGATTTGCCAAACACAAAACCACAAATACTACATCGGCAAGTTCTTCGCCAAGGTCTTTATTTTTATCCGATTCTTTCTCAGATTGTTCGCCATAACGACGCGCAATAATTCGGGCTACCTCGCCTACTTCTTCCGTAAGTTGCGCCATATTGGTCAATTCGTTAAAATAGCGAACACCGTGATTTTTGATCCAGTTATCTACTTCTAGTTGGGAATTTTTTAAATCCATGAGTTTATTTTTTAAATCGAAAAACAATCCCACAAAAGTATAAATATAATTAGGAAAGCATAGCAGATAATGGTTCTTTTTATTGGTTTGAAAGCGGTAAATTAGATTTTTTTAAGTACGATTTTCTCGTTTTCTTTGTCCACCAATTGTTTGTAAAAGGCTTTTAAAATGTCATAATAATCGGCACTAACGATAGCTTGATTGATAGTAAAAGTAGCAGAAACTTGTATTTTAGCACCTGCATTAGCAACGATATATTTGAAACTTCCTATATTATCTACAATGTTAATATTGGTAGCTGCTGGTAACGTTTCNACTGCATACCCTTCTGGCAAATCAATCAATACATTGTACCGTTTAGTCATNGGAAANCTAAAATCTACTGGATATTCTCTTACTTCTTGCTTGAATGGATTTTCGGTTAAAGCAAGAAACAGTAATGGTGAAAAGTATATTTTATCTGCTATTATTTCGCTATTATTTTTATCCGAAAAGGAAATAGACTCAGCAATTGGTTTGCCTAAATCATCTTCGTTTTCTCTTTTATATTCCGTAACATCTATTTTCTCAGCCGACTCTAATCCTTCTAAATAGGTTTCTTCTTTTATCATACCGTGCTTATTTCTAAACATCCAAGCAAAATAATCGGAATATTGTTTTTTTAATTTTCCTGTTATAGTCCCATCAGCTTTTAATTGGTATCCCATATTGGCNACTTCATTNGACACTATTTTAGGCATAAGATCAACTTCTTCAGAGGTGCCGTCGTTTCTAATTAACCTTCCTGTCCAATTTAACACTCTTGTAGGAAGAATATTTGGAATAGAAAATGCATCCGTTGCATCTAATAAAACCAATCCTTCGGGCAATTCAACGGCACAGATAACATAGTTAAAAGCGGTTATTGAAGGAAAAAAAGCTACTCCATTTGAACGTGTAGAAACCAACACTGGATTGGCTTTCAAACCTGCATATCGCAACATTGAAGTCATAATCAAGTTGATTTCGGCTACATTACCAACATGGTCAGAATAGGCTTTTTTTACACCTACATTACAAAATATCCCAAAATAGTTGTTCCATTTCACTTTAGATTTAACCAAACTAAAAATAGCTCCGATTTTTTCTTCTGGTGTATTTAATCCCGAAGTAATTGTTGTAACATCCGTATCAAAATATCCAGTTTTGTTTAATTCAGCACTGAAATCACCTCCATCATAAATGGTTTTAGTTACGGCTTTCCAATCGGTTGTATACGTTTTTAAAGGACTATTGGGTAAGGCCACATAATTCAATTCGTGCGTAACACACGACATATAATTAGTGATATTATTTACATACGACTCATCCTTCATTGCAGGTAAATTTTCAGCAATGTAATTTGTCTTGGTTTCTTCGTACTCAAAATCGTCTTCAACAAAACTATTTGTTTGTCCTTTTGTTCCCGTATTATTGTTTCGTTCCATAGAGGCCAAATGGACTCTTTTTCGTTTCTTTTCAGAATTTACTTTTGGAAATACGAACCCTTTTTGATTGGGGCTGTACACATAAAACTCTGGAACAGTTGTAGTGAATTCCGAGTAATCTACTGGTATTTGAAATTGAAAATACCAATCCCTCAACTCTTGAAATCTTTTTGATCTAATGGTATATTGAAATTCGATTATCGATCCCGCTTTTACATTTGGCATTGAAATTTTCTTTTCATTCCAATATTTATTCACATTTTCATCAAATTCACTCTCTTTTTTGGCTTTAGTTTTTTCAATTTTTCCATCAACCAAATTATACGTTATAGCATCATCAAATGAAACCGATTCTTTAGTGGTACCTCCTATGTAATATTCTATTACTTCATTGGCATATTTATACCCTTCTTTTTTATAAATCTTGATTTTGGTTTTTACAACTGTAAGCATCGTAAACCCTTCATTATCATTATAGACATAGGTTACATCACCTTTTTTAAAAAGCACCGCTGCAACAGCAGAAGTGTCGGTTGGNTGTGATTTTTGTTGCAATTCACTAATCGTTACTTTCCCTAAATCGTGGTTTTGAGCATAATTCTTTATTTGAACTAACATCAAAAAACACATAAAAACAATAGTTCTGTGTTGGCTGGTAATTTCTTTCATCTAGATTTTTTTTAGTATAATTTTCTCGTTTTCTTTTTCAAGCATTAGCTTATAAAACTGTTTTAACCCTTCATAATGCTCTGAAGGAATTACCGAAGCATTTACATCAAAAGTTACGGTAATACTGATTTGTTTATCATTATTGACTGCAGCATAATTGAAAGCAGTATACTTATTGTCAATTCCTATNGTTATTGGTTTGGGCATGCTTTCTACTTGGTATCCTTCTGGAATGGTAATAGTGAATGCGTATTTGTTTTTTAACGGAAATGAAAAATCAACTGGGTATAATCGATTTTCTTGTTTGAACGGATTTTGAGTCATCGCAAAATATAACATTGGCGAAAAAAACATTTTATTTCCAATGAGTTCCACTGCATTTTTATTTTTAATAGAATAGGTTTCAATTATAGGTTCATAAACCGATTTATCATTTTTCAATTCATAATTACTGATTTCAAGTCCGGGATTTTTTTTCTCTTGATTTTCAATATAACTCTCTTTGGAGACACCCGAATAATTTGTTCTAAATCGCAAGGCATTGTAATCAAAATATTGTTCTTTCACCTGAGCCGATATTACACCTTCAGCATCAATAGCGCCAATAAGATTCATATTATACAACGAATTAAATTCGGGCATTAGGTTAATTTCTTCTGATGAACCGTCTTTATTAATTAAGCGTCCTTTATTGTTTAAATCTCTGAATGGAAGATTATTTAAAGTACCCAATTTATTAGTTGCATCAAGCAAGTAATGCTTTCCGTCTAGTACTACCGAAGCAATCACATAATTGAATTTAGAACGATTTGGAAACAAGGCTACCCCATTATCACGAGTGCTTAATAAAACAGGATTGGCATCTAAACCACCCATTTTTAACATTGAAGTCAAGATTAGATTGATTTCAGCAACATTTCCTGTAGTTTCGCTNTAGGCTTTTTCTACACCTTTATTGACATAATAGCCTTTCTTGTTGTCCCAATTCATTTTATTTTTTACAAATTCATAAATTTGTTTAAGACGATCTGATTTGGATTCTGTTTTATCAGTTATCTTTTTTAAATCGGGTAAAAAATAGTCTATTTTCAATAGTTCGCCACCGAAATTTTTTTCTTCAAATATTGATTTTGCAACGCTTTCCCATGATGTAGCAATTTGTTTTACAGGTTCGTTGGGAAATTGAATGGTCTTTAGTTCGTGTTCAATTTTACCATAATAATCGTTAATATTACTTACGTAATCCTCTTCTAACAATGCGGGCACATCCATCACTTCATAAATTGTCTTTATTTGTTGATAGGTTAAATAATTTGTAGTATTCCTACCATCAAAATACTCTCTCGAAGCATCTTCAATTTTATCACTTATACTTACATCTACATAGCCCGCTTTCATGGCTTGATATAAATAAAAACCTGGGATTTCGGTTAGTAGTTGTGCATAATCTACAGGGATTTGATATTGGTATTGAAACACAGGCAACTCTGATAAATTTTCTGATTTAAACTCATACTTTAGCTCTATAATTGAGCCTTCTTTCACATTGGGAAATGTGACCATTTTTGTTTCCCATAATTCATTTATCTTCTCTTTAAATTTGCTTTCGCTTGAGACTTTTTGTTTTACTATCTTACCATTTTCTAAATTATAAGTAGTGGCTTTTAAAATATTAACTTGTTCATCATTTAATTCCTTATAGCCTACATAATAAGGAATCTCAAAATTGGCCCACTTTAATCCCTCTTTCTTATAAATTTTAAGTTTAATAGAAAACTCTGTTTTGGTAGTGAAACCTTCTTTAGAGCTGTAATTATAAATAACATGTGCTTTTTTAAAGAGAATAGCTGCGCAAGCCGAAGTGTCTTTGGGATGCACTTTTTGTAACAATTGTTCCTTGGTTACTTTATCTAATTCAAAGTTTTGAGCAGTTGCCTTTCCAAAACAAAAAATAATTAAAGTGGTCAGTAGTACTTTTTTCATAATTACCCTTTAGATTTTCTTTAATACTATCTTTTCATTCTGCTTTTCTACAACTACTTTAAAAAATTCTTTTAAGGTATTGTAATCGTCTGGCCCAATAATAGAGGTGTTAATATCTAAAACAGTTGACAATTGAATTTGTGAATTGGTTACAGTAACCGTATAGTTGAAAACACCATATTTCATATCCATAGCAATGGCAATAGACTTAGGCGTACTTTCAACGGTATACCCATCTGGAATGGTAATGTTAATCATGTATTTTTCTCTAAAAGGATAGGAGAAATCTACAGGATATTCTCTGGTTTCTTGTTTAAACGGATTTTCGGTGGTAGCCAAATAAAGCATCGGTGAAAAATATATTTTATCTCCAATAACTTCACTAACATTGGAACTTTTAACACCATATTTTTCTACTACCGGTTCTGTAATATTTGAATTGTTAAGCTCATAATCCTCAATTTCAATTCCTTTAAATTGTTTTTCTATTTTTTCTGCAATAGCTTCTTTTGTTAGTCCACCCAAATTATCTCTAAATCGTAACGCACTATGATCAAGGTATTGTTCTCTAACTTTACCTGCAATTTGTCCTTTGTCATCCATAGTCACTAACATATTGACCACATCATAGGATAGTGTTTTTGGCATCAAATCAACCAAGTCTGACGTACCGTCTTTTCTAATAATTCGCCCAAACCAATTTAAATCTCTAACAGGTAAAATATTTGGGAGCGCAATTTTACTAGTCGCATCCAATAAAATAAGGTTTTCATTAATGTTTACTGCAGCGATTACAAAATTAAAAGCCGTTCGGCTTGGGAAAAGTGATATTCCATTGGCACGTGTACTGACTAGTACTGGATTGGCATCCAGTTGCGCATAACGCAACATTGAAACTAACATTAAATTTATTTCTGCTGAATTTCCTGTTTTGTCTTGATAGGCTTTCTTCACTCCTTCATCACAAGAATAACTATTGTATTTATTCCAGTTCATTCTTGATTGTACAAAAGAGAAAATCGTTGCTATTTTTTCTTCTGCTGTAGTCAATCCTTGTAATAATGTTTTAACATCATCTTCAAAATAGTTGTCTTTATTTAATTGGTCACCAAAATCTTCACTCTCGTATATTTTCTTGGTCACATCTTCCCAAGTNGTAGAGTAAAACTCTGCTATTGATTGAGGTAACCTTTTTTCAGAAAGTTCATGTTGGACACTAGATCTATAATTATCAATATTATTAACAAACGATTCTTCTTTTAAGGCTGGGACATTTTCAAGCACAAACTTTGTTCTGTTTTCTATATATCTAAGTTCGCTAGTGGTGCTACTTATTCCTGATTGTGCACCATTTCTAATGGATTGCAGGGAACGCTCTTTATTTATTAAAGTGAATGTTTTATTGTTTGCATCCTTGGTCTCTATAAGTTGCAATGATCCTTTTCTATAGGTATTGTAAGTGTAATACTCTGGTATAAAAGTTTCATATTCAGAATAACTTACTGGAATTGAATATTGGAAATTCCATTCTGGTAAAGTAGAAATATAGGGCGACCTAATGGTGTATTTATATTCTACAATAGATCCTTCTTTGACATTGGGCATTGAGATTTTCTTGCGTGACCAAAACTTATTCACTTTTTCAACAAACTCACCTTCGCTTTTGAGTTTTGATTTAACAATTTGATTGTTTTCGAGATTGTAGGTTACTGCTTTAGAGAATGAAACCGACTCACTATTACCGCCACCTCCAATATAAAAAGAAACGGTTCTATTAGCCCAATCGTAACCTTCTTTCTTGTATATTTTAAGTTTAACTTCAACTTCAGTTATCACTTTAAAACCTTCTTCTTGATTGTATTCAAAATAGGATCTGCCTTTTTCAAAAAGAATGGCAGCAACCGCCGAAGAATCTTTAGGATGCANTTTTTCTTTTAATTCGTCAATAGTAACATTACCCAATTCTTTCTTTTGGGCATAACTGTTTCCATATACTATTACNAAGAATAGTAGTGCAAATGCGATTTTTTTCATGGCTTTTATTTTTTGGTTAAAACTATTTTTGCATTATCAATTTTAGCAANTTGTTCTCTAAATTTTCTGTAATTCTCATATTCTGATTTATCGTAAAATCCTTTATTAACTAATAGCGAACGTTTGTATAAAAGTTTATTAGGACTGACCACAATAATTTCCATTTTATAAGTACCAAATTTATCTTTCACTTCTGTATTCTCTGGCTTGGCGTCTAATTTCAATTCTTCGGGAATAGTAACTTCAATTTCATCTTCATCGTAAAATCCTCTAGAAATCTCGAATGGATTTTTTCGAGAACGATACCGCTGTGGTATATTAGAATTTTGATTAAACAAATTGATTGGAAGCATCATAATACCTCCATTATTTTTACCATAACCTGTGGCACTTATTTGTAAGTCTTCAGTAAATTCAACATCCTCTTTATTATTGTTGAATTTCATTTTTTCCATTTTTAAATTATTAATCCAGAAAAAATGAGATTTATAATGCTCATCTATTTCTTCTTTTGCCGATCTTTCAAGAGCATATATATTATCGTATTGAATNCCTTTAGACTTTATTTTTATGGCACCTATAATATTTCCATCTAGATCAAGGGTATAATTTCCTTTTGAAATTTGCGAACTGCTTTTTTCAGAATATTGATTGGTTTTAATGATTTCTCCTTTCTCTGGTTTAACCAAAAGTGCATAACGATCGTCGGTAAAATCACCTTGAAAACCAAATGGTAGCGTTTGACTCGTGCACTCTAAAAACATCATTTTATCTTTATTAGGCAATGCTAATATGACATGATTGCCTTGCATCGCTACAAAATCTTTTTGAAAATCCTTCATTCCAGTAGAACCATAAATTTCTGTGTAATACGATTCTACTCCAATAGTCTTTAAAAGAACTCTGGTATAATTGGTTAAGGCTTTACAATCGCCATACCCTAATCGATCAACATCTTTGGCTAGCATAGGTTTCCAACCGCCAATTCCTAGTTGAATACTTACATAACGGGTTTTGTCTTGTACGTATTGATAAACAATTTTTGCTTTTTTGATAGGATCGGTCTCTGCACCAACTAATGCTTTTATTTTATTTTGTGTTTCTTCTGGTAATTCTTCAGTATCTTTTAAAAGCGAATTGTACGTCCATGCNCCAAAATCTTCCCAAGTCTTTGCCGTTCCTTCGACTCCTTCTAGATAAAATTTTTCCAATCCAAACTTTACTACGGGTAGAATTTTATCTGATGATGGCGAAAAATCTTCTGGCTTTTCAGCTGGTACATTTTCTACTTTAAAAGCAATGCTATTGGGCAATTCGGTTTTAACCACTCCTTTTCCTTCCAGATTGATTTCTTTAAACTTAAACCCTAAATCAGAAGGGAAATGTACTTTTATTTCCGACTTCAGAACGCTTTCAAAATAGTCATCAATGGGACTCCAACTCGGAATAAAAGCAGTATTTGGTGTTTTGGTTTCGCTTTCAAAAGCAACCGTAAAAGGATAATCTGTTGGGGTATAATCTAGAAAAAGAAATCGCCCATCGGTGAGCATTGAAAAACCATCTGCTATACTTTGGTCTTTAAAATCACTTTTTTTTATTTTTTTGATTTCTCTTCCAAAAGCATTATAAATAGTCGCTTGAATGAAAACAATTTTTTCAGAATTACTATAGTATTCTTTGGCATCAACATTACTTAATCCTTTAGAATTTAGCACTGTAAC
>JGI24770J26754_10001437_pt1 | contig 16955 bp, 16 predicted proteins | sample LakOneMetagenome_FD_26754 | JGI IMG/M metagenome (IMG submission 26754) | reverse complement strand
GCCGCCACGGCGGGAGCGGGCGGCCGGAACGGCGCGTCAGGCCGTTGGGGACCCGGCCGTTGGGGACCCGGCCGGCGGGGATCCGGCCGGGAGCGTGAGCACGAACGACGCCGGATCGACGTACACCAAACTTCCTCCGTGTGCCCCGGCGAGCGCCCGCGCGATGGGAAGACCGAGTCCCGACCCGCCCTGGCTGCTGCTGCGCGCCGGGTCGAGTCGAACGAAGCGCTCGAAGATGCGCTCCCGGTCGTCGGGCGCCACCCCGGCGCCGGAATCCGCCACCGTGAGGTGCACCTCCCCCGCGATCACGATCAGGGTGGTCACCACCCTCCCGCCGGGCGAGGCGGCGTGCCGGGCGTTGTCGAGAAGGTTCGTGAGAATCTGCCCCAGGCGCTCCGCGTCGCCGACGACCCACACGTCAGGTTCCGCGTGCAGCTCGATCACGGAATCAGCGGCGAGCAAGCGCTGCTCCGCCACCACCCGGGCGGTGAGCGCCGAGAGGTCGACCGGACCGGTGATCCGCTGCGCCTCACCCTGGTCGAGGCGCTCGATGAGGAGCAGGTCGTTCACCAGCCGGGCGGCGCGCTGCGTCTGCTGAATCATGCCCACGGTCAGCCGCTCCCGTTCCACGCGCGCCGGGTTGGCCCGCAGCAGAGTTTCGGCACTCGCCTGCAGCCCGGCAATCGGGGTGCGCAGCTCATGCGAGACATCGGCTAGCAGCTGCCGCATCCGCTTCTCGGCCGCCGCGGCGGCATCGGCCGCCTGGCGAGCGGTCATCTCGGCGGTCTCCAGCGCCTGCAACATGTCATCGATCGCCGAGGCGGTGCGACCGATCTCGGTGCGCGGGTTGCTCGGGCGCAGTCGGCCGCCCCGGTCGCCGTGGGTGATGCCCACCGCGAGCGCGGTCATCCGGCTGAGCGGCCGGAGCGCCACACGGACGACTCCGGTGAGAATCAGTCCCGTCACCACCAGGGTCACTCCGGCCGCGACCGCCTCAATGGTGCGCAGTTGGCTCAGCGTGTTCGTGATGCCGGTTTCGCTCGCCGTCAGCATCATCGTCCCGCCGGCCACGGTCTGCGTGACGATGATGTCATCGCCGCGTTGCGACAACACGGCGCCCGGGAGCCGAGTGGCGTGCGGGCGAGGGGCCCGTCCCGAGCGGGGGGCGGGCTCGGAGCGTCCATAGACAATTGCGCCCCCCAGTGAGTAGGTGACGGAGATATCGTCACCGGTGAGCTGGTTGGCCAGGTTCTGCGCCGGAAGCCCCTGCTCGGCGAGGATCTGCGCGTAACCGGCGCGGTCGATGAGGCGCTGCTGCAAATCCGCCCGCAGTTGCTGCCCCAACACCACATTGATCAGCAGCCCGGCGCACACCAGAACAACCGTCAGGGCGGCCAGTACTGCGGCGATGACGCGCAGCCGCAGCGAGGTGGTGCGCATCAGCCCTGCATCCGGTAGCCGATGCCGCGCACGGTCTGAATCAGGCGCGGTCCGTCGACGTCGAGCTTGCGGCGCAGGGCACTGACGTAGGCCTCCACCAGGTTAGGGTCGTAGTCGTCATAGCCCCACACCTGAGTGAGGATCTGGGTCTTGGACATGGTGCGTCCGCGGTTGCGCAGAAGGTAGGTGAGCAACCGGAACTCGGTGCCGGTGAGGTCGATGACCGCTCCGGCCCTGGTGACAGTGGCCGCTCCCTCATCGAGGACGAGGTCCGCCACCTGTATGGTGGGTGACACCAGTCCCCCGCTGCGGCGCAGCACGGCTGTGACCCGGGCCACCAGCTCCGCCAGGATGAACGGCTTGATGATGTAGTCATCGGCGCCCGCGCTGAAAGCGGCCAAGCGCTCGTCGACGCCGTCTCGAGCCGTGACGAACAGCACCGGGGTGTTGCCGGCGGTGCGCAGCCGTTGCGCGAGTCTCAACCCGTTCTCTCCGGGCAGCGAGATGTCGAGCACCGCGACATCCGGCCGAAAGAGCGCGACGCGGGCCGCGAAGTCGGTACCGTCGCCGGCCGTCTCCACCGCGAAGCCAGCCTCCCCGAGCGCTTGGCCGATGGCGGTGCGCAGCGTCTCCTCGTCTTCGACAACGAGCACACGGGCGGGAGCTGCAGGCATATGCCAAGACTCCTGCGCAAACCTGAAGGCTCGCTGACGATTATCTGGGTGCGCATCGGTGGCAGCGAAGATTCAGTTCGTCTTCAGATTCACCGCTGACCATGACAGAAGAAACGAAAAACCATTCGACAGGAGTCCTCATGAAACGCCTCAGCGACATCCATCGCATCACGTCCCTCGACGCCACCACCCCGGCGCCGCGCCGACGTGCGCCGATCATCATCGGCGCCGTGGCCGCAGCCGCCCTCATTTTCGGCGGCGCCGGAGCGGCTTTCGCCGCCACCGCCGATCCCGGAACCACCCCCGACGGCACATCGAGCACCATGGAACGCCCCGCACACGTTCCGCACATCCATGGCACGGTGGTGTCGGTTTCCGGCAGCACGATCACGGTCACCGATCGGGACGGTTTCACGCGCACCATTGTCGTCACCGACAGCACCACATACGGCGACGGCCTGAGCGCCGACCTCGCCGTCGGCACGAAGATCCGCGCCGCCGGAACGGTCGACGCGAACGGCACCAGCCTTGACGCGACGAAGATCGCCACCGCACCGGCCGGTGGCGAACACGGTGGCCAGCACAGGGGTCACNTGGGCCATCCCGGCCAGCGTCCGACGCCCCCGACCGGCGCCCCGGCTCCGGAGGGCTCGGACGCTCCGCCCGCCACACCGGGCCCGACCTCCTAGTCCGGCAGACCGTGCCACAGTGTCCCGCCTAACGTCGGGGCACTGCGGCACGGTCACCTCGTCAGGGGAATGCTGATCCGGCCAGCATCGCGCTGACCACGTCCACCGCGATCACCGTCTCCACCCCGACCGCGGCGAGGGCAGTGAACGCAATCCAGAACATCCAGGCCATCCGGCGACGCCGTGACGCCCGAACATCCGTGTCAAGCTCGGCGAACCGGGCCCGCACCCGGCCCTGGTCCACCTGCGTGCGTGCACCCCAGGTGGCCGGGTCGTCCACCAAGAGAACGATTTCCATCCGCTCGCGAGGGCTCAAAGTGGGGGTGCGATCCAACAGCCAGTCGTTGAGCTGCCGGGAATCGACGACCGTGACCACCTCCGGTTTCTCTCGAATGACCAGCTCGCTCGGTTCGACGAGGGCGATCACCGATCGCACCGCGGTCAGCCGGGGCATCCGTCGTCGAAGAACCCGGGTGGCCCCCTCAGCCGCGGCTTCCGCGTCATGCAGGTACGGCACGCGGTGGCCGGACTCCAGAAGAAGTCGTTTGTGCAACCAGATGCTCTTGCCACGCGGGTTCTTCACGGTGATGGTGAACACACCGCCCGGACCCACAACGAGATGTCCGATCTCGGCCCGCAGCGTGCCGATCGGCAGGGAGTGGAACACTGTCCAGTCCGGCGGGAGCTTGGCCAGGGCTTCCCCGACGGCGATATCGTCAATGGCCCCGTGATACCACGCGACGCTGGATTGATCCAGCGGCGAGCTGCCCAGCAGCCGGGCGAAGCGTGAGCGCCGCGGCACGACTCGCTGGTCCATCAGGTCTTCGATGACCTTCTGGGCCGCCAGTCGAGTTCGCATGGCGTGGATCTCGATAGTCACGGAAGTTCCTCCTGCCTGCAACCTAGTGCCGGCAACTGCGTGCCTACGAGCCCCACTAGAGGCACTGGAACGCCTAGTGCGCTCCCATGACGGCCGACACGGCAGCAATCGCGTAGGGCAATCCCGCTGCCGACGCGACTACGACCGCGCTGCCCAACGGCACCCAGAACAAGCGCTGCGTTCGCGCGTCACGCACCGACTTGTCGAGCTGGGCGAACCTCTCCAGCAGTTCCTGCGGATGCGCGGTCGGCAGGGCGTTCCATGTCTCCGGGCTGTCAATGATGTCGGCGGCCGTGATGCGGTCCTCCGGGTTGAGCATCGGCGGCCTCGTGGCCAGCCACGGCGTCAGCTCGGCGGCCTCGATCACTTTCACCTGGGCAGGTTTCTGGTAAACCGTTACGTCCTTGGCTCCGACAATGGCCACCACCGGCCGCACGGATGCCCTCAGCAACATCCGTTCGCGAAGCAGCGTCGTCACCCTCGCAGCTTCCACTTCCGCCCGACGGATGTGCGGCATCCGTTCCCCCTCGACGACAACCGTGCGCCCGGCAACGCGTACCTTCTTGCCGCGGTGCAGTTTTGTGTGAATCGTGAAGACCCCGCCTGGCCCGACGACCACATGATCGATGTCCGTGCCCTCACTCCCGGCCGGAAGGGCGTGGAAGACCGTCCACTCCGGGGACAGCCCGCCGAGCAGGCCCGCCACGGCGATTTCTGCCTTGGCACCGCGGTACCACATGAGCCCCGCCGCGCCGAGCGGGGACCGCCCGAAGAGCTTTGCCAGTGCGGACCGCGGCGGAACCAGACTTTGCTCGAGCAGCAGCACCTCGATGATCGATTGCGCTGCAAGCCTTTCGCGCATGGCCGGAGCGTTGGGCACACTTATCTCCTCAGGTGTACATCGAATTTAGCGAGTGTGAGCCTGCTCGCTAAGCCCCACAACGGGATTGGATGCCCGCGCTCCCGTACACTGAGTCGAAAAGCCTGATGTACCCCTCTTCCGAGGGACAAGCCTGGGGCCCTGAGTACGAGGACACATCAGCCATGAATAAGAAGATCATCGCCATCACAGCGGGGGCGGTTCTGATCGTCGGACTCGCAGGCGCGGGTATCGGGCTCGCCGTCGCCGACGTAAACGACAATGACACCCTCAGCGGGGACACCCTGGAGCGTGCCAGCAACGCCGCCCTCGCTGAAGTCGGCCGCGGAACGGTCACCAGCGCCGAACGCAGCGATGACGGCGGACCGGCCTACAACGTCGAAGTCCGCCTCGACAACGGAGACGACGTCGACGTGGAGCTCAATGATGCCTTCGACGTCGTTTACGTGGGCGACCTCGACCAAACCGGATCCGGGGCCGCCGGATCCGACGCGCCCGTCTCCACACCCAAGCCCGTCATCCCGATGCAGCCGTCAACGGAACAGGCTGCCGCCGACCAGGCCCGCGCCGAAGCGGCCGCCGTGGCCGCAGTGGGCAGCGGAGCGGTGACCGAATACGACCGCAGCGACGATGCGGATCACCTGTATGAGGTGGAGGTGACCCTGGCCGATGGCCGGGACGTCGATGTGGAACTCGATGCGAGCTTCCGAATCACCACGATCGACGACGCCGTTCAGTAACGGCGCGCGGAGCCGGGCGAGCGGGCGAACCGCCCCGGGTGATCGCCGGGCAGCGCTTCTTCAGGACTTGAGGTCAGCGTTCAACGAGGATGCCGTCTTCGTCACAGTAGATGGTGCGGCCGGGGGTGAACGTCACTCCTGCGAACGTGACGACGGAACCGGCGACACCGCTGCCAGTCTTGGCGCTTGTGCGCGGATTGCTGCCGAGCGCCTTGACGCCGAGCTGTAGGGCGGAGATGGCCACGCGGTCGCGGATGGCGCCGTTGATCACGACGCCGGCCCATCCGTTTGCCACGGCGGAATCTGCGATCCTGTCGCCGATCAGGGCGGTTTCGAGCGAACCGCCGCCGTCGATCACCAGCACGGCACCGGCGCCGGGCGAGGCAAGGATCGATCTGAGCAGGGCGTTGTCTTCAAAGCACTGCACCGTGCGGATGGCACCGCTGAACCGCACGAGCCCACCCATGTTCTGAAGCTGCAGGGGAACGGACTGCAGCGCCGCGCCCTGCTCGTCGAAAAGATCAGCGGTAAGAAACGTCATGAGTGTCCTCCAACAGACTGCGGTAGGTGTTCGATCTTTCCAGCGTAGGGGCCTCCGTTCGCAGGTGCATTGACAGCCACCGACCTACCCCTTGTTTGGGCCCGCCGGGGGACCGCGGTGAAAGCTGGCGTAGCGTTGTTGCATGGTCCTGCGCGAGCGGGCGGTCTTTTTCGAGGGGAGCAGGTGTGCGCAGACGGTTCGGCGTTGCCCGCCTGCTGCTGGCAAGCCTGGGAATAACGTCGTTGATCGGCTATTTCATCTACACTCTCGGCGTGCAGAGTTTCTCGATGAGCAACTTCTTCGCCTACTTCACCGTGCAGAGCGCAATAGCCGCCGTGCTGGTGCTGCTCACCGCCGCCGTGATCGCCCTGCGACGGCCCGAGGATCCGGCCTGGCTGGACATGGCCCGGGCCATGATCACGACCTACGTCCTGGTCTCCGGTGTCGTCTACGCGCTCATCGTCGTGCAGGCCTCGAGCGCCCACTATGCGATCGGCGTGCCCTGGTCCAGCCAGCTGCTGCACTTCTGGATCCCCAGCCTCGCCCTCCTCGACTGGATCGTCGATCCGTTCAAGGCGCGCGTGCCCTGGCGGTACCTCGGTTGGGTGATCGTGTTCCCCATCATCTGGTTGGTCTTCACGCTCGTGCGCGGCCCGATCGTGGGCTGGTACCCCTATTTCTTCCTCGATTCCCGGCAGGTGAGCGGCCCCGCCGAGACGATCTTCTACTGCGCCATCATTGTGGGGATCATCACCGGCATCGCCGCGCTTCTGATCGCGCTCACCCGGATCAAACGGATGCCTCGTCACCTGCAAGCACCGTGGGCGTCCGCCAAGAACACCCACGCCCTGCCCGCCCCGGTATCCCAGCCAGCGGATCCTCTGCCGGAATCGGACACAGACGAATCCGCACTGCGCCTATTCGGCGGCGCGGAACGGCTGGAGGGAGTGCAGGGCTGACGCCAGGAATTCCTCGTCTGTGGCCTCGGCGAGGCGCACGGCGTTCTCAGCGGCAACCATGCCGACCAACACCGGTTCACCGGTGATGGGCATCATGTTGACCCAGACCGGGAAGTCTGAATCGGTGCCGACAACGGTCCAGTACTGGGCTTCGGTGTCCCAGAACGGCTCGTCAAAGCGCAACCAGACCTTGTCGAGCAGGCCCACACCCAAAGCCGCGATTGCGCCCTTGTGGCTGAACGGGAGCGCCGGGGAGAATTCCACGGCACCGTCCTTCAAAACGCCCAGCGGCACCGTGACGATCACCCGATCACCGGAGAGCGCCTCGCCCGCTCCGAGCCGCAGGCTGACGCCGGCGTCGTTATAGGCGACCAGGGTGACCACGCTCGAGGTCACCACGTCGAGCTCAGAGGCATCCCCCGTGAGCAAGGTGGCGTAGCCGCCCACCACCACGTGGTCGTCATCGGCGACGGACGCGCCGGGGGCATACCAAGCGGATTCCCCACTCGGCGTTGATCCGGAATCCATCTTGAGTTGGGTGGCGATTTCATAGTCGAGCCAGTCGGCATCCGAGAGCCCGAGTTCATTTCTCGACGACGACTGCTCCATCTGTCCGGAATCAACCAGCGCCCGCTCGACGGAGACATCGGCCGACTGCTCCCCCGCCCAGGCGAGTGCCGCCGCCACCGCCTCGGCTCCGACCGGATTCACCGCCGTGATGGCGCCGGCTCTGGTTCGCACCTCCGGCGCGCGCGTGAAGGCAACGGTGCGCACGCTGAGAGCCGCGAACTCGTCCACCAGAGTGTTGGTTGTGGTGCTCTGGATGAAGGAGGGTCCCAGCTCGATGGGGAAGGGCCAGTTTTTCGTGACGGTCTCAATACGGCCGCCGACGCGGTCGCGCGCTTCGACCACGATCACGGTGTATCCGGCCGTGCGCAACTGGGTCGCGGCGGCGATCCCGGCGATCCCGGCTCCGATCACCGTGATGCGCTCCCCCGGCTGGGCGACAGCCTGCACCTGACCGGCGGCTCGAACGCCTGATTCGCGGGCGCCCTGCACGGTTCCCGGCTCGGTGGCCGCCGTCGCCTCACCGGCGAAGAAAACCCGGTCGAGAACGGGTTCGGCCAGCGCCGCCCGGTGTCCGGGGGCGGCTCCGACGGCCGGAAAGCTGAAGGAACCCCGCGCGAACGGGTCAGTCGACCAGGAGGTGCGCTGCATGGCTGCCGGCTGCGGCATGACGGACGGGGGCGCGGTGGGGACGGCGGATGTCGTGGGTACCGGAGACGGCGACCCGCAGGCGGCCAGCACCCAGACCGACAGTCCCGATGCCGTGGCGAGCAGGAATGTACGACGTTTCATCACCGGAGCCACGCCACCGGTACTGGCGTTGCGCCCGTTGCCAATCCTGTGCCACTCATACGACCAAACTACCTCAGCGGGCACGCTTTCAGGGGATGCGCCCCCCGACCGCCGCCGTCACGACAGGGGCGCACTCTCGGGCACCTGCAGGAATCCGTCAGCCAGCAGCTCTCGCACCTGCGGGAGCAGCTCGGCCAGCAACGCCCGCTCGTCGGCCTCCAGCAGCTGGGCGAGTGCGCCCACGATCGCGCCGACGGCCAGCTCACCGTCGCAGGCGCCCACGAGTGCAGCCAGCGGAGTCGTCAGCGGCACCGAGCGCCCGAATCCACTGCCCTGGTGCAGGGTCATCAGGGTGGGATCGTCCTGGCCGGGCCAGTAATGGCGTTCTTCGGTCACGTCGGGCGCGACCGTGAGGATGGCGCGGGCCAGCTCCGCGTCATCGCGTGCCGCCTGCCAGTCATGGGCGGCCAGGCAACCTGCCAGGTGCGTGCCGATACCGGCGGCATTGTGACCGAGCGCGTCGGGCAGTCGCTCCAATCGGCGCAGGACGGGTGGTCCGGTGACCGGGCGGCGGAGCATGAGGTAGCCGAACCCCACCCGGGACACGTCTCGCGCTTCGAAATCGTCAAGCCAGGCGCCGTACAGTCGATCGAAGTCGGGGGTGTCCGGGCGGGTGCCGCCGTCGCGGATCCAGGTCTCGGCGTACTCGGTGGGCTGCTGCACCTCCCGCTCGATGATCCACGCATCGAGGTCCGTGTCGGCCAGCCAGTCGCTGAGGCGCTCGAAGGCGTCGGTGCCGCTGCGGTATTCCCAGTTGCCGAGCAGCTGAGCGACGCCGCCGGGGGTGAGATGCGCGGCCGCGCCGCGCACCACCGCCTCCACGAGGGCGTCGCCCACCATGCCCCCATCGCGGTACTCGTAGCTCGGCACGCCCGGAACCCGCGGCGTGATCACGAACGGCGGGTTGGAAATGATGTGGTCGAAGCGCTCGCCCGCCACCGGGTCGAACAGGCTGCCCAGACGAAACTCGATGTTGTCGATGTCGTTGAGCCTGGCGTTGATTCCCGCCAGTTCGAGCGCGCGCGCGGAGATGTCCGTGGCCACGACCCGGTCGGCATGGCGTGCGGCGTGCATGGCCTGGATCCCGCAGCCGGTGCCGAGGTCCAGCACCGATTCAACCGGTGTGGGCATCATCAGCCCGCTCAGGGTGAGCGACGCCCCGCCCACCCCGAGCACATGGCTTTCGCCGAGCGGATGTCCGAGGGCGAGTTCGCCGAGGTCGGAGATGATCCACCAGCTGCCGGCTCCAGCCGCGTCGATGAAGCTGTACGGTCGCAGGTCCACGAGCGGTCGAACCTGGTCCCCGACCTCGGCGACCAGCCCCAACCGTACGGCTCCGGCGAGGCCCAGCAGCGGCAGCGCCCCGGACAGTTGCTCGGTGGGCACCGGAATTCCGAGCACGAACAACTGCGCCAGGGTGCTGGTGGGTTCCACCCGTGCCAGCTTCGCGCTCAGGGCGGCGAGGGCGCGGCGGGCCGGCACCCGCTGGTTACGGTGCAGCGCGGCATCCGCTTCGACACCCCACAGCCCGGTCAAGGCGCTCACCGAATAATGGGCGGCGGTCAGGTCAGCGCGAAGCAGGTCAGTCAAGGCAGAGGTCACCCGTCTATTAAACCCGATCCACGCTTCGGCTCAGAGCCAGCGCATGGTGAACGCCCGCGCCACCAGGGCGTTCGTCGGCGGTATCGCGAGGGTACGCACCAGGGCATTACGGGCCAGCAGTCGCAGGCCGCGCACCGGTCGGCCCATACTCATGTTGAATCCGGCCTGGCGCATGGCCGATCGAGCGGCGCGCAGCCGAATTCTGCTGTACGCCGCCAACGCCGAGGTCGCGCCGTCGGCATTCGCCACCGCGTGCACGAGCGCCGGTGCCAGCGCGGCCGCATCGAGCCAACCCAGGTTCATGCCCTGGCCGCCGATCGGACTGATCTGGTGCGCGGCATCGCCCACGAGGGCTACTCGACCGGACACGAACCGGTCGGCGATGTTCTGCTGCACCACAAACGGGCTCGCCGCGCCGCGCGGCTGCGACACCGAGACTCCGGTGCGATGGCGGATGATGTCGGCCAGGTCCACGCTGGAGGCATCCGTGGCCAGCACGTCGGTCATGGCCACCCAGCGCCGAAACCCGTCGGGCAGCGGGAAGGACTCCACGACGCCCCCGCGCTCGAAGTAGAGCACCGCGGCGTCCCCGTGCAGGCCGGTGTCGGCGTAATCGCACATCAGGTAGGTTTCGTGACTTCCGAGCCCCGTCCAGCCGATACCGACGTCCTCGCGCACCCGGCTTCGGCCGCCGTCGGCCGCCACCACGTACCGGGCTTGGAAAGTCTCGCCATCTGCGGCGACGACGTCGACGTGGTCGCCCGCGTCCGTCACGCTCATGACGTCGACTCCGCCCCGGAACGCGCCGGGACGCAGCTGCTCGAACCGATCCCGCAACAACTCCTCGGTCTCGTACTGGGGCAGCATCGCCACGAACTTGTGCCTCGTGGGCAGCTCGGCGAAGGACATGCGACCGAGGGTACGGCCGTCGCAGCGCACCGTTCCCTCCGTCACGTGGGTGGCACGGTTCACGAGCGCCTCGGTGATGCCGATCTCATCGAGCACCTGGAGCAGTGGGGGGTGGATGCCGATGGCCCGGGATCGAAGCGACGGTTCGGTGCGCTGCTCGAGCACCTGCACGTCGAGTCCGCGCACGGCGAGCACGCATGCCAGCATCGTGCCCACCGGGCCGCCGCCCACGATCAACACATCACGCATCATGACCTCCGGGCGCCGTCCACTCGAGCACGAGCCTCGACGGCAGCCCGCGCAGGACCCGCCAGCCGGGTGGGGCGGCGGCCCGCAGCTCGGGTGCGGTGAAGCTGCGCCGGATCGAGGTGAGGCCGTCGGGCCGAATGTAGGAACGACGGAAGAAGGGCCAGGTGCCCACGGCGAAGCCCAGGTAGCCGATGCGGGATCGTTCGATGTCGGCGTGCAGCACACGTTTTCGGCAGAGCCGTTCGGAGTCCACCAGCAGCGCCCCGAGATCCGCCGGGACGAGATGGTGCAGCATGTGATTGGACACCACGAAGTCGAACCGCTGCCCCTCCGCGACGAGCTCCGAGCTGAACGCGCGGCGGAAGGACAGGCCCGGTTGGGCGGGGAGCGTGCGGCAGAACGCGTCGGCGCGGGCATCGGGATCGATGCCGAGCACGGTCAACCGCAGGCCGTCACGCGCCGCCCAGCGTGCCAGCGCCTGTGAGACGTCGCCGCCCCCGGACCCGATGTCCAGCAACGACGTCAGGGTCGTCGTGGACAGCGCGGGCCGGATCTCCCGGCGGTAGATCGAGCCCCAGCCCGACACCACGGCATTGACGAAACGGAAGTCAGCGTAGGTTCTCGTGAGCATGCCGGGGTCGCAGTCGCCGTCCATGATCTCCACGGCGTCATCCGCGCGCTCCCGCAGCGACGGAATCAGCACGCTAGCCGAGGCTGACGGTCAGCAAAGCGGTTTCCACGGTGAGACCGGGGCCGAAGGCCATGGCACAGACCCGTTCACCGTCGCCGCTGCTGGGCTCGTCGAGAATGGCTTTCATCACGAAGAGGATCGTGGCACTGCTCATGTTCCCGTACTGGCGCAGCGTCTCGCGCGAGGGCCGCAACTGCGCCTCACTGAGCCCGAGTTTCGCTTCGGTCTTGTCCAGGATGCTGCGCCCGCCCGGGTGGATCGCCCAGTGCGCGATGGCCTCGCTCATGGCCGGAGCCCGGGTCGGAGCGGGCGCCAGCAACGTCCCCACGGAGCCGGACCCTCCCATCGAGCCCTCCGCATCGGCTGCCCGGGACGCCGCGAACCCGAGACCGTCGTCGGTCAGCAGGCTGCGCAGCTGGGCGTCTCGAGCCATCAGCGGCGTCAGCGCGCCCTCGATGTGCTCGTCGATGATGTGCGGAACGTAGGTGCTGAGCACCATTTCGAATCCTTCATCGCCGATCTTCCAGGCCATGTCCCCCTCGCCGACCGGCGTGATCATGGTCTCGAAGACGTCGAGATTGAGCGCTTTCTCACCGGGATGAAGGGCGCGTGCGCTCACGATTCCGGCGGCGGCGCCGTCCGAGAACAGCGACGATGCCACGATGGTGTCCGGGTCATTCGAGGTGCGCAGGTGCAGGGAGCACAGTTCCGCGCTGACGACGAGCACGACCGCGTTCGGGTCGGCTTCCACGAACTGCTTCGCCGTGCGCAGGGCCGGCATCGCCGCGTAACAGCCCATGAAGCCGAGGTGATATCGCTGGGTGGCCGGCTTCATGCCCAGTTCGCGCACCAGCATGTAGTCCGGGCCCGGCGCGTAGAACCCTGTGCAGGAGACGGTCACGACATGGGTGATATCGCCGGCGGTCAGTCCCGGGCACGCTTCGATGGCGCGGCGGCCGGCCTCCACGAACAACTTCGTCGCCTCGCGAATGTAGAGCTCATTGCGCACCTTGGTGCTCGGAACCANCAGTCGCTGTTCCACCGGGTCGAAGAACTGCGGGTCGTCACCGCCGCCATCGAGGGTGAGCTCCTCGATCACCGTGTGCCGGGTTTCGATTCCCGACACGTTGAAGGAGGTGCTGACGATGCGTTGCGCGAGGCGGCTGAGCCCGGGCTGGCTCGCGAACACGTCGCGCACCTGCTCCTGGTGCAGCACTGTGGGTGGGATTGCGGTCTGGATCGCTCTCAACGTGACGGCCATACGTCAGTGTCGCATGCAGGCGCAGGTTTCGCCCCTGTTGACCGCGGGGCACGCCGTCATGTTTATCGGCTCGCGCTACGGCATTCGGGAGAAGAGCTGGGTGCCGCAGAGCGCGATCAGGAGTCCGGAGGTGACGATCGCGGTGACCCCGCCGACATAGGCCACCAGCAGGTTTGCCGATTCGCCGAGCGAGAACAGGAACGTCGCCGCGAGGGCCACCCCGGCCAGCACCGCGAACGGCACCAGCAGCACGCGCAGCAGCCGGATGAAAGCGGATGCCCGCCGCGGTGGCATTCCAAGCCCCGGCCGCACGGTAGGCGACCGGATCGCCGCCCGCGCTCCCGGTGCCGTCCAGGCCAGAACGGCGCCGCCGATGCAGCCCCAGAATGCCACGCACAGGAATGACGCGATCACATCGCTGGGACGATGCCACTGGTTGGCCAGCGTGGCCACTCCGGCCAGCACCGCGAACAGCGTGCCGCCGACGGCCATCATCGGCCGCATCCGCGGGGCGGAAACCAGGAAGACCACCAGGGCGGATGCCGCAGCGACGCTGGTGTGTCCGGAGGGAAAGGAGTTGCCCGCATAGCCGGGAACACCCAGGTCCGGTCTCTGCAGCACACCGTATTTGAGCAGCTGAACCGAGAGCACTGCCGCCGCTCCCACACTGAGGGCCACGAGAAGCGTGCGCCAGTTGCGGCGCAGCAGGGCGATGCCGCCGGTCAGGATGAACCCGAGCACCGCGGAGACGGCGGGTAGTGAATCCAGCAGCCGGCGGGTGAACGGGGTCACGCTTCGTTGCCCGAACTGGGCACCGTCATAGGCGAGCTGGTCAGCGTTCTGGCCCGCATGGACGGTGACGAAGAACACATACAGGCCGATGAAAGCCACGGAGACCAGGGCGGCTCCGCCGAGATAACGGGCGGAGTCAGCGGGGAACGGGGAACGCACATTCCAGCATGACACAGCCGGGTTCACAGACAGCCGTGAAGCCGCGTTTCCCACCGCGAGGCCTTGACTTCAGGTGCCGCCGGCGTAACTTGACATCATGTTCAGGTGGCACCGTCATCATCGAGACGTCAAACCGAAGCCCGGCACGGGCTACGCCGCCGATGAAACCCTTGAATTCACCGATCTCGAGGGCGATTTCGAAGCAGAACGACGACGGGCCCTGGCCGCCGAGCACAGACCCGTCGAGCCCTACGAACACGATGACCGGCAGCATCCGCCCGACGGATGGTCCGGCGCGACGCATCCGTGAACCGGACCCGCACGCCGACCGGGGCCGCGACCCCTGAACTCGACAATCACAAGAATTCCCTGGTTTTGTGCGTCGTACACGCAATATGCAAGAAGTTCTGATCGAATGTAATGAGAACCGAGAGTGCGCGCGCGCAGAGTGCGTACCTCCGAACGAATGGAAGCTCCGTGAGCATTCGAACGGCTGAGTACCCTCGGCCGGACCATTTCCTGTTACACCTGAGCGATACCCACCTCCTGGCGGGGGGTGAACGGCTCTACGGCAGTGTGGACGTGGAAGCTCATCTGGCGCAGCTCTTCGCTGACGTCGAGGCCTCCGGCGCTCGACCCCAGGCCATCGTGTTCACCGGAGACCTCGCCGACAAAGGCGAGCCCGGTGCGTACCGGCGCCTTCGGGACATCGTCGACCCGGCCGCCGAGCGGATGGGGGCGCGGGTGATCTGGGTGATGGGCAACCACGACGACCGGGCCGCGTTCCGCTCCGGGCTACTCGACCAGCTGCCGAGCGAAGCAGCGGGGGACGCGCCGGTCAATCACGTTTTCGATCTCAACGGCCTGCGGGTGATCACCCTGGACACCAGTGTGCCCGGGCACCACTACGGTGAGATCTCCCCAGAGCAGCTCAACTGGCTCGCCCAGGAGCTCAGCGTTCCCGCGCCGGACGGCACCATCCTCGCCATGCACCATCCGCCGATCCCGAGCGTGCTCGATCTGGCCGTGGCCGTGGAACTGCGCGACCAGCAGCCCCTCGCCGAGGTGCTGCAGGGCACTGACGTGCGCAGCATCCTGGCCGGTCACCTGCACTACTCGTCAGCGGCCACGTTCGCGGGCATTCCGGTCTCGGTGGCCTCCGCCACCTGCTACACCCAGGACCTGAACGTGCCGGTGGGCGGAACGCTCGGACGCGACGGCGCCCGAGCGTTCAACCTTGTGCATGTCTTCCCGGGCACCGTTCTGCACTCGGTCGTGCCGCTCGGCGCCTATCCCACACTCGATTACATCGACGCGGAGGAAAGCCAACGCCGGCTGCGCGCGTCGGGGATCGACGTCACCCCGTCGGGAACCGTGCCTGCATGGCCCGAGCCGCCACCGACCATGCCGATCCCGGTTCTGAGCTCGTAAAAGCACTGGAGCGCTCCCACGGGGCCACGATCGGAAAGTACCGGTCCAGGAACAGGGTCACGGCCGCGCGGCGCACGTCGGGCGTGATCTCCGGGTGGCTGCCGTCGTTCAGGCAGAACATGTCCTGGTCGCGTCGCTTTCGCAGCCGGTTCATCTGGCGCAGCGCCACCCGCAGGGTGGTTTCGATGTACATCGACCGCGCCTGGGTCTGCTCCACGGCACGGCCGGTCATCAGGGCGTAGTAGTGGTACAGCGAGTTGGTGACCGAGATATCCGTCGCCGAGCGGAAGCGACTGGCCGCCGTCCGGGCGAAGTCCTCCGGAAACTCCTTCTCCAGCTCCACAAGCACGCTCTTACGCATCGGCGCGGGCGTGTGCTCCAGGTGACGCGTGGTGACCTTGCCGAAACGCCCGTGCAACAGTGCCCGGTTCACCCGGGCGGCGTTCTCGAATCCGCTGCGGGTGGGGTCGTTCTCGCCCAGGCCGATGCGGGTCGACGCCTCCACGAACTTGGTGATGCCTCCGGGTGAGAAGAACATCTCCGGCCCGACGGGGCGCCCGAAGAACATGTCGTCGTTGGAATAGAGGAAATGCTCTGCCAGCCCGGGAATGTGGTGCAGCTGGCTCTCGACAGCGTGCGAATTGTGAATGGGCAGCACGCTCGTATCGACGAAGAAGTCTTCGCTGCGCATGATGGTGACCCGCGGGTGGTCGGCGAGCCAGACCGGAGCCGGGGAGTCCGTGGCGATGAAGATGCGCCGAATCCAGGGAGCGAACATGTACACGCTGCGCAGGGCGTACTTGAGCTCGTCGATCTGGCGGAAGCGGGCGTCGGAATCGTCGCCCTCGCCGACCACATAGGACTGCATGCGCTTGGCACGTTCGCGCTGGAACTCGTCGGAGGAACCGTCCACCCAGGAGAAGACGAGGTCGATGTCGAAGCTCACGTCACTGGCGAGGTCGTCGAACATGTTCTGCAGGGTCAGCCAGGTGCGGCCGTACAGTTCGATCGTGGTTTCGCGGGCCTCGGAGCGCGGCAGCCGGGTGCGCATCAGGGCGTTCTCGACCGGTGCGACGATTTCCTCGTCGCCGAAACGCCAGAGTTCAAGCTGGAAGGCGGTTTCAGCGCCGTAACGCAGCCGGCCGATCGGCTCGATCCGGGGGCGGTACACCCGGAAGACGGAGGACTTGCGCAGGGTGCTGAGCACACCGTCGGCGAGCAACAGCGGGAGGGTCTGGTTGCCGTCGAGCGGTTTGGCGTAGAACGGCTCGTTGGCGAAGGCGGTGGCGAGAATGCGGGTGATCTGCTTGCGGCGTTTGCGATCCACGGCGATCACCGGGCGATCATGATCGCCCCGCACAAGCAGGAAGTCGATACCAGCGGCCTTCAGGGCATCGTAAACGGCGACGAGGTCCTTGACCATGGACTCGTGCGGAGTGAAGTGACCGTTGATGAGGGCTATTTCGCCCTTGCGCACGACCAGGTCCTCGCGGTTGAAGCGGCGGGTGCGGGCATCCGGTGTCACCAATACGAGTTCGGGCTCCGGGCTGAGCAGCGGTGCGGGGATGAGGCCGGAATCAGTGCTGGTGAACTCAGTGCTGGTGAACTCAGTGCTGGTGAACTCAGTGCTGGTGAACTC
>JGI24770J26754_10001436_pt1 | contig 16961 bp, 20 predicted proteins | sample LakOneMetagenome_FD_26754 | JGI IMG/M metagenome (IMG submission 26754) | reverse complement strand
ATTGGAAACAAATCGGGACATTCCCAAACACCCAATTCTTTAATGTCATTTTCTGGTTTGAAGTCACTTTCAAGTTGCCATTGCTTTAGATTGCTAGACGACCAAATTTTAATTTTATCACCCACTGCTAAAACCATATTCCATTTAGCAATAGCTTGATTCCAAAACACTTTAGGATCGCGAAAATCTTGTTCCAGAATTATTTATTACCGGATTTTCTTTATATTTTGTCCAGGTTGTTCCTTCATCCAAACTGTAAGCTATACCTTGGCTTTCAGGATTTTTTTTACCCGATTTCGAAATTTCATCGTTGTGATACGTAAATATTGCTACCATAGCATTTTTCCCAAATCCTGCAGAATTATTGGTGTCTACAACAGCACTTCCAGAGAATATCCATCCCAATTTATCTGGATACAAAGCAATAGGTAAGTGCTCCCAATGCAATAAATCGGTACTTACAGCATGTCCCCAATGCATAGGCCCCCAAACAGTACCATCGGGATAATACTGGTAAAACAAATGGTATTTTCCATTCAAATAAATCAAACCGTTGGGGTCATTCATCCATTTTGCTTCAGGAGTGAAGTGAAACTGTGGTCTGTAGGGTTCTGAATATGAAATGCTGTTTTGAGAATAACCAACAAAAAAACACATGGTTGTAATTAGAAGAACGTAATTTTTAATGGATGAGTAAATAGTCATGATGAATGTTGTATTATCGTAAAAAAAATAAATTTAAAATAAAAAAAACAATAACAAAGGTTATGTTGAAAAATAGTCCTATTACAGAAACGATAACGTTTTAGTTTTTAAAATAATTGAAAACAATTATCCGTAATACAAACACAAAAACTTATAATATTTTAACACTTTTCTACAATAGTTTTCTCAAATCAATTCACTAAATTTACTTAGGTATGAGAAATTCTGAAATAATTATTATTGGAGGAGGTTTGGCCGGATTAACGGCAGGAATACATCTTTCTAAGAAAGGTATTTCGGTAACTATTATTGAAAAAAATGAATATCCCAAACATAAAGTTTGCGGAGAATATATTTCCAATGAAGTACAACCTTATTTAGAATGGCTAGATGTTAATGTGTCTGACTTAAACCCTACAAGCATTGATACACTTGAATTTTCTACTGTAAAAGGAACTTCAATTAAAACAAAATTGCCCTTGGGTGGATTTGGAATAAGTCGTTACGAATTGGATTTTTATTTGTACAAAAAAGCGATTTCAAATGGATGTAAAATTCTTAAAGAAGAAGTGGAAGAAATCACTTTTGATAAAAATAAATTTACCGTAACTACTACCAGTGGTTCAATTTTAAATACCGATTTTGTAATTGGAGCTTTTGGAAAACGATCTAATATCGATTTGAGGTTAAACAGAAAATTTATCCAACAAAAATCGCCATGGTTGGCTGTAAAAGCACATTATTCAGGAAATTTCCCTAATGATTTGGTAGGATTGCATAACTTTCATGGTGGCTATTGTGGTGTTTCAAAAGTAGAAAATAATACTATAAACATTTGTTATTTAGCTAAATACAGTTCTTTTAAAAAGTATAAAAACATCAATGATTTTCAGAATTTGGTGGTGAGACAAAATCCTATTTTGCACAAAATTTTTGAATCTACCACACTACTTTTTGAAAAACCGTTAACCATAAGCCAAATTTCATTTGCAGAAAAACAACAAGTAGAACATCATATTTTAATGATTGGCGATACAGCTGGATTAATTCACCCGTTATGTGGTAACGGAATGGCAATGGCGATTCACAGTGCTAAAATTGTATCCGAGCTACTGATTGCTTTCAACAATAATGAAATACGAACTCGAGCCGAATTAGAAAAAAACTATGAAAAAACATGGAAATCGCTTTTCGAATCTCGACTTCAATTCGGACGTGTTTTATCAAAAACATTATTGCAACCTAAACTCTCTAAAGCATTTCTGCGTATACTAATTATGTTTCCATTTTTACTCAATACCATTATTTCAAAAACTCACGGAAAACCAATAGCCATTCATGAAAATCAATACTAAAATCAGAACGAGTGATGCTGAAATCATGGACGATTTTACGTTAGAAGGTGAAGTCTTACGTGATGCTTTAGATAAAATTGCAAAAATTAACCAGTTGTTAGGTGGAAACAAACTAACTTTACAAGGCGTCATTCAATTACTGAATGCTATCAAATCAGATAAGGTAATTACAATTGTTGATATTGGTTGTGGTAACGGAGATATGTTGCGAACATTAGCCGAATATGCCGATGTAAAGGGATTGAATTTTAAATTAATAGGCATTGATGCCAACCAATTCACAATACACCATGCCAAAAATTTATCGAAGCATTATCCCAACATTAGTTATTTATGTGAAGATATTTTTGAGGATAATTTCAAAAAATTGCATTATGATATTGTCTTATGCACCTTGACCTTACACCATTTTAAAGACGACGAAATTTGTAAATTACTTTCGGTGTTTTATAAAAATGCCGCTATCGGAATTGTAATCAATGATTTACAAAGAAGCGCTTTGGCTTATCGATTGTTTCAAGCCTTGTGTTTTGTATTTCAATTGAATGATATGTCGAGAGAAGATGGTTTAACTTCCATTTTAAGAGGCTTTAAAAAAGAGGAATTGAAACACTATTCCACTAAATTGGGATTCAAAGAATATAGTATTCATTGGAAATGGGCCTTTCGTTACCAATGGATAATTGTAAAAGTTTAAAAAAAATTAAAGGTTAAATAGTTTAAAATCAAGATTTATTTGAAATTGATTTTTGAAATTGAAATTGTCATTGAAAATGAGTGTAAAAATAGTTACAGTTGCCAAGCAATTGCCAAAATATTCTAGAACAACTGAAGAAATTTTACCGTTTCTAGATGCTTGGTTAAGCAATCAAGAGCCACGTTTTATTAGAAAAGTCAAGAAGATATTTGAAGGCGCCATGGTCGATAAACGTTATTCCATTATGGATCCAATTGAGGTTTTTACTAAAACNTCATTTGAAGAACGCAATGATATTTATATCAGAGAAGTGATTGATTTAGGTGAAAAAGTGTTGCAAAAAGCACTTGATAAAGCTAATTGGAAANCAACCGATTTAGATTATATCATCACGGTTAGTTGTACAGGAATCATGATNCCGTCACTNGATGCCTATTTAATNAATTCATTACAATTACGTCAAGATATTGTGCGCTTGCCAGTCACCGAAATGGGGTGTGCTGCAGGAATATCGGGTATTATTTATGCCAAGAATTTTTTAAAAGCAAATCCCGGAAAACGTGCTGCAATTATTGCCGTTGAAAGTCCAACAGCGACATTTCAACTTAATGATTTTTCGATGGCTAACATTGTTAGTGCTGCTATTTTTGGNGATGGTGCGGCGTGTGTTTTAGTTTCTTCTAATGATGAGGATGAAGGACCACGAATTGTAGCTGAAGAAATGTACCACTTTTACGACAACATTCACATGATGGGATTTAAATTGACTAATTCGGGTTTGCAAATGGTTTTAGATATTGAAGTTCCAGACACTATTGCTTCTCATTTTCCCGATATTATTCATCCNTTTTTAGACAAAAATAAGTTGACTATTGGAACTATTGACCATTTAATTTTTCATCCTGGCGGAAAGAAAATTGTAACNACGGTAGAAGATTTATTTTCTAATTTAGGCAAAAATATTGATGATACTAAAGAAGTATTACGATTGTATGGTAATATGTCGAGTGCTACGGTGCTGTATGTTTTAGAGCGAATTATGGATACAAAACCTCAAAAAGGCGAAAAAGGATTGATGTTAAGTTTTGGTCCAGGATTTTCGGCACAAAGGGTTTTATTAGAGTTTTAAAAAATGAATACTGCAGAAATTATATCAAAATTACCTTATTCTGAACCCTTTCTTTTTGTGGATGAAATCACCACTATTGATGAAAATGGGGTAGAAGGAAATTTTACTTTTAAAGAAGATTTGGATTTTTACAAAGGACATTTTAAAAATAATCCGGTGACACCCGGTGTAATTTTAACCGAAGTAATGGCGCAAATCGGAGTAGTGTGTTTGGGAATTTACTTATTAAATGAATTAGTTACCAAAAACACTTCAATAGCACTAACTTCCAATGAAATAGAATTTTTAAAACCTGTTTTTCCAAAAGAAAAAGTCACAGTGATTTCAGAAAAAATATACTTCCGATTTGGGAAACTAAAATGTAAAGTAAAAATGATCAATCAGCTAGGAATTGAAGTTTGTAACGGAACNATTGCTGGAATAATAATATGAAAAAAAGAGTCGTCATAACCGGTATAGGAATCGTAGCTCCAAATGGAGTAGGGCTTGACACATTTACACATGCTATCAAAAATGGAATTTCGGGAATAAAACACGATGTTGAACTAGAACGATTACAATTTTCTTGTCAAATATCGGGCAAACCGGAAATTTCAACCGAATTGGCTTTGAACTATTTTACCGAATTAGAATTGCGAAATTTCAATTCTTCTGGAATATTGTATGGTGTAATTGCTGCTCTAGATGCATGGAAAGATGCAGGATTATCGATTGAAAATAACGAAAATCCAGATTGGGATTCGGGAACAATCTTTGGTACAGGAACTTCAGGAATCGATAAATTTAGAGAAAGTATTTACAAAATAGACGATTTTCAAACCCGAAGATTGGGAAGTACAGCTGTGGCTCAAACTATGAATTCGGGTGTAAGTGCTTACATTGGAGGAAAGTTGGGATTAGGGAATCAAGTCACCACCAATTCGTCAGCATGCACAACTGGAACCGAAAGTATTTTGATGGCGTACGAACGCATCAAATCGGGTCAAGCCAAGCGCATTATTGCTGGCAGTACGAGTGATTCTGGACCTTATATTTGGGGCGGATTTGACGCCATGCGCGTTTGCACATTCAAACATAATGATTTCCCTGAAAAAGGGTCTAGACCAATGAGCACAACAGCATCTGGATTTGTTCCCGGAAGTGGGGCTGGAGCTTTACTATTAGAAGATTTAGAAACTGCAATACGTCGTGGTGCTAATATTTATGCCGAAATATTGGGTGGAAACCTAAATTCTGGCGGACAACGTGGTCAAGGTACAATGACGGCTCCTAACTCGGTTGCTGTACAAAAATGTATTGTAGATGCTATTGCAAATGCAGGTATTTCAGCAAACGATATTGATGCCATAAACGGACATTTAACGGCTACCACCAAAGACAGTTTAGAAATTAAAAATTGGACGGAAGCTTTGCAAAGAAACGGAACTGATTTCCCATACATAAACTCCCTAAAATCAATGGTTGGTCATTGTTTGTCGGCTGCTGGAAGTATCGAAAGTGTAGCTTCAGTATTGCAAATTTATCACGGTTTTGTTTTTCCAAATACTAATTGTGAAGATATAAATCCAGAAATTGTAGCATTAATAAACGAAACTAAAATTCCACAACAAATAATTAAAAAAGACATTACAATTGTCGCCAAAGCCAGTTTCGGATTTGGTGATGTAAATGGCTGTGTTATCTTTAAAAAATACTAATAAACTATGAACCAACAAGAAATATTAGAAAAACTGAAAGCAATTGTGAAGCCCTTTGTTAAAAACGAAGAAGCTTTTAATAATCTATCTGAAGAAACTGATTTTATTACCGATTTGAACATCAATTCTGCCAATTTAGTCGATATTGTTTTAGATACCGAAGAAGCATTTGATATTGAAATCGATAATGCTTCCATGGAAAAAATGCTTACTATTAAGGCGGCTTTAGATATTATTAATACCAAATTGGCAGAAAAGTGATAGGCAACGACATTGTTGATTTGGAGTTAGCCCACAAAGAAAGTAACTGGCAACGTAAGGGATTTCTAGATAAAATATTTACGCCACAAGAACAGTATCAAATACGTTCTTCAATAATCCCCGATTTAACTGTTTGGAGTTTTTGGAGTAGGAAAGAGGCTGCCTATAAAATTTACAATCGACAAAATGGTTTTAGAAAATTCAATCCAATACAATTTGAATGTTTCAATTTAGAATTTGAAAAAGTGATTTTTGAGGATTTTGAATGTCACACACGAACCCAAGTAAACTCAAGGTTTATATATTCGGAAGCTGTACTCAATTTTAGAGATTTTGAAAACATTAAAGCCATTTTAAAACCTTCAAAAATTTACAAAAAAAACGGAATTCCGAATTATTTAGACAAAGATTTATTATTAAAACCACTATCTATAACCCATCACGGAATGTTTGAAAGAGTCATTACAATTATTTAAAACCTAAACGGGATTTCATTTTTAGAAATAACAGTGCAATTGTAAATGCATCATCCGTTGTTGAAATTCGTTCTGTTTTAGAAATTTTAAATTGTGAACTTAATTCATCTAACGAGAAGTTTTTATCGTTTATATCATGTAATTTTTTATACATAACTTCAATATCTAATGCTTCGTTTTTAAGTCTACCGCAAGCTAATTTTTCTAAAGACTCGTTAATCATCTCAACATCGAAATTGATACGATGTCCGACCAATGTGGCATTTCCAATGAACTCAATGAATTTTTCCAAAGCATGCACTTCCGACAGTTTGGGTTGTTCTGATTCTAATAAAAAATCATTTGATAAACCGTTATCATGAAGAAATTTATATTGCGGAATGGTTACTTCAAAAACGTCGCCAATAAGGATGTTATCACTTACAATTCCGATAGCTCCAAAAGATAAAATCACGTCTTTTTTCGGATTTAAGCCAGTAGAATCAATACTTAACGCGACATATCGACTCCCTTTTTTGTCAAATTTAGACAAATAGGTTTTCCAAAATTCGGGATGTTCTTTATTGATGTTTTTTAACCAGTCCAGCATAATTACGAAAATTGAGTCAGTTGAAACCTATCTTTAATTAATTCTTCTAGTTCTTTCATTGGAGCAAGCGCATTTTTCAGCTTTTCCTTATCGACCTTGTTCAACTCTTCTAAGTTGATGTATTGTCCGGAACTATCATTTTTTAAACCTTCTAATACTCTGAATTTTGACAGTACTAAAAAAGCATCTGCACAATTAAGATAGACTTCAGAAAACTTAGGGTCAATCATGGCTAATTGCTTGTATCTCAAATAGGTGCTGTTAATTCCTTTAATATTATTATTCAACACTAATAATCTAGCGCCATCAATTAAAGGCATCAAAGCTCGTGTTTTAATATCAAATTTCCCTTTGTACTCGCCATCTTCTTCTACATTGAATTTTTTAAAGAAGTTAAGAGGTGCGGGTTTTTTTAATGCATCATTTCCTAAATAATCAAAAAATAGCACATTGTTTTTAGCATTTTTAAAAATGGCATCCGTTATGGCATCTTCAATTTTTTGTTCTCCAAATGCTATTTCATAATCAAAAAAGACACTGCTGATTTCATTGGATTTTTCGCCTGGAGTATTCATCCAGTTACCGTACTGTTTTGTCCAATCTGTCAGCGATTTACACCATAACATATTACTTGCCATGTGGCCTTGTGGGCAAAAAGAAAAACCTACTTTTTCTAAAGTAGCTGTAGTTTTTTTAGCCAATTTTAAAAAGTAATCTTTAACATCACGGTATTTCTCGGCTGAAACATCTTCAAAAACCAAAATACTGTCTTGGTCGGTAAGCAATAATTGTTCTTTACGCCCTTGACTGCCAATACATAACCATGCAAATCGAGCAGGAGGTGAGCCTAAATCTAAAATGGCTTGTTCAACAGCACGTTTTATTATCGCTAAAGTAATTTCTCCTGCAATACTGTTAATGTGAGTTAATGGAATGTTTTTATTCAAGGAAGATTGAATGATTTCATTGAGTTTATCACGGACTAATTTTAATTCTTTAGCCGTTTGAGATCGTTTAATTTCTTTTAAAAGAACACCAGGATTATTGGCCTGCGCCACAACCAAATCATGTTCCGAAATTATTCCTTTAACATCCGATTTATCCGTTCCATCATGGGTTACGCACAAGTGAGTTACACCATATTTTAACATAATCAGCTGTGCTTCAGCTACTGAAATATTTTCAGAAACGGTAATAACTGGTGAAGCCATTATTTTGCTAATGGTATTGGTATATGCAATTCGACCTGTAGCGACCTTAGATCGAAAGTCTTTGTCTGTTACAATTCCAACAGGAAAGCCTTCTTCAGTAATTAATGCACTGTCTAACATATTATCAGTTACCAATTGAGCTGCGTCTTTTATCATGGTATCAACACCAATTTTTAAAGGAGTTTTGTTATAGGTAAGTGATTGAAAATAAAGCATATCTGATTGATTTTCAGAATAGGAAATATTATCTGAAAGCAAACCATGATTAGAATCTAACGAACCAGTTTTGGTATTGGCAGCAAAACTTTCTAACAAAAAATTCAAAACATCCGAATTTTGAGCTACAAAAGGTTTGAAAGTTGCAATTGGAATAGCATATACAATAGTTTCTTCGCGAGCTTTTGCTGTCATTTGATAGTTATTTTTGGCAAAAAACGGACGTAAGCCAAAAATATCTCCAGCATAACATTTATTTAAAAGTGTTTCTTCAGCATCGGAAATTACGGTTAAATGAATTACACCTGAGGCCACAACATAAAAAGAATCGTGTAATACATCATTAATTTGAAATAACGATTTGTGTTTTTCTAAATTTATTACACGAATGGTGTTAGCAATCTTATTAAATCCTCGTAAGGAAGATAATTAAAAGGTTCGTATTCTTTTAAAAAATCGGCTACACGTTGTGAAATTGCGTTACTCATAATCGGTGTTAATTCTATAAAAATATAAAAAAAGCTTTAAAATACAAAAGTAATAAAGTTAAAGATAGTATGTGAATTAAATCTTATTACAATTAGATTGTTAAAAGCTCAAAAGGAAAAGATTGTTGAAAATTCTATTTTACATAATATAAATTATAGTGCAAATATACTATATTTAAAAAATAGTACGAAAACGTGATTTTAAAGCTCATTCATAATCTTTATACGGTAAATTCTACCAATAGCAATGGTTAGTTTTAAAGTATAATCTTCAATAAGCCAACTTCTATAATTTTTTGTAACATTTCCTAAACATATACAATATTGTTTAATTCGGTATTCAATATCGTCGTTTAATTCTTTTGAAAGTTTACGGGCTTCAGTTAAATCTTCTGTATTTTCAACACACATAGTTGCATGCTGTTCTAAAGATTTCTCTATAATGGTTTTGGCTTTTAAATTGTTTTTAACTGTAAATTTAAATTCTTCATGAACATCCATAGAAATATCAATAGAATTTTTGAATTTTTTACGCAATTCCTCGGGCATTACATATTTAAAATTACTTTCAATTTCGGCATCATCACGAAGACTTTCTAAATAATATTCGGGCGATTTAAAAATATGCTGCCAATCCATTGAATTATTCCATAAACCAAAGCGTAAAGCATTGTTTCCTAAGTCTATAACCGTAAAATTATCTTTATGAGGCAATCGTCTTGAGCCACGCCCAATCATTTGAAAATAAAGCGTTAACGACTTAGTAGCACGGTTTAAAATAATGCTTTCTACTGTAGGCTCATCAAAACCTGTTGTCAAGATTCCGACTGACGTCAAAATCGCATCTGGTGTTTTTTTAAACCAATGCAAAATATCTTTTCGTTCTTCTGTAGAAGTAGTATTGTCTAAATGTCTGATGTTATAACCCGCATGTCTAAAGCTTTCATACACGTGCAATGACGTATTTATTCCATTGTTAAAAATTAATGTTTTCTTTCCTAATGATTTTTCGGAATACGCGTGCAATAATTTCTCTTGCATTACCATGTTGCTGTACAAATCATCCGAAGATTTAACGGTATAATCGCCATTTATTCCAACCTTTAACGACGTTAATCCTACGTCGTAACTGTAAGTTGTTGCCTTAGCTAAAAATCCTTTATCGATTAGGTTTTGAATAGTGTCGCCTACAATTAACTCATTGTAATTTTCATACATAGGTAACTTGATATTAGAACTCAAAGGCGTTGCTGTAACTCCTAGAATAAAAGCATTTTCAAAGGCGCTAAACAACTTCCTAAATGAATTGAAGTGAGCTTCATCAATTATCACTAAACCAATATCTTGAATTTCTAATTTTTCATCATTAAGACGGTTTTTCAAGGTTTCAATCATCGCCACAAAACAAGAATAATCATCTTGATCTGGTAGTTCTTTGATAGCACTGTTAATGATTTTATTTTTTACATCGAACGTTTTTAGCATTTTAGATGTTTGCTTACAAAGTTCAATTCGATGCGTTAAAACTACCACTTTTTTGTTGTGTTGTTCTAAATAACGTCTGGTAATTTCTGAGAAAATCACTGTTTTACCTCCACCTGTTGGCAATTGATAAAGCAAATGATAATTATGTGGCGCATTGTCTAATCGCTCAAAAATTTTGTCAATATCTCCTTTTTGGTAGCCATATAGCTCCTTTTTATCTTCAATTTCGGCAAGTATATCCTTTTTTGGCATAGCGATTTTTACAATTTTGCAAAAATACACTTAAAAAAGAGTTTCATCGCATTATTTTAAAAAATAATAATTAATTAATAATCAAATCGTTCTACAATAGCTTCAAATTCAAATTTATTCATCCAGTTTTGCTTAATGGTTTCCTCTTTAACAGCCACTACTCTACTTTTAAAATCTTCTAGAATCCCTTTTTCAATAATAAAACTAATGACTTGTTGAAATGAATTCAGCATACTTTTATAAAATGTTTCATTATTTATTTGTTTTTCAGATGATAATGCCTGAGCAATCTCAATAGCATAAAGCATTACGTCTGTTATAATATAGGAATCAACTCCTAATGTAATAAAATGTTTGATGAATTTCTGCGCTACAGAACGTCGCATTTTAGGTTTTTTACCTCGAATTGGAAAATATTCGTTTGAGATTTTAAGTTTGGCATCTCGAACTAAATTGCGTTCGTTTGGATTAAAAACAAAATCATAATAGACTTTTACATCTTTAAATTTGTCGTACAACTCCATCAATTGCTCTTCTAGTTGGTTTTTATCCAATTCTGCTAAATACTTTTTTAAATCTCGTTTACTCATAAAAATGCTAAATTATTGCAAAAGTAACGCACTTTTTAGGTTTATTATTAACCTTATTACTTAATTTTGCAGACCAAAATAGATACAATGATAAAGTTTTTCAAATTTACAGCCATTTTAGAAGGGTTCTCCTATTTAATTTTATTAGCCAATATGTTGTTTATAAAGCCAACTGATTTGGTTTTGTACAAAACATTGCTTTTCCCAATTGGTATGACTCACGGAATTCTATTTATTGCTTATCTTTATTTAGCCTTTATGATTAAGGAAAAGCAAAATTGGAATACCAAAGAATTGCTGATTGTTATTTTGGGTTCGTTAATTCCGTTTGGCGCTTTTTTTATTGAAAGAAAATACTTAAAAAATGCATAATTTTTTAGAACATTTATTTGGTTGGTTGTATCCTTTGTTGCGTAAAATGCACTTAGGCGACACCTTATCGTCTTACATCAGCTTAATATTTAACATTTTGATATTATGCTTTTTAGCTTATATTATTTATGTTGTTTTCAGACTCGTATTGGTCACCATTTTGGCAATAGTAGCCAAGAAAACTAAAACCAAATTTGACGATTTACTCGTTTCAAATCAAACAGCTAAGTATATTGCACATTTAATTCCTTTTGTTTTCATCTATAAATCGGTTCCTGTAATTTTAGAACATTATGTGTATTGGGAATCTATGTTTGGAAAATTAGTTGGGATTTACATCATTCTTTTATCGTTATGGATCATTCGAAGTGTGCTTAATGCCATAAAAGATTATTTAAAAGACCAACCTAGATTTAGCGACAAACCTATTGATAGCTACATCCAAGTAATTATGATTGTGCTTTGGATATATGGTATTGGCGTTATTATTTCTAAACTATTTGAAGTTGATAAAACAACATTATTAGGGACTTTAGGAGCGATTTCTGCAATTGTGATTTTAATTTTTAGAGATACCATATTAGGATTCGTTGCCAGTGTACAAGTTTCCTTAAACGATATGGTTCGTATTGGCGATTGGATAACTTTTGATAAATATGGTGCCGATGGTGATGTCATCGAAATTAATTTGGCTACCGTAAAAGTTAGAAATTTTGACAACACAACCACGACCATTCCAACTTATAGTTTAATTTCAGATTCTTTTAGAAACTGGCGTGGTATGTTGGATTCAGACGGTCGAAGAATTAAAAGACACATTTTGGTTAAAGCCAAAAGCATTCGGTTTTTAACTGATGATGAATTGGATAAAATGAAACGAATCCAGTTGATTTCTGATTACATTGATATTCGTCAAACAGAAATTAGCAAATACAACAAAACATATAATGTAGATAAAACACTGTCTATTAATGGTAGAAATATGACAAATTTTGGTTTGTTTAGAAAATACATTACCAATTATTTAGAACATTATCCGGGCTTAAATAAGAATATGATTTTGCTTTGCAGACAATTACAACCTACCGCGCAAGGAATTCCGTTAGAGATTTACACTTTTTCAAAAGATCAACGATTTGAACAATACGAATATATTATGGCCGATATTTTTGACCACATTATTGCTTCAATAGTGTATTTTGATTTAGAAATTTACGAAATGCCTTCAGACAAAAGTAATTTTGTTGTTTAATTATTTTTTCAAACGGTCTTCTACAAATTCGATTTTGGTTTTGCCATGTGCTTGGGGTTTTCCATCCAAACCAACGCTAACCATCGTTATCGTATCAATAGTAATTATCGTTTCTTTGGTCATCATGTTTCGAACTTCACACATTAAGGTTAACGAAGTCGTTCCGAATTTGATTACATCAATTCCAATTTCAACAATATCACCTTGCTTGGCCGAGCTTCTAAAATTGATTTCCGACATGTGTTTGGTGACAATTCTTGGACTTTCCAATTGAATTATGGCGTAAAGTGCAATTTCTTCATCAATCCACGCTAATAATCGTCCTCCAAATAAAGTGCTATTCGGATTTAAGTCTTCTGGCTTAACCCATTTTCTGGTATGAAATCTCATTTTAATGTTGTTTTTGATAGCGCAAATTTAATGATTTCATCGTGGTCGAAAGCCAATTTTGGCAAATCATTAACCGAAAACCATTTCGCTTCTTTGGCATCATCATTGGCTATTGCTATAGAATTTTCAGATGCATAACCAAAAAAAGCAATAGAAACCACATGCGATCTTGGGTCTCGAAAAGGCTTTCCAAAAGCCTTAAGTTGCTCTAAACTATTAACTTGTATAGTTGTTTCCTCAAATAATTCTCTTTTAGCAGCATCCTCTAAATCTTCGTTAGTATCTACAAAACCTCCAGGTAAAGCCCAACAATCTCTATACGGTTCGTTTTTGCGTTTTATCAACAATAATTCTAAATAATTAGCAGATAATTTGAACAAAACAACATCTACAGTAACAAATATTTTTGAAATCCTCACAATATTTAAATTTTTAAGTATTTGACAACAAAATTATAGTTTTTATCTCTTAAAAAGTTGGTAATTTATTGTAAACTATTATATTTGCAAATAATTATAAAGAATTTAACCTATTTAATATAAAATGAAAAAAATTACAGTATTGTCTTTATTGTTGGTTTCAGCAGCTTCTGTTACAGCCCAAGAAAACAAAGTACAGAAAGACACCGCAAAATCTGAATTCAACAAATGGACAATAGAAGCTACAGTTGGTCAAGGTAAAGGTTTAAAGCCGTATGATGTTGGATATTTTTCAAGTGACCCAAATACTTTTTTAGGTAAACCTCAAGCCAATAGTTTTAGTTTGGGAGCTAGATACATGATTAGTCCAAAATTTGGTTTTAAAGGAGCATTTCATTATAATGATTTAAAAAACATCAAAAACAATGGAAGTATTCCATTTGAGATGCAACAAATAGGCCTTTCTTTAGAAGGTGTAGTTAATGTTAGTAGATTGTTTGGAATTGAAGAATCTGTTCAACGTTTTGGTTTATTATTCCATGGTGGTTTACGAATTGATAGAATGACTTCTAAAACTGCTAATGTTATTGAACATGACCATAACTATGGTGTTTCTGAATTTAATGGCGGACTTGTATTAGGAATAACGCCACAATTTCGTGTTTCTAAAAAAATGGCAGTTTTACTTGATATTTCAGTACAAAATAATTACAGACAACATTTTAATTGGGACGGAAGTTATTCAGATAATTTAAATAACTTAAACGGTCAGTTGATAACTACTTCATTAGGACTTTCTTATTCATTTGGTCCGAATGATATTCATGGAGATTGGGCAACCATTAGAGACAAAAACCTTGATAAAATCGATGCTCTTGATAAACGAGTTGGTGATATGGAAACTCTAATGAATGATACTGATAAAGATGGTGTGCCAGATTACTTAGATCAAGAAAACAACTCTGTTGCAGGTGTAGCTGTTGATACTAGAGGTAAAATGGTTGATATGAATAGAAATGGTGTTCCAGACGAATTGGAAAGATATGTGGATAAAACTACNAAAGAAACGTCTGAAAAATCAAATTCTGACATGATTAAACGTTTAGTAAACGAAGGATATGTAACTACTTATTTTGATACTGGAAAAGTAAANCCTACTAACGTTTCTACAGAAGGTATTGACTTTATTAGAACGTACTTAAAAAACAATCCAACTGCTACTATTGATATTTATGGTCATGCAGACGAAATTGGAACAAGTGCTAAAAATGATGCGTTATCTAAAGGACGTGCAGAAGCTGTAAAAGCAATCTTAATCAAAGCAGGTATTGATCCATCTAGATTAAATGTTATTTCATCTGGTGAAGACGCATCTGTTGCAATTGATTCTGATGGTGCTAGAAAATTAGTAAGAAGAGTTACTTTCAAAATCAAAGAATAATTAACAATTATATCTTAATAAATAAAAAAAACCTCTGTTTAACGACAGAGGTTTTTTTATAACTTTAAATAAAAAATGGAAGCAAGAGATATTACATTATTAGATTTACGTGGTGAAACTATTGGGGCAATATCGAATCAATCTTCACCAGAAGAATTATTTCAAAACAAAACCCTACGCCCTATTTTAAAACTCCAGAATGATTTATTTATTGAGGTTTTCTTAAACTATGCTATTAAACAAAAAAATGTGTTTTTTAGCTTATCTCCAGATAAAAAAATGGCATACATTGAAAATGTAATTCAGCGTGATATCAAGTTTAGGAACTCTCTTAAAGGAATGGTTATAGCATTGTTCACTATNAGTGAATATACCGAATATATAAAAAACTCTTCAAACCTTAACAAGCGTATGATGAATATGCTAATTGAAAGATTGAAGAGTCAAGTATTATTATTTGATAAGACAGTAGCTTAATTTACACGTTTTTTTAATCGCGGTCATTATCGTTTTCTGTAGTCGTTTTTTCAACAGAAGTAGTTGCATTTGCTCTAATTTCAGTATGTCTAATCTCGCCGCCTGTAGTACCCGTTTGTTGTGCTAAAAAAATGGCTACAGCTGCTATAGTTAATCCAATAAAAGAAATCATTTTTTCTTTAGCATTGTTTTTTATGTTCAAGAATAATCCCNCTAACGATACTACTCCTAAAAGATATAATACAAGCGCTAATTTTTCGGCCATTTCTTCATGCTCATGAATAATTTGACGTCCAATATTAGGCATATCTTCAACCATCTCCTCTGCTCCATCACCAGTTGCCATACTTACTGCTGCAAAAAGCGCAGCAACTACAAACAAACAATAGGAAACATTCCTTATCGTCTTATTTTTTAATATACTACCAACGACCAAAATTCCAAACCCAAAAATGGTTCCAATAATCGGGAAATGGTTCACTACCATGTGCAAATGTGCGTCATTCATGATTTCTATTTTTTAAATTAATATGAAACATGTAAAATTGATTACATGTTTTTAGACGATGTATTCATATTTTGGTAAATAAGACTAGAAATTTGATTAATTACCTCAGGTAATTTTTTCATATCAGTTCCTTTAGTCATAATAGTAACAAGGTACGGATTATTATCTAAATAAATCACAGCAGACTCATGTAATTGTTTTTCTACTAAATCTCCAGCTTCTCCAAATTTATGTATTGCCTTAATAGATGGTGGTAAACTTTTTAAAATTCCCTCTTTAAAATCAGACTTACTTAGTAATTTATAAGCAAATTCAGAATCTTCAATATTCAGATATGATGCATTAAACAAAGCTCTCATAAACAACGAAAAATCATTTGACGTTAAAGGATAATCACTTGCATTCCAATCGGGTTCCGGAAGACCTAAATCGGTAAATACCTTTTTAAAAATTTTCACGTCAATTAACGTATTAAGCAATAACGTAGCATTATTATCAGAATAAGCAATCATGTAGGTCAATAATTCTCTAATGGTATATTTTTTTCCTATTTGAATTGATTTTGAAATAAATTCTGGCTTTTTACTCAATTCAAAAGGTCTATCAAACAAAATTTGTCTGTCTAATAATCCAGGATTAATTTCGTTCATTCTTAAAAATGCAATTAACTCGGGAACTTTTAATAACGAACCCGGTTTGAATTTTTCATCTGGATTTATTGAGGTCCATTCATTCGTATTATATGATTTTAAATAAATTGATGCCGAAGAAATTACATTATTCTTTTTATAATTTTCTATCAATTGATAAACTGATTGTTTTATCGAAGATAGATTTTCAGATTCACATTCATTATCCACAAATAATAATGGTTTGATATAATTATAACCTGTTAATCTTTTAACTTTATAATTACACACTGACTGATTTGATGAAGAAACATCGGCTTCA
>JGI24770J26754_10001429_pt1 | contig 16996 bp, 18 predicted proteins | sample LakOneMetagenome_FD_26754 | JGI IMG/M metagenome (IMG submission 26754) | reverse complement strand
GTGGAACCGGCCGCTGCCGATGCGGCGCCCGAACAAAGTTTCCAGTTCGAGCGCGTCGGCTATTTCGTCGCCGACCGCTACGACCACGCGCCGGGCAGGCCGGTGTTCAACCGCAGCGTGACCCTGCGCGATACCTGGGGACAGAAGGCCTGATCGTGGCGGGCTTCCTGCCGCCGCTGCAGTTGCACCTGACGATGCCGGTTTGGATCCACGACTTCGATTTCGCGCCGGCCTATCCCGGCGACGATGCCAAGGTCGCCCTGGCGATCGAGCTGGCGCGGCGCAACGTCGAGGCANGCAGCGGTGGGCCGTTCGGCGCAGTGGTGTTCAACGCCACCGATCGCATCGTCGCGATCGGCGTCAACCGCGTGCTGCAGCAATCCTGCTCGGTCGCGCATGCCGAAACCATGGCCTGCATGCTGGCGCAGCAGCGCCTGCAGCGCTCGCGGCTCAACGAAGAAGGCGGCCCCATCACGCTGGCGACATCCGCGCAGCCCTGCTGCCAGTGCTACGGCGCGACCTTCTGGGCCGGCATCGACCGCCTGCTGATCGGCGCGCGCGCGGAGGACGTGATGGAACTCACCGAGTTCGACGAGGGCCCGTTGCCGGCGGACTGGATCGGCGAACTGAACGCACGCGGCATCGAGGTCGTGCGCGACATCGAACGCGAGCCGGCGTGCGNNGTNCTGCGCGCCTATGGCGAGGCTGGCGGCTCGGCTTACTGATCTCNTTCGTCGGCAACCCGAGGCGCATTCAGTTGCCGTTTCGCCATTTAACCGCGCCTTGATCGGCATCGCCGTAGCGTGCGGTCTCCCCACCCCGCGGAGACCCGCGATGAAGAAGATCGAGACACGCCACGCGCAGCGCCTGCTGCCGATCGCCCTGCTCGCCGCAATGGCCTGCTCGCCAGCGTTCGCGCAGACCGACGCGGCCGCCAGCCAGAGTACCGACCAGAGCGCCCGGGCAGCAGTGGATGCCGCGCAGCAGGCGCGCGATCACGCGCGCGACGCACAGGCTGCGGCCAAGGCGGCCGCACAGGCGCAGCAATCGGGCGCCACCACCGCCAATGGTGCGCAGAACGCCGCCGCCAACGCCTATTACGCCAACCAGGCATCGATGGATGCGAATGCGTCCGCGAATGCCGCCGTCAACGCCGCGAACGAGGCCAATGCGGCGAAGTCCGCGATCCAGGGCGGCACCGCACAGCCGGAAGGCGCCGTGGCGCAGGCCAATGCCGCGGAAGCGGCGGCGAATTCGGCCACCGCGCAAGCCGGCAACGCGGCAGCCGCGGCGCAACAAGCGGCGCGGGCCACGCAAGAGGCGGTCACCGCGCCACCGCCACCGCCCGCACCGGTCGCGCCTCAACCGCCGATGATGCCGCCCGCCCCGCCCGCGAACGCGACCGGTTCGGCAACGATCAACGATGCCTCCGGCGTCCAGGCGACGGTAAGTTCCGTCCACGCGTCGCCGGCGCCNCGCGACCACGACGCCGAATTCGTCGCGCTCGATCGCAACGGCGACGGCAACATCAGCAAATCCGAAGCGACAGCCGACAAATACATGGCGCGCGCNTTCTCCGGCCTGGACGAGGACCACGACGGCAAGCTCGACCGCGAAGAGGCGATGCGCTGGCTGAACAACTGACGCGCTTGCGCGTTGTGGCGGCTACTTGCCTGCAGCGTGACGCCACAGCGCGCGACCGATCGGCGGCAGGCGCCCGGCGAGGCCCAGTGCATGGCCGCGCAACAACGTCGGGAGCATGTCGTCGCTGCTGTAGATCCGGTTGATCGCGTCGAACGCATGCGCGGACAACGCGTTCTCGCTGCGACGCTGGCGCGCCCAGCGTTGCAGGCGATGCGGCGAGTCCCACGCCAGTCTCCGCGCTTGCGCGCCCGCGATCGAATCGCGCAGGGTGGCGACATCGCGCAGGCCAAGGTTCACCCCCTGCCCCGCCAGCGGATGCACCACGTGCGCGGCATCGCCGACCAACAGCACGCGGCCCGCGCGCTGGGATGACGCGAGTTGCCGGCGCAGCGGGAACGCCGCGCGCTTCGAGGCGACCCGTGTGGCGCCGAGGCGCGCTTCGAATGCGTTCGTCAGCTCTTCGCCGAACGCCGCATCGTCGAGCGCCAGCACGCGCGCGGCTTCGTCGTTCGGCAGGCTCCAGACGATGGAACTGAGGCCATCGCCGCAAGGCAGGAACGCCAGCGGACCGCCCGGCAGGAAGCGTTGCCAGGCCGTGCCTTCGTGCGGCAATGCGGTTTCGACGTAGGCGACCACGCCGCGTTGCGCATGGTCGAGCGCATCGACCGCGATGTTTGCGAGCCCGCGCAATGCGGAATCGCCGCCGTCGGCGGCGATGGCGATGCGCGCTTCGATCGATCGCCCCGAATCCAGCCCGAGTCGGACGCCGCGTTCATCCTGTGCGAGGGATTCCACCTTCTCGGGACACGATGATTCGACGCCAGCCGCAGGCAATGCCGCCCACAATCTGTCGACGAGCAGGGCGTGTTCGACGATCCAGCCGAGCTCGCTCCGGCCGAGCGCATCGGCATCGATGGCCAGTTCGCCGCCGCCGGCCGCGTCCCATACCCGCATGCGTCGGTACGGTTCGGCCCGCGCATCGCGCACCGAATCCCAGGTGCCGAGCGCATCGAGCAGCGCGGNATTGTCCGGGGCGAACGCGTACACGCGCAGGTCGCGCTGCGTGGCGTTCCAAAGCGACGGTTCGCGCGCTTCCACCAGGGCGACATCGAGGCCGAGTTTCGCCAGCGCCAGCGCGCAGGCCGCGCCGACCACGCCGCCGCCAACCACGACGGCATCGCGCATGCCGCGCTTCATGCGCGACCCCGGCACAAGGCGGGCACGTCGCCGCGATACCCCATCGCGCCGCCGACCAACCGCGCCTGCAGCGAAGGCGAGCGCCCCGCCGCGAACCAGCCGAGCGCGCGCAAGGCGGACAGGTCTTCGTTCGCGGTGAAGCGCGCGAGTCCGTCGGAGAACGCGAGCGTGCGCTCGCGGTCCTCGCGCCGGCGTTTCGCGTAGCGTTCGAGCAAGCCGCCCGCGACGGCTGCCATGCCTTCGGCTTCGAGCATTTCCGCCAGGGTCAGCGCATCGCGCAACCCGAGNTTGAAGCCTTGCGCGCCGACCGGATGCAGGCTNTGCGCCGCGTTGCCGACCAACGCCGCNCGCGGCGCATGCACGGCGTCGGCGACGATGCGNTGCGCCGGATACGCNCTGCGCGGNCCGACTTCGAGGAATCGTCCGGCACGCCATCCGAAGGCGCGCTGCACGCGTGCGAGGAACGCCGCGTCGTCGAGCGCGGCGACTTCGTCCGCGTCCCCGCCCGCCACCGCGTGTACCAGGCCGTAATGGCGATCGCCACGCGGCAGCAACGCGGTCGGGCCATGGTCGCCGAAGCGTTCGTAGGCGGTGCCGTTCGGCGCGCGTTCGCTGCGCAGGCGCGCGACGAACAGGCGCTGGCCGTAGTCGTGGCGTTGCGCACCGATGCCGAGCGCGGTGCGTACCGCGCTGTCGCTGCCGTCGGCCGCGACCAGCAGTCGCGCCTCAAGCACGCGCTCTTCCTGCTCCACGCCGGCATGGCCATCCGCGATGCGGATGCGGCGCCATTCGGAATCGGATTCGCCGAGACCGAGGAAACGCGCCGGCCGATAGCGGGCGAGGTTCGACAAGGATCGCAACCGCGCTTCCAGCGCATCGCCGAGGTCGCGCGCGACCACGACCCGGCCGAAGGCTTCGCGGCCGTAATCTTCGGCACGCAGCAGCACGCGGCCGAAATCCCCCGCGCGGCTGACATGGATGCGGCGGATCCGGCCGCTGGGCGCGCGCAGCGCCGGCAGCACGCCGAGTGCGTCGAGCGCGTTGACGCTGGCTTCGGCGAGGCTGAGGTTGCGCTGGTCGAAGACCTCCGGCAGGCGCGCGGCTGGCGTGGCTTCGACCATGGCCACGTCGAGGCCCTGGCGTTCAAGCGCCAGCGCGAGGCTGGCGCCGACCAGCCCGCCGCCGACGATGACGACGTCGTGGCTGGCGTTGGGGGAGTCGTGGGAGGCCATTGCGTTATGCTAGCGGTTCCCGCGAAAAGCAGATGCGCACGACGATGAACCGCCCCGCCTCCACCACCAGTTTCGCCCCCGGCCCGCTGCTGCTGGCCGCGTTGATCTTCGTCGCCGCGCTGACCCGCCTGCTGCCGCATCCGCCGAATTTCTCGCCGGTCGAAGCCATCGCCCTGTTCGGCGGCGCGTATTTCGCCTCGCGCAAGTGGGCGCTGCTGGTGCCGCTGGCGGCGCTGCTGCTGTCCGACCTCGCGCTCGGCGCGATCCATGGCGGCACCTACCTGCAGTACTTCAGCACCGCGACCTACCTGCCCAGCCTGCTCGCGATCTACGCCTGCGTCGCGCTGTGCAGCCTGCTCGGCTTCGGCCTGCGCGGGCGCGCCGGCGGCACGCGCGTGCTCGGTTATTCGCTCGCCGGGTCGATGCTGTTCTTCCTGCTCAGCAATTTCTCCACTTGGCTGACCGCGATCGTGGTGCCGGGGTATCCGGCCTGCAACGCCGGCCTCGGCGCGTGCTATGTCGCCGGCATCCCGTTTTTCCAGTGGACCGTGCTCGGCACGCTGTTCTATTCGGCGCTGCTGTTCGGCGGCTTCGCCCTGCTGCGGCGGAAACTGCCGGCGCTGCGCGCACAGACGGTCTGAGACGGTTCGTCGTTGGTGGTTCGTAGCGGGTAGAAACCGCTTCCCACGAACCACCAACAACCAACCACCAATCGCATGGGCAATCGTCTCTCCAAGATCTACACCCGTACCGGCGACGATGGCACCACCGGCCTCGGCGACGGTACCCGCGTTGCCAAGGATTCGGCGCGCGTCGCCGCCTACGGAACCGTGGACGAAGCGAATTCGGCGATCGGCGTGTTGCTTGCCGCCGCGTTGCCTGGCGGAATCCGCGACCAGCTCATCGCCATCCAGCACCAGTTGTTCGATCTTGGCGGCGAACTCTGCATCCCGGGCCACGCGGCGATCGACGATGCCGACGTGGAACGGCTGGAACAATGGCTGGATGCGCACAACGCCGACCTGCCCGCGCTCAAGGATTTCATCCTGCCCGGCGGCGGCGAGGCCGCGGCGCGTTGCCACCTCGCGCGCACCATCGTGCGTCGCGCCGAACGCGAAACCGTGACGCTCGCGCGCCACGACGCGGTGCGCCCGCAGGCGATCCGCTACCTCAACCGTCTTTCCGACCTGCTGTTCGTGCTCGCCCGCGTGCTGGCGCGCGCCGACGGACACGGCGAGGTGATCTGGAAGCACGAGCGCCGGCGTTGAGTGCAGTCGAGCTGCGGCTGTACACCCACGCCGCGTGCCTGGCGCACGACACCGGCGAAGGCCATCCGGAACGCCCTGCGCGCCTGACCGCGGTGCTCGAGGCGCTGGCCGCGCATTTCCCCGACCTGGTTCCGCACGAGGCCCCGCGCGCGGAACACGAGGCGTTGCTGCGCGTGCATGCGCCCGAACTGCTCGCCTTGGTGCTCGGAACCGAGCCGGGCGCCGACCTGCACTGGCTGGATGCCGACACCGCGCTTTCCCCCGGCAGCGCCGAAGCCGCCTTGCGCGCGGCCGGTGCCGTGATCGCGGCGACCGACTGGGTCATCGGCGGCGAACGGCGACGCGCCTTCTGCGCGGTGCGTCCTCCGGGCCATCACGCCGAATCGGCGACGGCGATGGGCTTCTGCCTGTTCGACAACGTCGCGGTCGGTGCCGCCCACGCATTCGCGATGCATGGACTGCAGCGCATCGCCATCGCCGATTTCGACGTGCACCATGGCAACGGCACCCAGGCGATCTTCGAACGCGAACCGCGGCTGCTGTTCGTCGACAGCCACCAGATGCCGCTCTATCCCGGCAGCGGCGCGGCCTCGGAAACCGGCGTCGGCAACATCGCCAATGCGCCCTACCCGCCGCTCAGTTCCGGCACCGACGTGCGCGCTTTGTGGCGCGACGCGCTGCTGCCGCGACTGGATGCGTACGCGCCGCAATTGCTGTTCGTCTCCGCCGGCTTCGACGCCCACCGCGACGATCCGCTGGCGCAGGGATTGCTCGATGCGGGGGATTTCGCATGGATCACCGGCGAGCTGGTCGAAATCGCGAATCGGCATGCGCGCGGACGCATCGTGTCGACGCTCGAGGGCGGCTACGACCTCGACGCGCTCGCCGCCAGCGCGGTCGCCCACGTGGACGCGCTACGCGCCTGATCGGCGTTCGTCTTCGGCTTCGAACTCNAGCGCCGCGGGGCGGATCGGATCGGTGGCCATGGCCTTCCCCTGAATGGGTCCGTGCCCCAAGGCGGCGGCTGCGTTGCCCGGGTGCATGGGTTCCGGCAAGCTAACGGTCGTTTTTCCGCCGCCGGATGGAACGCGTGCGCCGAAGCCTTCGCCTGTTGCCCCTGCCGCTGCTGATCGCGGCCTGCCTGCCCGCCTGGGCGGACGACGATATGCCGCCGAACTGGAGCCAGTGCCCGGTCGAGGATGCCGTGCCCGCATTCCCCGAAGCACCGACCAAGGCTCCTCCTCCCGAGGCCACCAGCTCCGCAGTGCCCGCGGCGGACGCCGCGGCCCCAACCGCGTCGTCCGGCGTCGATGCATCCACTTCCGCTGCCGGCGCGACCGCACCCAAACTCACATCCCAGCAACGCACGGAACTTCCCACGGACATCGCCGGCGACCAGATTTCCGGGATCGAAGGCAGCGACACCACGTTCAGCGGCCATGTCGTGCTCACCCGGGGCGACCAGTTCCTGGCGACCGACCACCTGACGTCCAACAGCGAAACCGGCAATTACAAGGCGGATGGCAGCGTCCGTTATCAGGATTCCGGCATCCGCCTGGTGGCGGAGAGCGCCGAAGGCAACCAGGACCAGGACACCCACCAGCTCGACGACGTGCGTTACCAGTTGGTCTCGCGCCGCGGCAACGGCGGCGCAGAACGCGCGGAAATGCATGGTAGCGATGGCAAGCTCTACGGCTCGACCTATTCCACCTGCCCCCCGGACCAGCGCCTCTGGGAATTGCGCGCGAAGCAGATCGACATCAATACCGACAGCGGCATGGGCGTGGCCCACGACGCTACCCTGCGCGTGGGCAAGGTGCCGGTGCTGTACGTGCCCTGGTTCACCTTCCCGATCGACAACCGCCGGCGCACTGGCCTGCTCTATCCGACGATCGGTTCCTCCAGCCGCAACGGGTTCGACTGGCGCCAGCCGATCTACTTCAATCTCGCGCCGAACTACGACCTGACACTCACCCCGCGCTACATGAGCGATCGCGGCCTGCAACTCGGCTCGGAATTCCGGTACCTGCTGCCGCACGGTCGCGGCAACCTCCAGTTCACCTACCTTCCTTCGGACAAGCTGACCGACCGCGAGCATGACGAGGAAATCGCCGAAGGGATCCCGGAGGACAACCGCCGCGTCCAGAACCGCGGCATGTTCCGCTTCAATGCGACCCAGGACCTGTCCGACCACTGGGTGGCGCGTTCCAACCTTTACTGGATCAGCGATCCGCGCTGGCTCGAGGACTCGAGCAACAACATCAATGGGTTGAGTACCTATCGCCTCACCAGCACGATGGGCCTGTACGGCAACGGACGTTACTGGCAGGCCGGCATCAGCGCCGACCGGCCAATCCTCGCGGACTACACCCTCACCGAACGCAGCCTCCCGTTCGGCCAGTTGCCGCGGTTGTACCTCGATTGGGAGCGCCCCTACGGCAACCACCTGGTCACCGGCATCGACACCGAACTGGTGCGGTTCCAGCACAATGTGTCCGATGCAAGGCCAGGCGGAACGCGATTCGACCTGAAGCCATACGTCAGCATGCCCTTCGAGGGCAACAGCTGGTTCGCGAAGCCGACGCTCGCCTGGCGCTACACCAGCTACCGCCTCGACGACGACCTGGCGGCGAAACTGGGGGGCAATGCCAGCCCGAGCCGCAGCCTGCCGATCGCCAGCTTCGATGCCGGCATGTATTTCGAACGCGACGCCAACGTGCTCGGCCAGGGTTTCGTGCAGACCCTAGAACCGCGGATCTACTATCTGTACGCGCCCTACCGCGACCAGAGCGACCTGCCCATCTTCGATACCCGGGCGATGACGTTCAGTTGGGGATCCTTGTTCAGGGACAATCGCTTCACCGGCGCCGATCGGCAGATCAACGCCAACCAGTTGACCCTGGCGGTTTCGAGCCGGTTCCTGCGGCAATCCGATGGCCTCGAGAAGCTCGTGGTCAACCTCGGCCAGATCCGCTATTTCGACCCGCCCCAGGTGTCGACCAGCCGCACTGCACCCGAGGCACGCGACCAGTCCCGCTGGGTGGCGGACGCGACGTATGCGATCAACGACCGCTGGAGCGTGAACGGCTCNTACCAGTGGGATCCGGTCGTCAACCAGCAGTATCTGGCGCGCATCAGCACGCGCTACCTCATCCGGGACGATGGCGTCGTCAATCTCGGCTACCACTACCGGCGCAATTCGTCGGAACAGGCCGACTTCTCGTTCGTTTACCCCTTGAACGCATCCTGGAGCGTGGTCGGCCGCTACTACTACTCGTTCTACCGCAACAAGGCGACCGGCGACGAGCCGGGCCTGCTCGAAGGCATCGCCGGCGTGCAATGGGACAGCTGCTGCCTCGCCGTGCGGGTGATGGCGCGACGCTATGTGCAAAACCGCAGCGGCGACATGAACAACGCCATCCAGTTCGAAGTCGAATTGAAGGGCCTTGGCTCCGCTGGCGCGGACACGAGGTCGCGCCTGCGCCGTGCTATCCTCGGCTACGACCGGGACGATCTCTACCTGATCCCGCCCCCTTCCGTCAGCGTCGACAACGACGACACCGACGACGACGCCCCCGATACCCTGCCATGAAGACACTGCTCGCCTGCCTGCTCGCCTGCCTGCTCGCCGGGAACGCGTTCGCCCAGTCCACGCAACCCATCGACCGCATCGTCGCCGTCGTCAACGATGACGTGGTCCTGCAAAGCGAACTCGACCGCGCCACGAACAATGTTCTGGCGCAATACAGCAAGCAGCCCAACGGCCAGTTACCGCCGGCGGACATCCTGCGCAAGCAGGTGCTCGAACGGCTGGTCATGGTCCGCCTGCAGGTCGCGCAGGCCTCGCAGCAAGGCATCCGGGTAAGCGACCAGGAAGTGGATGGCGCGGTCGGCAATGTCGCCCGCCAGAACGGCATGACCCTGGACCAGTTGCGCGCGAACCTTGCGCACGACGGCATCGCCCTGGCGGATTTCCGCGACTCGCTGCGCGACGAAATCGCGATCCAGCGCCTGCGCCAGCGTTATGCGCAGACCAGCGTCAGCGTCAGCGATGCGGAAGTCGATGCCGCGATGGCGGCCCAGGCGAATGGCACCCAATACCACCTCGCGCACCTGCTCGTGGCATTGCCGGAAAACCCGACGCCCGAACAGATCGATACCGCGCAGAAGAAGATCGAGGGGATCAAGAGCCTCCTCGATCGCGGGGAAATGGACTTCGCCACCGCCGCCGCGCGTTATTCCGACAGCCAGAACGCGCTGGAAGGCGGCGACCTCGGCTGGCGCAGCAGCGACGAGATCCCGACCGCGTTCGCGAACCTGATCGGCAACATGCAACCGGGCGAGGTCACGAGCCCGATCCGCGGCTCCAGCGGCTTCCAGTTGGTGAAGCTGGTGGAAACCCGCGCCGCATCGGAAGCGCCCGCAGGCGCGCAGATGGCCACCCAATACCAGGCGCGACATATCCTGGTGCGGGTGAGCGACCCCGCCAGCGACGCCGCGGCCAAGGCCAAGATCGATACCCTGCGCGCTCGCATCGCCGGTGGCGCCGATTTCGTCGAAGTCGCGAAGGAAAACTCCGACGACCTCCTGACCAAGTCGACCGGCGGCGACCTCGGCTGGTTCAACACCGACGCCTATGGCCCGGACTTCGGTTCGCAGGTCGCGGCCTTGCAGGACGGCGAGGTCTCGCAGCCCTTCAAGACCCAGGCCGGTTGGCACATCGTCCAGCGCCTCGGTACGCGCCAGGTGAATGCCACCGATGAGAATCGCCGCGCCCAGGTGCGCGACACCATCGGCCAGCGCAAGCTCGAGGAATCCTGGGCCCGCTACCTGAACGAAATGCGTGGCGAGGCCTACGTCGACATCCGCCCGGTCGACGGCGCCACGACGGCTCCAAACGGCGGCTGAGATGCCGCGCCCGCGGCTGGCGCTGGTCCCGGGCGAGCCGGCCGGCGTCGGTCCCGAGCTTTGCGCGCGCGCAGTGGCGCGCGACCACGATGCCGATCTCGTTGTCTACGGGGACCCACGCGCGCTGCGCGAGGCCGCTGCAAAGCTCGGCATCGCGCTGCCGACGTTCGAATCCGTCGATTTTCCGAATGCGGTTCCTGCCAAACCGGGGCAAGCGGACCCGCGCAATGCCGCCGCGGTGATCGCTGCGCTCGAAGCCGCCGCGCGCGATTGCCTCGACGGCCGCATCGACGGCCTGGTCACCGGCCCGGTGCACAAGGGCAATGTCAATGCCGCCGGCATCGCCTATACCGGCACCACCGAACTCCTCGCGCGCCAGGCCGGCCGCGACGTGGTGATGATGCTGGCGCGACCAGGGCTCCGCGTCGCCCTGGCGACGACGCACCTGCCGTTGCGCGCCGTGCCCGATGCGATTTCGCAGGCCTCGCTGGAAACGACATTGCGCGTATTGCACGGCGCACTGCGAACGGATTTTGGCGTTACTTCCCCGGTAATCGCCGTGCTCGGCCTGAACCCGCATGCCGGCGAAGGCGGCGTGCTCGGGCGCGAGGAAATCGAAACGATCGAACCGGTGCTTGCGCGATTGCGCGACGAAGGCTTCGACCTGCACGGTCCGCTACCGGCCGACACCGCCTTCCTGCCGACGAAGCTNCGCGAATTCGACGCGGTGCTGGCGATGTACCACGACCAGGGCCTGCCGGTGCTGAAATCGGCCGGGATCGAGCACGCGGTGAACATCACCCTCGGCCTGCCTTATCCCCGCGTCGCGGTCGACCACGGCACCGCGCTCGACATTGCAGGCCGCGGCATCGCCGATCCGTCGAGCCTGTTCGCGGCCATCGGCGAATGCGCGCGCATGGCCGCGCATCGCCGGGAGAATGCACGGTGATGGATACGATCGGCTGGGACGATTTCGCCAGGGTGGAATTGCGCGTGGGGCGCGTGCTGTCCGCCGAAGTCTTCGCGCAGGCGCGCAAGCCCGCCTACGTGCTGCAGGTGGATTTCGGCGCGGAAATCGGCGTGCGCAAGTCGAGCGCGCAGATCACCGTGCATTACCGGCCCGAGGACCTGGTCGGCCGGCTGGTCGTGGGCGTGGTCAATTTCCCGGACAAGCAGATCGGCCCGTTGATGTCCGAATGCCTGGTGACCGGTTTCCACGATGCCGACGGCGCGGTGGCGCTGTGCGTGCCGGACCGGGACGTGCCGCTGGGCACGAAGCTGCTGTGAGCCGGCCTTCCTCCGCTCGCCCCGGGCGCAGGCGCGAAACGCCGCAGCCGAAGGATACCGACGGCTTCCGCCGCGAGGCCAAGAAGCATCTCGGCCAGAACTTCCTGCACGAGCGCGGCGTGATCGAGAAAATCGTGCAGGCGATCGATCCGAAGCCGGGCGACGCCATCGTCGAGATCGGCCCGGGCCAGGGCGCGCTGACCTTCCCGTTGCTGGATCGGCACGGCGCATTGACCGCGATCGAATTCGACCGCGACCTGCACGCGCCGCTGCAGGCCGCGGCGCGCGCGCATGGCGAGTTGAGGCTGATCGAAGGCGACGTGCTCGAAGTCGATTTCACCGCGCTCGCGGGCGANGGGCAGATACGCCTCGTCGGCAACCTGCCCTACAACCTCAGTTCGCCGATCCTGTTCCATGCGCTGGAGCACGCCGCCGCGATCCGCGACATGCACTTCATGCTGCAGAAGGAAGTGGTGGAACGCATGGCCGCGCCGCCCGGAGGCAAGGTCTACGGCCGCCTCAGCGTGATGCTGCAGGCATATTGCGCGGTGACATCGCTGTTCACGGTGCCNCCGGGCGCGTTCCGGCCCGCGCCCAAGGTCGATTCCGCGGTGGTACGGCTGGTGCCGCGCGCGCCCGGCACCATCGGGATCCGCGACCATGCGCGCTTCGCCGCCGTGGTCCGCGCCGCCTTCGGGCAGCGCCGCAAGACCCTGCGCAACGCGCTCGGCGGAACCATGGGAACCGAGGCCATCGTCGCGGCCGGGCTGGATCCGGGCGCGCGCGCGGAGCAGCTGTCCGTCGCCGATTTCGTGCGCCTCGCCGACATCGAGGCCGCGTAGACTCCGCCTTCGCGCTTCGCGCTTAAACTAGGCGCATGGACGAGCATTCCGATTACGCGCTGGAAATCAGCGTCGCCACGCAATTCCTCGACGAACAGTCCGATCCGGAAGGCGAGCGCTACGTGTTCGCCTACACCATCCGCATCCGTAACCTCGGTCGGTTGCCGGCGCAATTGCTCGATCGCCACTGGCTGATCACGGACGGCAACGGCAAGGTCGAGGAAGTGCGCGGCGAAGGCGTGGTCGGCGAACAGCCGCGGCTGGAACCGGGCGAGGCTTTCACCTACACCTCCGGCGCGGTGCTGCAGACCGCGGTGGGGACGATGGAGGGCAGCTACCACATGAGCGGCGACGACGGCACCGAGTTCGATGCGCCAATCCCGCCGTTCACCCTGGCCGTGCCGCGCACGCTGCACTGATGGCGACCTGGGCCATTGGCGACCTGCAGGGCTGCCTCGATCCCACGCGGCGCCTGCTGGATGCGATCGGTTTCGATCCCGCGCGCGATCGCCTGTGGTTCTGCGGCGACCTGGTCAATCGCGGCGGCGAATCGCTCGAAACCCTGCGCCTGGTGCATTCGCTGCGCGAAAACTGCGTCGTCACCCTCGGCAACCACGACCTGTCGCTGCTGGCCATCGCCGAACGCGAGCCGGACGAGCAACGCAAGGTCAACCCGGACCTGCAGGCGGTGCTGTTCGCCGACGACCGCGACACCTTGCTCGACTGGCTGCGCTCGCAACCGTTGTTGCATGTCGACCGCGATCTCGGCTGGGCGATGGTGCATGCGGGCCTCGCCCCGAAATGGACGATTCCGATGGCCGAACGCCATGCGCGCGAGGTCGAGGCGCGCCTGCGCGGCGACGATCGGCGCAAGTTGTTGCGCAACATGTACGGCGACGAGCCGATGTGGTCGCCGCGCCTGGCCGGCACCGAGCGCGACCGCGCCATCATCAACGTGTTCACGCGCATGCGTTACTGCAGCCCGCGCGGACGCATCGATTTCGACGAAAAAGGCACGCCCGGCGCCCAGCAACCCGGGCTCTACCCGTGGTACGAAGTGCCCGGCCGAGCCGAGCGCGACTTGCGCATCGTCTGCGGCCACTGGAGCGCGCTCGGCCTGATGATCGGCCACGGCGTGCACGCCATCGACACCGGCGCGGTCTGGGGCGGCAAGCTCACCGCGCTGCGGCTGGATGGCGAGGAACTGCGCGTGGTGCAGGTTCCGGGCCGCGATGTCCCGGCCGCGCCGCCCAAGCCGCGCAAGCCGCAGCGCAGGCGCGGTCAGCGCCGCAAGCGTTCGTAATCCGCGAACTCGAACGCGAACTCGTTGCGCGCATCGGCCGGATGCACCTCGCGCGACACCCCGCGCCATTGGGCGGGATCGAAGCGCGGGAAGAACGCATCCGCGCCTTCGACCACGGTATCGACCCGGGTCAGGTGCATGCGTTCGGCCAACGGCAATGCCAGCGCGAAGACCTCGCCGCCGCCGATCACGCAGAGTTCTTCGGCCCGCTCGAGTCCGGCGACGAACATCGCTTGCTCCAGCGTTTCCACCGCCTGCATGCCTGCGAACGGCACGCGATCCGAACGCGTGAGCACGAGGTTCAAGCGTCCCGGCAGCGCGCGCCCCAGGGATTCCGCGGTCCTGCGCCCCATCAGCAGCGGTTTGCCCAACGTCAGCGCCTTGAAGCGCTTGAGGTCGTCCGGCAGGTGCCAAGGCAAGGCGTTGCCCTTGCCGATGGCGAAATTTCGGTCCAGCGCGGCGACGAGGGAAATGAACATCAGACCGCGACGGGCGCCTTGATCGCCGGCCACGGATCGTAGCCTTCGATCGCGATATCGTCGTAGGTGAAACCGAAGATGTCGGTCACGCCAGGATTCAACTTCANCNTCGGCAGCGCGCGCGGCGCGCGCGACANNTGTTCGCGCGCCTGTTGAACATGGTTCGAATACAGGTGCGCATCGCCCAGCGTGTGCACGAAATCGCCGACGCCGAGCCCGCATGCCTGCGCCACCATGTGCGTGAGCAGCGCATAGCTGGCGATGTTGAACGGCACGCCGAGGAAGATGTCGCCGCTGCGCTGGTACAGCTGGCAGCTCAACTTCCCGTCCGCGACGTAGAACTGGAACAGCGAGTGGCAGGGCATCAATGCCATCTTCGGCAAGTCGGCGACATTCCATGCGCTGACGATCAACCGCCTCGAATCCGGATTGCGCTTGATTTCATCGACCACCCACTTCACCTGGTCGATGGTTTCGCCATTCGCGCCTTCCCAACTGCGCCACTGCTTGCCGTAGACCGGGCCGAGTTCGCCGCTTGCGTCGGCCCATTCGTCCCAGATCGAGACCTTGTTGTCCTTGAGATAGGCGATGTTGGTGCTGCCCTGCAGGAACCACAGCAACTCGTGCACGATCGATCGCAGGTGCAGCTTCTTGGTCGTGACCAGCGGGAAGCCCTGGTCCAGATCGAAGCGCATCTGCCAGCCGAACACGCTGCGCGTGCCGGTCCCGGTGCGGTCGCCCTTCTCGGCGCCGTGTTCCAGCACGTGTTGCAGCAGGTCGAGGTATTGGCGCATTGCTTCAGCGATCCTGCTTTTCCCTCTCTCCTTGCGGGAGAGGGTGCCCCGCGGGGGCGGGAGAGGGCATCAGTGTCGGCGAACGCCGCGACTTCCACAGCCAGAACAGGCCCAGCGCCATCAACGGCAGGCTCAGCAGCTGGCCCATGGTCAGCCAGCCGAACGCGAGGTACTCGAGTTGCTGGTCGGGCACGCGCACGAATTCCACGACGAGGCGGAACACGCCGTACAGCAGCGCGAACCAGCCGGAGACCGCGTAACGCGGGCGCGGTTTCGACGAGAACCACCACAGGAAGGCGAACAACGCCAGGCCTTCCAGCGCCGCCTGGTAGAGCTGCGAGGGATGGCGCAGGAACGGATCCAGCGCACCGGCTTCGAACTGCGCGCGCAGCGCAGCAGCATCCATCGAATAGAACGGTTGCGGCAATGAAGCCGGGAACACCACGCCCCAGTCGCCGCCGGTGGGCTTGCCCCACAGTTCGCCGTTGATGAAATTGCCGAGCCGGCCGAACCCCAGGCCCGGCGGCACCAGCGGCGCGATGAAATCGACCACGTCGAACAACTGCAGCCGTTGCTTGCGCGACCACCACCAGGTCGCGGCCACCACGCCNAGCAGGCCNCCGTGGAAGCTCATGCCGCCCTTCCAGATCTGCAGCACCTGCAGGGGATCGGCGATGTAGGCCTTCAGGTCGTAGAACAGGATGTAGCCGATGCGGCCGCCGAGCACGACGCCGAGCATGCCGTAGAACATCAGGTCGCCGAAGCCGGCTTCGTCCACGCCGGGGAGGCGGCCAGCACGGATGCGGCGGCGTCCGAGCCCCCATGCGACGAGGAAGGCGAGCAGGTACATGATCCCGTACCAGTGCACCTGCGGATGCACGTTCCCGAATACGGGGAGGTTCCAGTTCCCGAGTCCGAAGGCGATGGGATCGATCTGGTGCAGGTAGCGCATCGGCACTCGCGGTCGGCGGCGGAGCGCCTATTTTGCCGGAGGCGGCAGCGATCCGCCTTCAATCCAGCAAATGCGGCATGTCCGGCAGTTCGTTTTCGTCGGCAACGCCGGGCTGCTGCGGGAAATGTTCGGCCAGCAGGTCGGAAATCGCGCCGATTCCGGCCAGCGCCGCGTCCTCGGGATCCCCCGCCCGCAGGCGCTCCTCCATCAACCCGCAGACCCCGCGCCACTGTTCGGCGCTGACCAGGCCGGCAAGGCCGCGGTCGGCGACGATCTCGATCCGCCGGTCGGCCAGCAGCAGGTAGACCAGCACGCCGTTGTTCGCGTGCGTATCCCAGACCCGCAGTTGCGCGAACGCCTCCAGCGCGCGGGCACGCGCATCGATTCCGCGCAGCACGGCCATCCACGGCAGCGAGGCCTCCACCGCGAAGCAGATTTCCCCGGTATGGCGCTGTTCGGCCGCGTGCACCGCGGCTGCGATGCGCCGAAGGCTGTCTTCGGGATAGACCGAACGGGCCGCAGGTGCGAACAGATGGCGCAGCAGGCGCATCACCAGCTCCCNGAGGCGCCGCCGCCCCCGCTCATGCCGCCGCCACCGGACCAGCCACCTCCGCTTCCGCCGCCGAACCCGCCCCCGCCGAATCCACCCCAGCCGCCGTCGCGCGCATAACGACCGCTGCGACTCGTGCTGAGTCCAACGAGCAGGCCGATGATGCTGCCGATGCCGGCGATGAACAACAGGGAAGACATCCACCAGGCGATGCCACCCGCCACGCCGATGCCCAGCAGTGCGCGTACCGCGGCAGGCGCATTGCCGAGCAAACCCCGCAGGATCATCGCCGCGACGAAGGCCATCACCAGGGCCGAAGCGGGATCGAACCCGCCATCGCCGCTGCCGCCCTGTTCGCTCATCGGTTCGGGCAGCGGTTCGCCGTCGATCAGCTTCACCAGTTGCGCGGTCGCGTCGGCGAGTCCGCCGGCGTAGTCGTCGTTGCGGAACTTCGGCGCCATGTACTCGCGGATCACGCGCCCGGCGGTGATGTCGGGGATCGCGCCTTCCAGCCCGTACCCCGGCTGGATGCGCACCTTG
>JGI24770J26754_10001426_pt1 | contig 17002 bp, 14 predicted proteins | sample LakOneMetagenome_FD_26754 | JGI IMG/M metagenome (IMG submission 26754) | reverse complement strand
ATGATCGGACCGCCAATCACGAGCCCATCCAGGATTGCCGCCCCGAGCCGGGTGCCGCGATCGGCCAGTTCGTGGTTCGCGGCGTCATGCACGTCCTGAACTCGCGCGCTCGGCGCCGCATACGGATTCGCGGCCGGCAACGGTGGTGGCTGCTGCATTCCCTGTCTCCCCATGGACGTCGGCGACTTTATCAGAACACCTGCGCGCGCCTTCAGGGGTTTCGCCGCCGTTCGACTGTGCTCATCGCAACGGATGGGAATTCAGCAAGGAAATCATGGACGCAGACATGCGCGTATGAACGCGGATTGCCGAAGGGAGGGCCACGCTCGCCCAGGCAGCGATACCCGATCTGCGTTCCTCCGCGTGCATCCGCGCCCAGTGCTTCTGTTGGACCGCCCATTGCCTGCCCCCCATCAGTCATGGNTCGTGGTGCTTGACCTNGGCTTTTTTGGTGTTATAGTTAACTACAACACTACTTCATCAAGCGCCTCGCGGAGGCCCGTCATGACGAACAACAACCCCCATCGCCTGCCGAAACTGCTGAGCACGGTCCTGCCCCGACGCGGCGCTATCAGTTGCTGCTGGCCGTTGCGCTGGTCGGCAGCGGCATCGCGGTCGCCGCGTTCTCGCGCGGCGTGATCGATGCGAACGCACACGCGTCCCGTGAATCCGCCCCTGAATCGACGATCCTGCCGGCCGTCCTGCTGCCGACCGTGGTCGTGCGGCCGGAGCCGGAGATCCCGACGCTCGCAACCGTCACCGTTCACTCGGGCGATGTCGAAACGCACAGCGAACGCACGCCGATGCGCGTCGCGCGCCTGCTGCCGGTGCATGCAGTCACCTCGTTCGCCTCGACGGGTTCGGCCGGAAGCGGATTTGGCATGCCCTACTATTCCTTCGGCAAGCCCCTGCACCACGGTACCGAGGAATAACGCTGATGAGCATCACCTGGAACGACTCGACGCCGATCTATCGCCAGCTGCGCGACCGCGTGGTGGCGATGATCCTCGACGGCGTCCTCAAGCAGGGTGACCCGCTGCCCTCGGTGCGCCAGGTGGCCGGCGACTTCCAGATCAATCCGATCACGGTGTCGAAGGCCTACCAGGAACTGGTGGACGAGAATCTGGTGGAAAAGAGAAGGGGACTTGGCATGTACGTGACCGACGGCGCGCGCGACGCGCTGCTGAAATCCGAGCGCGAGCGCTTCCTGCGCGAAGAGTGGCCGACATTGTCGGCGCGACTCGCCCGACTCGGCCTCGACCTCAAGGAATTGCTGGCAAGCGCCGGCAGAGAGGAAGCCCGATGAGCGCGATCGTGCGTGCCCGCAACCTGTCCAAGCGCTATGGCACCACCAAGGCTCTGGACGCGGTCAGCTTCGACATCGAGGCCGGCCGCATCGTCGGCTTGATCGGCCCGAACGGCGCCGGCAAGACGACCGCGCTGAAGGCGATCCTCGGCCTGACCGACTACGAAGGCGAGCTGTCCGTACTCGGCTTCGACCCGCACACGCAGCGTGCGCAGCTGATGGAGCAGGTCTGCTTCATCGCCGACGTCGCGGTGCTGCCGCGCTGGCTGCGCGTGCGCGAGGCGATCGAGTTCGTCGCCGGCGTGCACCCGCGTTTCTCGCGCGAGAAGTGCATGGCGTTCCTGTCGCACACGAAGATCGGCCAAGGCATGCGCGTGCGCGAGCTTTCCAAGGGCATGACGGTGCAGTTGCATCTCGCGCTCGTGATGGCGATCGACGCCAGGCTGCTGGTGCTCGACGAACCGACGCTCGGCCTCGACATCCTGTACCGCAAGTCGTTCTACGAAAGCCTGCTGTCGGACTACTTCGACGAACAGAAGACGATCATCGTGACCACGCACCAGGTCGAGGAGATCGAGCACATCCTGACCGACCTCATGTTCATCCAGGGCGGCAAGGTGGTGCTGGCGGCGACCATGGACGAGGTCGGCGAACGCTACGCCGAGGTGATGGTAAACCCCGACAAGACGGACGCCGCGCGCGCACTAAAGCCGCTCAGCGAGCGCCAGATCTTCGGCAAATCGATCTTCCTGTTCGACGGCGTCGAGCGCGCGCGACTGGCCGGACTGGGCGAGCTGCACAAGCCCAGCGTCGCCGACCTGTTCGTCGCCACCATGAAAGGGACCTACGCATGAACTCCTTCCCCCTCCTGCTCAAGCGCGAGTACTGGGAACACCGCGGCGGCATGCTGTGGTCACCGGTGTGGATCACCGGCGTGTTCCTGCTGATCACCGTGCTCGGCATCGTCACCGCCGAAGTGTTCAGCGGCAAGGTGCCCGTGCACACCGGCTTCTCGCTCGACCAGTTGCGCAACCACATCAGTGACGGCGATCTCGCCAATGCCGGCCGCGGCCTCGACGTCGTGCAGGTGATGCTCGTCTCGTTCGCGTCGATCGGCGTGTTCTTCGTCAGCTTCTTCTACCTGCTCGGTTCGCTNTACGACGACCGCCGCGACCGCAGCGTGCTGTTCTGGAAATCCCTGCCGGTGTCGGACGCCAGCACCGTCGCGTCGAANGCATTGACCGCGATGGTCATCATCCCGGCGATCGCAATCGCGGTCGCCACGGTGGCCTACGTCGTGTTCCTGCTGGTCGTCACCTTGTGGGCCGGCGTCCACGGATTGAATGCGCTGCCGGCCGTATTCGCGGCGCATCCGTTCAGCGTGGCGGCACGCCTGTTCGCGACGCTGCCGGTCGGTGCGATCTGGGCGCTGCCGGCGGTCGGCTGGCTGATGTTCTGGTCCGCCTGGGCGCGCAGCAAGCCGTTCCTGTGGGCGGTCATGCTGCCTCTGCTGGTGTGGGTCGCCAACTGGTGGATCGGCCTGCTCGGCGCCCCGCATTTCAGCGGCGACCTGCGCCTTGGTTCCATCCTCGGCCGCCTGCTGCTGAGCGTGATGCCGGGCAGCTGGATCAGCGTCTCCGGCCTCGGCTCGACCAAGGCCTGGCTCGGTGCGCAGGACGGACCGAACGTCCAGAGCCTCGATCTCGCTGGCGCCTATGGGTTGTTCACGACCGCGAACCTGTGGATCGGCGCGATCGTCGGACTCGCCCTGCTCGCCGGCGCGATCTGGCTGCGCGGGCGCAGGATCGAGGTCAACGTCTGAACCACGCTCGTCTGGTTGCCAGGGGTGCAGGGCGGGTCGAGCGTGCAGCGCGAGTCCCGCCGATGGCCCCGGGTCGCACCAAAGAAAAGGGCCGCTCGCGCGGCCCTTTTCTTGACTCCGACAAACGCGAATCAGCGCACGGTATCGGCGACGACCCGGTACTTGTCCTTGCCGTCAGCCTGCAATCCTGCCTGCCGAAGGTCGAGCTGGCCCACGACCCAGTAGCGCGCAAGATCGTTGCCGGAGCGGCGCACCGCGGCGACAGCCGATCCATTGACGTAGAGGACGTCGCCGGCGCGCAACTTCGCCGGCTCGATCGTCGCATCGATCGCACGACCGTCGTTGATGCTCTTCTCCAGCGCGCCGCGCTCGGCTGAACCGCTAGCGGGCTCACGCGCATCGACCGATGTCACCTCGGTGAATTCGCGCCGCAGGGTGCCCTCGCCGGCGCTGATCACCGACAACACCTGATACTTGTTGGGAGCGAGCGATTTCAGTTCCGAGCGACGCAGGTCGAGATCGCCGTCGAGCCAGTACATCGTCGGGCGATTGCCTTCGCGGCGAATCACCGCGCGCACGTTTCCGTCGACAAAGATCGTGTCGCCGGTCTGCAGGCGACCGACCGTGAGATCGCCGCGTGCGCTGCGCCCTTCGTTGATCGACTTCTCGAGGCGCTCACGCACCGCATCCGTGTCGACGGGGCTGGCTGCCGGCTTCGCGGGCGCAGCCGCCGCAGCAGCGACCGGGGCCGGTGCGGGTGCCGCCGCGGCCCGCGCGGCCGCTGCCTTCTGCGCATCGGCGTGCGCGCGGGCGGTTTCCGCCTCGGCCTTGGCCTTCTCGGCCTCGGCCTTCGCCTTCTCGGCATCCGCCTCCGCCTTCGCCTTTTCGGCTTCGGCCTTCATGCGCTCGGCATCCGCCTTGGCTTTCTCCGCTTCGGCCTTCGCCTTCTCGGCATCGGCCTTGCTGGTGCGCTCGGACTCGGTCGGCTTGGCCGCGGCAACGGCGGCGCCCTTGCTCTCGACGCGCACCAGAACGTTTTCGTAGAAACCTTCACGCAGCACGACGTCGGCATTGCCGCCGGCCTTCACCTTGGCCGCGATCTTCGCGTGCCAGTCGGCTGGAGCGGTGATGACCAGCTTGGCGCCGGACGCCGCGGCCTTCTTGCCGAGCGCTGCGAGTTGGCCATCGGCCTTGCCGCTCTGGAAGCTCGCGCCACTGATGTCGGTGTTGTCTTGCGCGAACGCACTGCCGGCCACCAGGGCGGAGGCGAGGATCAATCTCTTCAACATGTCAACACTCCAATCGGATTCCTGCGGTTATCCAGTCGATTTACCCATTCGGGACAAGCATCCGCAAAGTCGCGGTCATCAAAGCCAACAAGGGCAAACCGCCCTTGCATGTCCCAGTGCGGGGCCGCCGCTCAAACGACGCAGTCTGGGTGGCGATTCGTCGCAACGGCATGTGCCGTTCGCCATCCCGTGCGGATCTTTACCTTTCTTAGCCTCCGGCCGAACCGCCGTGGATNCCGCCCTTGGCCAGCGCGGCCGGGTCGAGCAGTTCCTCGAGCTTCTTGCGCGGCAGTCCGGTCGTCTCCAGCGCGACGTCGATGATCGGGCGGCCTTCCTTGTACGCCTTCTTNGCGGTCGCCGCGCCCTTGTCGTAGCCGATCACCGCGTTCAACGCGGTCACCAGGATCGGATTGCGGTTCAGCGCTTCCTTGATCTTGTCCTCGCGCACCTTGAAGCCGGCGATCGACTTGTCGGCGAGCAGGCGCGCGGCNTTCGCGAGCAGCTCGACCGACTGCAGCAGGTTCAGCGCCACCACCGGCAGCATCACATTGAGCTGGAAATTGCCGCTCTGGCCGGCGATCGTGATCGTCGCGTCNTTGCCGATCACCTGCGCGCAGACCATCGCCATCGCTTCGGGGATGACCGGATTGACNTTGCCAGGCATGATCGACGAACCCGGCTGCAGCGCCGGCAACTCGATCTCGCCGAGGCCGGCGAGTGGGCCGGAATTCATCCAGCGCAGGTCGTTGGAAATCTTCATCAGCGAGCAGGCCAGCGTCTTCATCTGGCCGGACAGCTCGACCGCGGCATCCTGCGAGCTGATGCCCTCGAAATAATTGTCGGACGACTCGAACTTCACGCCGGTCATCTTCGACAATTCCGCGGCGACGCGCGGGCCGAGCTGCGCATCGGCGTTGATGCCGGTGCCGACCGCGGTACCGCCCTGCGGAAGCTTGCGCATGCGCTTGAGCGCATCCTGCAGACGCTCGATGTTCGAGCGGATCTGCGCCGACCAGCCGCCGAGTTCCTGGCCGAACGTGACCGGCATCGCGTCCATGAGATGGGTGCGACCGGTCTTGGCGACCTTGCGCAATTCCCTGGCGCGCACGTCGATCGTCTTCCTNAGGTGCGCCAGCGCCGGCAGCAGCTTCTCGCTGACCGTGAGCGCGGCGCTGACCTGGATCGCGGTCGGGATCACGTCGTTCGACGACTGGCCGTTGTTGACGTCGTCGTTCGGATGCACCTTCGTGCCGGCCGCGGCGCAAAGGTGCGCGATCACCTCGTTCGCGTTCATGTTCGACGAGGTGCCGGAACCGGTCTGGAACACGTCGATCGGGAACTGCGCGTCGTACGCGCCCGCGGCGACTTGTTCCGACGCCCTGCGGATCGCCTTTGCGCTGGTCTTCTTCAGGTGGCCGAGGTCGGCATTTGCCTGCGCCGCGGCGGACTTGATCAGCCCGAGTGCGCGGATGAACTCGCGCGGCATGGTCAGGCCGGAAATCGGGAAGTTGTCGACCGCGCGCTGCGTCTGCGCGCCGTAAAGAGCGTCGGCGGGGACCTTCAATTCGCCCATGCTGTCGCGCTCGACCCGGTACTGGCTCATGGCTGTTCTGCTGCGGAGTGGAACCGGTGATTATAGCGGGTTGAACGGGGGCCTTCACCGAGATCCCGTTCACCCTGCGGCGCAGGACCGGAGTCGGTTCGCGGGAGGTCGCCCGCCGCGCGGCGCGAGCCNACATTGCCTTGCAACCGCGCCAATTCAGGCGACGGNGGCGCCCGAAAACGGTTCCGGCGGGCGCGGATGCTAGAATCGGCGGCCGTCTCTCGCGACCGCTCCATGTTGCAGAACCTGCTCTACGTCGGCGCAGCCCTGCTGCTGGTGCTGCTGAACGGCTTCTTTGTCGCCGCCGAATTCGCGCTGGTCAAGCTGCGCCAGACCCAGGCCGCGACCCTNGCCGCCAGNCGCGGCTGGCGCGGGCGCCTGCTCGGCGACGTGCACAGCCGTCTGGACGCCTATCTGTCGGCGTGCCAGCTCGGTATCACGCTCGCCTCGCTCGGCCTCGGCTGGATCGGCGAACCCGCATTCGCGCGCCTGATCGAACCGCTGCTCGCGCGTCTGGGCATCGGCGCCGAGTCGACCCAGGTGGTCGCGCTGGTATTCGCGTTCACCCTGATCTCGTATCTGCACATCGTGCTCGGCGAACTCGCGCCAAAGTCGATGGCGATCCGCCGCCCGGAGCGGCTCTCCCTGCTCACCGCGGGGCCGCTGTATGCATTCTACTGGCTCATGTATCCGGCGATCTGGCTGCTCAATGCGAGCGCGAACCGGATGCTGCGCGCGTTCGGCCTTGGTGCCGGCACCCATGGCGACGAACACCATTACTCGCGCGAGGAACTGCGCCTGATCGTGCACGCCAAGCACGCCAGCCGTGCCGGCGAGGAATACTCGATGATGCAGCACGCGCTCGACCTGCCGGAGCTGGTCGTCGGCGACGTGCTGCGCACGCGCGACCAGCTCGCATCACTGCGCGACGGCATGGACCGCGAGGCGGTGCTGAGCGAGTTCCGGCGCAGCCGCTACAGTCGCTATCCATGGTTCGAGGCCGATGGCGACCATGTGCGCGGCGTGCTGCACATGAAGGACCTGCTGCGCGCGATGTCGGAGCACGGCGAGGTCGACGACGTCGCCGCGCTGCTGCGGCCGCCGATCCTGCTGCCGCTGCATACACCGGTACTCGATGTACTCAAGCGTTTCCGCACCGGCGACACCCACCTCGCGCTCGGCATCGAGGAGTCCGGTCGCGTCGCCGGCTTCTTCACGCTCGAGGACATCCTCGAAGTGCTGGTCGGCGACATCGAGGACGAGCATGCACGCAGCGGCAGCATCGCCCCGCGGCCGAAGGGTGTCGAATTCACCATCTCGGGCGGCACGCCGATCTACCGCCTCGAACGCCTGCTCGAACGCGACATCGACGCGCCGGCCGACGTGAATTCGGTCGGCGGGCTTATCATCCATCGCCTCGAGCGCCTGCCGGTCGAGGGCGAAACGCTCGCCTTCGATGGCTTCGAGCTGACCGTGCGCACGATGCAGGGCGCGCGCGCCAAAGCCATCCTCGTGCAACCGAAGACTTCCAAGGAACTGCAATGAGTTCGAGCCTGACCGCCCTCTCGCCGCTGGACGGACGCTACGCGGGCAAGACTGCAAGCCTGCGACCGATCTTCAGCGAATACGGGCTGATGCATCGGCGCGTGCTGGTCGAGCTGCATTGGCTGCTCGCACTCGCGGATGAGTCGAAGGTCGTCGAAGTGCCGCCGCTTTCGCCCGCCGCACGCGCCGCATTGCTCGCCATCGGCGAGGGCTTCTCCGATGCCGACGGCGAGCGTATCAAGGCGATCGAGCGCACCACCAACCACGACGTCAAGGCGGTCGAGTACTTCATCAAGGAGAAGATCGCCGGCCATGCCGAACTCGCGGCGGCGAAGGAGTTCATCCACTTCGCCTGCACCAGCGAGGACATCAACAACCTCGCCTACTCGCTGATGCTGCGCGACGCGCGCCAAACGGTGTTGCTGCCCGCACTCGACGGCGTGATCGCGAAGCTGCGCGAACTTGCGCACGCGCACGCGGTGCTGCCGATGCTGTCACGCACTCACGGCCAGACCGCCTCGCCGACCACGCTCGGCAAGGAGATCGCGAACGTGCTCGCACGTCTGGAACGGCAGCGACGGCAGATTGTCGCGGTCGAGCTCACCGGAAAGATCAATGGTGCGGTCGGCAACTACAACGCGCACGTCGCGGCCTATCCGGAAGTCGATTGGCCGGCGTTCGCGCGTCGCTTCGTCGAATCGCTCGGCCTCGTCTTCAATCCGTACACGACGCAGATCGAACCGCACGACTGCATCGCCGAGATCGGCGACGCGATGCGTCGCGCCAACACGATCCTGATCGACTTCTCGCGCGACGTCTGGGGCTACATCTCGCTCGGGTACTTCCGACAGGTGCTGAAGGCGGGCGAGGTCGGCTCGTCGACGATGCCGCACAAGGTCAACCCGATCGACTTCGAGAACGCCGAAGGCAACTTCGGCCTCGCGAACGCGCTGTTCGAGCATTTCAGCGCGAAGCTGCCGATCAGCCGCTGGCAGCGCGACCTCACCGACTCGACCGTGCTGCGTGCGCTCGGCACCGCCTTCGGCCACACCCTGATCGCGCTCGACGCGCTTGCGCGCGGTCTCGGCAAGCTCAATGTTGCGCCCGAACGGCTCGCCGCCGACCTCGACGCCAGCTGGGAAGTGCTCGGCGAAGCGGTGCAGACCGTGATGCGTCGCTACGGGCTGCCCGAGCCGTACGAACAGCTGAAGGCACTCACGCGCGGCCAGGGCATCACTCGCGAAGCCCTGCGCGAATTCGTCGCCGGCCTCGACCTGCCCGCGCGCGCCAAGCAACACCTGCTCGACCTCACGCCGGCCGACTACACCGGCCTTGCCGGAATCCTCGCAAGAGCGATCTGAAGCGATGCCGTGGCGATGCAACGCCGACGGTGCGTTGCATCGCCACGGCACCGAATCGAATGAATCAATTTCGCCTGCAAACCACGCAATGGGCAATGGAGCCGCATCGCGCGGCCATCGAGCAGATCGGCGATGCCCAACTCGGCGAATGCACGCGCGACGCAACTCTGCCAGATGCCGTGGATGAGCCCGCACATGCGCTGGATTGCCTGAACCTGCTTGTCCACCGAGAGGCGTCTCCGGGTGCGCGATCCAACTCGAATTCGCCAGGTACCCGGCGGTCGACGCCCCCCTTCCGCGCGATGGTCACGCATTCTGCATGCATCGATCATCGCATGACGGGGCCGCCACCAGCATCGCGCGAGCGACATCGGCCCGGTTAGGATGGCACCCGCTCGCCGCAGGCAAATCCCAGGATCAAAGGATGTCCCGTACTCCCGCCATCGAAGTCCGCGCCGGCAAGGGCCGGCCGCTGGGCATGTCGCCGGACACCTTCCTGCGCGATTACTGGCAGAAGCGTCCCCTGCTGGTCCGTGGTGCGTTCACCGATTTCCGCAATCCCGTCACACCGGACGACCTCGCCGGACTCGCCTGCGAGGATCTGGCCCTGTCGCGCATCGCGATCCACGAACCGAAGCTAGACCGCTGGACGTTGCGCAGCGGCCCGTTCGCCGAAGGCGATTTCGCGACCTTGCCGAAGACGCGCTGGACCCTGCTGGTACAGGACGTCGACAAGTGGGATGCCGACGTGGCCGCCCTGCTCGGGCACTTTTCGTTCCTGCCGAGCTGGCGCGTCGACGACGTGATGATTTCCTATGCAGAGGACGGCGGTTCGGTCGGCGCGCATGTCGACCAGTACGACGTGTTCCTGCTGCAGGGACTGGCCGGCGGCATTGGCAAATCAGCACCGACGCACACGCGCCGAAGGCGTTCCGCGACGATTCCGAGCTGAAACTCCTGCGCGAATTCACGCCGACGCACGACTGGGTGCTCGAACCAGGGGACATGCTCTATCTGCCGCCGGGCGTTCCACATCATGGCATCGCCGTGGGCGCGTGCATGACGTATTCGGTAGGCATGCGCGCACCATCGCAGGCGGACCTGCTCGGCGATTTCGTCGACCACCTGATCGAGCGGTTGCCGGAAGAGGCTCGCTACACCGATGCCGACCTCGCGTCTGCGCGCGGCGATGGCGAGATCGACGATGCGGCGATCGCGCGCGTGGCGCAGGCGATGCCATGGCTGAAGCTCGACACGCCGGTCGCGCTGGCTACTTTGCGCGCGTGGTTCGGCGGCTTCATCACCCGCTATCGCAGCGCGCAGCTGGCCGCTGCGCCGCCCCGTCGTCTCAGCGACGCGATGTTCCTGCGCGCGGTGGCAAGCGGAGCGAGCGTGCGACGCAATCCTTGGTCGCGTTGCGCATGGATGCGCGACGGGCGCGGCGCGGTGCTGTTCGTCGCCGGCGAAGGCCACGCATGCTCGCGGTCGCTGGCGCGGACCGCCGGAATGCTCGACGAATTCCCGCTCGCGACCGGCAACGCGCGTGACCTCGCGCTGTTGCGCGCGCTCGTCGATGCGGGACACTACGCGCTCGTGCATCCTCGCCGTTCGCGGAGTAGTCGATGAGTACGCAAAACACCAGGAGCATCGCCGCTTCCGCCGCTCCCGGGAAAAGTGCTCCCGCGAGGGAGAATGCGCCCGACCACGGGAGTCGCCGATGATCCGCCAGGACTTCCACGTCGAACCGGCATCGTGGGAGGCCGACTTCGACGACCTGCGCAGCGTGCGGGAACAGGTTTTCGTGGTCGAGCAGCAGGTCCCGCGCGAGGACGAAATCGACACGCTCGACCCGCTCGCACGCCACGTCATCGCGCGCGACGCGGACGGAAACGCGATCGGCACCGGTCGCCTGGTGCCACCGGCGGCGAACCCACCGGCGACCGCGGCGACCGTCGGCCGCGTCGCGGTGCTCGCCGAATGGCGCGGCAAGGGCGTCGGCGAGGCGATCATGCGCGTACTGATCGAGCAGGCGCGGTCGCTCGGCATCGCCAGCATCGAACTGCACGCGCAGGTCCACGCGATACCGTTCTACACCCGACTCGGTTTCGAGGCCGTCGGCGAGCGTTTCCTCGAATGCGGCATCGAGCACCAGACGATGCGCCTGGCTGTCGCGCCCGCCGCACCGCGTGAACAGGCGCAGCTGGCGCCGATCCCCGAGGCACGCGTGCTGCTCGCCGCGGACCGCGAGCAGGCGCGCGACGCGATCGCCAGCCTGCTGGCGGACGCGAAGTACGAGCTCGCGATCTACACGCGCGACCTCGATCCGTTCCTGCTCGACACACTGGTTGCGCTCGATGAAATCAAGCGTATCGCCCTGTCGGGCCGACACGCGCGGGTGCGCGTGATCGTGCAGGACCCGCGCAAGGCAGTCGCCGACGGCCATCGCCTCATCGCGCTGGCGCAGCGCCTGCCGAGCGCGATCGCGATCCGCACGCCGATCGACGAGCAGGATCTGCAATACGCGGCCGCATTCCTGCTCAACGACCGCCGCGGCTACCTGTTCCGCCCGCTCGGCAACCGGCCGGATGGCGAGGGTTCGACCTATGCGCCGGGCCGGCATGCGCAGTTGACCGCCCTCTTCGACCAGGTCTGGGAGCGATCCGCGCCGAGCGAGGAGCTGCGCCTGCTTTCGTTCTAGAAGCGTGTCGGCGGTCTGCGGCTTGCGTTCCTGACCCGCGCCCATACAACGGGTTTGTGCGCCTGCAACAATCAGCGCTGAACGGCTATACTTCGGCTGTTATGTCAGCCGGGCAAGCGACGGCCACGGCGAGCACACCCCAAGGCGCGCAACCGGCGCGCCTTTTCGTCTGCATTGGTGGCAGCGTGAGCGCAAATCCTTCCCAACCCAGTCTTCTCCAGCAATTCCAGGCGACCTCGCCGATTTCCGGTGGCAATGCCGCCTACGTCGACGATCTGTACGAATCGTGGTTGAGCGACCCCGCCCGCGTTGCACCGGAATGGCAGGAGTTCTTCTCCCGGCTCAAGGGTCGTGAAGCCGGTGATCAGCCACACTCGGCCGCGATCGCGCGCATCGAGGCGGCGCAGAAGCAGAACGGTCGCGGGTTCGCGCCAGCGAAAGCAGCCACCGGCGAAGCGATCTCGCAGAAGCAGGCAGGCGTACTCAAGCTGGTCACTGCATACCGCTCGCGCGGACACCTCGCCGCGAAACTCGACCCGCTCGACATGGAGCATGCGTTTCCGGCAGCCGACCTCGAAGCGATCGGCCTGCTGCCAAGGCCGTCCGCTCCCGACCTCGACCCGGCCTTCCACGGGCTGACTGGCGCCGACCTCGACATCGAATTCAGCACCGGCTCGCTCGCAGGCCCGCAGCGCCTCAAGCTGCGCGACCTGGTCGCACGCCTGAAGGCGACCTACGCCGGCAGCATCGGTGCGGAGTTCATGCACATCTCCGACGTCGAGCAGCGCCAGTGGGTGCACGGCCAACTCGAACGCGCCGCCGGGGACTATGCCCTCAGCGTCGATGACAAGAAGCGCGTGCTCGAGAAGCTCGTGCAGGCCGACGGCCTCGAACGCTACCTGCACACCAAGTATGTCGGCCAGAAGCGCTTCTCGCTCGAAGGCGGCGACAGCCTGATTCCGCTGCTCGACGAACTGATCCGCCGCGGTGGCGCCGACGGCATGAATGACATGGTGCTCGGCATGGCCCACCGCGGCCGCCTCAACGTGCTGGTCAACGTGCTCGGCAAGCCGCCGCAGAAGCTGTTCGCCGAGTTCGAAGGCAAGTTCGACCACCCCGACGATCCGGCGCACTCGGGCGACGTGAAGTACCACATGGGCTTCAGTGCCAACCTGCTGACGCCCGGCCGCACCATCCACCTCGCACTCGCGTTCAACCCGTCGCACCTGGAGATCGTCAACCCGGTCGTGTGCGGCTCGGTGCGCGCGCGCCAGGCGCATCGCCGCGACGCAGACGCGCGAGCACGTGGTACCGGTGTTGATCCACGGCGATTCCGCGTTCGCCGGACAGGGCGTCAACATGGAACTGCTCAACATGTCGCAGGCGCGCGGCTTCGCGGTCGGCGGCACGATCCATGTCGTGGTCAACAACCAGGTCGGCTTCACCACCTCGAACCCGAACGACACGCGCTCGACCCTGTACTGCACCGACGTCGCGAAGATGATCAACGCGCCGGTTCTGCATGTGAACGGCGACGATCCGGAGGCGGTGCTGTTCGTCACGCGCCTTGCGTTCGACTATCGGCAGAAGTTCAAGCGCGATGTCGTCATCGACCTCGTCTGCTACCGTCGCCACGGCCACAACGAAGCGGACGAGCCGGCGGCGACGCAACCGCTCATGTACCAGATCATCCGTGCGCGCAAGACCGCTCGCGAGCTGTATGCGCAGAAGCTCGTGGCCGATGGCGTGATCGCCGACGGCGACGCACAGAAGCTCGTCGACACCTATCGCGCGAAGCTCGAAGCCGGCACGCCGATCGCCGAACTCGATCCCGCGTTCAAGGACGAATTCGCGGTCGACTGGCACCCGCACATCGGCGCCACGCTGTCGCAGGCGATCAGGACCGGCGTCGCCAAGGACAAGTTGGCGGCGCTCAACGGCAAGATCCTCACGCTGCCGCAGGGCCTGACCCTGCATCCGCGCGTCGCCAAGATCTACGAAGACCGCGTGAAGATGGCAGCCGGCGAGCAGCCAATGGACTGGGGCTTCGCCGAGAACCTCGCCTACGCAAGCCTGATCGCCGACGGTCGCGATCTGCGCCTGGTCGGCCAGGATTGCGGCCGTGGAACGTTCTTCCATCGCCACGCCGTCCTGCACGACCAGGGCAGCGGCGGCGAATACCTGCCGCTCGCAAGCGTGCGCGACGGCGCCGACGTCACCATCGTCGACTCGCTCCTCAGCGAGGAGGCGGTGATGGCGTTCGAATACGGCTACTCGACCGCGAACCCGAACACGCTGGTGCTGTGGGAAGGCCAGTTCGGCGACTTCGCGAATGGCGCGCAGGTCGTGATCGACCAGTTCATCTCGTCCGGCGAAGCGAAGTGGGACCGCCTGTCCGCACTCGTGCTGCTGCTGCCGCACGGCTACGAGGGCCAGGGCCCCGAGCATTCCTCCGCGCGCCTCGAGCGNTACCTGCAACTGTGCGCGCTCGACAACATGCAGGTCTGCGTGCCGACCACGCCGGCGCAGATGTTCCACCTGCTGCGCCGACAGATGCTGCGCGATTGCCGCAAGCCGTTGATCGTGATGACGCCGAAATCGCTGCTGCGTCACAAGCTCGCAGTGTCCTCGCTGGACGACCTCGCGAACGGCGCTTTCCAGCTCGCGATCGCCGACACGACGGCGAAGAAGGGCGCCAAGGTGCGCCGCGTCGTGCTGTGCTCGGGCAAGGTCTACTACGATCTGGTCGAGGATGCCTCCAAGCGCGGCATCGACGACGTCGCGATCGTGCGCGTCGAACAGCTCTATCCATTCCCGCGCACCGAGGTCGCTGCCGAGCTGGCGAAGTACCCGGCCGCGAGGGATGTGGTCTGGTGCCAGGAGGAGCCGATGAACCAGGGTGCGTGGTACCAGATCCAGCACCACCTGCAGAAGGTCGTCGCGCCGAAGCAGACCCTGCTGTACGCGGGGCGCGCGCGCTCGCCGGCACCGGCCGCAGGCCATTTCTCCACCCACGTCGTCGAACAGGCGGCGTTGCTCGAACAGGCACTGGTCGCGCCGACCGGCACCGATAACGTCGCAGAGTGACACAAGGATCCGTTATGGCCATCGAAGTCAAAGTCCCCGTCCTGCCCGAATCCGTTTCCGACGCGACGATCGCGACCTGGCACAAGAAGCCCGGTGACGCGGTCAAGCGCGACGAGAACCTGGTCGACCTCGAAACCGACAAGGTCGTGCTCGAAGTGCCGGCACCGGCCGACGGCGTGCTGAAGGAGGTCAAGTTCGAAACCGGCGCGACGGTGACGAGCCAGCAGGTACTCGCGATCCTCGAGGAAGGCGCCGCCGCTGCTGCGGCGCCCGCGAAGGCCGCCGAACCCGCGAAGGCCGAGGCACCCAAGGCCGCCGCAACGCCGGCAGCGACCGCTGCCACGGGCGGCAAGGCCGCCGACCTGTCGCCCGCCGGGCAGCGCGTCGCAACCGAAAACAAGATCGACCCNGCCACTGTCGCCCCGACCGGTCGCGACGGTCGCGTNACCAAGGAAGACCTCGTCAATTTCATGCGCACGGGCTCGCCCGCGGCGGCGCCCGCTGCCGCGGCATCGCCCGCGGCAGCGNCTGCGAAGCCGACGCCTGGCGNGCGTCCGGAAGAGCGCGTGGCGATGACGCGCATGCGCGCGAAGATCGCCGAGCGCCTGATGCAGTCGAAGAACTCGATCGCGATGCTGACCTCGTTCAACGAGATCAACCTCGCCAAGGTCGCGGCGATGCGCAAGGANCTCGGCGAGCAGTTCGAGAAGACGAACGGCATCAAGCTCGGCTTCATGAGCTTCTTCGTCAAGGCCGCCTGCGAAGCGCTCAAGCGCCATCCGATCGTCAACGCGTCGGTCGATGGCAATGACGTGATCTATCACGGCTACCAGGACATCTCGGTCGCGGTTTCGACCGACAAGGGCCTCGTCACGCCAGTACTGCGCGACGCGCAGTCGATGGGCTTCGCCGACATCGAGAAGGCGATCGCGACGTATGCGAAGAAGGCGCGCGAAGGCGGCCTCACCCTCGACGACCTGCAGGGCGGAACCTTCACGATCACCAACGGTGGCACGTTCGGTTCGCTGTTCTCCACGCCAATCGTCAATCCGCCGCAGAGCGCGATCCTCGGCATGCACACGATCAAGGAACGCGCGATCGTCGAGAATGGCCAGGTCGTCGCCGCACCGATGATGTACGTCGCGATCAGCTACGACCATCGCATCATCGACGGCAAGGACGCGGTGCTGTTCCTCGTCGACATCAAGAACCAGCTCGAGAACCCGCAGCGCATGCTGCTGGGGATGTGATTGACGCGAGGGCTGAAGGCTGAGTACTGGGGGCTGGAAGAGCGGCGCGCGCGTTGCTTTTCATCCCTTCGGCCCTCAGCCCTCCTTCGCCAACCTTGAATATTCGAAGGACCTTCGTATGGATCAGTTCGACGTCATCGTCATCGGGGGCGGCCCCGCCGGCTACCACGCCGCGATTCGCGCCGCGCAGCTCGGCCTCAAGACCGCCTGCATCGACGCCTGGACCGGCGCCGACGGCAANGCCGCGCTCGGGGGCACCTGCCTCAACGTCGGCTGCATCCCTTCGAAGGCGCTGCTCGATTCGTCCAAGCAGTTCTGGAACCTGACCCAGCACTTCGACGTGCACGGCATCACGACCAAGGACGCCGCTATCGANGTCAAGACGATGGTCGGCCGGAAGGACAAGATCGTNAAGCAGTTCACCGGCGGCGTCGCGATGCTGTTCAAGCAGAACAAGATCGCCTCGTTCCTCGGCAAGGGCAAGCTGCTCAAGGACCGTCAGGTCGAGATCACCGCTCCGGACGGCGCGAAGCAGACGATCGTGGGCACCAACGTCGTCATCGCGACCGGCTCGGTGCCGATCGAGCTGCCGTTCGCGAAGTTCGACGGCAAGGCAATCGTCGACAATGCGGGCGCACTCGCATTCGACGCCGTGCCCAAGCGCCTCGGCGTGATCGGCGCGGGCGTGATCGGCCTCGAACTCGGCAGCGTATGGAAGCGTCTCGGCGCCGACGTCACCGTGATCGAGGCGTTGCCGGACTTCCTCGCCGTAGCCGACGCCGAAGTGGCGAAGATCGCCGCGCGCGAATTCAGCAAGCAGGGCCTGAAGATCGAACTCGGCGCGAAGCTGTCGAAGGCCGAGGTCAAGGGCAACGAAGTGCAGCTCACCTACACCGGCAAGGACGGTGAGAAGCAGCTCGTCGTCGACAAGCTGCTCGTCGCGGTCGGGCGCCGTGCGTACAGCGACGGCCTGCTAGGCGACGGTACCGGCGTCAAGCTCGACGAGCGCGGCCGCGTCGTCGTCGACGAGCACTGCTGGAC
>JGI24770J26754_10001422_pt1 | contig 17009 bp, 17 predicted proteins | sample LakOneMetagenome_FD_26754 | JGI IMG/M metagenome (IMG submission 26754) | reverse complement strand
ATGATCTGTTCTTCCGTGAACCGTGATCGTTTCATTCGTCCGTCCCTTTCCTGGGGCGGACTCTAGTTATTTTTGGAGGAGTTTCAGGGGGTCACGTCAGCGCTGATGCCGTTCAGCAGGTCCCGCCGCTGGCGGATCACGCCGATGTCGACGTTCAACGCCTTGGCTAGCTTCTCCTCAGAAACACCGCGCTTCAGCGCGCGGACGATCATGTAGTGCTCCTGGATCGTCGCCAGCCGGTTGACCCGCTTGTTGTAGGTGAAGCCCTCGTCGTCAGAGGCAATCAGGCAGCGAGCTTCCGTAGACCCTTGATCGCGCAAGGCGCTGAAGCGCACATGACCGTCGAGAAGGAGATAAGGTCCGCTCCCCTTCGCACGGGAAACGACGAGCGGCTCGACCAGGCCCAACTGCTCCACCGACGCAGCGATCCGGCGATACTTCGCCGACTCCTTGACCGCGACCGGCAGCATCTTCGACGGCAGGATGTCGTTGAGCGACAAGATCACGACCTGCTTTTCGAAGGCGATCTTGACCTCGTCCTGCATCTTCAGTTCCGATCATAGCCAATGCGCTCGGCCAACGCCGTCGGAACCGAGCCGACGCCCTCGGCCCGCATCAGCGTCACGAAGTGGTCGTCAGCGAGCAGTCGCTTCAGGGCATTGGTGACGAACATCAGTCTGCCCTGGGTCAGCGAGGCGCGCTTGACGAGCTGGCGTTGCCGCTCGGTCTCTCGCTGATAGGCGCGGATCAGCGCCTCCGATGTAACCTGGCCGCGGCCACGATGCGGACTGGTTCGCTGGTGCAAGCCTTTGCCGCTTGCGTTGCGCTGCTCGATGATCTGGCGGATCGCTAGCACCTGGTTGCCCGGGATCGCCTTTTCCTCATAGGCTTTGGCAAGGGCCTGCTGCACCTCGCCCTCCTTGGCCTTGGCGATCTCCATCGCAATGGTGTGGGGGATTACGCCGCGCTCGACAGCGTTGATCAGCTTCTCCTCACCGTTCTCGAGCAGGTAGCAGATCGCGTAGACGTACTCGGTGCTGAAATCGACCTTCGCGGCGATCTCCTGGTAGCTGTAGCCGCGCTCGCGCAAGGCACCGATCGAGCGCACCAGCTCCAGCGGTGTGTGCTGGCGACGGGCAAGGTTCTCGACCAGGCTCATGACGAAGCAGTCGTCCTCGCTCGCCTCGATGACGATCGCCGGGATCTCCGTCTGGCCCAGCGCCATGAAGGCCTCTAGCCGACCCTGCCCGCAGACTAGGTCGTAGCGCGGCTTGCCTGGCCGCTGGCTAACAGTGATGGGCTTTTTGAGACCGAGATGGGCGATGCTGGTGACCAGTTCCTGGAAGATCCGCCGGTTGCGGACCCGAGGGTTGATCACCGTGATCGCGTCGATCGGCACCATGCGAACTTCGGGCGGGGCCTCGGTCATGCTGCACGCAGCGCCGTGCGCCGGGTCAGATCGACGAACCCGTCGAGATCATCGAAGCGATAGGCGTCCAGCCTCACGTGATTGTAGGGCGCGAGCTTCAGGTTCGGCGCTGTGCCGAGATCGATCCACGGGAGCAGGTAGTAGTCCCGGACCGTAGTATTATCGGCTTCCATCCTGGCCGCGATGGTGATGTCCGGCCGTAGGCCCTGATCGAGGCGTACCTTCCAGCGCAGGCTTCCGGCCGTCGTCAGCTGGCAGCGCACGATAACCAGCGAGGCGGTGAACTCGCTGTTGATGTGCAGGAGATCGGTGTGCTGGTCGCGCTCGACGCTGGCGCCGGCGGCGCGGATGTTGTTGATCGCGCCGGCCACGACTTCCGGATGCAGGGCTCTCAGCGCGCGGTTCGTCTCAATGTATCGATAGTCTCGCGCTGGCGAGAACCCGACCAACTGATAAGCGCGAAGTAGGCTGCCGAAGCGATGCCGGAATGTCGAGCTCGACGGCATGTCCTCGATCTCGTCGATCACCAGGCCCGAGAGCCAGCCACGCTGGCTGAGTAGGGCCGATAGCTGCTCCAGGAGCTGTTGATCGGTGAAGCGGCGGCTGCGGTCGAAGATGATCCGCTGGGCGGCCTCGAAGAAGTCGGGCTCGACGATGCCCTCGAAGGCGCCGTCGGCGCGCACCCACATGTCAGGATCATTGGTGACGCGTTTGGCCTTCAGCTTGAAGGAGACGCGATTGTAGACGTTGTTGCCGATGTACTTTTCGTTGGTCAGGATCTGATGGACGACGCCTCGCGTCCAAGGCCGGCCAAGATCCGTGACTCGGCCTTCGGCGTTCAGCAGCGCGGCGATTTCGCTCTCTGATCTCCGTTGGACAACGAACATCCGATAGAGCCGCCGTACGACCTCGATCTCCTCGGGCGGGCCGGGGCGGAGCACGACCCGGTCGGTCTGCAGACTCTTGTGCTCACCGCGAGAGAGCTCGGCCTTGGGTGTGCGGTGTTCATCGACCAGCTGGCGGCGCAGGCCGAAGCCGGCGGGGCCGCCTTGCCGGAAGCCCAGGGTGATGAGGCGGCACTGGCCACTGAACACCTTGACCGAGAGCTCGCGGCTGTATTCCCCAGCCATGGCGCGCTTCATGCTCTTGATGATCGTCGAGCTGAGGCTGCCGTCGTTCTCGAACTGCTCGGCGCAATAGTGAACTGAGATGCCAGCCTCGCGGCATACGTACTCGTAGAAGCCGCTCTCGTCGGCGTCCTGGAAGCGACCCCACCGGCTGACGTCGTAGACCAGGATTGCCTCGAAGTCGGCGGCGCCCGCGCGGACGTCGGCGATCAACTGCTGGAGCGCTTGACGGCCATCGAGGCGCAGGCCGCTCTTTCCCTCATCGGCGTATGTGCGGACGATCTCGAAGCCGCGCCGGCCAGCATACTGGGCGATGGCGTCTTCCTGATTACTGGTGCTGTAGCGCTGATGTTCAGTGCTCATGCGCACGTATTGGGCGGCGCGCACGATCCTGCGCTCATTCACCGTTTCTTTGCTCGCACCCAACTGCAACATCACTCACACCACACTTGGCTTGAGCCGAGAGGTCTTGCTGGAGCCAGCGTAGGCGCAGGAGCGAGTGAATGTCTTTTCAGAAAATGGACCGAAATTTTCAGTCCAAAAAAGGAAAATCTTTTCACGCCGAGGCCGGGCATGATGACCGGCCGTTCGCCGTGTCGATCGCCATGGCCATGCTGTCGGAGTGGGGGGAGTCTCCCTCTGCGCGCAAAGAGGTCGGGCGCATCACCGCGGCAAACGAGCGGACGGTTCGCAACTGGTTCGAAGGGCGCAACGGCCCAAGCGGCGAGAACCTCGTCGCGTTGGTCCGCCATTCGGACGCAGTCTTCGGAACGGTGCTGGAGCTATCGGGTCGTCAGTCCTTGCTGCCGGTTGCCGGCGTTCTTGGACTGCGAGACCAGCTCGACGCACTCGTCCACGCTATCGACGAGCTTCGCCTCCAATAGCTCGCAGCGAAGGGCGAAGGCACACGTCTTGTAAGCGCACTGCTTTCGTCATGCTTGCGACATGCAAGCAGATTGCCGGCGGCTGGATGGCGTCTGACGCCCGGGGCCAGTCTTAAGTTGTCGACACCCGTTCTGGGGCCAGCGTTAAGTTGCGGCCCTCAAGTTGTCGATTCTCGACTTTTCCGCAAAATCAACGCATTAGCCGGTCAGCGTTAAGTTGGCCCCACAGCGCTGTCGTTGCACACTAAGGCGTACCCAATTCCAACTTAAGGCCGTCAATAATGCGAGGCGGTCGCAAGGGGGGCGGTAATAGGCGTTCTAGGGACTGCGTTATGTTGTTTCGCTTAAGTTGTCGAAAATCCACAATTGAACAATATCAATAGGTTACGCCGTCGGCTTTAGTGTGCAGCGACAGGCGCATCCATTTCTACCTCGGCGCCTAAACCTTGAACGCAGCCGGGCGGTGTTCGCTGAGAGCGGGCCGACGTGTTGTTCGGTTACGCGTAAAGCGAGTAACGTGCATCATGATCGCCTTGCGGCCGGTTGCAGGATCACGCGCGTCTGTCGCCGATCACACAAATGGAACAGGCAGTTCGATATGCGGATGCAGGCTCTGATCGTTGGCGTTTGCGTGGGACTGGCCTGCCTTTCTGTCGCAGGCTGCGGCAGGATCCTGGCTACGGTGGGCCACAGCGTCGACAACTTGGTCAAATCCATGGGGCGCGAGGCAGACAGTCTGGCCTCGCCGCCTCCACACCCCTACTCGCCTACGCACCCGGTCGAGCGATCGATGGGCAAGGCCGCCAGCCAAGAGGCCGATGCTATTCCGACGTCGCCATCAGTCGTGCCGCGCGGCGTTCCTGCGCATCAGGACGTCGTGGAGGTCAATGGTTGGATCCAACTGGCGGAAGCCAGCGAGCCGGCGCGCCAGCAGGCGGCGCTCGAAACGGTCGCCGCAATCACGAAGGACGTCCCCGAGGGCGTCTTCGGTAACATCCAGGGCGAGGTGGACGAGGACAAGATCGTCGCGGCTGTCAGGAGCGCCCTTCGCGCCAACGCCAAGGTCCAGGAAAAGCAGGCGCCTTCGAAATACGAACTGGATGTGACGACAGGAAAGTTCAAGTTCCTGAAGAAGGTGCGGGTCGGATCCGTGGATGTGTCGCTCGGGCAGATCGACCTGAAACAGCTGGCGGTGGTTATCGGCGCCTCGGCCTATGCCTGCGCTGAGATAAAGGCGCATGGCTATGCCTTCGCCATGACGAAGACGTCGATCGAGACCTGCGTTCGCAGCGCGATCGCCAACGCACGGTCGTCGGTGGCGGAGAAACTGAAGGCGGCTGCAGACCGGCCCCGTCAACCCGCCGCTGCGGCGAGGCCTGTGTAGTCGCGACCCGCTGCGGAGATTAGGCCACCGCCGGCATCCCCTCCAGCAGCTTGTCCAGCGTCACCGGGTACTCCCGCACCCGCACGCCGGTCGCGTTGTAGATGGCGTTGGCCACGGCTGCCCCAACCCCGCAGATGCCGAGCTCCCCGACGCCCTTGGCCTTCATCGGCGAGGACATCGGGTCGGTTTCGTCCAGGAAGATCACCTCCTGGTGCGGGATGTCGGCGTGGACGGGCACTTCGTAGCCGGCCAGGTCGTGGTTGACGAAGAAGCCGATGCGCGTGTCGACGACCAACTCCTCCATCAGGGCCGCGCCGGCGCCCATGGTCATGGCGCCGATCACCTGGCTGCGGGCGGCCTTGGGGTTGAGGATGCGGCCGGCGGCGCAGACGGCCAGCATGCGGCGGATGCGGATTTCGCAGGTGGCCACGTCGACCCCGACCTCGACGAAGTGACCGCCGAAGGTCGACTGCTGGTGGGTCTTGGCGAGGTTGCCGTACTCCATCGTGTCCTCGACGACGATCGGTGCGTCGGCGGCGGCCTGGGCGAGGGGGAGGCTCTGGTTGCCCAGCTTGACCCGGCTGTCGACGAACTCGGCCATGGCCGGATCGAGGCCAAGCTTCGTCGCCACCGCTTCGCGCAGCTTCACGCAGGCCGCATAGACCCCGGCCGTCGAGCTGTTGGCGCCCCACTGGCCGCCGGAGCCGGCCGACACCGGGAAGGTCGAGTCGCCCAGCTTCACGGTCACTTGGTGCAGCGGCACGCCCATCATCTCGGCGGCGGTCTGGGCGATGATCGTGTAGCTGCCGGTGCCGATGTCGGTCATGTCGGTCTCGACCACGACCTGGCCGGTCGGCTCAAGCCGCACGCGGGCGCCGGACTTCATCACGAGATTATTGCGGAAGGCCGCCGCCACGCCCATGCCCACCAGCCAGCGGCCGTCGCGGACCTGGCCGGGGCGGGCGCTGCGCTTGGCCCAGCCGAACGTGTCGGCGCCCGTGCGCAGGCACTCGACCAGCTTGCGCTGCGAGAACGGCCGGCCGGGCTTTTCCGGGTCGACCTGGGTGTCGTTGAGCACGCGCAGTTCGATGGGGTCGAGGTTCAGCTTCTCGGCCAGCTCGTCGATGGCGATTTCCAACGCCATCAGACCGGGCGCCTCGCCGGGCGCGCGCATGGCGTTGCCCTCGGGCAGGTCCAGCGTCGCCAGCTTCATCTTCATCAGGCGGTTGGGCGCGGCGTAGAGCAGGCGGGTCTGCTGGGTCGCAGTCTCTGGCCCGCCGCCAGCCAGGTCGCCGGACCAGCTCTCGTGGCCGATGGCGGTCAGCTTGCCGTCCGGCGTCGCGCCCAGGCGGATACGCTGGATCGTGGCCGGGCGGTGGGTGGTGTTGTTGAACATCAGCGGACGCTGCAGGGCCAGCTTCACCGGCCGGCCGGCCGCCTTGGCGCCGAGGGCGGCGAGGATGGCGTCGGCGCGGACGAACAGCTTGCCGCCGAACCCGCCGCCGATATAGGGCGAGACCAGGCGGACATTGTCCTTGGGGACGCCCAGCGTCTTGGCGACGTCGCCGCGGCCCCAGGCGACCATCTGGTTGGCGGTCCAGACCGTCAGCTTGTCGCCCTTCCAGGCCGCGATGGTGGCGTGCGGCTCCATCATGGCGTGGGCGTGATCGGGGGTGGTGTAGGTCGCGTCCAGCTTGACCGGGGCGGCGGCGAAGGCGGTGTCGAAGTCGCCGATGCTGGTGTCGGGATTGTCCTTGCCCGCCGGCGGCGCGCCGTCCTTGGCCGAGGCCAGGTCGAAGCTGCCCTTGGCGCGTTCGTAGTCGACCTTGATCAGGTTGGCGGCGGCGCGGGCCTGTTCGAAGGTCTCGGCGACCACGACGGCGACGGCCTGGTGATAGTGCTGGATCTGCGGCCCACCCAGGAGGTCGGCGGTGTTGAAGTCGCCCTTGGTCAGCTTGCCGGCGTTGGCGGCGTTGACGATCGCCAGCACGCCCGGCGCGGCCTTGGCGCGGGTCAGATCCATCGAGACGATGCGGCCCTTGGCGATCGCGGCGCCCAGCGCGTAGCCATAGGCGACGTTCTCGAGGGCGTCGTGACGTTCATAGGCGTACGGCGCCGTGCCCGTGGTCTTCAGCGGGCCGTCGATGCGGTCGGTCGGCTTGCCGATGACCTTCAGTTGGTCAATCGGGTTGGTCGTGGCGGGGGTGTCGAACTTCATGGCGATCAGCTCCGCGCAGCGGTGATGGCCGCGCCCAGGGCGCGCTCGGCCAGGGGCAGTTTGAAGGCGTTCTGAGCGGTGGTCTTGGCGCCGGCCAGCAGCAACTCCGAAACCGACTTGATCCCCTGCGGCAGGGCGCTGTCGGCCGCCTCGACCCGCCAGGGCTTGTGGGCGACGCCGCCAAGGGCGACCCGGCCGGAACCGTCCTTGTGCAGGATGGTCGCCACCGAGACGAGGGCAAAGGCGTAGGACGCCCGGTCGCGGACCTTGTGATAGGCGTGCACGCCGCCGACGGGTTTCGGCAGGGTCACCGCGGTGATCAGTTCGCCCGGCGCCAGGGCGGTCTCGACGTGCGGCGTCGCGCCCGGCAGGCGGTGGAAGTCGGCGATCGGGATGGTGCGGGTCGCGCCGTCGGGGCGGACGGTCTCGACTCCGGCGTCCAGCACCCGCAGGGCCACGGCCATGTCTGACGGGTGGGTGGCGATACAGGCTTCGCTGGTCCCCAGCACCGCCAGCGACCGCGTGAAGCCGCCGATCGCCGAGCAGCCCGCGCCGGGGGTGCGCTTATTGCAGGGCATGTTGGTGTCGTAGAAGTAGGGGCACCGCGTCCGCTGCAGCAGGTTGCCGGCGGTGGTGGCCTTGTTGCGCAGCTGGCCCGATGCGCCGGCCAGCAGGGCGCGCGACAGGACGCCGTAGTCCTTGCGCACCCGCTTGTCGCTGGCCAGGTCGGTGTTGCGCACCAGGGCGCCAATGCGCAGGCCGCCGTCCTTGGTCGGCTCGATCTTGTCCAGCTTCAGGCCGTTGACGTCAATCAGCCGGCGCGGCGTCTCGATCTCCAGCTTCATCAAATCGAGTAGGTTGGTGCCGCCGGCGATGAAGCGCGCGGTTGGGTCCTTGGCGACGGCCGCGGCCGCCTCGGCGGGGGTCTTGGCGCGTTCGTAGGTGAAGGTCTTCATGCCTGACCTCCCGCCACATCGCTGATGGCTTCGATGATGTTGGAATAGGCCCCGCAGCGACAGATGTTGCCGCTCATCCGTTCGCGCAATTCGGCCTCGGTGACCTTGAGGGTTTCGGTCAGGTCGGCGGTGACGTGGCTGGGGACGCCGGCCTTGATCTCCTCCAGCACGGCCTTGGCCGAGCAGATCTGGCCGGGCGTGCAGTAGCCGCACTGGTAGCCGTCGTGCTTGATGAAGGCGGCCTGCAGCGGGTGCAGCTTGTCGGGCGTGCCAAGGCCCTCGATCGTGGTGACCTTGTCGCCCTCGTGCATGACCGCCAGGGTCAGGCAGGAATTGATCCGGCGGCCGTCGACGATGACCGTGCAGGCCCCGCACTGGCCGTGGTCGCAGCCCTTCTTGGTGCCGGTCAGCTTCAGGTGCTCGCGCAGGGCGTCCAGCAGGGTGGTGCGGGTGTCCAGCGTCAGGGTGCGCTTATGGCCGTTCACCTCGAAGGCGACCTTGGCCAGGCTGGGGGCGTCCGCGCCCGCGCCCGCGTTCGCCGCCGTCGCCTTGGGGGCGCCCGCCAGGGTCGCCGTGGCTGCGCCGGCGGCCATCACGCCGCGCCTCGACAGGCTGAGATCTTCCAGGTCGGCCATTCCATCCTCCGAGCCTCCGCTGCGCCAACCCTATAAAGCGAAGGGGCGCGTCGGTGGTTGCGACGCCAGCGTCGCTTCGAAGGTTAGAGGTTGCGTGGCCTGAGGATTATAGAATTCTTCTACGTAAGCTGATGAGCTTAGCTCATTAATCCAGGCGACGCGGCGGCGGCTCAGTGGAGGACGTTGTATCCGCCTATGAGCGCGATCATCAGCCAGCCGCTGAGCAGGCTCCCCGCGAAGTTTCGTGACAGCCAGTCCCTGGTTTTATGCAACGCCGACATGGAACGCCCCTGACTAAACTGCACCGCAGGCTGCCGACTGATTCTATCCACAGGCAATCTTGTTTGAAACCTGTCGCCAAACTTTGTCGGATTTGATCACGCTTGTGGTTGGGCTCCCAAAGCACTTCCGTGGATGTTCGACTTCGTTAAGGCATAGTTAACAGCATTTCTTGAGTTCAGTATCCGACACTACATCAAGCTTAGGCATAAAAAGCGCTGATATTTCAGTATTTTTGACGTCTAGATAAAAATCTTAATGCGCTAACCTGCCGCATTACGCTGTTCGGCCGCCCCGGATACACATCGGTTAACCATACTGAGTTGTATCCGTCAGAAGGGGGCGTGCTTGAGTATAGCGTTTGTTCGGCACGCCGCCTTCCTGGCCGTGGCGCTGTTCATCGGCGGTCTGCTCAATGCGAGCGCCAAGGCCCAGGTGCTGGAGATCGGCGCCGACGGCGCGGTGACGCGCTTCGAAGGGCCGTCCGTCTTCACCGACGACGGCGCCAAGGCCCTGGTCGCCGAAACGCCTTCGGTCGTTTCCCCGGCCGGCGCCGACACCGTGCGCCAGCAGATCTCGATGGCCGCGACGGCCTACGCTCTCGACCCCAAGCTGGTCGAGGCGGTGGCCTGGCGCGAGAGCCGTTTCCGTCCCGAGGCCCGCTCCAACAAGGGCGCGATCGGCGTGATGCAGTTGATGCCCGACACCGCCCGCGACCTGGGCGTGGATCCGCACGACCCGGCTCAGAACATCCGCGGCGGCGCGCTCTATCTGCGCCGGATGATGTCGACGTTCGGCGGCGACGTCCGCCTGGCGCTGGCCGCCTACAACGCCGGCCCCGCCGCCGTCCGCAAGCACGGCGGCGTGCCGCCCTATGCCGAAACCCAAGCCTACGTGACCTCGATCCTTGGCCGCATGGCCGCGACCGGGGCCGTTCTCGCCGTTCCCGTCCTCGGAGCCTCCAACTGATGCGTAAGTTCTTCCAGCCGAAGGCCGCCGCGCTCGCGACCGCCCTTATGGCCGCCGCTTCCCAGGCCCACGCCCAGGCCGTCCAGTCCGACCCGCAAGGCTCCAGCGCCCTGCTGGCCGGCGTGATGTGGCTGCAAGGCAGCCTGATGGGCAATGTCGCCACCGCCGTAGCGGTGATGGCCGTGGCCGCCGTCGGCTTCATGATGCTGACGGGCCGCCTGAACTGGCGCTATGGCGCGACGGTTATCCTGGGCTGCTTCATCCTGTTCGGCGCCACCACGATCGTCAGCGGCATCCGCGCCGCCTCGGGCGCGGCTTAAAGCCATGGCCGCGCCGCTGGATCGCGACGTGGTGTTCGGCGCCCTGACGCGCCCGCAGATGTTCGCGGGCGTGACCTACAGCTACTTCGTGATCAACGGGGTGGTGACCGCCGAACTCTTCCTGATCACCAAGTCGTTCTGGGCCATCGCGGCCGCCTTGGTGATCCACGCGATCGGCTACGCGGCCTGCCTGCGCGAGCCCCGCATCTTCGACCTGTGGCTGACCAAGGTCAGCCGCTGTCCCCGCGTACCCAATTTCCGAGCCTGGCGATGCAACAGCTACAGCGCTTGAACCCCCGCAAGGAAGTGACGGCCGGCAAGCGCCTGCCGTACGCCCGCCACCTGGACGACGTCACGCTGGAGACGCGCGACGGCCTGCTGATGCAGGTCATCCACCTGGCCGGCCTGCCGTTCGAGACGGCCGACAGCGAGGAGCTGAACTACCGCAAGGCCGTGCGCGACGTGATGCTGCGCGGCCTCGCCAGCTCACGGTTCGCCATCTATCACCACGTGGTTCGCCGCCAGGTCGACGCCCGCACGCAGGGCGCGTTCCCGGACGCCTTCAGCGCCGACCTCGACGCCACCTGGAGCGAGCGCCTGGCCGCGCGGAAGCTCTACGTCAACGACCTGTTCCTCACCATCGTCCGTCGCCCGCTGCAGGGCCACGGCGGCGTCATCGATGGCGTCCTGCGCGCGCTGAAGGGGACCGGCAAGGCCGAGGCGGCCGCCGTCCAGGCCGCCGATCGCCGCGAGCTGGACAGCGCCACGGGCAGCCTGATCTCGGCCCTTGCCCCGTACGGCGCCCGCGTGCTCGGGACCTATGACGGCGCGACCGGCCGCTGCTCCGAGCCGCTGGAATTCCTGTCCTGCCTCTACAACGGCGAGATGCGCCCGGTGCTGATGCCGCAGGGCGACGCCGGCGAGTACCTGCCGTACCGTCGCGCCAGCTTCGGCCTGGAGACGCTGGAGCTGTCCCGCGCCGGCGCCCTGGCGCGCGGCTTCGGGGCCATGGTGTCGATCAAGGACTACCCCGCCCAGACCACGCCGGGGATGCTGGACGACCTGCTGCGCCTGCCGTGCGAGATGGTCGTCACCCAGAGCTTCGGCTTCGTCGACCGCCAGCCGACCCTGGAGCGGATGAACCTGGCTTTGCGCCGCATGAAGGCCGCCGACGACGATGGCATCAGCCTGCGCGCCGACCTGACCCGCGCCAAGGACGACGTCGTCTCGGGCCGCGCCGCCTTTGGCGAGCACCATTTGACCGTGCTGGTGCGCGGCGAGAGCCTCGACGGTCTGGACCGTTCGGCCGCCGAGGTGATGTCGGCTTTCACCGAGATGGGCGCGATCGCCGTACGCGAGGACGTCAATCTGGAGCCGGCCTTCTGGGCGCAGTTCCCGGGCAACTTCAAGGACATCGCCCGCAAGGCGCTGATTTCGACCGCCAATTTCGCCGGCTTCGCCAGCGGCCACAACTTCCCGGTCGGCCAGGCGGACGCCAACCACTGGGGTCCTGCGGTGACGCTGCTGGAGACCACCTCGGCCGGCCCGTACCACTTCAATTTCCACAAGGGCGATCTGGGCAACTTCACGGTCATCGGCCCGTCGGGCTCGGGCAAGACCGTGGTGCTGAACTTCCTGCTGGCCCAGGCCCGCAAGTACAGCCCGCGCATCGTGTTCTTCGACAAGGACCGCGGCGCGGAGATCTTCCTGCGCGCCATCGGCGGCCGCTACGAGACGCTGCGTCCGGGACAGCCGACGGGCTTCAACCCGCTGGCCCTGGCCGACACCGCCGCCAACCGCAAGTTCCTGACCGAGTGGGTCGCCAAGCTGGTCTCCATCCCGGGCGAGGCCCTGTCGGCCGAGGACGCCGCGCGGATCAAGGACGCCGTCGACGCCAGCTTCGACCAGGCCCCGACCTTGCGCCGCCTGCGCTATTTCGCCGAGCTGTTCCGGGGCGCGCGCCGTCCCGACGCCGCTGACCTCGCTGCCCGCCTGGCGCCCTGGCACGGGACCGGCGAGCACGCCTGGCTGTTCGACAACGAGGCCGACGGCCTGGACTTGGACGCCGCCACCCTGGGCTTCGACATGACCCAGCTGCTGGACGACCCGGCGCTGCGCACTCCGGCCATGATGTACCTGTTTCACCGCGTGGAGCAGCGCCTGGACGGCCACCCGACCCTGATCGTCATCGACGAGGGCTGGAAGGCCCTGGACGACGACGTCTTCGTGGCTCGCATACGCGACTGGGAAAAGACCCTGCGCAAGCGCAACGGCGTGGTCGGCTTCGCCACGCAGAGCGCCCAGGACGCCCTGGAAAGCCGCATCGCCAGCGCCATCATCGAGCAGGCCGCGACCCAGATCTTCATGGCCAACCCCAAGGCCCAAGCCAAGGATTACTGCGAGGGCTTTGGCCTGACCCAGCACGAGTTCGAGCTGGTCAAGAACCTGCCCGACACCTCGCGCTGCTTCCTGATCAAGCATGGCACAGACAGCGTCGTCGCCCGCCTGAACCTGGCCGGCGCGCCCGAGCTCTTGACCGTGCTGTCAGGCCGCGAGACGTCCGTCCGCAAGCTGGACGCCCTGCGCGAACAGCTGGGCGATGATCCGCAGGCCTGGATGCCGCAGCTGGTGAAGGCCGCGTGATGGCGTCCTGCGCTCAGCTGCCCGTCGACGCGCCGATGGTCCCGGGCCTGATCGGCTCGGTCGACTGCCGCGTGCACGATTTGGCTGAGAGCGGCTTCGCGGCCCTGGCCGGGCCGGGTTCGCCCGTCAGCCTGCTGCTGACCGGCCTGCTGACCCTCTATGTCGTGTTCATCGGCTACCGCCTGATCCTGGGCCGAGGCGGTCTTCGGGTCGGCGACGCCGCCCTGTCGATGCTGAAGATCGGCATCGTCGTGGCGCTGGCCACCAACTGGGGCCTGTTCCAAACCCTGGTCTACGACACCCTGACCAAGGCTCCGACCGAGCTGGGCGGCATCGTGCTGGACGGCCAGGCGCCGTTCGCCCGCTTGCAGGACGCCTTCGACGGCCTGCAGCAATCGGCGACCTTGATGGCCAGCCGCGCCAGCGTCGGCGCCGCCGCCACGCAGGGCGGTCCGGGCTTCGGGGCGTTCGCGGTCAATACCGGCGGCATGACCCTGGTGCTCTCCACGCTGGGCGTGCTGCTGGCCAGCAAGGTCGTGCTCGCCATCCTGCTGGCGCTCGCGCCCCTGGTCGTGGGCCTGGCGCTGTTCGAAGCCACGCGTGGTCTCGTCGAAGGCTGGCTGAAGGCGATGATCGCCCTGGCCCTGGCGCCGCTGATCGCGACCCTGACCCTTTCGCTCGAACTGGCCATGCTGGCCCCGTCGCTCCGCGCCCTGGCCGAGGCCCGCTCGGCCCAGCAGTTCGCCGCCTTCGACATCAATCCGGCCGTGACGGTGCTGGTGCTGACCTGTGTCTTCGCCCTGGTCATGCTGCTGGCGGTGGTCGCCCTGGGCGTCATCGCCGCGGGCCTGCGCCTGCCGCGCGGCCTCTCCGGCGCCGCCTGGACCGACCAGAACGCCGCGCCCGGCGCGACGCGCTACGCCAGCGCCCAAGTCGAGCCCATGAGCCGCGCCGCCACCATCGCCGCCGCCGCCGTGGCCATGGAGCGCCGTGACGCCGCCCCGTCGTCCGACCCGGTCGGGAGCCGGATGCTGACGGTCGTCTCGGATCGCAGCTCGACCACGACCTCCACCGTCCAGGCCGGCCCCGCCGCGCCGCTGGGCCACTCCTATCGCCGCACACCCGCCCCCCGCCGCGCCGCCTCCAGCGCCCGGAGAGACCAGTGACCTTCGCTTACTCCCGCACCCTTCTGGCCGCCCTGGCCCTGGGCGTCGCCCTGGCCGGCCCCGCGCTGGCCACCGAGACGCCGCGCCCCGGCGCGATCGACTCGCGCATCCGCACCGTCGCCTACGACCCCGACCAGGTCGTGCGCCTGACCGGCTATTTCGGCATCCAGACCATGCTGGAGTTCGCCGCCGACGAGCGCATCGAGAACGTCTCGATCGGCGACGCCATGGGCTGGCAGGTGACGCCGAACAAGAAGGCCAACCTGCTGTTCCTCAAGCCGCTGGACCGCACGGCCGCCACCAACATGACCGTGGTGACCGACCGTCGCCGCTACGTGTTCGAGCTGGTCGTCGCCAGTCCCAAGGCCTCGACGAAGGACTTGGCCTATGTGGTTCGCATGCTGGTCCCGCAGCCGGTTCCGGTGATGGTCTCGGCCCCGCCGCCGCCGGCGCCGCCCGCCGCGCCGGTCGCCAGGAACAGCGCCTTCACGGTGAAGGGCGACACGGTCCTCCAGCCGACGCGCGTCTTCGACGACGGCAAGGCCACCTATTTCGCCTGGCCCGAGCAGGCCGACCTGCCGGCCGTGTTCGTGGTCAACGCCGACGGCGTCGAGGGCCTGGCCAACGCCGTGGTCCGCGACGGCTACCTGGTCGTCGACCAGCTGGCCCCGCGCTTCGTCCTGCGCTCGGGCAAGGCCAGCCTGACCGTGACCAACGCCGCCTACAGCAAGGGAGGCGTTCAGTGAGCGATCCTCGCCAGTCCGCCCAGGTCCAAGAGGATCTCGCCGCCGCCGACGCCCAGGCGCGTCCGGCCGTGGCCCGCACCCACGCCGGCCTGCCGACGCCCGTGATCATGGCCGGCTTCGGCCTGCTCGGCGTCGGGGTGTTCATGCTGATGGCCAGCCATCGCGCCGATGCGCAAGGCCGGCCGCCGCGTCCGGCCAAGGTCGAAGCCGTGGCGGCCACCGCCCTGACCGCGCCCGCCGCGCCGCCGGCGATCATCCCCGGCCCGCAGTTCACCGAGAACAACAGCTTGCCGCCGACCCCGGCCCAGGTCGCGGCGATGAACGCCGAGCCGCTGCCGCCCACGCCGCCGGCCGATCTCGACCAGCGCCGCCGCGCCCCGACCCTGGTGGTCGACTTCGGCGGCGCGCCGGCCCTGATCAAGGCCAGCATCTCGATGGACCAGGCCGCGCCGATGGCGTCCAAGGCCGACACCGGCCTGAACGCCGACGAGAAGTTCGCCGACCGCGTCGGGACCAGCGACGCCGAGCCGGCCAAGGCCACGGCCATGCGCAATCTCGACGCCATGATCCCGCAAGGCGCGGTGATCCCGGCGGTGATGGAGACGGCGATCAATTCCGACCTGCCGGGCCTGGCCCGGGCGATGGTCACCCGCGACATCAAAAGCTTCGACGGCTCGACGGTCTTGATCCCGCGCGGCAGCCGGGTGATTGGCCAGTACAAGTCCGGCGTGGCCATGGGCGCCTCGCGCGTCTTCGTGGTCTGGACCCGGGTGATCCGTCCCGACGGCGTCTCGATCCAGATCGCGTCTCCGGCCGCCGACCCGCTGGGTCGCGGCGGCCTGGAAGGCAAGGTCGACCGGCACTTCTTCAGCCGCTTTGGCGGGTCGATCCTGATGTCGGTGCTGAACGCTGGTGTCGCGGCGGTGGGCAACGCCCGCTCGACCTCGCAGATCTATATCGGCTCGGCGTCCGAGGCCGCCAACCTGGCCGGCACGGTGATGAAGAGCGACCAGGTCGCCCCGACCATCCAGACGCCGCAGGGCGCGCCGGTGACGATCTTCGTGGCCCGCGACCTCGACTTCTCGGGCGTGCGCAAATGACCGCCCCGGCCAAGCTCGGCGTCTATCTGGAGGCCTACCTCGCCCCGCTCGCGCCCTGGCTGGCCGAGCCGGCGGTGACCGACCTCTATGTGAACCGTCCTGGTGAGCTCTGGGTCGAGCGCCTGGGCGGAGCCGCCGAGCGCGTCGAGGTACCGGCGCTTGATGAGACCAACCTCTGGCGCCTGGCCCGCCAGGTCGCCAGCCTGTCCAGCCAGGGCGTCAGCCGCGAGCATCCGCTGCTGTCGGCCGTGCTGCCCGACGGCGCGCGTGTGCAGGTCGTCGCCCCGCCGGCCACCCGCGAGGGCCTGGCTTTGGCGATCCGCAAGCACGTGGTCAGCGACCTGTCCCTGAGCGACTACGCCGCGTCCGGCGCCTTCGACCAGGTCCTGGCGCCGAAGACCAATTCGGACGCCATCTTGCGCGCCTTCCTCGACGCCGGCGACATCCGTAATTTCCTGGCCGGCGCCGTGCGGGCCGGCAAGAACATCGTGGTCAGCGGCGGCACCTCGACCGGCAAGACCACCTTCCTCAACGCCCTCCTCAAGGAGGTCCCGCTCGACCAGCGCCTGGTGCTGATCGAAGACGCGCCCGAGATCCGTCTGGCCCACCCCAACGCCGTCGGCCTGGTGGCCGTGCGCGGCGAGCAGGGCGAGGCGCGGGTCACGGTTGAGGACCTGCTGCAGGCCTCGCTGCGCCTGCGGCCCGACCGGATCATCCTGGGCGAGCTGCGCGGGGCCGAGGCGTTCTCGTTCCTGCGCGCCGTGTCCAGCGGCCACCCGGGCTCGATGACCACCGTCCATGCCGACGATCCGGCGGGCGCGGTCGACCAGCTGGCGCTGATGGCGCTGCAGGCCGGGGCCAATCTTCGTCGCGCCGACGTCGTCGACCATGTTCGGCGCGTCGTCGACGTGTTCGTCCAACTTCACCGCCAGAACGGCGTCAGAGCGGTCCGGGAGGTCGTCTTCCAGGACCGCTAACTCCGCTCATCCTTTCAGTTTTTCTGGTTTTCCAGCTTAGGGCGCGCCGACCCCTCGCGGCGCGTCAGGGACCTTGTCATGCGTAAACACTACCTGGGCTCGGCCGCCGCGCTGAGTTTGACCCTCTTCCTCGCCGCCTGTGGCGGCGGCGGCTCCAGCGGCGGCGGATCGTCCGA
>JGI24770J26754_10001416_pt1 | contig 17037 bp, 14 predicted proteins | sample LakOneMetagenome_FD_26754 | JGI IMG/M metagenome (IMG submission 26754) | reverse complement strand
GTGTAGCCCGCGTACTCGGTTTCGATCAGATCGGCCCAGCCGGCATGATGATAGAAGTGCCGCACTGCGAGCGGAATGTCGATGTCGCGGCTCTCGCGAATCGGTTTGCCGTTGTCCATCGATTCGAGCACCGAGAAGAATCGCTCGCGCTTTTGCAGCAGGCGCGCGAGCGCGTACAGGTATCGCGCGCGCGCGTTGCCGGGCAGTGCTGACCATGACTTGTAGGCGCGACGTGCGGAGGCAACCGCCGCGTCGACTTCCGGCATGCCGCCTTGAGCGACCATCGCAAGCGTCTCGCCCGTTGCTGGAGCCAGCACTTCGAACTGTGCGCCGTCAGCGGAGGGCAGGAANTGGCCGTTGATGAAATGTTTGAACGAGTGTTGATGGCCGTCGAGCCACTTCACGACGTGCTCATTGCCCTCAGGCGCGACGCCGTAGTCCATGGTTTTCAGTATTTCGGTGATTTTGGACATAGGGATCAGGCCAGCGCGTGGCGGTTAGCGGCGGAGTAACGGCCGGTCACATAGTGTTCGATTTGTCGTTCGATGTCGCCAAGCATCGAGCTGGCTCCGAACCGGAAGAGGTCCGGCTCCAGCCAGCGATTGCCCACTTCTTCTTTCATCAGCGTGAACCACGCCAGCGCGTCCTTTGCGCTCTTGAGTCCGCCAGCGGGCTTGAAGCCGATCTTCGCGCCGGTGATTTCGCCGTATTCGCGCAGCGCTCGCACCATCGTGAGTCCGACGGGCAGAGTGGCGTTCACCGGCTCTTTGCCGGTCGAGGTTTTGATGAAATCGGCACCTGCCATCATCGCGACCCAACTGGCGCGGTAGACGTTGCGCAGGCTGCTCAGCTCGCCCGTTGCGAGAATCGCTTTCATGTGCGCGTCACCACAGGCTTCGCGCATCGCCGCGATTTCGTCGTACAGCGCCTGCCAGTCGCCACTGAACACCAGCGCACGATTGATCACAATGTCGATTTCCTGTGCGCCTTCTTCAACGGCAAAACGAATCTCCGCGAGCCGCAGTTTCAATGGCACCAATCCGGCAGGGAAGCCAGTTGCCACCGACGCGACGGGGATTTTGCTGCCTTGCAACGCCTTGACGGCGGCGGACACCATCGTCGGATACACGCATACCGCGCCAACCGTTGGCATGGCTNGTAGCCCGAGTGCCTCAGCAAGATCGGTTCGCATGGGCATCCTCGCCTTCGCGCAGAGGCGCGCGACACGATCCGGTGTGTCGTCGCCTGAAAGCGTGGTCAGGTCGANGCAGGTGATGGCCTTAACTAGCCAAGCAGCTTGCCATTCCTTTTTTACCGAACGCCGAGTCGTCATCGTTGCGGCACGCCGCTCGACCGCGCTCAGATTTACCCGTGCGTCNGTGATGTAGTCGAGATTGAGTGGCATGCCGGGGTTGCGCGGCGGAGGCGCGATCATGGCTTGCGTTGACGCCGTGCGGGTAGTACTCATGGACATCCTTACGGAATGTTAGAAATTTAACATTTGTGTGAAAGGATACAGGATTGTGCGGATCGGCTCAAGGGCGAAGAAATCCTGTCTTTGGCGCCGTCGCGGAAGAACGGTCCAGGGCAATAACGCTACGTCGCGGCGGCAACGACCAAGCGGTTCGCCAGCGCGGAGGCAGAGGTGAATTCAGGCCCGATCGCGCCGTCTGTGACGATCCCGTCAAACTCCTCAATTCGTGCGAAAAAAGCCGGCTTGACCTGTCCGAACTTGGAGGAATCAACGACAAGATATTTTTCGACACTGCGCGCCATCGCAGCCTGTTTCACCGCAACTTCATGGAACTGGACGCAGCTCACTCCTCTCGCCACATCAACGCCCGCAGCCGAGACGAACGCCTTGTTAATACCGAGTTTTCGGATGAGATCGAGATTTTCATCACTGCTGAAGCTTGCAGAGGAGGGATGCCACAGTCCACCGAGCAGGATGACACGCAGATCTGCGCTATTGGCCCTGCGGGCAAGGATTTCCGCCACATTGAGCGAATAGCAGATGACTGTCGCACGAGTCCCGCGGGCGATGCGCGCAGCCAGGTGTGGCGTGGTCGACCCGCAGTCGATAAAGATCGTGTCGCCGTCCTTGATGAGTTCGGCAGCGCGCGCACACGCGGCGATTTTTGCCGTCGTGTGGCTCTTCTCCTCGTCGCCGAGCGCGTAACGCGCTACGCCATTCATGCCATCGGCAGCGAGCAGATGACCACCCAGATAAGTAATCAGATCGCTTCGCGCAGCAACGTCACGGCGCACGGTCATTTCGGAAACGCCGAGCAACAGGGCAGCCTCGCGCAAGTGCAGCGAACCGCGCTCGCCAAGAACGCGCGCAAGCTCCTGGAGCCGGTGAGGGCGGCGAAGGATGGCAGCTTTTTGGCGAGGTAAACGAACGGTCACTGGATGTACAACTTTACGATGAAATCATCATTGAATAAGGGCTTAGCAACATTATTGAATAAAGTCGACTTTTATAATTTATTGTCTGTAGCCCATATTGAATGGTAAGAAGAGACAAAAGCTGTATCTCAAAGTACATGTTCTGAAGTCGGAAAAGTCCCCGGCGTTAGGCGTCGTCATTTGACACATATGTACCCAATGTGTGATTATCCTAACAAATCGTAAACATGCCAACCACAACGTTTGCGGCGACAAATAATGTCGGCAAATGTGGCGAGCCGCGTAGTCACCCTATGCGCTCGGTGTTCACGACGCACTAGCATCAGACGCATCAAGGAGGCCCATATGAAACTCATCAATCGCTCAATCCGCAGCCTGACCACACTCGCTGCAGCGCTGCTCGTTCCGCTCGCGCCAATGGCCGCGCACGCTGCGGACACGCTCAATGTCTATTCGATCTGGCCGGAAAACTGGGCGCGTCCCATGTTGCAGGAATTCGAAAAAGTCAGTGGCATCAAGGTCAATTTCCTGCGTTTCTCCTCGGGCGAGGCGTTGGCACGGCTGATCGCAGAGAAGGGCAATCCACGCGTTGACGTGCTGTTCGGTGGCCCGGTCGAGACGTTCGGTGCAGGCGTCAAGGAAGGCATCTTCGAGGCTTACAAGCCGCCGTCAGCGGCTCTGCTGCCGGCCCGCTTCAAGCACGAAGGTGGCATGTGGACTGCCATCGCTGACGATCCGCTCGTTTTCATGACCAACAAGAAATTCCTCGCGGACAACAAGCTGGCAGCGCCAACCTCGTGGAGCGATCTGCTGAATCCGGCCTACGCCAACATGCTGCAAATGGCTGATGCGCGCACGTCGGGGACAGCGGTTACGCGACTGTTCTCGGTGCTGGAAGTGAATGGTCGTAACGAAGATAAAGCCTTCGAATACTTAAAGAAAATGCGCAAGAGCATCCAGACGTACACCAAGAGTGGCGGTGGCGGCACGCTGCCGGTGGGGCTTGGCCAAGCAGCGGGTGGCATCTTCTTCATCGTTGACGCGCTCGACACCAAGGCCAAAGGCTACGACGTCGAGATCAGTTTCCCGAAAGAGGGTATCGGCGCGGCAGCCGAAGGTATCGCGATGGTCAAGGGCGCGAAAAATCCCGACGCGGCCAAGAAGCTGATTGACTGGGCGACGAGCCCGGCGATGCAATCCCTGTACGCACCCAACAAAATCAACTTCATACCGGCTCACCCGCAGGTCAAAACGGAAGCGTCGCTCGCGGCCGTACTCAAGGATGCGAAGATCATCCCGATTGATGACGAATATGCGGGCAACAACCGCAAGCGCATCGTGGACCGCTGGGTCGCAGAGGTGCTCAACGCGAAATAGGGAAAGGGCAACCAGCGTTCCGCCCGGATCTCGTCGCTCCTGGGCAGGCAGGGGCACGGTGGCTTTTTGGTGGAATCGGCGTTTGTATGCACCGAGCAAGGTCTCCCGATTCCTGGCCTCGCAGGAACGAGGAAAATAAATTGTTGATTGATTCGGATTAGCGCCATGACCGCGTTTACGCAGCCTTCGCGATCCCTCATGCAGCGTGACCCCTTCATTGCGGGGATCGTGCTTCTGCTGTGGGTGTTGCTCGGCATTTTTGTACTGTATCCGCTCGCCTGCCTGTTTGCGCGCGCATTCGTCGACGGCGGTGCAGTTTCGTTTCAGCCGCTGCTTGACGTCGTCAACAATCCCAACCACCGCCGTGCATTTGGCAACAGCCTGACGCTCGCGCTGGCCGTCGGCGTTGGCGGTACGGTGCTCGGATTCCTGTTCGCATTCACCGCCGTTCGCGCAGGACTCTCGAAGCGCGTAATGGGACTCATCGACACTGCAACCCTGCTGCCGCTGATCTCGCCGCCATTCACCATCTCGGTGGCGATCCTGTTTTCTTTCGGCGCACGCGGACTCATTACGTACGATCTGCTCGGAATCAAGGGCTTTGCCATCTACGGATTCATGAGCACGGCAGGGGCTGAAATCATCACGTACTTCCCCATCGCGTATCTCACGCTGCGGCCCATTCTCGCCAGCATTGACCCGAATATCGAGAATGCCGCATTCAGCATGGGCGCGTCGCGCTGGCGCGTGTTCCGCACAATGACGTTGCCGCTCTCGGTGCCTGGCGTGGCAAACGCGTTTCTGTTGCTGTTTGCCTGTTCGCTGGCTGATTTTGCGACGCCGCTGATTCTTGCCGGTAACGATTTCCCGGTGCTACCGACTGAAGCGTTCCTGCAGATTACGGGGCAGTTTGACCTGCGCGGCGGTGCGCTGTTGTCGATCATGCTGCTGGTCCCCGCCGCGCTGGTTTTCTTTTTGCAGCGCTATTGGCTCGCCGGGCGCAGCTATGTCACGGTGACGGGCAAGGCGGGCTCCCGCAGCAGCGTCGAAATTCTCACGCCGGCAATGCGCTATTCGCTATTTGCGCTGTGTGGCGCTGTGGCGCTGGCAGTAGCCTATTTCTACGCGTTGCTGCTGTTCGCCTCACTCGTCACCGCATTCGGCGCCAATCACGCGTTCACGCTCCGGCACTATCAGGTCATCTTCACCGAAGGCATACCGGCTATCCGCGATACGCTGATCATCGCAGCGATTGGCATGCCGCTGGGCGGTCTATACGGCGTACTGGTGGGCTATCTTGTGGGGCGCAAGACCTTCTTGGGCAGGCAGGCGCTGGAGTTGGTGTCCATGATCAATTACGCGCTGCCGGGTACCATCGTCGGCATCGCATATCTGCTGGCGTTCAATGACAAGCCGCTGGAATTGACCGGCACGGCGACCATCATCATCGCTTGCTATATCTTTCGCTACAGCCCGACTGGCATCCGCGCGACAATCGCCCTATTGCATCAGATCGACAAGAGCCTGGAGGAGGCCTCCGAAAGTCTGGGGGCGACGAGTTTCACCACGTTCCGGCGCATCACCCTGCCGCTCATCATGCCCGCTTTCTTCACGGGACTCGGCGTTGTGTTCATCCGTTCAATGACCGCGATCAGTGCGACCATATTCCTGATTTCCATCAACTGGACGCTGGTGACGGTGCGCATTCTTGAGAATATGACCGAGCTGTCGCTCGGGCCGGCAGCGGCCTTCTCGGTATTCGTAGTGCTTGTTGTTTACGTGGTGCTGTTTCTGATCGGACGCTTGCTTGCGCGTTTCCGCACGGGTGAAGGCGGCCGCGTCGAGAGTATTTTGGGAGGCTAGTATGAGTTCGACGGCAACAACACTTGGGTTCACGGGCCCGACATGACAGTCTCTTCAATGCAACCGGTACCGATCCGCCTCACTGCGATCTCCAAAGGGTTCGAGCACGGTGTCAAGGGACAAATTTTCGCCGTAAATGATGTGAGCCTCAACGTCGTTCCGGGCGAGCTGCTGACGCTGCTCGGGCCCTCAGGCTGTGGCAAGACGACCACCTTGCGCATGATTGCCGGATTTGAGCAGCCAACCAGTGGCAGCATTCACATCGGGGAGCGTGACGTCACGGGGCTGCGTGCGAACGAACGGAATATCGGCTTCGTGTTCCAGAACTACGCAATATTTCCGCATCTTTCAGTTTTCGAGAACGTGGCTTACGGTTTGCGGGTGCAAAACAAACCCGACGAAGAAATCAAGCGTGCTGTACATGAAGTGCTGGAGCTTGTGGGTTTGACTGGTTACGCGCAACAGCAACCGCATCAACTCTCCGGTGGCGAGCAACAGCGAATCGCGCTGGCCCGAGCCATTGTGTTCCGCCCGCGTATCCTGTTGTTTGATGAACCGCTATCCAATCTTGACGCAAAACTTCGCGTTCAGATGAGGAGCGAGATTCAGCAGTTGCAGAAGCGCCTCGGCATCACGACGGTGTACGTTACCCATGATCAGGAAGAGGCAATGGCCATCTCTGATCGGATCGCGGTCATGAGTGGTGGCAAGATTGTGCAGATCGACGTCGCCGAGGATTTGTACGATCATCCGAACAACGAATTCGTTGCCCGATTTATTGGTCGCGCCAACCTGCTGGATGGGCGGCTCACGCGTGTCGATGGCGGACAAGTGGCGGTCGAAGTGCTTGGACAGACGATCGTTGTGACTGGCGCTCCCGAGGGCTCAAAGGCCGGTGATGCCGTCCGCGTCATGGTTCGTCCGGAACGCATTGCGTTGGCCCGTGAGAGCACGCAAGGGGTGACAGGCATCGTGATGAGCCGAACCTTCCTCGGCGAAAAGACCGAATATCACGTGGCCGTAGGCGAACACGCAATTCAGGCGACACTGTTCGGGCAACGGCGATCGTCTGCATTTTCCAGCGGCGATTCCGTACAGGTTGTCTTCCCCGCTGAAAACATTCACCTGATTCGGCCATGAGCGCGGCAGCCTTTCTCCAATCGATTCGCATGTCACCTCGAACGTGGTGTCATCTGGTCGGCGCCGTCATGGTGTTCGCCGTCACAAGCGCCTGCGCGCAGGAAAAGGCCGAGGCGCTACACGGCGCCGATGGCATCTTCGTCTCACCGGACGTGGCGATTGTCTGGGCCGTGCTCAAGCAACCGTCGGGCGATAGGGCGACGGTGTGGCTGCGCGTCGTCAACAGCGCACGTAAATTTAGTCACGTCAGTGTGGATGGCGTCGACCCGTTCAGCAGGAAACGTGAACGGGTTGAGACCGGTGTAGCGCTTGCATCCGAGGTACGTATCCAGTCGGATCGGGACACTTTTTCGGACTTGCCAAGCCGTGAAGTGCACTTCTATCGGACCGAAGGCGACTGGAAGGCGGACAAACCGGGATTGACGGTCTACTACTTGGGCGTACCGGACACAACGCCGGAGTTTTCAGAGCGCAGTGCGCTGGATGACTATCTCAGGACCGCGCGCCTTGTGCCCCATAAGGCTGAGTCGCGAAAGTAGATCCCCACGGTGGCACTACACCGGCGCTGCATCACACCGCTCGTCGAGATGCGTCGAGACTGACTCCGTCCACGACATCTGTTTGTGCCGCTCTGACGTTTCTTGTTTGCATTCCTCGCTGCGTCACTGAAATGAAGTGCACGCGGTGTCGAAAAAACGTGACCTGAGCTTGCCCTGCGTCAAACGGATTCCCGCGCGTTTGCCAATAATGCATCGGGTTGGCTGCTTCTCAGGAATTATCCGTTCGGTCGCCGTTCGCATCACTTGGCGCAATCATCGGAGCCCGCAACACGTAGCTCGAGAAGGGCTTCGCGCTTCGGGGTCTCAGTGGTTTGAAGGAGTGATATCCGTCGCGACCTGACCGGGGAAACATGTGGCTGACCTTTTATCATTGAGGTGAGACATGTTTCAGATCCGGATACACGGACGTGGCGGCCAGGGGGTGGTGACCGGTGCCGAGATGTTGTCCATCGCCGCGTTTCTTGGCGGAAAACATGCTCAGGCGTTTCCGAGCTTTGGATCTGAGCGCACCGGCGCGCCCGTCGTTGCGTTCTGCCGTATTGACGACCATGAAATCCGTCTGCGCGAGCCGATCATGGAGCCGGATGCCCTGATCATTCAGGATCCAACTTTACTTCATCAGGTGGATGTATTCAGCGGTCTCAAGACGGACGGCTACATCCTGATCAACACCACAAAAAGTTTCGCCGAACTGGGACTGGGTGAATTTGCGCGCGGCTTCAGACCCGAGCATCTGTTGACGGTGCCTGCGACCGAATTGGCGCTCAAGCACGTTGGTCGCCCGGTACCCAACGTGCCGCTGTTGGGCGCGTTTGCCGCGTTGGGCGGACTGGTGACGCTCGATGCGGTGCACTCGGCCATCGACCAGAAATTTTCCGGCAAAGTGGCATCTGGCAACCGGGCCGCTGCCGATGAGGCCTACCAGATCGTGATGAAGCAGGAAGAGCAGGTACATCATGCTTGAACAATGTGAAGGATCNCATGCGGTCGCTCAGGCGGTTGCGTTGTGCCGCCCGGAAGTGATTTGTGCGTACCCCATTTCTCCGCAGACTCATATCGTNGAAGGACTGGGCGAACTGGTGAAATCCGGTGCACTGTCGCCCTGCGAATTCATCAACGTCGAGTCGGAATTTGCTGCGCTAAGCGTGGCCATTGGCGCGTCTGCTGCCGGTGCTCGTGCCTACACAGCGACCGCCAGTCAGGGATTGCTGTTCATGGCAGAGGCCGTGTACAACGCCTCGGGACTCGGCCTGCCGATTGTCATGACCGTGGCCAATCGTGCCATCGGTGCACCGATCAATATCTGGAATGATCACACCGACAGCATGTCGATGCGGGATGCGGGCTGGATCCAGATTTTCGCAGAGACCAATCAGGAGGCGCTGGATCTGCACATTCAGGCGTTCCGTCTTGCCGAAGAGCTGTCGCTTCCNGTGATGGTGTGCATGGATGGTTTTATTTTGACGCATGCCTACGAGCGGGTNGACATGCCGGACCAGGCACAGGTGGACCGCTTTTTGCCCACCTATGAACCGCGCCAAGTGCTTGATCCGGCNGATCCGGTCACCATTGGCGCCATGGTCGGGCCGGANGCGTTTACTGAGGTGCGCTACCTCGCGCACGCCAAGCAGATGCAGGCGCTGGAGCTGCTGCCGCAAATAGCCGAAGAGTTCAAAGCGGTGTTTGGTCGCGACTCGGGCGGCTTGATCAAGCCATACCGCATTGAGGGTGCAGAGACGATCGTCATTGCGCTGGGTTCGTTGCTGGGCACGATCAAGGACACGGTTGATGAAATGCGTGAGCAGGGCGTTGCGATTGGTGTACTTGGCATTACGGCGTTTCGACCGTTTCCTATCTCGGCGATTCGCGATGCCATCGCAGGGGCAAAGCGCATCGTCGTGATCGAGAAGTGCTTTGCCGTCGGAATTGGCGGCATCGTGTCGCGTGACGTACGTAGCGCCGTACGCAATCGTCCGCAGCCAGTGCTGACGGTCGTGGCCGGTCTTGGGGGACGTGCCGTGACCAAGTCATCGCTGCACAAGCTGCTTGCGCAGGCGATCGCCGATGAACTGGAACTTTTGACGTTCCTCGATCTCGACTGGAATGTTGTGAACCGTGTGCTCGAACGCGAAAAATCCAGTCGTCGAAGTGGCCCCATCGCCGAAGGCATTCTGCGCGACCTCGGCAGCGTGGCTTCACGCATCGGTTAGCGGGGAATGCAATGGATAACACCGTAGTCAAGTTCTATCAGACCGGCACGTTCACGGTCGGTAATCGGCTGCTCACGCCTGATCAGCGCAGCGTGCAGGCCAACACGGGCCGCAACAATTCGCTCAACTCGGGTCACCGTGCCTGTCAGGGCTGCGGCGAAGCGCTGGGTGCGCGTTACGCCATTGATGCGGCGATGAGCGCCACCGACGGCCAGTTGATAGCTGCCAATGCGACAGGCTGTCTCGAAGTTTTTTCGACCCCATATCCTGAGACTTCGTGGCAAATGCCATGGATACATTCACTGTTTGGCAACGCTGCCGCAGTGGCAACCGGTATCGCGGCCGCGATGCGCGTCAAGGGTCGTGATCAGGTGCGAGTCGTTGCGCAAGGCGGCGACGGCGGCACGACCGATATCGGTTTCGGTTGTCTGTCCGGCATGTTCGAGCGCAATGACGATGTGCTCTACATCTGCTACGACAACGAGGCCTACATGAATACTGGCGTGCAGCGCTCTTCGGCGACGCCACCTGCGGCGCGGACAGCCACAACCATGTCGGTAGGGCCGCAGCCAGGCAACGTGTTCGGGCAGGGAAAGAACGTCCCGCAAATTGCCATGGCGCACGAGATTCCGTACGTTGCGACAGCGACCGTCGCCGATCTGCATGACCTCGAATACAAGGTCAAAAAGGCGATGACAATGCGGGGAGCACGATATATCCATATTTTCGTGCCATGCCCGCTCGGCTGGGGTGCGGCGTCGCATGACACCATACGGTTAGCCCGCCTCGCCGTTGAAAGTGGCGTATTCCCGGTGTTTGAGGCCGAGCGCGGCGAAGTAACAGGGGTTGCAAAGCTTCGACGGCAGGTTCCCGTTGAAGACTATCTGCGCCCACAAAAACGGTTCGCTCATCTGTTCGGTGCGCAGCCCGACGTGGCGACGATTGCACGCTTGCAGGCGATGGCCGATCGCAATATTGCGCGCTATGGTTTGTTGGCCGCGGAGTGAGTACCATGCAAAAACCATTTGCCATCACGCTTGACGTCGGCAGTTCACTGGCGAATCACACGGGTTCATGGCGTACGTCGCGGCCGGTTTATCAAAAACTGCTGCCACCGTGCAACCACCAGTGCCCAGCTGGTGAGGACATTCAGGGCTGGCTGTTCCATGCCGAATCGGGCAACTATGAGGCGGCGTGGCGGCTGCTGGTTGAGGACAATCCGTTTCCTGCGATCATGGGGCGGGTGTGCTACCACACCTGCGAGGGCGCCTGTAATCGCGCCAAACTCGATGCACCGGTCGGTATCAATTCGGTCGAACGGTTTCTCGGGGACGAGGCGCTCAAGCGCGGCTGGGCATTTGAGAAGCCATTAGCGTCGACCGGAAAACGCGTACTGGTCGTAGGTGCCGGCCCATCGGGACTTTCGGCCGCGTACCAACTGGCGCGCCTCGGTCACAGTGTTACGGTTTTTGAAGCGGGACCGCTGCCCGGTGGCATGATGCGTTTCGGTATCCCGCAGTACAGGTTGCCCAGAGATGTACTCGACGCCGAGGTGCAGCGCATCGTGGACATGGGTGTACGCATTGAGTACGACACCAAAGTGACCAACGTGCTGGAGTCGATGCAGCAGGGTGGTTTTGGCGCGGTATTTCTCGCGGTCGGAGCGCATATCGCAAAGCGCGCGTTCATCCCCGCCGGAGATTCGGCGCGCGTGATCGACGCAGTGTCCGTGCTGCGCTCAATGGAAGGCGAAGAAAAACCGATGCTGGGTCGACGCGTCGTTGTCTACGGCGGCGGCAACACCGCCATCGACGTCGCGCGCACGGCTCGTCGGCTCGGTGCAACGGAGGCGATCATCGTCTATCGACGCACCCGGGACAAAATGCCGGCGCACGACTTTGAGGTGGAGGAGGCGTTGCAGGAAGGCGTAATGATCAAGTGGTTGTCCACGATCAAGCAGGCCAGTGAGGGCAGCATCACGGTCGAAAAGATGGCGCTGGACGACAAGGGCTTTCCACAGCCTACCGGTGAATTTGAAACACTCGAAGCAGACTCTGTCGTGCTTGCGCTGGGCCAGGACGTTGACCTGTCGCTGATCAGGGATGTGCCGGGTCTTGCGGTTGAGGACGGTGTGGTGCAGGTCGGGCCGAACATGATGACGGGTCACTCTGGCATCTTTGCAGGTGGCGACATGGTGCCGGCCGAACGCAATGTCACGGTCGCGATCGGTCATGGCAAGAAGGCTGCGCGAAATATCGACTCGTGGCTAAAGGGCGCAGAGTACGCGGCGAAGGCCCAGAAGCCAGTCGCGCCGTTCGAGTCACTAAACACCTGGTACTACGCCGACGCACCCAAGACCGTACGTCCGATGCTCGACATCATCCGGCGACAGTCCACCTTTGATGAAGTGCAGGGCGGCCTCGACGAGACCAACGCCTTGTTTGAGGCGCGCCGCTGTCTATCCTGCGGCAACTGCTTTGAATGCGACAACTGCTATGGCGTCTGTCCAGACAATGCCGTCATCAAGCACGGGCCGGGCAAGGGGTTCGATTTCAACTACGACTACTGCAAGGGTTGCGGCATTTGCGTGGCGGAGTGCCCATGCGGCGCAATAAAGATGGAGCCCGAGGACATCTGAGCGCGGTGCACGCGGCGGTTTCTCGCATTCGGAGGAACCGACGGCGACCGCAGCACCCCAAGTGGTGCTGCGTGATTTTCCCGTATATGGCTCTTCCTGAAAATGGCGTATTCATTGGGACTAGGGACTTATTTTCAATAAAGTCGACTTTGACAATAATATGCTGCGAGCCCATATTTAATGGGGATTGCAGGTAAAAGCCATTGCCTCAAAGCACGCCCCCGGGCGATCGGTGGGAGTCGTCGCGGGCATCCAGCGTCACCATGTCTGCGGATTCGGCAGTGGCCGGCCATAAGGCATTTCGTTAGCCGATAACGCTTCGCGCGACCTGCGCTGATCGCGATCGCTTATGTGATTGAGCGAGTCTCGAAACGTCGACACGCGCCGGAATTTGCCGAAACGGTGACCCCATAGTGTGCAAGCCACTGGCATACATTTCACACGAGCTATTATGGTTCTGAATCCCGCACCCTCTTTCAATGCATTGGAGACTTGCTCATGATTATTCGCCGTCACTTCCTGCTTGCTACGCTATCCGCGTTGGCGCTTTCTGTCAGTGCCGCATACGCCCAGGACAACATTCTGCGTGTCGGTACCGATGCCACCTTCCCACCGATGGAATTTGTTGACAACGGCAAGCGCACTGGCTTCGATATCGAGTTGACCGAGGCGCTGGCCAAGGCGATGGGCAAACAGGTTGAATGGGTTGACATCGACTTCAAGGGCTTGATCCCGGGTCTGATATCCCGTCGCTTCGACATGGCGATGTCCGCGATCTACATCACCGACGAGCGCAAGAAAGTGGTGGATTTCAGTGATTCCTACTATGCCGGTGGCCTGGTGGCGATGGTCAAGGACAACAACAGCGCGATCAAGAAGCTGGCCGACCTCGATGGCAAGAAAGTGACCGTGCAGGTCGGCACCAAGTCCGTGGGCTATCTCCAGCAGAATTTCCCCAAAGTGCAGCGTGTCGAGGTCGAAAAAAACCAGGAGATGTTCAATCTGGTTGACATCGGACGCGCCGACGCCGCCGTGACCGGCAAGCCCGCCGCGTATCAATACGTTCGCACCCGTCCGGGTCTGCGCGTGCTGGATGAACAACTGACGACGGAGGAGTACGGTATAGCCCTGCGCAAGGACTCGCCGGAATTGACCAAAGCGGTGAATGGCGCGCTGGTCAAGATCAAGGCTGACGGCACCTACGCCGCGCTGGTCAAGAAGTGGTTCAGCGGCACCAAGTAAGGCGACGGATCCGGACTTCCGCACGTGGAACTTGATTTTTCGCCTGTTTGGGCGGGATGGTCGCAGATACTGCAAGGTGCGCTGGTGACGGTGGAAATCACCGCCGTCTCCCTGCTGCTGGGCTGCGTTCTGGGTTTACTGGTTGGCATTGGTCGCCTCAACCCGGAGCGCCGAATCGTGTACGGGCTGTGTACGGCCTATGTGGCGGTCATCCGCGGCACGCCGCTGCTGGTGCAGCTGTTCATCCTGTTCTTTGGTTTGCCACAGTTTGGTGTGCTGTTGCCGGCCTTCCTGTGTGGCGTTCTCGGTATGGGGATCTATTCCGGTGCCTATGTTTCCGAGATCGTGCGTGGGGCGATCCAGTCCGTTGATCGCGGGCAAATGGAGGCGGCACGTTCCATCGGTCTGTCCTCGTCACAAGCCATGCGCTCCGTGATCCTGCCGCAGGCCGTGGTACGCATGATTCCACCGCTGGGCAACGAATTCATCGCGCTGATCAAGAATTCAGCGCTGGTGTCGCTGCTGACGATTCACGATCTCATGCACGAAGGCCAGAAGATCATCAGTGTGTCCTACCGCTCGCTGGAGGTTTATTTGGCCATCGCGGTCGTGTATTTCGTGTTGACCGGGCTAACCTCTCTGGCGCTGCGACGAATTGAGCTGCGTCTTCGTGCCGGAGGAATGGTGCAATGAAGACTGCGCGAACCGACGATACCCCGATTATCAGTATTCGCGAGCTGCGCAAGTCGTTTGCCGATCATGTGGTGCTGAACGGCATTGAATTTGATGTTTGGCCGCAACAGGTGGTCGTTGTCATCGGGCCGAGCGGTTCCGGCAAGAGCACGTTCCTGCGCTGCTGTAACGGTCTGGAAAAGGCGGAGGGAGGCAGCGTCGAGATCTGTGGCCGTACGTTGGTACAGGACGGCCGCCTGTTGCCCGACGCCGACCTCAACCCCCTGCGCGAGGAGGTGGGCATGGTGTTTCAGTCGTTCAACCTGTTTCCGCACCTATCGGTACTCGACAACGTCACCCTTGGCCCCAGAAAGTTGCGGGGGATGAGCCGGATGGACGCGGAGGCAGTGGCCGGGACCCTTCTCGACAAGGTGGGTTTGACCGAAAAGGCCAGCGCGATGCCGGCAAGTCTGTCCGGTGGCCAGAAGCAGCGCGTGGCCATTGCGCGGGCGCTGGCTATGAAACCACGCGTGATGCTGTTTGACGAGCCGACATCCGCTCTTGATCCGGAGCTGGTGGGCGAAGTGTTGCAGGTCATGAAGCTGCTCGCCCGCGAAGGCATGACCATGATGGTAGTTACGCACGAAATGGGGTTCGCGAGAGAGGTCGCCGACGTGGTTGTCGTGATGGACGGGGGCGCCATCATCGAGTCCGGACCGCCCGAAGTCATTTTCAGCAGTCCAACTCAGGAACGTACCCGCAGTTTTCTGCAGGCCATTTTGTCTCGTGCCTGAGGGGTAACGATCGCTGTTTCAACGATGGACCGGAAACGCCGGTCATACAGATCGGATCGCCAGCTATAGCGATCGCACCCGATGGCTAGCCGTTGACCTCGATCCGTTTGCCGTACTAGCTACACATGTGGCACGGTCNGAGCCATCGATTCTCGTTGCGAGATACGCAGGAACCACGCCGCAAGGGCATCCCTGCCAGTGCGCCAGGGTCGANCAGGGAACCGGAAGTCGAGATAACCCAGCGCACAGGCAACCGTAATCTGGCCGATGTCAAAGTCTTTGCCAAAGGTCGTGCACTCAGTTTCCAGAAGATCCAGCGCGTAATCTACCTTCGCAAACTGCCCAGCGAGCCACTCGGGCCAGAGGAGGGCTGCGGGCCGGACGGCAGTTTCGTACCTTGCCAGCAAAGCAGCATCAAGAACGCCGTCGCCAATCGAGTGCAGCCGAAGGGCGCTCCATCTTTCTTCGCCTTCGACGGGAAAGATCGGTCCTTTCGCCAATGCGTTGAGGTATTCGCAGATAACCACAGAGTCAAACAGCGCCTTCCCGTTCGCGGGTACCAGAGTCGGCATTTTCATCAGCGGGTTGAGCCTGGCCAAAGTCTGATTTGGTGCATGCGGTGCGACAACGGTCGGCTCCAGCGTAACCTGATCAAACAAGCCCAGTTCGCGCAGACATATGGTGACCTTGCGCACGTAGGGCGAGGCGGGATGGAAATAGAGTTTCATTTTGTCGGCCATCTTTTTCTCCTTGAGTGGGCAAAGTGTGCAATGTTCCGCTCTGGATTTTGCCGTCAGAAGCAAAAGGTGAGGACGTACCATTCAATATTGCGCAGCACTATCCCAATTTATCCCCGTGAGCCGCGTGGCCTTGTGCACACTTGGTCAACGCGGAGCACACCAGTTCCTGTGCGGTACCAAAACAGGGCACACGATTGAGGTTACCGCACTGACGAAAGTCGACGGATCCTCGAACTCCTCCCGCCGCCTGGATTCGGCCGCGCGTGCGTTGCATTCTCAGGCGACGGAGCGGTTGGGCATCATTAGTCTACTGGGCCACAAACCGCTTTTGATCTGGCCCAAACGAAATTGCCTCAAAATCGACGACTGCGAGAAAAAAGGACTTGGTCTAACGACTCAAGTCCTTGATTTCATTGCCGAAAATTGGTGGGCGGTACTGGGATCGAACCAGTGACCCCTGCCGTGTGAAGGCAGTGCTCTACCGCTGAGCTAACCGCCCAATGTCATTGAATTCTAACAATGTGAACGTGGTGCCATGACGACGTACCGCCGCCCAGATCTTGCGCAACCGCATGGGCCGACCAAACCCCGGCCCTGAGCGCTACAGCTTGATGCGCAAATGACCATTCAATAAGGGCTAAGGGCATATTTTGACGAAAACTCGACTGCATGTAAAAAGCGCTTCATGCCCTTATTGGCAGAGGCTTTCAGCGAAAAGTTATTACGGTTTGCGGCAGACGATCAGGTAGTTCACGGTCGTGTCCGCTGTCCACTTCGCAACATGGGTGAACGGGTTGTAGTCCATGCCTTTCATTTCGACGAGTTGCAGGCCGGCGCTGCGGGTGAACGCAACCAGCTCGGATGGCTTGAGAAAGCGGGCGTAGTCGTGCGTTCCTTTTGGCAGAAGGCCCAGCACATACTCGGCTCCGAGCACGGCCAGCGCGTAGGCTTTTGGTGTCCGCGAAATGGTGCTGAAGAAGAGCATCGCGCCAGGTTTTGCAAGCTTCGCGCAGGCAGCGACAACCGATGCCGGATCGGGAACGTGTTCCAGCATCTCAAGGCAGGTAACGATGTCGAATTGTTCGGGAAGTTCNGCGGCCATCGCTTCGGCGGTGGATTCGCGGTAGTCAACGACGATGTTGGAGTCGAGGGCGTGCAGTTTCGCCACNGCCAGCGCCTTGCCAGCCATGTCAACACCGGTGACCTGCGCGCCCATTCTGGCGAGCCCTTCAGACACCANGCCACCGCCACAACCGATGTCCACACTGCGCCTTGCCTTGACGCCTCCGCTACTGGCATCAATCAGCGCGAGCCGCAGCGGGTTGATGTCATGTAATGGCCGGAACTTGCCGTGCGGATCCCACCATTGGCTCGCAAGTGCCGAGAATTTTT
>JGI24770J26754_10001415_pt1 | contig 17039 bp, 15 predicted proteins | sample LakOneMetagenome_FD_26754 | JGI IMG/M metagenome (IMG submission 26754) | reverse complement strand
ATGGTCATCATCCGTGGCAATCGGCGAGTGGCGGACATCTATTTCACCGAGTTCAACCGCCTGTTCAACCACTACTACTTCCGCTCAGTCGTCGAGGCTACGCGCGAGCGGCTGGACGCGGGTACGGTGCCGGCCGCTACGCCGTCAACCGCAACCCAGTTTCTCGACACAACGGGCGACTGGCTCAAGAAATATGAGCCTGGCAAACTTCGCCACAAGCGTGTGGAGGCTTACAGGAACATGAAAGGCTTCACCTGACGCGAGCGCAATGCGTCTGATTTGTCCAACGTCCCCCCGAAGAAAGCAGACGCAAAGATCAATATCCCGGCCGACTTGTCGCAAAATAATGACATTGGAATCGACAGGCACGAAACGGTCATGCGGGAGTGGCGGGTGTGTTGGACAGCGTAGCGGCAGCATTTTCGCAATTGCAGGGCTGGCTAGGCGCGGCGCTGGTCGCGGTGCTGCTGGCCATCTATTACGTCCGGGTGCAGCGACGGCTCAAGCGGCTGGAGCAAGCGGCNCGCGTGGCGCCGAANCCNACGCTNACCGCGCTCAACAAATTGACCTGGAAACAGTTCGAGCTGCTGGTGCATCAGGCGTTCCGGCACCGCGGCTTTGTGCTGGGCGAATCCGGCGCTTCCGGCGCGGATGGCTCGGTCGACCTCGTGCTGCGCAAGGCAGGCGAGTACTTTCTGGTGCATTCAAAGCTCTGGCGCGCGGCCAGCGTGGACGTGGGGCCGGTACGCGAGCTCCACAGCGCCATGCGTGCGCGGCGGGCGGCGGGCGGGTTTTTCGTGACGACCGGCANCTACACGCGCGAGGCGTTGGCGTTTGCCAGTGGGCGCAATATCCAGTTGATCGACGGCCCGACGTTGCGTGAAATGCTCAACGACACGGCGGGCATTCCGACCGGCGTGCCGACCGTGATCACCATCGGCGACCCGACAACGGTGACACCCATCGCACCGGCCTGCCCCGTCTGCAGTAGCGCGATGGTGCTGCGCATGGCGCCGCCAGGTTCGAAATCGAAGAATTTCTGGGGCTGTTCGCGCTTTCCGGCGTGCAAGGGCAATCGCGACGCGGCGTGATTGACCGCTTGCGACTCGTAATCGGTCGCGTGAGCTAGGAATACAGCTTTCTCGTGCCGCGCTTATTTGATAAGGGCTTGGCGTAAATTTTGTCAATAGTCGACTTTTTACATTTTTGCGCCATATCCCTTACTGAATGGACATTGCGTGAAAAAGCTGACTAATCGATCATACGATTAACCCCGTTTACTGAGCCCGCTCGTTTCAGTCATCACCAGCCTCATTTCGAGGCGATGGAAAACGAAGCTTCAAGGAGCTCAGCATGTCACGCAAAGTTCTCTTCACCGCTGTCGTCGCTGCCACCGCCACGTTGGCCGCGTCGATGAACGCCTCGGCTATCGGCCGCATCGCCGACGTCACGGTCATCGACCGCTCAACCGGCGAGACATTGCCGGTGCACTTCTACAAAGGTGAATACTGGGTTGCCGGCAAACCCGGCACAAAATATTCGGTATCGGTCGCCAACGCGTCCGGCGGCCGCGTGCTTGCTGTGATGTCGGTCGACGGCGTTAACGTGTTGAATGGCCAGACCGCGAGCGTCGACCAATCGGGCTACGTGTTCAACGGCTACCAGCGCTATGAAGTTACCGGCTGGCGCAAGAGCAATCAGGAAGTCGCCGCCTTTGAATTTGTGGCCTCGCCCGCGTCCTACGCCGCCCGCACTGGTCGTCCTGCCAACGTCGGCGTGATTGGCGTGGCACTGTTCAACGAGCGCGTGTATCAACCGCCGGTGACTGTGACGCCACCGTACACACCGTATCGCTACGGGCCGCTGGGCTCGGCTAAGAGCGAAGCCGCCCGAGAGGGTGTTGCCGATACCGCCGCCGCCGCACCACCCGCACCCGTGCAGTCCGCGCCATCTGCGGCGGCTGCGAATTCTGCCAGCGGCGAAATGGCCCGACGTGCCGATGCCCGCCCGGAAATGCGCGAAAAGCTCGGCACCGGTCACGGCGAGCGCGAATGGTCACAGGTGTCGCACACCAGTTTTGAGCGTGCACAGAGCTCGCCCAATGAGACGATCCGCATCCGCTACGACAGCTTCGAGAACCTGGTGTCGATGGGTGCTATCCGTGAACCGAACCGTCCGTGGCAGCGCACGCCGAACCCATTTCCGGAAAGCCTCGGCTACGTGCCGGACCCACCACGCCACTGGCGTTAATGCGCACCGCCCGCCCCAATGTGGGCGGGCGTCGCGTTCGCGGTCATAATTCTGCGCATGACCGCGCCCCCGTCTTCATCGCCCCCTGTCACCGACGAAGCACTCATGCAGACGTTTGCGCGAGGCAACATGAACGCGTTTGAACAGCTCTATAGCCGGCACGAAACAGGCGTCTGGCGCTTCGTGTTCCGCAGTGTCCAGAATCAGGCCGTCGCGGATGATCTGGTACAGGAGCTTTGGTTCGCCGTAGCGCGCTCGGCTGCCAGCTATGAGCCAACAGCAAAGTTCAAGACCTGGCTATTCACGATGGCGCGTAACCGGGTGATTGATCACGTGCGGACTTCCAGAAATCACGCCAGCATCGATGCTGAAAATGACGAAGGCGAATCGATGTTTTCCGATCTCGCGGCGGATTCGCGTCTCGGGCCGCTGCGTCAGGTCAGCTCGCGTGAACAGGCAAAGGCGCTGCTCGATGCAATTGAACAATTGCCGGAAGATCAACGCGAAGCATTTTTGCTGCAGGCGGAAGGCGGCATGAGTGTGGAGGACATTGCTGCTGCCGCCGGTGTTTCCTTTGAGACAGCGAAAAGCCGCCTGCGTTACGCGCGCAACAAACTGAAGACTCTGCTGGCCGATTTTGCGGAGGTGTCGGCATGAACACGACTGACAATACGCCACGCAAAGACCCCCTCGTTGACGCGTACCGGCAGGCGAGCGAGCATGAAGGCGCGCGGCCGTCGGCGAAGGTGCGCGCGGCTGTGCTCGCTCATGCGCGCGTAGTCGCGCAATCGGCTGCCGCGTATGCAGCGCAGAAGGACGCCGTCAACGAGACCATTCGCGCGACGCCTGCTGCCAACGAATCGTCACCGATATGGCGGCTTGCCGCTGGCGTCGTGGTCGGGCTGCTCGGCGTCTGGCTGTATCAACTGTCGCAACCGTCGACCAGGCCCGATACCACGGTCGCCAGCGCGTCAGCCCCCGCACCTGCGTCGGCATCAGCACCACCGGGCGAAAAGGCAAAGATCTCGCAGCCGACCCCAGCGGCAGCCGCATCTCCCGCGCCACCAGAGGCTGCGGTCGCCGTAGCGGCACCGGTACCGCCTGCGCCGGCCGCTGCCGCACGCTCGGCGGCTGACCCCGGCGCGTTGCACGCCCGCGCTGATAGCGGCGGTGCTGCATTAAAGCGCCCGGAGCCCGTCGCTGAGGCCGCAATTGCGATGGCAACAGGTGCTGCACAACCTGCAAAAAAGGAGCTATCGGTTGCGACGGCAGATCGCGCGCCAGCGAGCATAGCGGCACCCGCCTCAGTTGCCGCGGCCGACAGCACGAACAGTACGATTGCGGCCGAAGCCTCGCGGGAAACGATGATCGCATCGGCAGAACTGCGCAAATCCGCCAGAGCCGCCGTGCGCGATGAACCAAGGATTGCCGCCGCTCCGGCCCCCGCGCCTGCTGCTGCCGCAGCAATANCAGCCGCGCCGCCAGCGCCAAACGCCTTTCCGGCTCAAGTTGCTGCTGCTTCCACACCGATGGCCGCCGCAACGCCTCCGCCGGCAGCAGCGGTCACCTCCGGCGCGCTATCCGCGCGAGGGGCGTCTGAGAAGTCGGATGCAGCTGCGCTGCGTCCGCAAGCTGCGGCCAGAATCGGCGAGGCTGCGGCAGATCGCTCGCTGCAACTGAGTGAAGTAGATCAATCCCTGTTCAATGCGCTGCGTGCAGGCAACACGGTTGCACTGCGCGCCGCGATTGCGCGCGGCGGCAACGTGAACGTCAAGGATGAACGGGGGCGAACGCCGATTCAGATTGCGCGTGAGCGCAATGATGTTGAAGCGGTGCGCGTGCTCGAAGCGTCAGGCGCACGCTGAATTACTGGGTGGTCGGCCAGAAGGTGGCGGCGCACACTCAGACAAACATTGTGGCGATGCCACTCATGAGGCCCAGCGCCAGTGCCGCGCCGGACATCCCGGCAAAATTGATGGGGGTGCGTTCCTGCCCGTTGGCGACGGGATCATAGCTGCGATGAAGTGCATAGCAAGCCGCAAGAACCCCAAGGCTCGTCACCAGATTGAACGCCAGGATGGCGTGAAGCAAGTCCATATGTGTCTCCCTGTCTACTACTGTGTGCCGTGAATTGCGCAGTCATCTGCGTATTCAGTGGCACGAACAATAAAGTTCCATCGCGCTGACAAGAAGACGCAGGCGACGAATAGCGGAAAAAGCACCGGAAACGCCGGCAAATCAGGTGCGAGTGCACTTCGATCCGTCGACGAGGTGCCGATGAAGCAGCGTCAGGCTGGCGTTGCAGCGCGGCTGGCAATAGCGTAATCTGCACCGCGTAACGAGCAGTGGGAGCGTTTTTCCATGGTGGTACCCCGGTTCAACGATGCGGAAGGCAGAGGTACCCGCTGGTATCGCTGGCTGCCGCTGCTCTCCGCGCTTGCGAGCATATGCTTTGCTGCTGCGTTGGCGCTAGGCGCCATTCGCATGGCACAAACACAGGCGCAATCGGCTGCGCGAGCAAACGCACAGCATGAATTGCAGCGGTTGCGCGAGCAACTGGATCGGGAGCTTCAGAGCGTGCTGGCGATACCGGAAACGGTCGCGGCCTTTGTGGCTGCCGAAGGCGGCATTGAGGATGACGTTTTTGCGGCCGTCGTGTCACGTCTCGCTGAAAACAATGGCAACATCCGCAACGTCGCACTGGCTCCAAACAGCGTGATTACCACGGTTTACCCGCGACAAGGTAATGAAGCCGCCATCGGCCTTCGCTATCTGGAGCATCCTGTACAGGCAGACGCCGTGCGACGTGCAATCAGTTCCAGACGCACGGTCGTCGCCGGTCCAATCAAGCTGGTGCAGGGCGGTAGGGGCATCGTGAGCCGTACGCCGGTTTTTCTGGGCAAGCGTGAAGGCGCGCCTTACTGGGGCATTGTCGCGCTCGCTGTAAATGCCGATTCAATCTTCTCCCGCGTCGGCTTTGATGCCAATCCAAACGGCGTTGACATTGCCGCGCGCGGTATCGACGCGAGTGGTGCAGAGGGCACAGCGTTCGCCGGCAAAGCGGCGGTGTTTGATCGCGATCCGATCCAGTTGCAATATCCATTACCCGGCGGCGGAAGCTGGCAACTCGCGGCTGCGCCCGCCGAAGGATGGCACCAAAACAGCGGACAAATTGCCGGGATCGCCGCGATTGGCATAGTACTGGGACTGATGGTTGGACTGTTGACTCATCGTCTGGTTGCAAGCCATCAGCGAATCCGTACGCTGGCAGTGCGTGATGCGTTGACCGGGCTACCCAATCGACGCCTGTTTGAGGATCGCATGGCGCAGGCTATGGCTGCGGCGCAGCGGCACGGACGTATGGGCATCCTTATTGTTCTTGACCTTGACCATTTGAAGCTGATCAACGATAGGCACGGACATCGCGCCGGCGATGATGTGCTCATCCGTGTCGCCTCAAGAGTGGCCGACCAGGTACGCAATATTGGCTCGGTGGCTCGCATCAGCGGCGACGAGTTCGCGATCATCCTGCCCGAGTTTCCCGTCGCCGGCGATCCCCAGGCGCTGGTGCAACGAATTCAGCAGACGATCGCTGAGCCGATTGCACTGTCGGAGAAGGTGACCGTCCGCGTGACGGCCAGCGTCGGCGTCACGACGTTCGGCGTTGAATCCATCGACGTTGCAACACTGTTTGAACGCGCCGACAAGGCCATGTATGAGCAAAAGGGTTCACGCCCTGGTGCTGCGCTTAAAGCGTAACGAACATCGCCACCACCGCGACGGCCATGATTACCGTCGCCAGCCAGCCAAGCCAGCGCAAGCGGCGACCGATGACGAACTGCCCCATCACCCGTTCGTTGCTCCCGAGCAGCATCATCACCACCATGATGGGAAGCGCGATCACGCCATTGATTACCGCGCTCCACAACAGTGCCTTGATCGGATCAATCGGCGTGAAGTTGAGCAACACGCCGCCGGCGGTCGCCAGCGCAATGATGCCGTAGAACTCCTTGGCTTCGTGCAGTTTCTTGTCGAGCCCCGAGTCCCAGTCAAAACACTCAACCACAGCATACGCGGCCGAACCTGCGAGCACAGGTACGGCCAGCATGCCGGTGCCAATGATGCCAAGGCTGAACAACAAGAAAGCGAAATCGCCCGCCAGCGGGCGCAATGCTTCGGCCGCCTGGGATGAGGTTTGGATATCGGTAATGCCTGCGTGATTGAGCGTAGCAGCCGCGCTCAGAATGATGAAGAACGCCACCAGATTGGAAAAACCCATTCCGATGTAGGTGTCCCACTTGATTCGACGCAAATGCCTGCGTGCCACGGCGAACGTGATCGTCTCGCCCGCCTCACGGGTACCGCGCAAGTCTTCCATTTCCTGTGCAGCCTGCCAGAAGAACAGGTAGGGACTGATGGTGGTTCCAAACACGGCAACAATCATCATGACGCTTTCGCGGGTCAGGGCAAGTCGGGGCCAGACGATGCGCTGCGCCACCTCAACCCACGGCACATGAATGGTGAATACCACGGCCACATAAGCGAGCAGCGCAAGTGTCAGCCATTTGAGATAGCGCACGTAGCGCTGGTACGGAATGAACACCTGCAATATCAGGCAAAGCAGACCAAACGTCACCGAATGAACGTGTGAAGATCCGCCAAGCAGCAGGCGCAGCGCCTCACCCATTGCCGCAATGTCGGCAGCAATGTTGATAGTGTTTGCGAGCAGCAAGAGACCAACGATGCTGAACAGAACGGACCTTGGATACTGCGCCTTGATATTGGCAGCGAGACCGCGGCCCGACAGGCAACCCAGACGGGCGCTGACCATCTGGATGCCGCTCATGAGCGGGTAAGTGAACACCACGGTCCACAGCATGCCAAAACCAAACTGAGCGCCCGCCTGCGAATAGGTTGCGATGCCGCTCGGATCATCATCAGCGGCGCCCGTGATGAGGCCAGGGCCGAGCTGCGTGAGTCCGGGATGCTCTACGATTGTTTTGATTGGCGCCATCGAACGATTTCCTGCGTATACGCGGTGATGATGCGCCTTGTCGCCTGACGAGGCACTGACCGGGAGCCAGGGCAGGCACGGCGAAGCGCCTTTTCGCCGTGTGTCGCCGCGCCGGACAGTAATCTGCGCCTGGTTGGTGCTACGCGCTTAGTTCGCGGTCGGCCGCTTCACGCGGTACCAGGTTGCGTAAATCGCCGGTACCGCGAGTATCGTGAGCACAGTCGCGATGATGAGACCAGCCATGATCGCTACTGCCATTGGTCCCCACAACACACTTCGTGTCAGTGGAATCATGGCCAGCACAGCGGCGGCGGCAGTCAACGAGATCGGCCGGAATCGACGCACGGCCGCTTCACGCGCGGCGACCCAGGCATGGGTTCCAGTTGCCATGTCCTGCTTGATTTGATCAATCAGGATAATTGTGTTCCGCATGATGATGCCCATCAGCGCGATAACGCCGAGCATCGCCACGAAGCCGAACGGCATACGGAAAGTCAGCAGTCCGACGGCCGCACCGACAATGCCGAATGGTGCCGTGAGCAGGACCATTGCCGCCAGCGAAAAACTCTGCAACTGCAGCATCAGCAGCGCCAGCCACACAAAGATCATGAGCGGAACACCAGCACCTATCGACGACTGCGCCTTGACGTTTTCTTCAAACGCGCCACCCGTTTCAATGCGGTAGCCCGGTGGCAATTTGGCGCGTATCGCATCAAGCTGGGGACTGATCTGCGCCGACACATCGGGCGCCTGCACGCCCTCCACGATGTCAGAGCGCACGGATAACGTCGGCACGCGCGAATAGCGCCGGATGATCGGTTCTTCCATCACCTGCTTCACACTCGCAACTTGCGACAGCGGCACCGTGCGGCCGGTTGCCGTCGGAATCTGCAGATCCTCGACCTGCGACACCGCTACCCGCTCAAGTGCAGGACCGCGCAGCACCACGTCGATCAGTCGATCCCGTTCGCGGAACTGACCGATCGTCGCCCCGGAGACCGCGCCCCCGAGCGACCGCGCTACCGCCAGCGAGGTTACGCCCAGTGCTCGTGCACGGTCCTGATCGACATCGACTTGCAGCGCCGGCGTGCGGTCGCCCCAGTCGGTGTTTACTTCTACGGTCTTCGGGTGTTTGCGCAACACAACCGCGACTTCGTCACCAATTTGTTTGAGCTTCGCGATATCCGGTCCGCTTACCCGGAAGATGATCGGATATGCCACCGGCGGACCAAGCGGTGTCTTCAACGCGCGACCACGTACCCCCGGGAAGTTGGTGTCGAGCTCTTGCTGCAATTTCTGTGAAACGCGATTTCGCGCCTCCACGCTGTCGGTAAGGATCAGCGTGTGCGAGAAGTTGGGGCGGAACAATTCCTGATTCAACGACAGGAAGTAGCGTGGCAGCGACATGCCCACGCTCGTGACAAATGTCTGCACATCCTTGTCCGCTTTGAGCAGCGCTTCGAGCCTGGTGACCTGAGTCTCCGTCGCCTGGAAACTTGAACCCTCGGGCAGCCACATCTCAACCATGACTTCCGTGCGATCACTGGTCGGGAAGAATTGTTTCTCGGTCAGCCCCATACCAACAACACCGAGCACAAGGCCCGCGACGGTGACAGCGATGGTCTTCCAGCGGTTCGTGATGCACCAGTCGATTGCAGCGCGCAGCCGCGTATAGAAAGGCGTATCGAAATGCTCATGGGCCTCGCCTTCGACGGTCGCATTCTTGGGACGGCGCAATAGCCAGTAGCCGAACAGTGGCGTGGCAATAATGGCCGCGAACCACGACAGCACGAGCGCGATGGTAGTCACGCTGAACATGTCGAAGGTGTATTCGCCCGTCGATGACTTCGCTGTTGCAATCGGCAAAAAACCCGCTGCAGTGACAAGCGTTCCCGAGAGCATGGGCCACGCTGTGGTGGCATAGGCAAAGGTGGCTGAGGCGAACTTGTCCAACCCCTCTTCAAGTTTGCGCACCATCATTTCGACAACGATCATGGCGTCGTCGACGAGCAGGCCGAGCGCGATGATTAACGCCCCCGTCGAGATACGGTGCAGATCAATCTTGAAAATCTGCATCGCAAGAAAAGTCGAGAGCAGAACAAACGGAATCGTCAGGGCCACGACCGCGCCGGCACGCCAGCCAAGCGAGATGAAGCTCACGGCAAGCACAATGGCAACTGCTTCCAGCAGCGAGCGCATGAAAGTACCGACGGCTTCTTTGACGACTTTCGGCTGGTTACTTACCTGATGAAACTCGATGCCGACCGGAAGATCGCCCTTGATACGCTCCATGTCCCTGGTCAGGTTCTGGCCGAGTTGCAGTACATCGCCGTCACTCTTCATCGATACCGACAGCGCGATTGCGGGTTTGCCGCCGAAGCGTATCGTCTGCACCGGCGGATCTGCATATCCTCGGTACACGTTCGCGATGTCGCCGAGGCGAATGGTGCGGCCGTTCACCGCAAGCTCCAGCTCGCGAACGGACTTCACGGTATCGAAATTGCCGCTGACGCGCAGCGCAATCGCGTTGTCTTTGGTCTGGATTACGCCAGCGGGCACGATGGCGTTCTGTGCCTGCAGTTGCGCAGCGATGGAGCTGGCGTCAATGCCCAGCGCACCAACCTTTGCGTTGCTGATTTCGATGTAAATTTTGTCGTCGACCACGCCGACAAGCTCGATCTTTGACACGTCGGGAATGCGCAGCAACTCCTGCCGCACATCCTCGACCTTGTCGCGCAGCTCGGAGAGCGTGAAGCCATCACCGGTGAAGGCATAGATGGAGCCGAACACATCGCCGAACTCGTCGTTGAAAAATGGGCCCTGCGCCTCCGCCGGCAAGGTGTGGCGAATGTCACCAACCTTTTTGCGCACCTGATACCACAGCGCCTGAATGTCCTTGCGTGGCGCGGTATCGATGAGCTCGAGAATGATCATCGATTCGCCGGGCTTGGAGTAGCTCTGGGTACGCTTGAAGTAGGGCATCTCCTGAAGTTTCTTTTCGAGGCGGTCAGTTATCTGCGCATCTACCTGCGCCGTCGTGGCGCCCGGCCACAGTGTGCGCACGGTGATCGCACGAAACGTGAAGTCCGGATCTTCGCGCTGTCCGAGGTTGAAATACGCGGCGAAACCTGCGATTGCAACCGCGAGGATGAAAAATAGCGTGAGCTGCTTGTGCTTGATCGCAGCAGCGGAGACGTTGATCCCGCCAGCGCTGCCCTTGTCTTTGTTATCAGCGCCGATCATGGCTTGCTGCTCTCTTTGGTAGCGACTGGAGTAGCTGTCGCTGCTGGTTTCGCCGTATCGCCTCCGTCCGAATTAACGACCACAGCAGGCGCTTCGATGAGACGCACCTTTTGACCTGCCAGCAGCAGATTTGCACCAGCGGTCACCACGAGGTCTCCGGACTTAAGGCCGGAAATGATCGTCACGCCTTCGTTGGTGCTCTCGCCGACTTTCACTTCAACAGTTTTCACCGTTTCGCTGGCACGATCCACCAGCCATACGCGCGTCGCGTTGTCGCGTGTGTAGAGCGCCGTATTCGGCACCACAATTGCCTGTGCGGCGCCCAGGTCCATACGCACGGTTGCACTCATGCCGAGCTTGAGCGCTTCATCGGCGTTGACTATCGACAGCCGCGCGGTGTAGGTACGGCTCGCGGCGTCCGCTGCTGGTGACAGTTCGCGCAATTTCGCCGCGTAGAGCTTGCCCGGAATCGCATCAAAGTGCGCCGCAAAACCCGCCGCTTTTTTCATCAAACCAACCGCACGCTCGGGCACGTTGACCACCAGCTCCTTCTCGCCCAGTTGCGCGACCCGGATCACGCTCTGGCCCGCAGCAACCACGCTGCCGGCTTCGGCATCGACACCCACCACGACGCCCGCCTGATCGGCGCGCAGCGTCTGGAAGGTGAGTCCGTTCTGGGCATTCGCGAGTTGCGACTGCGCGGCTTTCATGCGTGCATCGGCTGCTTCGGTCGTCGCCGCCTGACGCTCCAGCGCGGCGCCGGATACGAAGCCCTTGTCGCGCAACTCCTGCTGCCGCTTTAGCTCGCTCTGCTGCAGCTTGAGATCGGTACGCGCAACTTCGACCTGCGCCGCCTGCGCGTTGATCGCTGGCAATACGTCCTGCGAATCAAGTACGGCTAGCACTTGCCCGGCTTTCACATCTTGACCCACATCAACCACGCGGCGCGCAATTTTTCCCGGTACGCGGAAACCATAGCGCTGCTCGAAGCGCGGACGCACTTCAGCAGGCAGGTATGTAATGTCGCCAATGCTGCTCAGGCCCGCTTGCATGAAACGGACCGGGCGTGGCGCTTCGGCCTTGCTGTCTTTTGCTGCCGGCGCCGCAGCATAGACGGCTTTGACCTCGTCTTTATTGCCGCAGGCCGCGATCATCGTCGCGCTCAGTGCGAGTGTGAGGAGGAGAGTCGCCTTCTTGTTGATCATTTTGAATCTCTGGATGTCCTGGATGCAGTCACTGACGTTGGAATGGTGGTGTCGGGGATGCCCGCCACATGCGCCCAGTAGCGGGTCAGCGCGAGCGAGGCTTCTTCCTGATAAGTGCCCATGCCTGGCAGACGCGGACACTTTGGATCGTTGGTGTTTTCGGTACGCAGCAGGCTGTAGAGCCCGATCATCATGGCGTAGCTGTGTTTCAGCAGGCGCACGCCTTCACCGGGCGCAAGCTTCGTAAAGTGCCGCTCCAGCCCCTCGCCTGCAGCGAGTAGCCATTGCGTCATGCTGGTCTGGAATTGCAGCGCCGCCTCCAGCGGAACTGCGTCGCCGGCGAAACCAATGCAGCAAGCTCCCAGAGGCATGTAAGCCGGCGCGTTGAGGATGTGCTCCTCAGCCAGCGAGTGCATTTCGTTGAAGCGGAATGGCTGCGGACTGTTCAGCCGCGCGATCAGCGTCGTGAAGAAGTGTTCAACGTGGCGCAGGTGCAGCGCGAGGTACATCTCCTCTTTCGTCTGAAAGTAGAGATACACAGTACCTTTGGCCAGTCCGGCAGCTTCAGCGACGTCTGCCACGTTGGCCAGATCGTGGCGTTCGCCAAACAGGCGTTCGGCTGCGTCAAGAATGGCCTGACGGCGTGCTTCCTTGTCGTCGACGTCAAGCGCACGCACGCGCGCCTTGCCACCGCCACCGGAATCGGGCCGCACTGCAGCGGCAGCGTGACAACTAAAAATATGTTTGAACAGTGACATGTTTGATGCTTAAATGACTCTTGGTCAGTTGGACGTGAACTGTAAATGACTCGCGGTCAGTTGTAAAGCCCCCTGCGACGATTTGTATTTGTCAGCAGCAACTTTTTTGCGCAACGACGCCTGCACTGAGGCTGCACCATAAATTTGACAAAAGTCGCCTTTGAGAATAAACCGCATTCCAGCCCCGCTCCGGTGCGGCTTCCCCTAAAAAGCTGTTTAGTTTTTGTCCCGTATAAATCGTCGGTGTAAGGCCCGGATACCCGTCGCCGACTCTTGATCAGTTTCCTCCTGCAGGCCGAAAATTCGCGTGATCATGAAAGCACTTCATTTCGCCGCTGCGCCACGCGATCCCGCATCTGCCGCGTCTATCACCCGTTCAAACCAGCAGTACGCCGAGCTCGCTGGCCGCTATGACGCGTTGACGCCGCGGCTGGAACCGTTGCGCCGCGACGCGCACGCATTGCTGAACCTGTCTGCCGGTGGTGTCGTGATGGACGTCGGCTGCGGCACCGGAAAATCGCTGCCGGCCCTGTCCCGCGCGGTTGGCGCGGGCGGTCGTGTGATCGCGGTGGAGCCCTGCGCCGAAATGATGGATCAGGCGCGCGCCCGGGTCAGAGCGCTTGACCTGCGCAACGTCCAGTTGCTGCAACAGGAAGTCGAATCGCTCGACGCCGTGGTCGAGGCGGGCAGCGTGGACGCCTTGCTGCTGATGTTCACGCACGACGTGTTGCAGTCGGACGACGCCATAAAAGCACTACGACGTGTGGCGCGGCGCGGCGCCCGTTTCGCGCTGGCGGGCGGCAAGCTCTTCGGCGGTCCGCTGGCGCTGCTCAATCCGTGGGTGCAATGGCGGCAGCGACCTTACTGCACAACATTTCTCAATTACGACGCACCGTGGCGAACGTTATTCGGCACGCCTGATCTGATCCAGACACACTGCCGTGCCCGATACGGCGGCATAGCCTACATCGCGGCCGCCAGCGTCGCCAGCGAAACCAAACTGTCGACAGTTGCGTAGCATTCGCGGCAACCGCGACAACCGCGACAAGGCAGCACCGACGTGTGCCGCAAGGAGGAGCCCTAAATGACCAGCACAATCAGTGACACCGCCGTAGATGTCTCAGGGCGCAAATCCCGGGCATCGGGACTGGCCGCTGCCTTTGTCCAGGTGCGCGACCACACGCACGCGATTGCCGCACCGCTCTCGGCAGAAGATTGCCAGGTGCAGTCCATGGCCGACGCCAGCCCAGTCAAGTGGCACCTCGCGCACACCACCTGGTTTTTCGAGACCTTCATCCTTGAGCCCTACGCCAACGCCTATCGCGCATTCGATCCCGCGTTCAAGGTGCTGTTCAACAGTTACTACAACACCGTCGGCGGCAAACATCCGCGGCCCGAACGTGGCCTGCTCTCGCGTCCGTCACTTGAGCGCGTGCTCGCGTATCGCCAGCATGTTGATGCCGCGATGCAGGCGCTGCTGTCCGATGAGATGCGCGTAGCCAGCGTGCAGCAATTGCTGACGCTCGGCCTCAATCATGAGCAACAGCATCAGGAACTGATGCTCACCGATCTCAAGCACATGTTGTCGGCCAATCCGCTCTCACCCGCGTATCGCGAGCAGAAGGGTCCAGGCGCGTCGGCGAGCAGCGCGGCTCCAAAATGGTCAGTCTTCTCGGGTGGTCTCGCCGAAATCGGACACACCGGCGAGCACTTTGCGTTCGATAACGAATCTCCGCGTCATCAGGTGTTCCTGCGCCCGTATCAAATCGCCAATCGCCTTGTGACCAATCGCGACTATCTCGCGTTCATCGCCGATGGCGGCTACACGCGGCACGAGCTATGGCTCTCCGAAGGCTGGGATCGAGTGAACGCAGGTGCATGGCGTACACCGCTCAACTGGCGCGAGGATCATGGCGGCGCGTGGAACGAGTTCACGCTGCATGGACTGCAGCCGCTCGATCTCGACGCCCCGGTTTGTCACGTCAGCTTCTTCGAGGCGGATGCCTATGCGCGCTGGGCGGAGGCGAGACTTCCGACTGAAGCCGAATGGGAGCACGCGGCGGCCGATATGCCGGTCGATGCAACCCCGAGTCTCGATACACTGCATCCGCAAGCTGCAAGCGGAACCGGCATTGCGCAACTGTACGGTCAGGTCTGGCAATGGACCGCTTCGGCCTACCTCGGTTATCCCGGCTTCGCCACGGCCGAGGGCGCAGTCGGCGAATACAACGGCAAATTCATGTGCAACCAGTTCGTGCTGCGCGGCAGCTCGGTGGCCACACCAGCGGGACATGCTCGCGCGACGTATCGCAATTTCTTTCAACCCGAGAAGCGCTGGCAGTTCAGCGGCATTCGTCTCGCGAAATAGGCCCGNNATCCATGGCTCCCCATCACCTCATCACGACGCACCGCATNGCGGATGTTGCTGCGCGAAAAAGTTTCACCATCACCAATACGCTGAAGCTCGACGCCAAGGCGGAGCTTGATGCGCTGGAGCGTAGCCTCCTCGCGCCCGCCGCCAGCATCCCGCCGAAGTTCTTCTACGACGCACTCGGCTCCACGCTGTACAACGCGATCGTGCTCACGCCCGAGTACTACCCGACGCGCACCGAAGCCGCCATTTTTGAGAAATTTCGCGATGAAATCGCAGCAGAAATCAGCGCCGGCAAGCAATTCGTCGACCTCGGCTCCGGCGATTCGGTGAAGGCGGAAAAGTGGTTCGCATCGCTCAAGCCGTCGCGCTACGTCGGCGTCGACATCGCGGAAACCGCCGTGCGGGAAGCGCTTGCGCGACTAGCTGGAAATGCCGATGCGCCCGAGCTCGAAGGCCTAGTAACTGACTTTTCGCGCGTCCTCGACGTGACGCCAGTAACTGAGGCGATGCCGACGCTTTTCTTCTACCCCGGCTCCTCCATCGGCAACTTTCTGCCNGACGAAGCGCTGTGGTTCCTGCAGCAAATCCGTGCCCACTGCACGACCCATGACTGCGGCCTGCTGATNGGCGTCGATGCCAAAAAGGACCGCGCACGCCTGGATGCGGCCTACGACGATGCACTCGGTGTCACCGCAGCGTTCAACCTCAACACGCTTGTGCATGTGAACGCGCTGCTCGGCACTGACTTCAATGTGCGCGACTGGCAACATCGCGGCTTCTACAACGGATCGCTAGGCCGCATCGAAATGCACCTTGAAGCGCGCAGCGCGCTGAGCGTGAAAGTGCGCGGCAGCGTGCGCCACTTCACCAAAGGCGAGCGCATCCATACCGAGAACTCCTACAAGTACACGCCGGAGCAGTTCAGCGCGATGCTCGTCGAAGCGGGGTTCATCGCACCGAGGCTGTGGCAGGACGAGCACAAGGATTTCAGCGTGTTCTACGCACGGGCTTAGGCCCGTTTCTCCTGGGCGTTCGACCCGGGTTTCGCCCCGAGCTGACGAGTCGCCTCTCCCCCTGCGGGAGAGGGTCAGGGTGAAGGAGGCTCGTTGAATGATGAGGGTCATTTGCCAAGGCTTCGTTTCGCCTTACGGCGAGGTACTTTTGGCATTGCCCAAAAGTACCCAAAATGCTAGCCCCTGGTGCCCACCGTTTCCTCCAGTGCTCGCGTTGTGCGGGACGCGTCAACGTCGCACGAATGCTTCGCTATCGCTACGCAGAGTGTGCGCCGGAGACGCATCTACGACCGCACAACACTCCGCGCTTCGGGGCGGGCACAAGGGGCGAATCGCGAGCCCAACCCCCACGTCATAATTCACTGCATGCAACGACCCGACCGAAGCTTTCTCTCCTTTTCGCTAGGTTTGGCGTTTTTCCTGGTATCCGCAATGTGTTTCGCGGAGAGTAAATGCTTCGGTTCAGTGAGTAGTGGCCGCCTTGAGAACGGCGTGAAATTACCCAACTCGGGACCGAATTTTCAGACTTACAGCGACCTTGGATCCAGCGCTGGGCGAACATTTGTTCATTCGAAAGTTCGAGACATCGTCGTAGATGCTTATAAAGCGCTCTCAACTGACGACCCGGACCTAAAGTTTGTGTACGGTGAGACGGGGTGGCAGTCAGGCGGTCGAATTAGACCGCACCGTACTCATCAGAACGGTCTGTCGGTGGATTTTTTTGTTCCAGTGCGCGACGGTGGTGGGCGGTCGGTCCGAATACCGACGGGCTTCACGAACAAATTTGGATATGACGTCGACTTCGACGCAAATGGGCGTTTCAACGGTCTGACAATTGACTTCAATGCACTCGCAGAGCATCTATATCAATTGGACGTAGCCGCTAAGAAACGCGGTGCAGCCATCGCAATTGTTATCTTCGATCCGCCTTACTTAGCCAAATTATTGGCGACGACTAAGGGCCCTTACCTGCAACAGCATTTGCCGTTCATGAAGGGCTCCGCGTGGGTTCGCCACGATGAGCACTATCACGTCGACTTCAAGATTCCCTGCAAATCTATGTAGCCAGCATGACCGCGGGCGCCCCTTGTGCCCGCCCCGAAGCGCGGAGTGTTGTGCGGTCGTAGATGCGTCTCCGGCGCACACTCTGCGTAGCGATAGCGAAGCATTCGTGCGACGTTG
>JGI24770J26754_10001412_pt1 | contig 17071 bp, 17 predicted proteins | sample LakOneMetagenome_FD_26754 | JGI IMG/M metagenome (IMG submission 26754) | reverse complement strand
AAGCCGATCCCCGACGACGCGAGCTGGCTGTTGTGGCTCGCGCCGACACCGCCGCGCGATGTGCTGGCGTGGATCGAACGCGGCGGCCGCGCGCTCCTCGCGCACGCGGGCGACGAAGGCGACGCGCTCTGGCGCGACGCGCACGGCGACGTCGTCGCGCGCGATCGTCGCATCGGTGCCGGGCACGCGATCGTCTTGCCCGACGCGCTCGCGCCGGACCGGTTGCCGCAGTTGCTCGACCCCGGATTTCCGGAGCGGCTGCGTGTCGCGTTCGCCGGCACGCCGCCGGCGCCGGATCGCGCCGCCGCACGCGCGATGGCGCCGGCGCTGGTCGACGGCGGGGCTGTGCATTCCGCGCGCTCGCTCGCCGCGGCGCGGCCGCTGGATGCCTGGCTCGCGCTCGCGATCGCCGTGCTGTTCGCGCTCGAACGCATCGTCGCTACGGCGCGTCGCCCGGAGCCGCGCGCATGACGCTCGATCCGCGCATCGAACGCTGGCGAGCGGCTGCCACGCGCCGGGAGATCGCGATCGCGCTCGGGATCGGCGCGCCGGCGGCGCTCGCGCTGGTCGCCGCCGTCGCGTACCGTTTCGGCGGCGGTGCGGCGGCGATCTCCACGGTCATTGCGTCGCTGCTGCTGGCGGTCGCCGCAGTACGTGCCGCGCGCCGCGTCGATGCCGGCTGGCTCGCGCGGCGGCTCGACGCGCTCCAGCCCGCGATGGAAGACAGCTCATCGCTGCTGTTCGGGCGCGACCTGCTCGCACCGCTGCCGGCGCTGCAACGTGCGCGCCTGCTGCGCCGCCTCGATGAAGTCGGCGCCGACGTGCGCTCCGCATGGCCATGGCGCGCGCTAGCGCTGGCTGCGATCGTCGGCGGACTGCTTGCGCTGGCCGTGGCGCTTGCTCCGAACGCCCGCGACGCGTCAACCAGAAGCGATGGCGAGCACGCGAAGGCGTCGCCGGACGCGACGCGCATCGAGGCATCGACCCTCGCGCTCGCTCCGCCCGCCTACACCGGCATCGCTGCGTCGACGCAGTCCGCACTCGATGCGCGCGTGCCGCAGGACACGCGGCTGCGCTGGCAGCTGCGCTTTGCGCCGAGCCCACGAGCAGCCGCACTGCAATTCCACGATGGACGGCGCATCGCGCTGCAACGCACCGGCGACGCCTGGAGCGGCGAGGCCAATGCGACCGCGTCGGCGCTCTATCGCATCGTCGTCGATGGCGCGCCGCCGCTCGCCGACGACGGCCTGCACCGCATCGACGTGCTCGCCGACCGCGCGCCGGAAGTGCGCGTGATCGAACCGGCTCACAGTCTCAACCTCGTCGACACCATGCAGCCGTCGTGGCCGCTGGTGTTCGAGGCCGCCGACGACTACGGCATCGCCAAGGCCGAACTGGTCGTCACGCTCGCGCATGGCAGCGGCGAGAACATCGCATTCAAGGAGCAGGTCAACGTGCTCGTGGGGCAACCGATTTCCGGTCCAAGCAGCGACGCGCAATCCAGTCTGCGGTCGTCCCGGCGGGACGGTGATTCTGGCGTCGCCTTGCGCTACGGCTACGCGATTGATCTCGCGGCTCTGGGTTTCTCTCCGGGCGACGACGTCGTCGCACGCCTCGTCGTCACCGACAATCGCGCGCCCGCCGCGAATGTCACGCGCGGACCGGGCGTGATCCTGCGCTGGCCGCAGGCGGTATCGAAAGACAGCGTCGGCCTCGAAGGCATCGTGCAGAAGACGATGCCGGCGTACTTCCGCAGCCAGCGCCAGATCATCCTCGACAGCGAGGCGCTGATCGCGGAGCGCTCGCGGCTCGAGCAGGCGAAGTTCCTTGCACGCTCGGACGGCATCGGCGTCGACCAGAAACTGCTGCGCCTGCGTTACGGCCAGTTCCTCGGCGAAGAATCCGAGACCCATGCCGAGCACGCGCCGGAAGGTACCGTCGGCGCGGCCGACACGCAGGCGGGTGCGCTCGCCGCCGCGCACGACGCGCACGAGGCGAACGCGCCGCCAGCGCCGGCGAAGTTCGGCGACGCGGGCGACGTCGTGGCCGAATACGGTCACGTGCACGACATCGCCGAGGCGGCGACCCTGCTCGATCCGGAAACGAGGGCGACGCTGAAGTCCGCGTTGGCAGAGATGTGGCAGGCCGAGTTGCACCTGCGCCAGGGCGCGCCCGAGCAGGCGTTGCCGTACGAACAGCGCGCGCTCGACTACATCAAGCAGGTGCAGCAGGCGACGCGCATCTATCTCGCCCGCGTCGGCCTTGAACTGCCGGTGCCGGACGAGGCGAGGCGGCTCGGGGGCGAACGCAAGGAGCTCGCGGATCGCGTCGGCACGCTCGTTGCCGCGGAGGATCCGTCGACCGCGCTCGCCGTCCTGTGGCATTCGCTCGATGCGGGCGCGCGCAATGCGACGATCGATCGGGAAGCCGCGGAACGCGCGCTGGCGACGCGCGGCGATGCGCTCGATGTGCTTGCCGCGCTCGATCGGGTGAGCCGTGATCCCGCCTGCGACGAGTGCCGTGCGCGCCTGCGCGCGGCCTTGTGGCCGCTCCTCGGGACGCCCGCGGCCGCGAGCGCGCCGCGCGTCGAGCTGGACGCGCAAGGCCGCGCGTATCTCGAAGCGCTCGAGCGCGCGCCTCGATGAACCTGGCCACGCTGGCGATACTTGCTCTCGTGCTCGCCGCCGCGGTCGGCGTCGTGCGCAGCGGGCGCGATGGGCAACGGTGGCGTGCATTGCGCGTCGCGTTGCAGCTCGTCGCGGCACTGCTGCTCGGCCTGTGCCTGTTCCCGCCGACAACGCATGAACGCTACGCAGCCGGCGAGCTCGTCGTGCTGACGCCACGCGCGACGCCGGCGCAACTTGCCGCGACGCCGCCCGGCACCGAGGTCGTTGCCTTGCCCGGTGTCGATGCGGCGCGCACGGTCGAACGCGTGCCCGACCTCGGCACCGCCCTGCGTCACCATCCCGACGTGCGTCGCCTGCGCGTCGTGGGCGGCGGCCTGCCGGTACGTGATCGGGATGCCGCGCGCGGTCTCGACGTGCAGTTCGATGCGGCGCCGTTGCCGCGCGGTCTGGTCGAACTCGACGCGCCGCGCGTCGTGCGCGCCGGCAATGCCTGGCGCATCGCAGGTCGTGTCGAAGGTGCTCCCGCTGCGCGCGTCACGCTGCGTGATCCGTCCGCTGCGGTCGTCGCATCGGCGACGACCGATGAGCAAGGGCGCTTCACGCTCGATGCGTTCGCGAAGGGCGAAGGCACGGCAATGTTCGCGCTCGGGATAGGCGCCGCCGACGGGACCCCGGTCGACGAGGTGGCGGTGCCGCTGGTCGTGGATGCCGGCGTGCCGTTGCGCGTGCTGCTGCTCGCCGGCGCGCCCGACGCCGAACTCAAGTATCTACGTCGCTGGGCCGTCGACGCGGGCGTGGCGCTCGACAGCCGTGTGGGCCTCAGCGAAGGCATCGCGCTGAACGAAGGCGCGTCGCTGGTCGATGCGCCGACGCTCGCGAAGACCGATGTCGCGATCGTCGACGAGCGCGCGTGGGCGGCGCTGTCGCCGACGCAGACGGACGCGTTGCGTGACGCCGTGGACAACGGCCTCGGCCTGCTGCTGCGAGTGACCTCGATGCCGCCACCGGCGGTCGCGGACGACTGGGCCGCACTTGGCTTTCGCCTTCGCGTGACCGATGCCGCGCCGAAGCCGTTGGCACTCGATCATGCGCTCGGCCTCGCCGCGGGCAGGCTTGCGTTCACGCGTGCGCCGCTCGACGTGCAGGCGCAAGACGCGGCGCCGCTGCTGCGCGCCGACGATGGCGCCGTACTGGCTTCGTGGCGCGCGCAAGGACAGGGTCGCGTCGCGGTGTGGACGCTTGCCGATGCGTTCCGCCTGCGCCTCACCGGCGAGAGCGCGCGGCATGCATCGCTGTGGAGCGGAACGCTCGCGACGCTTGCGCGCGCGCGCGGCGCCGCACAGCCGATCATCGACGCCGATGCGCGCGTCGACCGGCGGATGGCGCTGTGCGGGATCGACGCGGACGCGCGCGTCGAACCACCACGCGGAGACGCCGTGCCGCTCGACGTTGTCGGACACGCTGCGCGTCGGTGCGCTGCCTACTGGCCGGCCGTGCCCGGCTGGCATGCACTCCTGTCGAACGGTACGCGCTGGCCGTTCCACGTGCGCGCGCCCGATGAAGCACTCGCACTCGCTGCGGCCGACAATGCTGCGGCGACCCGGACGCTGGCCGACGCGCGAGCAGCGGGTGCGGTCGCGGCCGCATCGCGCGATGTGGCCTGGCCACGCTGGCCGTTCTTCCTCGCCTGGCTTGCGGTAGTCGCGCTGCTCTGGACGCTCGAGCGTGCGCGCGGGGCTCGGTAGCCGAGCACGCGGGGTGGCGCGCGCGACGCGCGTCCCGCACTACGCGAGTGCGCTCGCGTAGGCGTAGTCCCCGCCGCGTGCGAGTGCGCGCTGATACGCAGATCGCGCGTGGATGCGCACGAGCCAGCCGCGTGCGTGAACATGCCGATCGGCCAGCACGCCGCGCGCGGCGGCGGCTTCAAGAGGGAAGCTCATCTGCACGTCGGCGGCGCTGAATCGGTCGCCGGCGAACCATTCGTTGCGCGCGAGTTCGGCGTCGATGTAGTCCATGTGCAAGCGCAACTGCGGATCGACGAAGCCGGCACGCACTTTCGCCACGATGCCGTGCGCGATCGGGCGGACGAAGAACGGCATCTTCGTGCTCTCGATGCGATCCATGACCAGGCGGAGCAGCAGCGGCGGCATCGCCGAACCCTCGGCGTAGTGGAGCCAGTAGAGGTAGCGGCCGCGCCCCGGCGAGTCCGCAGGCGGCGCGAGACGGCCGTTGCCGTAGCGGTCGGTGAGCCGCTCGATGATCGCGCCGGATTCCGCCAGCACTTCGTCGCCATCGACGACGACCGGTGACTTGCCGAGCGGATGCACCGCGCGCAACGAAGCAGGCGCGAGCAGGGTGCGCGGATCGCGCTGGTAGCGCACGATCTCGTACGGCTGGCCGAGTTCCTCCAGCAGCCACAGGATGCGTTGCGAGCGCGAGTCGTTGAGGTGATGGACGACGATCATGCGGACCTCCGTGGCCGCGATGGTAGCGGATCGGTGCCGGGCGACGCTTCAGGATTCGTCCTCGCCCGCCGGCCGCAGGGTTTCGATGCGGCCGGCATCGTTCGTTTCAAATTGCCACGTCATCGTCTTGTGTGCGAACGACACGCGATAGCTGCGCACGCGCCGGCCCTCTGTGCGTCGATCGGCGAGCAGGTCGATGCCGCGGGCGGGACCGACCGCGTCGAGCAGTGCCCGGCCGAAGTCGGACAGGAATCCGACCGACGGATTCGCCGCTGCGCGTTCGAAATGCCGTACATCGAGCCGGCCGCGCGCCGCGTCGCGCAGCGTCGCACGCAACAGGGCGGTGACCGCAGGCTCCGCGTCATCGATCGAAGGGGTTGCCGGCAGCGGCGCGAGATAGAGATCGGCGATGGCTTCGGCAAGCANCGGGTAATAGTGCTGTTGGTTGCACAGGACGGCGATCGTCAGTTGGCGCGCGTCGACGCGCAGGATGTCGGCGAGTGCGGGACCACCGCTGTGGCCGACCACGGACGTGCCGCGATAGCGGCGAGCCGTCCAGCCAATGCCGAAGCCGCCGCGGCGGCCATCGGCGAGGGTAGGCGGCGTCTGCAACGCCCGCCAGCTCGCGCTTTTCAGCAGGGTGCCATGGTCGAGCGCGACGAATACGCTGGCGAGGTCGCGGATCGACGCGTACAGGCCGCCGGCGCCGTAGCCCTGCTCGCCGTACAGGAATTCGCTGACGCGCTGTCGGCCGTCACTCCAGGCGTGGATGGACGCGCGATGCGGCACGACATCGGCGGAGCGGATCGACGGTCCCTGGTTGCGCGCGAATGCGAAGCGCGGCGCGTCGAGATGCAGCGGCTTGAAGATCTCGTCGTCGAAGATCGCCGGCAGCGCTTTTCCTGCAGCGATTTCCAGCACGGCACGCAGCACCACGAAATCGGTGAATCCGTAGCGCGCTTCGCTGCCGGGTGCATACACCAGCGGCCGCTGCTTCGCGGCGGCGACNATNGCCTCGACGGTCTGCGGCCGCGGCTGGCCGAGGTCATCGTCGAGGCCCGATGTGTGCGTAGCNAGCTGCGCCACGCGGATGGTCCGCCATGACGCCGGNGCGNCGGCGAAGAACTTCGACAGCGGATCGTCGAGCGACAGCCGACCGCGTTCGACCAGGCGCATGAGNGCGATGCCGGTGAAGATCTTGGTGGCCGAAGCGAGCTGGAAGGCGGTGTCGACGTCGACTTTCGCCTGCCATTCGAGATTCGCCATGCCGTAGGCGGCGAGCTTGACGATGCGGCCGCGCTCGATCACCGCGACGGCGGCGCCGGGAATGTGGCTGCGCGCCAGCGCGTCGCGCACGATGTCGTCGATCGGGTCCGCGCGCGTCGCGCTGGCGCAGACGAGCAGGACGATGGCAAGGAATGCAGGCTTCATCCTGTCGTCGAACGCAGTGCAGCGGGCGCGGTTGACCCGCGCCCACGACGCTTCGGCGTCGTCGCCGCACGCTTCGGCGCAGGCGGCGATTGCGCCCGGCTCTTGCGGGACTGACGGCACGGGTTGGCGGCCGATCGTCGTGGGATGCTCGTTTCACCGGATCATGGAGACCGTTCAATGCACCGCACGCTCGTCTCGTTGGCCATCGCCGTTGCGGTCCTCGCAAGCGGCGCAAGCGCGTCGGCGGCGGCGCTCGCCACCGGCGTCGAACTGCTGCCCGGCCGTTTCATTGCGGGAGAGCAACCCGATGGCAACACGCTCGCGTTCGACGGTGCCGACGGCCTGGTCGTGTTCGATACGGGCCGCCACGTGGCGCATACCCGGCAGATTGTCGACTACGCGCGCTCGCGCGGCCTGCCGATCGTCGCGATCATCAACAGCCACTGGCATCTCGACCACGTCGGCGGCAACGCGCTGCTGCGCAAGGTGTTCCCGGCCGCGCGCGTGCACGCGAGCGGTGCGATCGAGGATGCGATGCGCGGTTTTCTCGCGGGATATCGCGCGCAGATCGAGCAGGTTCTCGCCACACCCGACGGCGATGAAGCGCAGAAGGCCGCACTGCGCGACGAGCTCGCGCTGATCGACGCAGGTCCGGCGCTGTATCCGGACGAGCGCATCGTGAAGGGTGGAATGACGCGCATCGCCGGACGCCGCGTGCAGGTCGGCCTCGAGACCCGCGTGGTCACCGCCGGCGACGTCTGGCTGTTCGACCCGGCCACGCATGTGCTTGCCGCGGGCGATCTGGTCACATTGCCGGCGCCGCTGTTCGACACCGCCTGTCCGGCGCGCTGGAAGGCATCTCTCGCGCATCTGGACCAGATCTGCTTTGCCACGCTCGTTCCCGGACATGGCGCACCGATGACACGCGCGCAGTTCACGACCTACCGAAGGGCGTTCGACCGACTCCTCGCTTGCGCGGACAGCAAGGCATCGAAGGACGCCTGCATCGACGGCTGGCTGCACGATGCGGATACGCTGATCCCGACGGGCGACGTGAAACTCGCGCGCAGCCTGCTCGGCTACTACCTCGAAGGCATCCTGCGCGATGCGTCGAAGACCACGCCCTTGTGCCTGTAGGGGCCGGGCGCGCGCGAGTCCCGTCGTGATCGTCCANGGCGGCACGCGCCGCGTGCGCGTACCGCCGCGTGCGCGAGTCGTGGCCGCTACAGGCCGAGCACNAACACTTTTCCGTTGACCTTCGGCGTCGGCCAGATCGGCGAGGTCATGCCGGCGGCGACGGCNACGCGTTGTCCGGCGCCGGTGTCGTAGGTGATGACGCCACCCGCGACGGCGCCGCCAAGGTCGGTCGACCACAGCGGCTTGCCGCGCTTTGCGTCGAATGCGTAGAAGTGGCCGCCCATGTCGCCGAAGAACAGCACGCCGCCCGCGGTCGGCGTGATGCCACCCATCAGCGGGTACGGTGCCTTGAACTGCCACGCGCGCTTGCCGCTGTCTGCGTCGGTTGCGGTCATCCAGCCGGCCCAGTCCTTGGTGTCGTCCTGCTTGCCGAAGCCATCCGGCGAACCGCTCCACGGCAGGCCGGTCGGCGCCTTGACCATCTCCTCCTTCGCGGCCGCGCGCACGGTGCTGCACCAGTCGACTTCGCCTATGTAGATGAAGTTGGTGCGCGGATCGTAGGCCGGGCTGTTCCATTCGGCGCCGCCCTGCGAGCCCGGACAGAAGCGCGTGCCCTCCGGCGTGATGGGCGCGTCCACGTTGAACATGCGCGTGACCGGCTCGCGGTAAACCTGCGCGCCGCTGGCGAGGTCGATCACATGCAGCAAGCCGTCTTTCGGTGCCTCGGCAAGCAGGCGGCGACCGCCCTTGCTGGTGAACAGGCTTGGCGCGGTCGACGCATCCCAGTCGTGGAAGTCGCGCTTGACCATCTGGAAATGGTTCCGGTACGCGCCGGTCTTCGCGTCGAGCACCACCACCGAGCTGGTGAACAGGTTGTCGCCGGCGCGATGCGCGTTGACGAAATCGGGCGCGGGGTTGCCGCCGGGCACGTACAGCAGGCCGCGCTCGGGATCGAGCGTGTAGGAAGACCAGGTCGCTCCGCCGGTGATCGGGAACCCTTCGTCCGTCTTCCACGAGCCGGCCTGTTCGGCAGCCGAGTTCGGCGCCTGCGGTCCGCGCGCGAAATCGCCGTCGTCCTTCGGCACCATGTAGAACTCCCACACGATGCGGCCGTCGTTGGCGTCGAGCGCGTAGATGCGGCCCTTCACGCCCTTGTTGTCGCTGCCGGCGTTGCCGATNAAAACGAGGCCNTTCCAAGCGATCGGCGCGGCCGGCACCGATTCACCGCGCGCCGGATCGGCGATCGTCGTCGCCCACAGGCGCTTGCCGGTCTTTGCCTCGTAGGCCAGCACGCGACCATCGGTGGTGCCGCGAAAAACGCGTCCCTCGGCGAACGCCGGTCCGCGGTTGCTCTTCAGCATGCCNGAGNCNTAGCTCTCGTGCGCGCGCCAGTTCTCCTTGCAGGTATCCGGGTCGATCGAGAACAGGTCGTGCTCCGTCGTGCCGAACAACGCGCCGTCAACCTGCAGCAATCCGGTGTGGAATCCGGTCTGGTCGCCGGTGTCATAGCTGCACAGGACCTTCAGGCCGGAAACGTTCTTCGTGTTGATCTCATCCAGTGGCGCGTAACGCTCGGAAGTCAGCGTGCGGTTGTAGCTTGGCCAGTCGTGGCGTTCCGCGGCGTGTGCCGCAGGCAGACAGGCGAGGACAAGCGGCACGAAAGCACATGGCAGGCGCATGAGGGCGACTCCGGCAAGGGCGGGAGATCACCGTCGAGCGGCGTACGCCAGCGGCGACCGGCCGCGATCATACGCCGTCGTCGCAGGTCGCGAATCCGCGATCTTTCGCGGCGGTTCAGCCGCGTGGTCGACGCGGCTTCGAGCTGCTCTTCGCGGCGGTGCGCACGGGTGCCTGCAACGGCTCGTTCTGGCCGCTCGCCTGGAACGCGCTCGCTTGCACATGCAGCCACGCACGGAACGCCTGGAAGCCCTGATGGCGCGTCGAGCGTTCGGGGTAGACGAGGTAATGCGCGTAGCGCGCCTTCATCCGCTCGGGGAACAACACGACGAGGCGACCGCTTTCGACCAGCGGGCGCATCAGCGTGGCGCGGCCGAGCGAGATGCCGAGGCCTTCGGCGGTCGCGCGCTGCAGCGTGTCCGAATCGCTGAAGGTCGCTACGTAGCGTTTCGGTTCCTTGCCGCCGAACTGCTCGAACCAGCGTGGCCACGGATCGTCCGGACTCAGCAGCGGCCAGTCGCCGAGTTCGTCGAGACGCGGCGGCTTGCGNCCCTTCAGCAGCGCGGGGCTCGCGACCGGCGTCAGCCATTCCTCGAACAGCAGTTCCGCGGTCACGCCGTCCCAGTGGCCGGGGCCATAGCGCAGGGCGCCGTCGAAACGGCCATCGGCGAAATCGACGCGCGCGACCGACGAATCGAGGTTGAACTCGAAGTCCGGATGCTGCGCGACGAACTGCGGCAGGCGCGGCATCAGCCAGCTCGACGCGAGCGAAGGCAGGGCGCTGATGCTGAGCACGCAGTCGCGGCGCGAGCACAACGGCTCGAGCGCGGCATCGATCGCATCGAAATGCGGGCCGATCCGCTGCAGCAACAACGCGCCCTCGGCGGTGGTCTTGAGGCCACGCGGTCCGCGCACGAACAAGGTCACGCCGAGGCGTTGCTCGAGCAGGCGCACCTGGTGGCTGAGTGCGCTCACGGTCAGGTGCAGGCGCTCCGCCGCGCGCGTCATGTTCTGCGCGCGCGCAGCCGTCACGAAGACCTGCAGGGCGTTCAGCGGAGTGCGTTCCATGTTCGAAATTCCTCAAGCCTGACTATCAAACATGTCGCTACCGGAACACGCCTATGAGGCCTATCTTGGCGCCTCCAACGCCGCACCGCAACCTGATGGGAGAGAGCGCCATGTTGAAGCAATTGAATGGTATCGCCGCCGGCTTGCTGGGCCTGCACGGCTACCCGGTCGAGCCGATCTCGTGGGCGCCGACGCGCCCGTCGCCGGCGCTTGCCGATCCTGCCGCCGCCGCTGCGGCGGCGCCGCGTGTCGCCATACCGACCCCGCGCGAGCCGGCGCCGGCGGCCGCCGCACTGCATTGCTGAGCACGCCATCATGAACCTCTCCGTGCGTCCGTCCGTCACCGCGCTGCCGCTGATCGCGGCCGCGTTCACCCTGGTGGTCTGGTCGTCCGCGTTCGCGGCGATCTCCTACGGCTTGCAGGCGTTCTCGCCGGCCGAGCTTGCGCTGCTGCGCTTCCTCGTCGCCTCGCTGATCTTCACGCCGCCGGTCGCGTTCGGCGTGATCAAGCTGCCGCCGCGCCGCGACTGGCTGGCGGTCATCGTGCTGGCCCTGCTCGGCATGACCGTTTACCAGCTGTCGCTCGGCTATGCGATGACGCGCGTGCCGGCCGGTTCTGCGGCGGTCATCGTCTCGCTCGCGCCCGGTGTCACCGCGGCCCTTGCGGCGTTGCGCCTCGGCGAATCGCTCGGCGCGCGCATCCTGGTCGGCCTCGCGGTCGCGTTCGCCGGTGCGCTGCTGGTTACGCTCGGTTCGGGCCGCGCGATCCGCTTCGAGCCGATGGCCCTGCTCGTGCTCGTGTCCGTGCTGGTCACCAGCATCTACTTCGTCGGGCAGAAGCCCCTGCTGCAACGGACCACGCCGCTCGGCTTCACCGCCGCGAGCATCTTCGTCGGCACGCTCGGCCTGTTGCCGTTCGGCCTGCACCTGCCGGAAGATCGCGCTCGCATCGACACCGCAGATCGCCAGCGCGATCTGGCTCGGGGTTGGTCCGACCATCCTCGGCTATATCGCGTGGAGCTTCGCGTTGTCGCGCGCGCCGGTGTCGGTGGTGTCGAGCTTCCTGTACGGCCAACCGCTGTTGGCCGGCCTGATCGCGTGGTTGTGGCTCGGCCAGACCATGGGCACGCTCGCCATCGCGGGTGGCGCACTCACGCTCGTCGGTGTCGCGCTGACCGTGCGTGGCGCGCGCAAGCCCGCCGTCGTCCCGCCGGCGCCAGCAGCGAAGCCCGCGCTGGCGAAGCTGTGTCATGCCTGCGTCGCGCTCTGGCACGGCGCGCAGGTGCAGATCCGCTGAGGGCCGAGCGCTTGCTGGTGGAGCCGGGCTTGCTCGGCTCGTGGAATGCAAGAACAAGGCGGCGGAGCAAGCAAGGCGCTACAAGAGCAGATCCGCACGCTCTTGTGGAGCACGAAGCAGGATGCAGGCATGACCTTCAGGCATCGAAAAGTGCCGCCTGCCCCGGCGTGTCGTCGGGGTCGTGGAAGTTCGCTAGGCCGACGCCGACGAGGCGGTACAGGGTCATCGCCGGCAGCTCGACCGCATCGCGCAACGCCAGCGCGATCGCGGTCAGTTCGTCGGCCGAACGCGGCGCCACATCCGGTGTGCGGCTGCGGGTAAGGATGCGGAATTCGCGTGTCTTCAGTTTCAGCACCACGGTGCGGCCGATGCGTTCGGTACGGCGCGTCGCTGCCCACGTCCTGGCGGCAAGATCGCGGATCACGGCTTCCGTCTCGCCCAGCGGCACGTCGGTCGCGAACGTGTCCTCCGACGAGATCGACTGGGTCGGCCGGTCCGGCCGAACCTTGCCGTGGTCGATGCCGTGCGCGAGTTCCGACAGGCGTCGGCCGTAGCGTCCAAAGCGCGCTTCGAGCGCGAGCGGATCGAACGCGCGCAGTTCTCCGACGGTGCGGATGCCGAGCGCGGCCAGCCTGCCGTCCATGACCTTGCCGACCCCGTGGATGCGCGCGACCGGAAGCGGCGCGAGAAACGCATCGACCTCGTCCGGCCGGATCACGAACAGGCCATCCGGCTTGCGCCAGTCGGAGGCGATCTTGGCGAGGAACTTCGCAGGCGCGACGCCGGCGGAAGCGGTGAGCTGCGTCTCCTCGCGGATCTGCGCGCGGATCGCGCGCGCGATCGCGGTCGCACTCGGCAGNTCGGATTTCGGTTCGGTCACGTCGAGATACGCTTCGTCGAGCGACAGCGGCTCGACCAGGTCGGTGTGGCGCAGCATGATTTCGCGCACCTGTTGCGANACCGCCTTGTAGCGCGCGAAGTCGGGCGGCACGAAGACCGCGTCCGGACACAGGCGTTCCGCGCGCACGGCCGGCATCGCCGAGCGCACGCCGAACGTGCGCGCCTCGTAGCTCGCCGCGCACACCACCGAGCGCGCGCCGCGCCAGGCGACCACGACCGGGCGACCGCGCAGGGCGGGATCGTCGCGCTGTTCGACCGACGCGTAGAACGCGTCCATGTCGATGTGGATGAACTTGCGCATCGCGGGCCAGGTGGGAGTGGTCGCGATGCTACTACCACGCAACGACGGCGAGGCAGTCGCGGCGATTTCCTACGCGACGTCGCGCGATCCTGCCATCGCGCACCCGCGGCGCATGCGCGAGCATGCCCGCTCGGCACAGGGAGGGAGACCGGCATGGACGCCATCGGGCGCAACGGCACGGCACTCGCGCGGATGTTCGCCGCATTCGCGCTGGTCGCGGCCACCTCGTCGTCGGCCGCCTCGGTGTACAAGTGCCGCGACACGCAGGGCCACATTGCATACCAGGACCGCGTGTGCGCGGTGACGCAGCAACAGTCGCAGATCGAGCTGCTGGCGGCGCCGGCGGCGGCGCCCGCTTCCGACCATCCCCGCGCGCCAANGGGCAGGGGAGAGCGCGAGCACAAGACGCGCAGGCCGACACGCGCCGCACGCGTGCGCGAGGTCATGTCGTGGGAATGCCGGGGCGCAGGGGGCGAAGTGTTCTATCGCCATGCNCGCTGTCCGAANTCGATTCCCGATCCTCGCGCTGCGGCCGGATCGCGCAAGCAGGGCGCGAAGCCGGTCAAGGTGTCGGCAACGCCGCTGCCGCGCGCCGAGGCTTGTCGCCGGCTCGCCCGCGCCGGATCGATCGGGCGCCGCGGCCACGAGCACGACGAGTCGGTCTCGACCTACGACAGGAATGCCGGTCGCGATCCGTGCCGGCGTTATTGATGGGCGCGGCGCGAGTCGACGCATGCGGGTAGGATGGCCGGTGCCTTCCACCGGAGCGAACCGCATGCGTCGTCGTATTTCCCTCGTGCTGGCTGCGGCTCTGCTCGCCGCGTGTTCACCGTCGCAGCCACCGNCGACGAATGCCGCGCCGGCGCCGGTCGCCGACGCGCAACAGGCGAAGGCGCTCGAAGCCTGGCGCCAGATGCTGCAACAACAGCAATGGGNATTCGCGGCACCCGTCGGCAAGGAGATCGTCGAGAAATACCCGGGAACCGCGGCGGCGCAGGAAGTGCAGAAGGATCTTGCCGGCGTCAGCGCGAAAGCCACGGCTGCGGTCACGCATCGCCGCCTCGTCGCGCTGTGGAGCTACCAGGCCGGCAAGGAATCCGGCGGCGACCAGGTGACCGCGTCGATCTACAGCAGCGATGCCTCCGCCGACAAGCGCGTGCGACTGATCCTGCGTCGGCATTCCGCGTGGGGGCAGAGCGTGTACCTGTTCGGTGGAGGCAAGGGCTTCGAGTGTCGCGGCGTGTGCAACCTCGCGGCGAAGTTCGACGACAAGCCGCAGAAGGTCGCGGCGTACCTGCCGGATACCGGCGAACCTGCACTGTTCATCAAGGACGACAAGGGTTTCATCGCCAGGCTTGCCGACACGCAGAAATTCAGCGTCGAGGTGACCGAGAAGGGCAAGCCGGCGCGCACTCTGGTGTTCGAAGTCGGCGGCTACGACGCCGCGAAGTTTCCGCCGCTTGCAAGGAAGTAGGGCCGGCCCCGGCCCGACGATTCGGTCTTCCGCCCTTCGCGTTCCAGACCGGCGGGCGGGTCGACCCTACACCGCGCCCGGATCGTGCGCCTCGAGCGTGATCCCGCTCGCGACGATCCGGTAGTGTCTTTTCGACAGCACGCGAAGTTCGCCGCCATCGGCCAGGCAGACTTTTGCGAGACGCTCGATGTGCGCGTTCTCATGGCTCGCCGGTTCGACATAGACATGGATCTCGTAGTCGTTCCCGTCGCTGCCGCGCGCGTGGTACAGATGCTTGAGGACCATGTTCGCCATTGGCCGGCTCCATTTCGCCGCCATTCATAGCGTACTCGTCCTGAATGGATTCGCGGCGAGCGCCGGTTTGTGGCGAGGGCAGGCGTAGACTGTGTCGATCGCGTCGCCACACCGTTCCGTTTGATGGAGGTCGTTCCCGTGAAGCGCGCCAGCGTACTTGGCTTCCTGTTCCTGCTGTTCGCCGCGCCGTCGTTCGGCGCGGACGAGCCCGCCATCACGGGACCGGAAGCAGGGCAGGTCGCTCCCGACTATCGCCTGCAGGACCAGAAGGGTGATTGGCACACGCTGGCGCAGGAGCGCGGCAAGTGGGTCGTGCTGTATTTCTATCCGAAGGATTTCACCCCCGGCTGCACCACCGAGGTGTGCACGTTCCGCGACGACATCGTTGCGCTGCGCAAGGCCGGCGTGGACGTGTTCGGCGTCAGCCTCGACGACGTCGCGTCGCATGCGGANTTCGCCGAGAAGTACCACGTGCCGTTCCGCCTGCTGTCGGACGCGGACCGGGCAACCGCGAAGGCGTATGGCGTGCTGACCTCGAAGCTCGGCTTCAGCTACGCGCGCCGCGAGACGTTCCTGATNGATCCGGACGGCAAGGTGGCCAGGCGCTACAAGGACGTCGATCCGAAGGAAAACTCCAAACAGGTGCTGGCCGACCTTGCCGCGCTCAAGAAAGCCACCGACTGATTCCGCGTCACCGATGTCGCGGCCCCCGCAGCGCCCATGCGCCGGTCGTCGCTGCCACCGACGCGTCGCCGCACGTCGAGAGCTTTCCGCCGCAGATCGGCGCCGAATGCCGCGTGCTCGTGCTCGGCACCGTGCCGAGCCTTGCCTCGCTGGCGCTGCGCCAGTCGTACGGCCATGCACAGAACCTGTTCTGGCCGTTCATGGGCGAACTGTTCGATGCCGGTCCCCAGCTCGACTATGCCGAGCGCATCGCGCGCCTGCATGCGCGAGGTGTCGGCATCTGGGATGTGCTGGAACGGTGCGAGCGACGTGGCAGCCTCGACAGCGACATCCTCGTGGCGAGCGAAGTGCCGAACGACATCGCGGGCCTGCTCGCGCGCGAACCGACCATTGCCGCGATCGCGCTGAATGGCGCAAAGGCGCTGCAGGTATTCAGGCGCCGCATCGCGCCGGATATCGATGCCGCGCGCATGCCGCAGGTGCTCGCGCTGCCATCGACGAGTCCGGCCAACGCCTCGCTCACGCGCGCACACAAGCTCGCGTGCTGGCGCGAACTGCTTGCGTGGTCGAAACTGACCCGTTACTGAGTGTGTGCCACGCAGGTCGCATTCCGTTCAGGCGACTGCGCAGAGACTGCGCCCGGTCCAAACTCAAGGAACTCAGGCCATGAAGCAACGCACTCTTCCCCTGCTCGGCGCCGGCCTCGCGCTCGCCCTGTTCGGTACCGCCCAGGCGCACGCGGCGCCGGCCAACCTCGACTGCAAGTTGAGTTTCTCGCTGACCGGCTGGTCGCTGATCTTCAAGCACGCAGAAGGCCACGGCACGGTGTCGTGCGAGAACGGCGAATCGATGGCCGTGGACATCTCCGCCAAGGGCGGCGGCATCACGGTCGGCAAGTCGCACATCGACAACGGTCACGGCCGCTTCACCGACGTGCACAACATCAATGACGTTCTGGGTACCTATGCGCAAGGCGACGTGAGCGCGGGCGCAGTGAAGTCCGGCACCGCGCAGGTGCTGTCGAAGGGCACCGTCTCGCTCGCGCTGGCCGGTTCCGGCGAAGGCGTCGAACTGGGTGTCAGCGTCGGTGGCTTCACGATCGAGAAGGCCGGCACGATCCACAAGTAGTCCCACCCTGGCAACAGGCGCAACGGCCGCCCGTGGGCGGCCGTTGCGGCGGCATCCGTAGTGACGCGAACACCGCGAACTTGACCAGGGATGAAATCACTCGCCCTNGGCCGCGTTGGACGCATCGGGCGATCCTGGGGAGTCCGCGGCGGNCGCGGAGTAGCGCTTGCGCNATACCGTTGCTCCNTGCACCTCGCGNACGACCGACAACGTCGTGCTGGTCGATTGCACCGGATCCAGACGGAACTCGATCGTGGCCTCGGACCCCGCCGCGAGTGCGGGCAATCGGCATTCCATGCGACCTGCAAGCGCGCAACGGCCCACGCTTGCGCGAAGCCCTTCCACCACGGCCAGCCCCGATACCGTCGCGCCGATGACCTGTTCGGGCAGCTTTGCGCCTGTGGTGTTCGCGATTCGCAGCGAGATCGACGATGAGCCGTCCGCATGCATTTCGATATCCGCCTGGATTCCGTCGAGACCCGAGGCGTCATCCGCTGGCGCTGTCTCCTCTTGCGCATCCGCTTCGAGGACGTTGGAGGTCGCCGGGCTGTCGAAACCGTCACCGAAGATCTTGTCTGAAAGCGCCAC
>JGI24770J26754_10001411_pt1 | contig 17075 bp, 9 predicted proteins | sample LakOneMetagenome_FD_26754 | JGI IMG/M metagenome (IMG submission 26754) | reverse complement strand
GACCGCGAAAAACTGCAAGAGCGCGTGGCCAAGCTGGCCGGCGGTGTTGCCGTGATCAAGGTTGGCGCTGCCACCGAAGTCGAAATGAAAGAGAAAAAAGCACGCGTGGAAGATGCACTGCACGCTACCCGCGCTGCCGTTGAAGAAGGTATCGTTCCTGGCGGCGGCGTTGCCCTGCTGCGCGCACGTGCCAACATCACCATCAAGGGCGACAACCCGGACCAGGACGCAGGCATCAAGATCGTTCTGCGCGCCATGGAAGAGCCACTGCGCATGATCGTGCAAAACGCGGGCGAAGAATCGTCGGTGGTCGTTGCAGCCGTTCTGGCTGGCAAAGGCAACTACGGCTACAACGCTGCCAACGGCACCTACGGCGACATGGTCGAAATGGGTGTTCTGGACCCAGCCAAAGTCACCCGCTCGGCGCTGCAGAATGCAGCCTCGATCGCTGGCCTGATGCTGACCACCGACGCCATGGTTTGCGAACTGGCAGAAGACAAGCCAGCTGGCGGCATGGGCGGCATGGGTGGTATGGGCGGCATGGGCGGTATGGACGGCATGATGTAATTGCTGTTGGCCTGATCAAAAAGCCTGCAAGGTTCGCGCCTTGCAGGCTTTTTTCTTGTCGGAAAACTTTACACTGCCGGCTGACGGCGCAATGTTGCAACCGGAAAATTGAAGTTAATTTTCTAGTAAGTTACTGATTTTCAACGAACAATTTTTTAAGGTAATAGTTCTGGCATGCATGTTGCTTTGTGTTAAAGAGTATTTTCCTTTAATCAACTGAGGCTACCATGGCATTCCAACGTATCTCCAAACTCCTGGCCGGCGTTGCGCTGAGCCTCACCGCCAGCATCAGCCTGGCCGGCCCGATCGTTCTCGATCTTTCTCCTGCTACCACCCACGGCGCCATCACCAGTGATTACTGGACGAATATGGTTGGCGGCCAGCACTTCGCCGACAAAGTCTCGTTCGCCGCAAACACGCTGATCACCGGCATGGACATCTATATGGCCACTCCGTTCGGTCATCTGAACGACGCAGCGACGGTCTCGATCTGGAAAAACAAGGCCAACGCGCCCGGCGCCGTGCTGAGCTCGTTCGTGACCACCGTTTCGGCCGTCGACATGGTCGGCGCGACCGCCAACAACCACCGCGTGCACGTCGATTTCGGCGGCTTCACGATGCTGGCCGGCGAAGCCTACTGGATCGGCATGTCGCCCAACAGCGTGACCTGGACCCAGACCGGCCTGAGCGGCCTGCATGGCGGCAGCGGCACCATGGCGCAATTTAGCGGCGCCAGCTATGTCTACATGACCGGCAGCGCTGTCGGCGACATGGCTTTTCGCCTGAGCACTGCCAACGCCGTGCCGGAACCGGCATCGCTGGCCCTGTTCGGCTTGGGCCTGGCTGGCTTCGCTGTCGCACGCCGTCGCCGTCAGAAGTAATCGCGCGCTGCGGCGCCGATAACGCCTGCCTGGCTCGCGCCGGGCAGGCGTTTTTCATTGGGGAAGCCGTCCGCTGGGCAGGAGCAACGGCACATGCGGCGCGCGGAAGTTCGTGATCACGTAATAGAATCTCAGCATCGCGTCAATCTCCGTGGCGCTGTTTCAAATATCGTGCAATCGCTTAGCACCTGAGAGGAAAATCTGTGCATCTGCATTTCGCAGTTGATTTACATGCAAACAAAGATCGCTTCTTGCGACGCGTTCTTGAAACTGGTCAGGTTTGGGGATTGCGCTCTGCAGATGGGTGGGCCACCTGTCCGTCCAACCACGATGATGCCGACGTATTGCTGTTTTGGTCCGATCAAGCTTACGCAAAACGGCTTGCGGAAAAGGAGTGGGCATCTTACATGCCGACTGCGATTGACCTGCCTTCCTTCATCGAAAATTGGCTTCACGGCATGCATCAAGACACCTTGCTTGCCGGAGTTAATTTCGACGCGGATCTGGCGGGCTTAGAGATTGATCCATTGGACCTGGCTCGTGAGCTTGCACCTGCGCCGTAATCTGCAGAGCTGCCATTGCGTTAGTGGAGCCGACAGCACGCATGAAAATGCGCTCAGCAGCCGATGGCATTATCTCGTTAGGCTGAAATGAATCTTGATAAACACGACGTCGAGGCTTACGCAAAGACGAGCGACATTGGCACCGTGGTTTCAGTCCTGTCGCGCGTTATTGGAGCCTTGGAAAATGACTGCCCCGCAGGCACCGACCCGATGATCTTGAAGTTTCAGGATACATCCGTCGTGCTGGGACAGAGCGAAGATGGCTTCCTCAGCGTTTGGATTCGCGGATCCCATGTTTGGCCGACATCGCCTGCATTGGGTCGCTACCTCGCCACCGCACTTCATTGCACCGTTCTTTGCGACCCAGGGCGCGAATTTCCAGCGGTGAGTCCATATTCAAGTGTCTTCCTACAATTGGAAAATGGAAGAGAGAGTTTGGTTATGTTGGAATGAGCTCGTGGGTCAAATTCCAAATGCGTTCTGCGGGGCCCATGCTGTCTCCTCCATACCTTGCCGATGCGATTGGCGCAGGCTGAAACCCGGCCGGCGTATGATAGCGTTTCAATGCCCCGCGATGATGCGGGGGAAATTCTTGATGAGCTTGAAAATAAATGATCAGCAATGACTTGCTTTACGCCCTGCAAAGCCGCAGCAATAAAATGATCAAAGAGTTAGATGGATTTGCCATCGATATCAAGAAGTACTCCCCGGCAGAAGCCTGGACGGTCGTTGCCGAGACCATCAAGCTGGTCAGGGAGACCGCGCCGACCCAACCCAAGTACAGCCACCTCATCAAGGCAGTCAATTGCGTGTGGCTCACATTTGCCGAGCAATCGGAGGCGGCGGCGAACCAGTTATACGATGCCATCGTCACCGCGCTGGAGGAAACCACGTGGACGCAATCGGATGCGGCGCAAGTGGCCTATCAGTTGCTCTACACGTTCCACAACAAGCAGATCCGCAGCGCAAGCGCCTGCCTTCGCCTTGCCTTGCGACAGCACTCTTCACGGATCCTGGCGCTCATCGGCAGGATCGCGCCACATTCAGCGGAGATCCTGTTCGCTACGCCCGTCAAACCGGCCACCGGCGCCGGTGCCGACGCGATTGAAATGCTGCTCAGGATCTACTTCTATCACGTGAGCCTGTGTGACGATGACGACCTGCGGGCCGAGGCTGCCGGTTTGCTGTTGCCGCTTGTGCGGGGAAACAGCGAGTTCGGAAGCGGGCTGTCGCTTTCCCTGCTCGAGTATCACAACGAGCGGTCAACTATTCTGAGCCAGCTTATCGACCTCTACATTGTCGGCGACAAGTGCGAGAACAGCATGTTCTGCGAGATCATGCTGGAACTCCTGGACAACAGCGGCGATAGCTTCATCTACGCCGATCTGGGAAAAATTACGGCCAAGCTCACTGCGGCGTCCAAGCGATGGACGAGCAGCCAGTTCGATACGTTTGCCCGCTACGCCTTCTTCTACCGCTTGAACACGGACGAAGACAGGCGGTTGCTGTTGGCAAAATCGAAGAAGGCAATGCAATTGGCGCGCATGATCGTCGATGCCGGGTATTCCGGAAAATACCTCGACGCCCTCAGCCTGTTGCTGCAATCGGGCGGCAAACAGCCAACCGCGCCCATGCCGACAATGGCGGGAACAGCGCAATTCAAGGACCTGAACTTCAAGCTGCTGGTCATACAAGAGCTGATGTATGACCAAAAAAAGCTTTTGCCGCACTTTGATGTCAGGGAGTTCATCAGGCAGCACACGGACCGGGAGATCATGCTTGAGGCGGAAGGCTACGATGTCATCCCGGAGGTACTAGCGTATTTCGAAGGCTTGTTGATTCCTTCGGCGCTCCTGGCAGATGTGGAGGAGTTGGCATTCGACGGCAGTAGCGAGGTGTATCACCAGGTTTTCCCTTATTGGGATGGCGAATGTGACACCTTCGATGTGAAATCCATCGCGGACATCGCGCTCCTTCCAAACCTGAAACGCATGTCGTGCATGCCAAGCACGTTCGTCGAGCAGTTCGAAAAGGCGTTGAGCGAAAAATTCATCGTAGCGAATTAGCGCTGGGAGGGCAGACCGGAACCAGTCACGGTTCTCCTCTACCCAAACCTATTCCATCCCTGGAGTAATAGTTCGGCCTTGACCTGACATTGGCTGGCAGATGGGTTAGAGTTCTCCGTGGTCCGCCGCCGGCCAGGAGCCGACATCCAAACACGACCAACTTGAGCCTATAGGATATTGGAATTGGACCATCACTTGAACGAACTGAGCGAGCCGGATCTACACATCGCCGGCTTCAAGCTTTGGGTGCACGGATACCAGTATCGGGATGTGGACGATTATTGGGATGGAAATTGGCTGAACGCTACAGCGGTTTGCTCTGAGAACGGTGCAACCGTGCTGGTAAGAGGCGCCTTTGTCCGCACCAACGAAATTCAGGCCTGGCAGCACGCTATCGACAAGTTGCTCGCGGACTTGGAAGGTGAGGCGAAACTGCAATGCATGGAACCCGAGATTGCGGTGACCTTAGTGGCGAAGTCTCTAGGTGCAGTCGAGATGGAAGTGCAGATCACGCCAGACCGGTTGGCTCAAGAGCATCGATTTACCTTTGCGATCGACCAAAGTTATCTGGGGCCGTTATCATCGCAGTGCTTCCGGTTGCTAAACGCCTTCCCGGTACGCGGCTCTTGAATGCCGGCTCAGGGGGAGCATCTTCCGAGCCAACCAGCGCCGAGTGCCTTTTGGATAATTGGCCGTGATCGGCAAGGATCGGCTGCGGATTCAACCGGTCGACGCAAGAGATGCCGACTGAGGACTACCTCAATCGGAATTGGACGTGCTTTCGAGATTGTGAAAATTGAACTTAATGACGACTGTTCGTGGCGCCCTCTCAACGATTCCTTGGGCAATTGCCGTTTATGGGCTCTGGGCATTCCTCGGTTCGTACTGGGCGCCGGATGCCTGCTTGGACGTCGGGCAGGGTAGCTTCGATTACCGGACTTGGCAGTGTTCGCCGGAACAGCAAGATTACATCGAGACTGCAATGTATAAGGTGCCGGGTTTTTGGTTTGCCTTTGTATCGTTGATCATTGCTGCGGTGCTGACAGTTTTGGTACGCCGCCTTGAACACAGGCAAAATAAAAATCCGCGCGCTGGAGCTGCAACAGGCGACTTCGGGGCCGGGCAGCCCAGTCGGCCTGCGCCGCCGCGCCGTTGAGTACAACCGGCAGCGATCGGCCAGTAGCTGCCGTTCTATCTCGGAGATGCAAATATGATGACACTGATACTTCTGATTTCTTTTCTCCGAATGCGGATTTTGAAGCGTTGAAATTAGCCGAGAGCTGATATCGACATACAGTTCGCTGCGGCTTACGGCCAGCAGCGGAAATTCAACATTTTCTTCGAGGTGCCATGAATTCCAAGCAGGGAGAAGTCGAAGCCTACGCAAAAACTAGCGACACGGGCGCTGTGATTTCACTATTATCGAGAACTATCGGTACGCTGACAACTGATTGCAAATCTGGCGAATTTCCCAGGATCTACACGTTTGAGGGCACGACGGTGGTATTGGGAGCAAGTGAGGATGGTTTCCTTAGTGTCTGGATTCGCGGGGCAACGATGTGGCCTACATCCTCGGCGTTTGGCAGATGTCTTGCTGCGCAACTGGACTGCGTCGTTAGGTGCGATCCGGGTCGCGAATTCCCAGCGGTCAGCCCATATTCAAATGTCTTCCTTCAAATCGAACGTGGCGCCGAGAGTTTCGTGGCCTGGGGCTGAGCTCATTCTCGTGGCATATTTCCGCCTCAGGGCGGCACCGCTACACCGTCGAGGTAAAATCGACAGCGATCGGCCAGGAGCCGATATTGGAGCTGCGCACCATGGTTACCACGCTTAACTTTATTACTGGATCAAACGCTACATGAACTTCCTTCCCCTTGGGTTTCTTCTTGGTGGCTTTCTCTTAGGAGCCTGCATCTCGGAACGATCGTTGCGCACGGCGTCCGAGACTCAGCAAGGTCGTCTGCTTTGCGAAACGGCGATGCTAAGAAAAATTCATCTGGCTGGCATTCCCCTTCTCTTGCTATCAGGATATTTATTTCCGATCGCATTTTGGCCAAGCCTGACCATATATTTTTTGCTTGCTACGTATTTGGTCGCTAGGCGGCTGCGTGCGGTGGACTTGCCGATCGAGCTTAAGCATTGGCAAACCGGGTCGGTTGCATCCATAGCCGCAGGCGCTGGTATCGCATGGATCGCCACCCTATTGTTTTAGTGCGGCCTCCGCCAAGTTATTAAGTTGTTAGGCTGCAGTGGCCGAGGGCGGCGCGCACCGGGACCGTCGGTCATACTCGGCCAGAAGCGGTCACTTTAATCGCCATTTTTAAAGTAGGAAGTTGCTTAACGTGCGCATCGTCATTGATAGTATCGATAAAGACTCCTCAGCACTCCGCGGATTTACGCCGTCGCCAAGCTTTAAGGTCCGATTCAGTTCAAAAACGTTTGGCGGCACTGCGCGGCTGGTTCCAGCCAGTGGTTTTGCAGATGCTAAGACTGGGGATAAATTTGATGTCGAACTTGCGCAAGAGTCAGTCACCGGATTTAGAGTGATTGAGGTGTCCGGGACTCTTGGCGTCGAGCCCCTTATACCGCTCGGCGATTTCAAAGTTCGCGGGACTGTTCGCCACGTGTCGTTTCCTTCAGAGCCGGTCGGCAATCGAATAACCGATGTACAGGTAGGCGATGCAGAATTTTGCCTGACTCTGCAAGACATTGGAGATTTAAGGCCTGAAACGGGAACAACAGTGGAGTTTGTCGTTCATGACCTGTCAATGTGGGATGAGGCGATTTGATCGCTCCAAGGTCCGCAACGGGGCGGTAGCTGCCGCTCATCAAATACGCCACCAAGACCGAGTCTGCGTTTGCACAACAAATGCCCCCTGACCGCCGCGCCGGATTCGATTGCCGATGAACATCCTTTGCTTTAGTATGGCCGCACTTTCGTTCCATTTCCGAGCAGCTCCATGCAATACAAAAATACCCTCATTGTCGGCGTCTTCGTCGTGGTCTCCAGCATTGCGCTCTGGTACGACCGCCGGCCCGCGCCCGCGCCGAAGGTGGCCGAGCTGCCAGCGCCGGCCGTGGTGCACGAGGCGCCCTTCATCGGTCCGCGCAGCAAGGCGGACGCGGTCGCCGCGCTGATGGCGCTGCCGGAACTGAAAGCCTGGTCGGCGCATCTGGAAAAATCGTCGGGCGGCACCACGCACGGCGCCCTGATCGAATACGGCCCGACCCCCAAGGTCATCGGCGGCAAACATTACTGGCAACTGAGCTACGTTGAAAATACGCCGGACGCGGCGCATCGCTGGGAAAGCTTCCTGGTGGGCCAGGACAATCCCGAGATCCTCATCGACGACGACGAATCGGGCTTGCCCCTGCCGCTCGAGCAATGGCGCAAAGAGCGCAATCCACTGGCCCGTACCAGCGCCAGCTGGCCTTAATCGAACTTCTCAGCTGCCCAGGTGCGAGATCAGCATCTGGCGCTGATCCGCCTCCGCCTTCTCCCCATCCTGCTGCGCCTGCGCGCCCAGCGAAATCCCCACCGACAGAATATCGATCAAGAGCAGTTGCAGCACCCGTGAAATCATCGACAGGAACGTTGTGCTGTCCTCGGCATGGTCCACCGCCAGGCACACGGTCGCCTTTTTGGCCAACGGCGAACCGCTGCTGGTGATCGCGATCACGTCGGCGCCGGCTGCACGCGCCGCCTCCACCGCCGTCAGCAATTCAGGCAAACGCCCCGAATTCGAAATGGCCACCACCACGTCACCCGGCTGCAGCAATTCTGCCGCCAGCGTGAACAGATGCGAGTCGCCATACGATGCGGTGGGGATGCGGAAGCGGAAGAATTTGTGCTGGCCGTCGAGCGCCACCACGCGCGAATTACCGAGCGCGTAGAACTCGACCCGGTTGGCGCGCGTGAGCAGTTCGATGGCGCGGTCGATCGAACGCACGTCGAGCTGATCGCGGAACTTGAGAATGGCCGACACCGTGTTGTCGATCACCTTGGCAGACACGTCGTGCGTGCTGTCGCCGGTGCGCACCTGGCTGTGGCGCACGGGGATGGCGCCGGTCAAACTGCTGGCGAACTTGAGCTTGAAGTCGGCCAGCCCCAAAAAGCCCAGCGATCTGCAAAAACGGATCACGGTCGGCTGGCTCACTTCGGCCAGGCGCGCGATGCCGGCGATCGGCTCGTTGAGCACCAGGCGCGGATGCTCGAGCACCAGCGTGGCCACGCGCTGTTCGGCTGGCGTGAGTTCATGCTGCAGGTGTCCAATGCGCTCCATGAGCGTGTTGGCGCCGCTGCGCCCGCGCAGGTGCTCAGACAGGATCGTGGCGACACCGTGGAAGGCAGGATTGGGCGTGGTGATGACAAAGGTCGGAATATCGGCCAGATAGGTCGAGAAGCGTCCCTTGGCTTCAAAGCGCGCGCGGAACGGCGAGGTGGCAAACCACTCCCCCATGCGCGGCACGATGCCGCCGCCAATGAAGATGCCGCCAAAGGAGCCGAGCGTGACGGCCAGATTGGCTGCCGCCCCGCCCAGCATGCCGCAGAAGCACTCCAGCACTTCCAGGCACAGCGCATCGCGCTCGTCGAGCGCGCCGCTGATAATCTCGGGCGAGGTGCGCGGCGGCGCCTGCACACCGTTGCGGTGCGCCAGCGCGCGGTACATGATTTCCATGCCGGGACCGGAAATGAGGCGCTCGTTCGACACGTGCGGCCACTCCTTCCAGGCGAACTGCAGGATCGCGAATTCGCGCTCGTCGGCGGGCGCGAAGTTGACGTGGCCGCCCTCGGAGCCGAGCGTGACGAAACCATCCACGGTCGGAATCACGCCCGACACGCCGAGACCCGTTCCCGGCCCCAGCACGCCGATCACGGCATTGCCGGCCTGCGTGCCGCCGCCGACCTTCATCAGATCGTCGCCTTTCAAGCCCGGGATCGCCATCGCCAGCGCGGTGAAGTCGTTGACGATCAATAGCGTCTGCAGTCCCAGCTCGCGCCGCACGGCGTCGGTCGAGAACTGCCAGTCGCGATTGGTCATCCGGACTTGGTCGCCGTTGACGGGATTGGCCACGGCCAGCGCCGCGTGGTGCAGCGGCGCTTCGTCATGGTCCGACAAATAAAAGCGCAGCAGCGGCACGATGCCTTCGAAGTCGTCGCAGCGCAGCACGCGCACCGAGCGGAACACGTCGGGCGCCGTTTGCAGCGCGAAGCGCGCATGCGTCGCGCCGATGTCGGCCAACAGGCGCGGGCCGTCGGCGAACGCCGTGCGGGCAAATTTCTCCGGATCGGCGGGAGCGTTCATAGTCAGTTCTTGATACCGAACCAGGCGCCGTAAGGCGGCAGCGTGACCGTGCTGCCATCCACGCTGCCCGGCATGCCGTGCCCGGTCATGGCAACCGCGTCGGCCACCGCCGGCAAGGTCACCGTCACCGGGTCCGGTCCCAGATTGAACACGGCCACCAGCGGCGCATGCCCTTCCAGGTCGCGCTGCAACGCCAGCACCGGTTCCGGCGCGTCGAAGAACTTGATCTCGCCGCGCGTGAGTTGCGGCTGCTGGCGGCGCCACTTGATCAGGCGGCGCGCAAAATTGAGCGTTGAATCAGGATCGTTCTCCTGCAGCGACGCGGCCGATGCGATGTGCTGCTCGGCCACCGGCAGCCAGGGTTCACCGCTCGTGAATCCGGCGTTGGGCGCCGACGCATCCCACGGCATCGGCGTGCGGCAGCCGTCACGGCCTTTGAACTCGGGCCAGAAGGTGATGCCGTACGGGTCTTGCAGCAGTTCGAACGGCACGTCCGCTTCGGTCAGCGCCAGTTCATCGCCCTGATACAGGCAAGGCGTGCCCTTGAGCGCCAGCTGCATCGCCAGCACCAGGCGCGCCACGGCCGGCGTCGGATTCTTGCCGCCCCAGCGCGTCATCACTCGCTGCACGTCGTGGTTACCGACCGACCAGGAAGCCCAGCCGCCCTTCACGCGCGCTTCGAATTCCTCGCCCTGGCTGCGGATGTAGCCCGCGGTGAAGACCGGCGTGAGCAGGTTGAAGCTGTAGGCCATGTGCAGCTTGTCGCCGTCGGCCGTGTAGTCGGCCATCACGCGCAGGTTGTCGTCGGCCCCGACTTCGCCGATCGAGATGGCGCCGAATTCATCGAGCAACGCGCGGATCTTCTGCAGGAAGGCCAGGTTCTCGGGACGGGTCTTGTCGTACACGTGCGCTTGCATGCCGTACGGGTTGACGTCGGATACGGTGGCGGTGTCGCGATTGACGGCCGGCGGATTGCTGCGCAATTCGGGATCGTGGAAATGGAAATTACAGGCGTCCATGCGCACGCCGTCGACGCCGCGCTCAAGCCAGAAGCGCAGGCTGTCCAGGTGCGCCTGCTGCACTTGCGGATTGTGGAAGTTCATGTCCGGCTGGCTGACCAGGAAGTTATGCAGGTAGTACTGCTTGCGGCGCGTATCCCAGTGCCACGACGAGCCGCCAAAGACGGACAGCCAGTTGTTGGGCGGGTTGCCGTCCGGGCGCGGATCGGCCCACACGTACCAGTCGGCTTTGGGATTGTCGCGGCTCTTGCGGCTCTCGACGAACCAGGGATGCGCCTCGGCGGTGTGCGACATGACCTGGTCGATCATGATCTTGATGCCCAGGCTGTGCGCCTTGGCGATCAGCGCGTCAAAGTCGGCGAGGTTGCCGAACAGGGGATCGACGTCGCAGTAGTCCGAAACGTCGTAACCGAAGTCCTTCATCGGCGACTTGAAGAACGGCGAGATCCAGACGATATCGACGCCCAGCGAGGCGATGTAATCGAGTTTGGCGGTAATGCCGGGCAGGTCGCCCACGCCGTCGCCATTGGTGTCGAGGAAGCTGCGCGGATAAACCTGATAGATGATGGCTTCGCGCCACCAAGGGGTAATTGGAGTCGGCATGAGGTGTCTCTGTGTTGTATTTGTAGATAATATACATCACTTACCGCCATTTCACAATATTGCACGGAACTGGTATTTTTCCTACTTAATCCCATGGAATCAACAGCTTAGGAATGCATGCATGATTTTCAGCGCATCCGCACGGTAGTCAAACTACAGACAAAAAATCTTGTATTGCAATACTTCATGCTTACAGCTTAGGATCGCCACTTGGTCTAAGCACAGGAGTAACGATGTCGCAGTTGGAAAAACAGGACGGAAACGGGCCAATGCCCCGCCAAATCCCCTTCATCATCGGCAGTGAAGGCTGCGAGCGTTTCAGCTTTTACGGGATGCGCAACATCCTCACCCCCTTCCTGATCGGGACCCTGCTGCTGTTCATGCCAGGCGCCGACCGCGCCGGCGCTGCCAAGGACGTGTTCCACACCTTCGTCATCGGCGTCTATTTCTTCCCGCTGCTGGGCGGCTGGATCGCCGACCGCTTCTTCGGCAAATACGACACCATCCTCTGGCTCAGCCTCGTCTACTGCGCCGGCCACGCCTGTCTGGCGATCTGGGACGACAACGTTACCGGCTTCTATACCGGCCTGTTTTTGATCGCGCTCGGCTCGGGCGGCATCAAGCCGCTGGTCTCGACCTTCGTCGGCGACCAGTTCGACCAGACCAACAAGAACAAGGCCAAGGTCGTCTATGACGTCTTCTACTGGATCATCAACTTCGGCTCCTTCTTCGCGTCGCTGCTGATGCCGGTCTTCCTCAAGAACTATGGCGCCTCGGTCGCCTTCGGCATCCCCGGCGTGCTGATGTTCATTGCCACCATCGTGTTCTGGTGCGGCCGCGAAAAATACGTGCACCTGCCGCCCGCCCCGGCCGATCCGCACTCCTTCCTCAACGTCTGCCGCACCGCCTTGCTGGCGCGCGCCGACGGCCCGGGCCGCGCGGGCCTGTATATCGCGCTGCTGGGCGCTGCCGGCGCTTGCGCATCGCTGGCGATGTCGTACTCGTGGGACTTCGTGATCGCCGCCTGCACGGCGCTGGTGCTGCTGCTCGCCTTCGGCGGGATCGGCACCGCCATGCAGCTCGAACGCGCGCGCGGCACGCATCCCGACGAAGCGGTCGACGGCGTGCGCGCCGTGCTACGGGTGCTGATCGTGTTCGCACTGGCCACGCCCTTCTATTCGCTGTTCGACCAGAAGGCTTCGACCTGGATCGTGCAGGCCAATGCCATGGTCGCGCCGACCATCACCCTGTTCGGCAGCAGCTTCACCTTCGTGGCGGCCCAGATGCAGGCACTCAATCCGCTGCTGGTGATGCTGTTCATCCCCTTCAATAACGTGGTGGTCTTCCCGCTGCTGCGCAAGGCCGGCATAGAACCGACGCCGCTGCGCCGCATGACGACCGGGATCGTGTTCTCCAGCCTCTCGTGGATCGTGATCGGCACCGTGCAGCTGGCCATCGATGGCGGCACGCCGGTCTCCATGACCTGGCAGGTGCTGCCATACGCGCTGCTGACCTTCGGCGAAGTGCTGGTCGCCGCCACCGGCCTCGAATTCGCATACAGCCAGGCCCCCAAGTCCATGAAGGGCGTGATCATGGCGTTCTGGTTCCTGGCCACGACCGTCGGCAATCTGTGGGTCCTGATCGCCAACAAGGGCGTCAAGAACGAGGCGCTGATCGCCCATGTGAGCAGCAGCGGCATCAGCGTGGCGGCCTTCCAGATGTTCTTCTTCGCCGCCTTCGCGATGACGGCGGCGATCGCCTTCGGCTGGTACGCCACGCGCTACAAAATGACGGACAATTATCGGCGCACTGACGCGTAGTACAACTACATAAAATGGGCTAAACTCCTGATTCCATTGCAGCGCCCGGGTGCGAAATTCTGTAACTTGGGTAATTAATCAGGATTTCCCATGCGTTTGACGATCCGCACCGCCGCCGTTTTTCTCGCCTGCCTCGCCGGGCCGGCCAGTGCCGCCGTGCCGCTGGCCGCGTGCGACGCGCCGTTCCAGACCGTGCTGCAGGCCGGCGCCGCGCCGCTCGAGGCACGCGCGGCATGGATCGACCGCCGGCGCGCGCGCTGGGCGGGCGCCGATCCTGCCGCCATCTTCAAGCTTTACTACTCCCCCGCCGGCGCCATCGCGCTGGTGAACGGCCGCATCGACGGCGCCGCGGGCGCCCTGCCGATGACGGTGTCCTCCGCACAGGTCCCGCAGCGCTTCGCCTACATGGGGGCCGGCCCGGTGCTGGAGCTGCCCGCCTCCGCGCTGGCGCAGCTGGCCGGGCTGCACCGCCAGCAGCTGGTGCTGGCCCAGGAGTCCGCCGACGGCCGGGTGGCCGCCGCCACGCGAATTCAAGTGGCGGGCGCGCTCGACGATCTATACGCGGCCGCCGCCCATGCGCCGGATCTCGGCGCGCATCCGTCGGCGCGCGGCACCTCGTTCAAACTGTGGGCGCCCACCGCGCAGCAGGTAGCGGTGTGCACCTACGATAAGGGGAACGGCGCCGCCACCGCCATCGCTCCCATGCAGGCCGCCCCCGCCACCGGCATCTGGAGCGCCCGCCAGCCCGGCGACCTGTCCGGCAAATACTATCGCTACGTGGTCGACGTGGTCGCGCCCAGCGCGGGCCTGGTGCGCAACCTGGTCACCGATCCCTACTCCATCAGCCTGACCACCGATTCGGCGCGCAGCTACATCGCCGACCTGGCCTCCCCAGCGCTCAAGCCCGCAGGCTGGGACCGGCACACGGCGCCATCGAAGGTCAAGGCGCAGACCGACATGGTGGTCTACGAACTGCACGTGCGCGACTTCTCGATCAACGATGCCAGCGTGCCGCTTGCCAAACGCGGCAAATACACGGCCTTCGGCGAGAACGCCTCGAACGGCATGCGGCACCTTGCCGCGCTCTCCGCCGCCGGCATGACCGATATCCACCTGCTGCCCGTGTACGACATTGCCACCGTGCCGGAACAGGGCTGCGCCGCGCCCACGCCCCAAGGCGCAGCGGACAGCGACGCCCAGCAGGCGCTGGTCATGGCAAGCGCGAAAACCGATTGCTTCAACTGGGGCTACGACCCTTACCATTACAGCGCGCCCGAAGGCAGCTACGCCAGCGACGCCGCCGACGGTGCGCGCCGCATCATCGAGTTCCGCGAGATGGTGATGAACCTGCACCGCATCGGCCTGCGGGTCGGCATGGACGTGGTCTACAACCACACGTTCGCGGCGGGCCAGAAGGAACGGGCGGTCCTGGACCGCATCGTGCCCGGCTACTACCATCGGCTCGATGCTGCCGGCAAGGTCGAGCAGTCGACCTGCTGCGACAACACCGCGACCGAAAACACAATGATGGAAAAGCTGATGGTCGATTCGGCCGAGCTATGGACGCACCACTACCGCATCGACTCCTTCCGTTTCGACCTGATGGGACACCAGCCGCGCGCCGCCATGGAGCATCTGCAGGCGCGCGTGAACCGCGCCGCCGGCCGTCATGTGAATTTGATCGGCGAAGGCTGGAATTTCGGCGAAGTGGAAAACGGCGCCCGCTTTGTGCAGGCATCGCAGCTGTCGTTGAACGGCAGCGGCATCGGCACCTTCAGCGACCGGGGGCGCGACGCGGTACGCGGCGGCAGCGCGGGCGACTCCGGCATCGATCTGTTCAAGCGTCAGGGCTATATCAATGGCCTCGTGTACGACCGCAACGCGCAGGCCGACGAGCGCCCGCTGAGCGACCTGATGAAAGCGTCGGACATGGTCAAGGTGGGACTGGCGGGATCGGTGCGCAGCTACCGCTTGCCAACCTGGGATGGCAGCGCGATGGCGCTCGAGAATATCGACTACGGCGGCCAGGCTGCAGGGTATGCCAGCGAACCCGGCGAAGCGGTCAACTACGTCGAGAACCACGACAACCAGACGCTGTACGACATCAATGCGATCAAGCTGCCGCTGTCCGCCACCAGCGCCGAGCGAACGCGCGTGCAGATCCTGGGCGCGGCCATCAATGCCTTCAGCCAGGGCGTGGCTTACTTCCATGCGGGAATCGATACGCTGCGCTCGAAGTCGCTGGACCGCAACAGCTTCAATTCGGGCGACTGGTTCAACCGCATCGACTGGTCGTATCAGGACAATTACTTCGGCAGCGGGCTGCCGCCGGCCGCCGACAATGGGAAGGACTACGCGCTGATCAAACCGTTGCTGGCCGATGCGGCGCTCAAGCCCACGCCGGCCGACATCGCTTTTGCGCGCGATGCCTTCCGCGATCTGCTGCGCATTCGCGCCAGTTCCACGCTGTTCCGGCTGCGCAGCGCGGCCGACATCGGCAAGCGGCTGCGCTTCTTCAATACGGGTTCGGCGCAGGTGGCGACCGTGATCGGGGCCCGTATCGACGGCAAGGGGTATCCGGGCGCCCGCTTCAAGGCGGTGGATTACTTCATCAATGTGGATAAGGAAGACCGTGCGATCGCGCTCGACGCGACGGTTGGCAAGCGTATGCGTTTGCACCCGGCGCATCGGGCTGACCCGCGCGCCGCGCAGGCGCGATACGACAGTGCGACCGGGATGATGCACATCCCGGCGCGGACTGCGGTGGTGTTTGTCGAGGACCGTTAAATGTCGAGGTGAGAAATGAGCATCCGCTTTTTCTCCGCATCGCTGTCGCTGACCGCCTGCGGCCCCAGTGAAATCCCGACCGACATAATATCGATCAGCAGCAGCTGCAAGATCCGCGAGATCATCGACAGGAAGGACGTGCTGTCTTCGCTGTGATCGACCGCCAGGCACACCGTCGCCTTTTTCGCCAGCGCCGACTTGCTGCTGGTGATGGCAATGACCGACGCACCGGCGGCGCGCGCCGCATCGACCGCCTCCAGCAATTCCGGCAGCTGGCCGGACGTTGAAATGACAATCACCACGTCGCCCGGCTTGAGCAGCTCGGCGGCCAGTTTGAACAGGTGCGAGTCGCCGTACGCCGCGGTCGGAATACGGAAGCGGAAGAACTTGTGCTGGCCGTCCAGCGCCACCACCCGCGAATTGCCCATCGCGTAAAACTCGACACGGCGCGCGTTGCGCAACAGGTCGATGGCACGGTCAATCGAGACCACGTCCAGCTGGTCACGGAATTTCAGGATCGCCGACACGGTATTGTCGATCACCTTGGCCGACAGATCGTGCGTGCTGTCCGACACCCGCACCTGGCTGTGGCGCACAGGGATGGTGCCGGTCAGACTGCTGGCGAACTTGAGCTTGAAGTCGGCCAGACCCAGGAAGCCGAGCGAACGGCAGAAACGAATCACGGTCGGCTGGCTGACGTCGGCCAGGCGCGCGATCTCGGCGATCGGCTCGCCCAGCACCTTGCGTGGATGCTCGAGCACCAACGTGGCCACGCGCTGCTCGGCCGGCGACAGTTCGTGCTGCAGATGCTGCACTCGCTCCATCAGGGTGTTGGCACCGCTGCGCCCGCGCAGGTGCTCGGACAGAATCGTCGCCACGCCGTAGAACGCCGGATTCGGCGTCATGATCACGTAGGTTGGAATCTCCGCCAGATAACTGGTGAAGCGGCCTTTGGCCTCGAAGCGGGCGCGGAAGCCCGATTTGGCGAACAGTTCGGCCATCCGCGGCACGATGCCACCGCCGATGAAGATACCGCCGAAGGCGCCCAGCGTCACCGCCAGGTTGGCGGCGGCCCCGCCCAGCATGCCGCAGAAGCATTCGAGCACTTCGACGCACAGGGCGTCGTTCTCGTCGAGCGCGCCGCTGATGATTTCGGGCGACGTGCGCGGCTTGGCTTTCACGCCGTTGCGTTCGGCCAGCGCGCGGTAGGTGATTTCCATACCGGGGCCGGAGATGAGGCGTTCGTTCGATACGTGCGGCCATTCCTTCCATGCGTACTGGAGGATGGCGAACTCGCGCTCGTCGGCCGGCGCGAAGTTGACGTGGCCGCCTTCGGAGCCGAGCGTGACGAAACCGTCGATGGTGGGAATGACGCCAGAGACACCCAGGCCCGTGCCCGGTCCCAGCACGCCGATCACCGCGTTCGAGGCGGGGGCGCCGCCGCCCACCTGCATCAGATCGGC
>JGI24770J26754_10001405_pt1 | contig 17153 bp, 16 predicted proteins | sample LakOneMetagenome_FD_26754 | JGI IMG/M metagenome (IMG submission 26754) | reverse complement strand
ATACGGCCCTTATTATCCGTCAGCCGGCCATCGTCTAATACCTGCAATAATACGTTAAAAACGTCAGGATGCGCCTTTTCAATTTCATCCAGCAGTACAACGCTGTATGGTTTCCGCCTTACAGCCTCGGTCAGCTGCCCCCCTTCTTCGTAGCCAATATAGCCGGGAGGAGCTCCCAAAAGCCTGCTCACAGCGTGTTTCTCCTGGTATTCACTCATATCTATCCGGGTCATCATGCTGTCATCATCAAAAAGATAATCGGCCAGCGCTTTGGCCAGTTCCGTCTTACCTACCCCCGTGGTTCCAAGGAAGATAAATGACCCGATCGGCTTTTTAGGGTCCTGTAGCCCGGCCCGGCTGCGCCGGATGGCATCCGATACGGCCTCAATGGCTTCTTCCTGCCCTACCACCCGTTTATGAAGCTCTTCCTCCAGGTGAAGCAATTTCTCCCGTTCGCTTTGCATCATCTTCATCACGGGTATGCCGGTAGCTTTTGCCACGTTCTCGGCTATGTCTTCGGCATCCACTTCTTCCTTCAATAGCCTTTTTTCACTTATCGCAGAAAGTTGTTTGGTGAATTCTTCCACGATCCTTTCCTGTTCCTGCACTTTGCCATAACGTATCTCGGCCACTTTACCGTAATCTCCTTCCCGTTCAGCTTTATCGGCTGCCAGTTTCAGGTTTTCAATTTCTGCTTTGGCATTCTGTATCTTTTCAACGATCTCTTTCTCCTGCTGCCATTTGGCTTTGAATGTATCCCGTTCAACAGACAGGTTAGAAATATCAGTGTTTAACTGTTTTAATTTTTGCTCGTCATTTTCCCGTTTGATCGCCTCCCTTTCAATTTCAAGCTGGCGTATCCTTCTTTCAAGTTCGTCCAGTTCCTCGGGCATGCTGTTCATTTCCAAACGTAGTTTAGCAGCACTTTCGTCGATCAGGTCAATGGCTTTATCGGGTAAGAAGCGATCGGTGATATAGCGGTTGGATAATTCCACCGCTGCAATGATGGCTTCATCTTTTATCAAAACATGGTGATACGTTTCATATCGGTCTTTCAATCCTCGCAGGATAGAAACGGCGTCTTCAACAGTCGGTTCATCGATCATCACTTTCTGAAAACGACGCTCCAGGGCTTTATCTTTTTCAAAGAATTTTTGGTATTCACTCAATGTAGTTGCACCAATGGCCCGCAGTTCACCCCGTGCCAGTGCCGGCTTTAAGATATTGGCCGCATCCATGGCTCCGTCGCCGCCACCTGCGCCAACCAGTGTATGTATCTCATCAATGAATAAGATCACTTCGCCTTCGCTGCCGCTTACTTCCTTAACCACTGATTTCAATCGTTCTTCAAACTCTCCCTTATACTTTGCACCGGCTATCAGTTGTCCCATATCCAGTGCATAAATAACTTTTGATCGCAGGTTCTCCGGAACATCACCATTTACAATACGCATGGCCAAACCTTCGGCAATAGCTGTTTTACCAACGCCGGGTTCGCCCACCAGTATCGGGTTGTTCTTACTCCTTCTTGATAAAATATGAAGTGTTCTGCGTATCTCTTCATCCCTGCCGATCACCGGGTCAAGTTTTCCTGCCCTTGCCATCTCGTTCAGGTTCCTGGCATATTTATTCAGTGCATTGAATTGCGTTTCGGATGTTTGGGATGAAATGGTAGAACCTTTTTTCAGGTCTTTGATGGCAGCGATCAACCCTTTTTCGGTGAGCCCGGCATCTTTCAGTATTTTGGAAGTATTATCGCTCCCCTGCAATAATGCAAGCAGCATGTGCTCTACACTTATAAATTCATCTTTAAAGGTCTTTAAAGATGCAGTGGAACGTAATAACACATTATTTCCATCCCGGCTTAATGCCTGTGCTGGCTCACCACCCGAAACTTTAGGCAATTTCAGGATGGCTTCGTCAAGTTTATCCTCAACATAGTTAAGGTTAACGTTGTTCTTTTTCAGCAAAAATTCAACAGCAGAATCCTTATCGTTGAGCAACGCCTTCAGGATATGCTCTGTTTCGATATTGGTATTATGACTGTTGAATGCAAGCTGCTGCGCCTGCTGCAATATTTCCTGTGATTTTATGGTGAGATTCTGCAAACTCATTTTATTTAGTTTTAATCAATAGACACAAAACCCAATCCAACATCAGATTCCACGCTAATATGGCATATTTTTCTTAACCCCCTGCCGCATGTGCAGCCCTGTTTTGGCTTTTATGCTATTGTTGCAGACAGTAAAACTTCCTTTCCCTGTACAGGATAAGAACCTGGCCGGCATACCTGTCTGGAAAGACATTATTTAGCAGCATACACAGCTCCAAGCGCTGGCTGATGCTGCACTAAACAATTAATTGTCCTTTTATTTTATTCCCTTATTTTTGCGTTAAAAAAAGGCGATTATTAGCTGCCGTTGGACTTACCTCTATGAAAGCAACTATCTACCGTTATCTTACAGTATTACTTGTGTGCCTGGCATCCTTATCAGTAAATGCACAGAAAAAAAGAATAAAACTTAGTGGCGTTTATCTCCAGTGGGGATATAATTCAGAAAGCTACACCCGGAGCAATATCCATTTTAAAATGGGTAATGGCGATCATTTTACCATTCACAAAGCAGTGGCGCATGATAAAGGAGATTTTGATGCGATATATAAAAAGCCAACAGAAATATCCATCCCCCAATACAATTACCGCATTGGCTTTTACCTGGATAAGAAACATTCGAAAGCGATCGAATTAAATTTTGACCATGCAAAGTATGTGGTTACCGATGGACAAACCGTTCATGTTACAGGAACCATTGATGGCAAATATGTGAATGGCGACAGTACATTGAACCCCGATACTTTTTTACATTTTGAACATACCGATGGCGCAAACTGGCTGCATCTTAATTACGTAAGCCAGCATATATTATTATTGACCGCTTCAAGATCAAGGCCTTTGGTCACAGGCGTATGGAAATTGGGCGCCGGCATCAATATTCCCCGTACAGATTTTACCTGGCGGGGAGACCGGTTGAACAACAATTTTCATGTTGCAGGGTATAATATAAGTGCCGAAGCCGGCTTGCGGCTTTATGTCTTCCCCCGTTTATTTTTTGAACTCACCGGTAAAACCGGTTTCGTAAAATACGTTAATGCCCTTGCAAATACTACCGAAAACAAAGGCAACAGGGTAACGCACAGCTTTGGTTATTTAGAAACCATTGCAACCCTGGGATACGAGATAAATTTCTAATTAAACTTCCCCCTGAATAAATCCGTGCGCAAAGCAGGCTTTTTGTAATTTTACCTAAACACTGCATTCGTGTACGAACACAAAAAACAACCCCTTGCCCCGGTACATGTCTATTACCGCCGGTTATGGAAGAATTTTTTCTTTTCCATGCTCATCTTGTTTCTTTGCCTGCTGGCCGGAGTGATCGGCTACAAGTTCACCATCCCCGAATTTGATTGGTACGACAGTTTATTAAATGCATCCATGATACTGAGCGGTATGGGGCCGATGGTAGATGAAAAGATCATTTTATCGAAATCTGCAAAAGTATTTGCATCCTTTTATGCATTGTTCAGCGGAGTAATGTTCATAACCACCATTGGAATAGTACTGGCCCCTATTACACACCGCTTCTTTCACAAACTGCACCTCGAAGACAAATGAAGTGAACATTCAGCAACAAACATATTTTGTAAGATCTGCCGCCCGGCAATTGGGCTTCGATTTTTGCGGCATAGCAAAAGCTCAGCAACTGGATGATGATGCCAGGCGGCTGGAAAACTGGCTGAATAAGGGCTTTAACGGCAGCATGCAATACATGGCCAATCATTTTGACCTGCGTATCGATCCATCGAAACTGGTTCCGGGGGCAAAATCAGTCATTACGTTATTGATCAATTATTATCCGCAACAACAGCAAAACAACGCTTCACCAAAAATATCAAAGTATGCTTTTGGCAATGACTATCACGATGTGATCAAAAACAAACTGAGATCTTTGTTGCAGCAGATAAAAGAACAGGTAGGCGAAGTAAACGGACGGGGCTTTGTTGACAGCGCTCCTGTTTTGGAAAGAACCTGGGCCCAAAAAGCAGGGATGGGATGGATCGGCAAAAACGGCAACCTGATCAATAAACAATCCGGTTCATTTTTTTTTATAGCAACGCTGATCACAGACATGGAACTGGAATACGATGCCCCTTTCGTAAAAGATTATTGCGGCACCTGTACGAAATGCATCGACCAATGTCCTACCGATGCCATTCTTCCGGGTAAAGTGATCGATGGCAGTAAATGTATTTCTTATTTTACCATTGAGTTAAAAGATACACTGATACCTGGTGAGATGAAAGGTAAATTTGATAACTGGATGTTCGGTTGCGATGTTTGCCAGGATGTTTGTCCCTGGAACCGGTTTTCAAAACCAAATACGGAAACAGGATTTGCTCCCCTGCCGCAGGTTTTAAATTTCACAAAAAGTGATTGGGAAGAATTAACGGAAGAAAGTTTTAAAGTGATCTTTAAAAACTCCCCGATCAGGAGAAGCAGGTATGAAGGGATAAAAAGAAACCTGAAGTTTATAAACCGTTAGACCAACCTGGTTATAAAAGAAGCTTCAACCCATTTTTTTTATAGGGAATAAGTTCCGGCGATTCCGGGTCCAGCTCTGTTATCAGCACATCAATATCTTTTGTTTCGCAAACCCGGATGCGTTGAACCGTGTTCAGTTTTTCGGCAATTGCCAGCGATACCACTTTCGACGAGGATTCGATCATAGCCCGCTTCACCTGTACCACTTCCCAGTCATTATCGGTAAGTCCTTGTTTTGCATCCAGTGCATTGGTACCCAAAAAACATATGTCTGCCTTTATCTGTTTGATCTTGGTAATGGCTTCTCCGCCTACCGTTATCTGCGAGCTCTTGGATAATTTGTCCCCAATCACGATGATCTCGATATTGGGATGATGCATATACTCCAGTGCGGCAGGCAGGCTTCCGGTTATAAATGTTGCATGCAGGTTCTCAGGCAATGATTTTGCCAGTTCAATGATGGTGGTACCGCCGGTGGTTGAAACAAACATGCCTTCCTGAATAAGACCGGCCGCCTTTTGTGCAATTCTCTTTTTACTTTCAAGTGCGTATACTTTTGAAGAACTGAAAGAACTGTGAAAGGATTTGGAAAGGGCACCTCCGTGTACCTTGATGAGTTTGCCATGATCAGCCAGTTCCTGGAGATCCCGGCGGATCGTATCTTCCGATACATTGATCCCCTGGCTCAGATCCCCAACCAATACCCGGTTGTGCAGATTTACGTTGTGAAGAATGAAAGCCTGGCGTTCTTTCTTTAGCATAGCAGTCGGGAATAATTCGGTTGAACCCCAAGATATAAACAAATATCAGCGCCGGCAAAATATTGCACATTATTTTACATTAAATTGCAGAAAGCAGTACAATCCAGCAGCAGAATGAATAAAAACATTGAAAAACTTTACCGGCTAGCGGGCAAACCAGCCAGGACAATAGTTGGATTAATGAGCGGCACTTCAGTAGACGGACTGGATGTGGCGCTATGCCGTGTGAAAGGGCATGGATCAAATACACAACTTTCGCTGCTGCAATTTGAAACAGTAGTGTATGATGCCGGCATGAAGGCAGAACTAAGATCCGTTTTCAGTAAGAAGCATGTTGATCTTGAAAAACTAACCCTGCTGAATCCCTGGATAGCGATGCAACATGCCGCCATTGTGAACAGCTGTCTTAAAAAATGGAACATTGTTTCTGAAGAGGTTGACCTGGTCGCAAGCCATGGACAAACGATCTATCATGCACCCAAAAGTCTGCACAAACAATCTAAGTTTGGTAATGCCACGTTGCAAATTGGCGATGGAGATCATTTTGCTGTTGCAACCGGCATCATAACCATCAGCGATTTCCGGCAAAAGCATATTGCTGCCGGTGGTGAAGGAGCGCCATTGGCTGTTTATGGCGATTATCTTCTTTTTGGAAAAAAAGGCGAACACCGGATACTATTAAACATCGGAGGCATTGCAAACTTCACCTATTTACCAGCCGATATGGATACCACGAAGATATTCAGTACCGATACCGGCCCGGGAAATACAATGATGGATGCTTTTATGCAGCAACATTTTGAAGGAAGGTCTTTTGATGAAAACGGGATCACCGCGGCTGCGGGGAAAGTAAACGAAGCGCTGCTGGATGCGCTTAAAGAAAACTCTTTTTTCAACGATTCCTTCCCAAGAACAACCGGCCCGGAATTATTTAACCTGGATTACCTGGCAAAAGCACAAACAGATTCCGGCACAAAACGCATCAGCACCGAAAATGTGATGGCTACGTTGAATAAATTCTCTGCCGATACGATCAGCGATGCCATAAAAAAAGCAACAGAGGGCTGTGGGCATGTGTCTGTATATGCAAGCGGAGGAGGGATCCATAACCCGGTGCTGCTTCAACACATACAACCTAAATTGCCGCATTGTAAATTCCATACTACTGCCGCCCTGGATGTGGATCCCGATGCCAAAGAAGCCATCTTATTTGCATTGTTGGCGAATGAATGTGTATGTGGGGATATTTCTACCTGGGGAAAAGGCTCAGCCGGAATGCCGGTTGTTTCGATGGGCAAGATCAGTTTTCCCGATTAATGATTTTCGCAGTATTGTTTTAACCCGTTCAACGCATCTTCATAACCCTGCCCGGTTATTTTTTCAATGAAGATGCCGTAAAATTTTTCCCAGGGATACCATTTCAGTTTTATAAGCACATTCCATTCTGCCTGCACCTGGTTACTATCGGCAAGCGGCAAGATCCGTATGGTATTTAAAACAGTATTCTCTCCTTCCCTGATCAACGAAGCTGAAATGCTGTTCCCGGATCTTCCTGTTATGATGATCTTATTATTTTTATCTTTCGACATCCAGGCTGCAGTGTCCTTATCAAACCGGATACTGGCTGAATCATTTTTAAACACGGGTTGCCAGTGCTTCCAGTTTTGAAGATCGTTTACCTGGGCAAATACTTTTGCTGCATTGGCATGTATCACCACGCCTCTTGATATCATGACCCGGGAAGGAATGAATAAAGACAGGATGGTTATGAACAGGAACAACCCTGCGAGGGCAATTACAAAACCTTTTATCAACCGGATATTCATTATTCCCATTTAAAAACTTTAACTGCGATAAAATAAGTGATCAGCATCCAGATAGCCAGTATCCCCAGTTCTTTTCCGCAATCCCATAAATGCAGCCCGGTAAATGAAAGTTTACGCATGGCATCATTAAACTGCGTCAGCGGTAACAGCCTGCAAATACTTTGAAGCCAGTTGGGAAAAACCTCTATCTGAAAAAAAGTGCCCGACAAAAGCATTTGCGGAAATGCAAAGAGATTTATCAATATGGGTATGGAAGTGTCTGACTTTACAATGCTGCTGAAGATCAACCCTACTCCCAACAGTAAAAGCAACATGTAAATGGTAAGTAACGACATTTCGAAAAAAGTGACCAGCCCGTGAACCAACGTGAAATGAAGGAAAAAGTATCCCAGGCCGATGAGCATTACCACGTTGATGAGTTGAAAAACCAACCGGCTCATCCCGATGCCCAGGAGAATATTTATTTTGCTGATGGGTGTTGCATAAAATCTTTTTAGTATCAACTGCTGCCTGAATTGAAAAAATATAAAGGCGATCCCGAACAGTGTTGAAAATAAAATGGAAAAGCCCAGCATGCCGGGTAATACGAAGTCTATGCTGCGGTATTCTCTTATGGAATAAACATGCGGTATTACTGCTGACCGTGCAGACCGTGGCGTACTTTTTAGCATGATGCTGTTTGTAATGTTTGAGAATACCTGTTGCAGCGCTGCAACCGCATTTCCGCTGGCCGTTGTTAAGGTGTCGAAGATGAGGTAATGGGTATTTCCGGCAGAATCTGTTATCTTCTTGATACTGACTATTGCCGAAATCTGGTCCTTTTCCAATGCCTTTCTTCTTGCGGCAGTATCTTCCGTGCCGTCTGCTTTCTTATAAGAGGCGATCCGGATCAGCGGGTTGGCCTTTACACTATCATATACTTCGTTGCTGGTATCCGCAGAACTGGACATGGCAATACGATAGTGAACGCCATTCCCATTTCCGAAAGATCCGAATATATATATGAATATTACAGGGAACAGGAAACTAAAGACCAATGCGCTTGGGTTACTGAAAATAGAACGAAAGCTGGCTCTAAGCATTGCTAAAAAGGCCCTGAACTGGCTATACTTTTGCATAAAGCAGTGAGATTTAGTGCGTAAAGCTATCTGTAAAAAATGATTAAACAAAAATTTGCGGGCGCCTGACATTTGTCGTATGTTTGGGTGACAAATGTCAGGATAATGAAAAAGAATAACCTGCCTAAAAAAGCAAAAGCGTATGTCCGAAAAGACAAGCTAAATAAAGTAAATGAGCCAGCGCCTGTTTACCGCAGCATTAAAGCATTGCCCGCCGTAAAAGATTTTACCTACAACGAATTTAAAAAAATTGCAGATAAAGCTCCGTTCACGCAGGTTGAATGGGCTGCCATACTTCACGTTAGTGAACGTACGTTGCAGCGCTATGCAAAAGACAACAGCACATTTGCTCCTATTAATGCCGAAAGGGCCTTGCAAATTGCCAAGGTTTTAAAAGAAGGGGAATTTACTTTTGGTAAGATTGAAAATTTTTATACCTGGATAAAACGTGGCCCTTATATGCTGGAAGGAAATCTTTCTTTTGATTCGCTCACTTCATACGAAGGCATCCAAAAGGTATTAACCCAATTAGGAAGAATTCAACACGGAATATTAGCATGATCGTTTACCGGCTGACAGTTGATGCATTCAGAAAGGATCTGACCGGAAATGGATCTAAGCTTTTTGGGGGCAGGTGGAATAGCCCGGGGATGCCGGCTATTTATACATCCGAGAACATTTCCCTGTCGGTGCTTGAAATACTGGTGAATGCCGATAAAACAAATATCCCGCCCGCCTACTTCTTGCTGAAACTGCATATTCCGGATGACCTGGCGGTAAGAAAGGTAAGCCCGGGCAGACTAAAGGAAAAATGGTACAGTGATTTTGAATATTCCCAATTCATCGGGTCCAATTTTTTAAAGACAGGCAAAGAAGCGGTACTCAAAGTACCTTCGGCAGTAATAAAACATGAACACAATTTCCTGTTAAACCCCGGGCATGCAGATTTTAAAAGGATCAGCATTGCTGAAGCGGTCCCTTTTGATCTTGACATACGATTATTAAAACCCAATGAATAAAACCTATCTCCTCCTCGGCAGCAATATGGGCAACAGCAAAAAACAGTTGTTGAAAGCGATCATGTTAATTGAAAAACACCTGGGCAAAATAACCCGCCGGTCAGGCCTGTATTCCACCGCCGCATGGGGCAATACCAACCAGCCCGATTTTTTAAACCAGGTGGTCATTACTGAAACCGCTTTAACCGCAACACAAACCATGCAAGCCATCCTGCAGATAGAAAAAAAAATGGGCAGGATACGAACGGTGAAAAATGCGCCCCGTATCATTGATATTGACATCTTATTCTTCAATAAGCAGATCATTGACCAGGCAGACCTGCAGGTGCCCCATCCGCAAATTCAAAACCGGCGCTTTGTGCTTACCCCGCTTAATGAACTTTCGCCAAACTTAAAACACCCGGTGCTTAAAAGATCCATTCACCATCTTTTTATTCACTGTCCGGATAAACTGAATGTGAAAAAGTTTTAACGGCATAAAACCCGTTTCCGCTTATTTTGCAGTTCGCTTTAAAACGCTGCATGAAGTATAACTTTGTTACTATAGAAGGAAATATCGGCGCCGGCAAGACAACGCTGGCGCATTTGCTGAGTAAACATTTCAACGCCCGGCTGATACTGGAAGAGTTCGCCGATAACCCCTTCCTCCCTAAATTTTATGAGAACCCTGGCCAGTATGCCTTCCCGCTGGAATTATTTTTCATGGCCGAACGATATAAACAATTGAAAGACCTGTTGCAGACAAAAGACATGTTCCAGAACATTACGATCTCCGACTATCTCTTTACCAAATGCCTCTTATTCGCCAAAGTGAATCTGCCCGAAGAGGAATTCCGCCTTTACCAAAAACTTTTTGAGATCATCAATCCCCAGATCGTTCAGCCCGATATGCTCATTTACCTGCACACCCCGGTAAAAAAACTGCAGGAGAATATTAAAAAACGTAACCGGGAATACGAACAGTCCATTCCCAACGACTATCTTTTTACATTGCAGGAAACCTACACACAGTACATCAAACAGCATAACATTAAAACACTTTTTGTAGATGCGGGCAACGCTGATTTTTTGGGCAACGAGGAACACCTTAAAGTAATAATTGACGCCTTAGATAAAGAATACGACGATGGGCAACATTATTTAACTTTGCCCTGATAAATAAAATGAACAGCGACAAACTCCCCGGCGAATTCAGAAATTTTATTTTTGCCCGCCTTTTTTTTGTACTGGGGTTACGCATGATAACCACCATTGTTATTTACCAGGTATTTCACCTGGCTAATACGTATATGGTGGGTTTTGCCGGGCTTGCCGAATTTGTTCCGGCTGTTATTGCCGCCATTTTTGCCGGTCATTATATCGACAAGCATAATAAAAAGAATATTCTCGTTTGCGCCTATATTTTTTATATGCTCTGCGGCCTTACACTTGCCCTGGTAAGCCTGCCTTATTTCAATCTCTCCAATGCAACAAAGCTCACTGTTATCTTATTCACCGTTTTTTGCACCGGCATCATCCGTTCTTTTGCCGGCCCTGCTGCCAACAGTATGATCGCTGCCATCGTTCCCCGTGAACAATTGCAAAAAGCCATTTCTTATAATTCATCCACCTGGCTCATCTCTTCCATTGGTGGGCATGCCATCGGCGGTTTACTGATCGCAGCCATCGGTATTTCCAATGCATATTTTGTAACAGCCACATTAATTTTAACCGCAGGTATATTTGCCCTGCAACTAAAACCAAAACCGCCTGTAAACCTGGAACAGGATGAGTCGCTCTTCATGGGTATTAAAAATGGTTTTGCTTATGTGTTCAACAATAAAAACCTGCTCGGCGTAATTTCGCTCGACCTCTTTGCCGTTCTCTTTGGCGGCGCCGTAGCTTTTATTCCTGAAATAGCATCCAATGTTTTACATACCGGGCCCGTTGGTTATGGTTTTTTAAATGCCGCCATGGACCTGGGAAGCCTCATCAGCATGGGCATACTGGTTAAATACCCCATGCGTCATAAACAAGGATTGAAAATGCTGCTGGCCGTTGCAGGTTTTGGCATCTTCATCATCATCTTTGGTTTATCAAAATGGTATTGGCTGAGTTTTGCAGCACTACTTATTGCCGGACTATTCGATGCGGTGAGTGTGGTGGTAAGAGGCACCATCATGCAGTTGTATACGCCTGATGAATTACGTGGCCGTGTGGCTTCCATCAATCTAATCTTCATCAATTCCTCCAACGAACTTGGCCAGTTTGAAAGCGGTGTTACCTCCCGCATGTTTGGCACTTTACCTGCCATCATCTTTGGTGGAGCCATGTCCATGCTGGTGGTGGCAGCTACGTGGATCAGGTTTCCGAAGCTGCGGAAGCTTGAATATTGATTTGATAAATATCTCTCCTATTTTGTAACTTACTTCTCCGTCCTTCACAACGACGAAAACGATCCTGTTTAAGCAAACCTTTTCAACCCCTTAAACGTTTTAAACCATTAAACGATAAAACATGCAACGCAGATCATTCCTCCGCAACACCGGCCTCACCTTAGCAGGCCTTGGATTACTGAATAAAGAAACACTGGCTTCTTTTTTAAAAGACCCTGCCTGGAAAATAAAAATGCTCACCGATGATATCGGCATCTTTTCTGAAAAAGGCGGCACCATTGCCTTCCTGCTCACCAAAAAAGGCATTGTGGTGGTGGATGCCCAATTTCCCGATACGGCACCGCATTTAATTGACGAGTTGAAAAAGAAAAGTGAAAGGCCTTTCAAATTCCTCATCAATACGCATCATCATGGCGACCATACTGCAGGCAATATTGCTTTTAAGGATCTGGTGGAGCATGTGATCGCACATGAGAATTCAAAAGCCAACCAACTGAAAGTGGCATCTGAGCAAAAAACGGCTCCGGAAAAATTCCTGGCTCCCGACATGACCTTCGGCAACGATGGCTGGAAACAGAAAGTGGGCAGCGAAAAGATACGGACCTGGTATTTTGGTGCCGGCCATACCAATGGCGACAGCATGGTTCATTTTGAACACGCCAATATTGTACACATGGGCGACCTGGTGTTTAACCGCCGCCACCCCTTTATTGATAAAACTGCCGGGGCAAGCATCGCCAACTGGATCGTATTGCTCGACAAAGCCATTGCAACTTTTGATAAGAACACGCAGTTCATTTGCGGGCATTCTGGAGAAGGCTATGACATTCTGGTAAAATCTGATGACCTGAAAGCATTTGGCGATTACCTCGGCAATGTTTTAAAATTCACTGAGGGTGAAATAAGAGCAGGCAAAACAAAAGAGGAGATCATAAAAGCAAGAGAGATTCCCGGCTCGCCTGAATGGAAAGGTGGTGGTATTGACCGGCCGTTAACAGCTGCTTATACGGAACTAACTTTGAAGTAAGTGTCGGTACGCTATGAATGTTCTAATCGTGCAAAAGAAGTTAAACCAGCCCATGTTCTTAAAATTGCCGGGATTGCATAGCGCCTGAAACCTAAATCTACTTCACAGCGATCAGTTTCTCCAACACATAATAAACAATGGGGCAGAAACCCGAATTTTTCAGCGTAAGCGGCTGCCTTTTCAACAGCACATCTTCATCTGTGTAAGGAAAACGCCTGCAATCGGACGGTCTTGCTTCATAAATACTGCAGTAATTATCTGCCCCCAGGAAAGGACAGGGTTTTGACCGCAGCACATAATCGCCTTCATTATCTACGTACAGGTAGGTGTTGATCAGGTCCCCCTCCTTCATCTTTAAATATTTGGCAATACGTTTTATATCGGGGGTTTTAAAACGGGGCGAATAGCTCTTGCAGCAGTTGGCGCATTGCAGGCAGTCGATCTTCTCAACTGCTTCCTCATGCAGGTCTGGCAGGGCTTTCAGCACTTTATTCTTGTCGGCCCGGTTCAAAAACTGCTTATACTGCTTCTGATGCTCGGCCGACTTTTTCTCCCAGTTATGTAAAATATCCTCTTCCATTTGATTAAGTTATTGACTGACTGATGCCTCTTTTCCACAGGTCAAATGTACCAAACTTATCGGCGTCAAATCTTGCTGTATTGTCGTAAATTTGCGCCACTTAATTACCACGCTAAAAACTAATTTCAATACTACTATATGAATCTCTTCGAACAACAACAATACGAATTTGCAGGCAGGCATATCGGCCCCAATAAACAAGACACTAAGTCCATGCTCAAAACCATTGGCGTGGAAACAATGGATGAACTCATCGATAAAACCGTTCCGGCTTCCATCCGCTTAAAAAAACCATTGAAACTTCCGGTTGCGCAAACGGAGTTTGAATACTTAGATGAACTGAAAAAGATCGCTGCGAAAAATAAGGTTTACAAAACCTATATCGGGCAAGGGTATTACAATACCATTACACCCAGTGTTATTCTCCGCAACGTTTTTGAAAACCCGGGATGGTATACCCAATACACCCCCTACCAGGCAGAGATATCGCAAGGCCGGTTGGAAAGCCTGCTCAATTTTCAAACCATGATATGCGACCTGACCGGTTTGGAATTAGCGAATGCAAGTTTACTGGACGAAGCAACGGCCGCTGCCGAGGCAATGGCTATGCTGTTTCATCATAAAAATAAAACCGACGTAATTTCTTCGCCGAAATTTTTTGTTGATACAAATACGTTTGCTCAAACCAGCGAAGTGCTGCTTACAAGAGCCACTCCCATCGGCATTGAACTGGTACACGGCGATTATAGAACTGCATCGCTGGATGAAAGTTATTTTGGTGCCATTGTACAGTATCCAAACAGCATCGGTTCTGTTGAAGACCATCGTGATTTCATAAACAAAGTACATGCAGTGAATGGCTATGTGGTAATGGCAACCGACCTGCTGGCGCTTACCCTGTTATCTCCCCCCGGCGAACTGGGTGCAGATGTGGCGGTAGGTTCTGCACAGCGCTTTGGTGTTCCACTGGGCTATGGCGGTCCGCATGCTGCTTTCTTTGCCACAAAAGATGAATTCAAAAGAGGCATCCCCGGCCGCATCATTGGCGTAAGCATCGATGCACAGAATAACCGTGCCCTGCGCATGGCGCTGCAGACAAGGGAGCAGCACATCAAAAGAGAAAAAGCAACTTCTAATATCTGTACCGCACAGGCATTGCTTGCCAACATGGCGGCCATGTATGCCGTTTACCACGGGCCGGACGGGTTGAAGAAAATTGCACAACGCATTCATATCTTAACAGCCGCTGTTGCAAAAGCATTGGAAGCGGCCGGAATAAAAGTTCTCAATAAACACTTCTTTGATACGATCAGTTTTGAAGTGGCTGATATCAATGCATTTAAAAATGCAGCGGAAAAGAATAAAGCCAATTTTCATTACCATGCAAACGGCGCCATCAGTTTATCCATTGATGAAGTGGCTTCCAACTACATCGGCGAAACTGAGAAGAACCTGGCTGCCATTTTCAAAGAAGCAACTTCAAACAGCATTTCTTTATCTTTTGATGAGGCAGATGCATTGTTTGGAAAGCTAAATGGATTACAAAGAACATCTTCTTATTTAACACACCCCGTTTTTAATACGCACCACAGCGAAAGCCAGATGATGCGTTATATCAAATCGCTGGAGAACAAAGACCTGAGTTTAAATACTTCCATGATCAGCCTGGGCAGTTGTACTATGAAACTGAATGCAGCCACCGAACTGATACCCGTTAGCTGGCCTGAGTTCAGCATCATTCATCCTTTCGCCCCCGCATCGCAGACTAAAGGATACCAGTATATCATTACAAAACTGGAAGAATACTTAAGTAAGATCACCGGATTCAATGCCTGTTCTTTGCAACCCAACAGCGGCGCCCAGGGCGAATATACAGGGCTGCTCACCATCAGGGCCTATCATGCTGCAAGAAATGAAAGTCATCGCAATATTGTTTTGATCCCCATCTCTGCACACGGCACTAACCCTGCCAGCGCCATCATGGCAGGCATGAAAGTGGTGGTGGTGAAAAGCACCGAAGAAGGGCTTGTTGATATTAAAGACCTGAAAGAAAAAGCGGAAGAACATAAAAACAATCTTGCTGCACTGATGGTTACTTATCCAAGTACCTATGGGGTATTTGAAGAAGGCATCAAAAAGATCTGCAAGACCATTCATGACAACGGTGGCCTGGTTTATATGGATGGTGCTAATATGAATGCACAGGTTGGCCTGACCAGCCCGGGTATGATCGGTGCGGATGTTTGTCACCTGAACCTGCACAAAACATTTGCCATACCACATGGTGGCGGGGGACCAGGTGTTGGGCCAATTTGTGTAAATAATAAGTTGAAACCCTACCTGCCCGGACATAATGTGAACGACACATTAAGATCAACTGAATCTAATATTCATGCAGTGAGTGCTGCACCTTATGGAAGTGCAAGCATCTTACTCATCAGCTATGCCTATATAAAAATGCTGGGTGAAGAAGGAGTAAAAAGATCTACCGAATACGCCATCATGAATGCAAATTACATGAAGGCAAAACTGGAGAAGTATTATAAGATACTTTATACCGGAACAAATGGCTATTGCGCCCATGAATTCATTGTTGACCTTCGCCCTTTCAAAATAACTGCGGGCATTGAAGCAGAAGACGTAGCAAAACGCCTGATGGACTATGGCTTTCATGCACCAACCATGAGTTTCCCGGTTCCGGGCACTATCATGATCGAACCAACAGAAAGTGAAGACAAAGGAGAACTGGATCGTTTCTGCGAAGCGCTCATCAGCATTTACAACGAAATAAAAGCGGTTGAAGAAGGCAAAGCCGATAAGACCGACAATGCGTTAAAGAATTCGCCACACACCCAACAGGTTGTTTGTTCCGACGAATGGAACCATGCTTACAGCAGGCAGGATGCCGCTTTTCCGCTGGCTTATGTTATGAAAAATAAATTCTGGCCTTCCATAGCCCGTATCAACAATACGTTTGGCGACCGCAACCTGGTTTGCACCTGTGAGCCGATCGAAAGTTATATGGAAGAACCTGTTTCAAACTAACCTTAAAGTTCTGTATTAAAAGCCCGTCCGCTAGCTAGCAGACGGGTCTTTTTATTTCCCCAATCAGAATTTGATTGCAGGGTAATTTTTAAAACAGTAAATTACCAGTCCAACTTAAAACTAATCATCATGAGAAAACAAATTCTGCTTGCAGGTATATTTTGCCTTTGCGGCAACTGGCTCTTTGCACAAAGCGATGTTGACAGGATCCGCAAAGAAGGCCTTTACAATTCCAAAGTAATGGACATGGCTTTTCATTTAACTGATGGCAGTGGCCCCCGGCTCACCAACTCACCCGGTTTTTTACGTGCCGCAAACTGGGCCAAAGATGAGCTTACAAAAATGGGAATGGTAAATGCAACCCTGGAACCCTGGGGCGATTTTGGCCAGGGCTGGGAACAGAACCGTTGCTATATTGCTATGACGGCTCCGTACTACACGCCAATTGTTGCCATACCAAGGGCATGGACCGGAAGCACACCCGGGAAAAAAATGATCAGCAGCGATGTGATATTAATTAAGGCAAAAGATTCTGCAGAGCTGTATCAAAACTATGCAGGCAAACTGAAAGATAAGATTGTGATGGTTTATTCCAGAGATACTTTAAAGCCATCTTTCACGGCCGATGGAGATCGCTATACTGATGAGCAACTTGATAAGATGGCGAATGCAAAACCGGATACCACACGTCGCCAACAGCAAAATTTCAGTCCCGAGGTAATGGCCGCAAGACGCCAGCAGCAGGCTTTGGTAAGGCAGATGGATGGTTTCTATAAAGCTGAAAAGCCGGCATTGGTATTAA
>JGI24770J26754_10001401_pt1 | contig 17172 bp, 16 predicted proteins | sample LakOneMetagenome_FD_26754 | JGI IMG/M metagenome (IMG submission 26754) | reverse complement strand
GTACAAGCGATAGCGGCGCGCTCGGGCTGTGCGTACCGAACCTGCGCGGGGACAGCAACGACCTGGACGTGGTGGCCAGCGTGGGCAGGATCAGTACCGTCCGCCGCGCGGCGACCACGGCATGCAGCGTGCCGGCGAACAATTGAGGCCCTCATGAGAAGCGCATCGTCATTCGCCGGGCCCGGTCTCCAACAAGGCGTCGGCTTGATCGAAGTCATGATCGCGGTACTGGTGCTCGCGATAGGCGTGCTCGGAGTCGCGGCCCTGCAATCCCTGACCCTGAAAAATGCGGCCGGTTCGGCCAGCCGTACCCAAGCTTCGATCCAGATCTACTCCATGCTAGACATCATCCGCGCCGATCGCACCAACCTCGGCAGCTACAACACCAACATCTACGTAGCGGGTGATGGCACCGGAACCCCGGGCACGATGGCTGGCTGGCTGGACGGCCTGAAGACCACGGTCGCGCCGGACGCCAAGGGCAAGGTGGTCTGCACTGCGGACACGATGACCTGCAGCGTCGGCGTGCAATGGAGCGATGCCAATACCACGGGGGGCAACAGCACCCCGGTCGACATCAACATCACGAGCCAGCTATGAAGCCCATGTCCAGCCATGCAGCAGCCGTGCAGCGCGGCTTCACGATGGTCGAGTTGATGGTAGCCCTACTGCTGGGGCTGCTGGTGGTCGCGGCCGCGAGCAGCCTGTTCCTCTCGAACAGGCGCGTGTACGGCGCCACCGAGGCGATCAGCCGTATCCAGGAAAACCAGCGCGGCGCATTCGAAATCCTCGCGCGCGACATCCGCGAGGCCGCGGGCAACCCGTGCATGCGCTTCGACGGAGCGTACACGGACAAGTTCGGCGTCGAGCTGGCAGCGCCGGACGCGACGTTCTGGTCGCGCTTCCCCAACGGCGTGTTCGGCGCGGAGGCCACCGGCGCAAATGGGTCGGACGAGATCACGCTGTATTCGGCCAACAGTTCCGTCTACGCCGTCAGCGCGCACAAGAAAAGCAGCGACGTCATCACCGTCAGCACCGCGACCAAGGACCTGAGCAATGGTCAGGTGCTGATCGTCTGCAACAACGACTATGCCATCGCCTTCGCGGCGGTCGGCGTCACCCCGGGCGGCACCACCATCGGCCACAACGGCGCGGCGAACTGCGGCAACAACCTCATGAAACCAGTCGCCAACGCCAATACCTGCGCGCTGGTCAACGCCAACTCCGCCAACGCCTACTGTTTTTGGCAGGGAGTTGCAGGCAGCGATTGCCCGGGCGGCGTCGGCACTTCGCCGGCCTACGTCACCGCCGCGACCAGCGCGCTGTGGACCGTGGCGAACAACGGTCGTGGCGGCACATCGCTGTATCGCACCGTCGGCGGCACCGCCAGCGAGATCGCCGAAGGCGTGACTGCGCTGAACCTTACCTACAAGGTCGGCAGCGGCACGAACTACGTCGATGCATCGGGCGTGGTCGCCGCTGGCGGCTGGGCGCAGGTGATGGCGGTCCACGTGCAGATGACCTTGCAGGCGGTGCGCGGAGCGCTGGGCAAGGGCGACGTGACCGGCACAGACAACGCCACGCTGGACCGCACGCTCGACGACTACATCGTCCTCAGGAACCATCAGGTCATACAATGAGTAACCATCTTTCCCTCGATCATCCGCATCGCCGGCAGGCGGGCGCGGCGCTGCCGATCGTCCTGCTGCTGCTGCTGATCGTGACCCTGCTCGGCATCGCCTCGATGCGCGGCGCGATCATGCAGGAACGGATGGCGTCCAATACGTCGGCGCGCAGCATGGCATTCCAAGTGGCCGAAGCCGGCTTGCGCCAAGCCGAAATCATCATTCGCGATGGCACCATCACCTTTCCCACGGGCTTGGGTGTGTGTTCCGCGGGCCGCTGCTCGATGGTGGTGCCGCCCTCGGACCCGGCGTGGGCGGCAACCGGATTCTGGACATCGGGGGCCGGGTTCCAGACCGGAGCCGCAGTGTCGATCGGCACGAACTCGATCAGCCCCAGGTTTGTGATCGAGGATTTCGGCACCACCACCAACGCCGCCGGCGGCGGCGGTGGCGGCATCGACATGGCCAAGAAGCCGCCGGATACCGGCACGATGCAGCACGTGTACCGCGTGACCTCCTACGCCGCGACGCCGAACGGGGTCGAGGTGCAACTCCAATCGCTGTACCGGAAATGATGGGTCTTATCATGAAGACGAGCAAGACATTCCAGCCGCGCAAGCCCACGTTGCTGCGCACCCTGCAGGTGATGGGCCTCACTGCGCTGGTGGCGCTGGGCGGCCTGCCGGTGCATGCGGCCACGACTTCGTTTCCGAACTATCCGCTGCTCACCGGCGGCAATGCCATCCCACCGAACATCCTGCTGATCCTCGACGATTCGGGCTCGATGACGGGCGCGCTGATGCGCACCGACGGTACGAACGACGACTCCGACGCTCCCGACGACAACCCGTCCCAGCGTTCCTATGTCAACAACAGCCTGTACTACGACCCGGCCTCGGCCTACCTGCCCTGGCGCACGTCCAGCCTGGTCCTGACCGATCGACTGGCCGCCGCCGATTTCAAGAATGCGTCCAGCAACCACACGGACACCACATCGGACAAGATCGACCTGCGTGGGAGCGAGGAGTCCTACTTCTACGTGCCCAAGACCGGCGTTTCCAATCCCGGCACGGACCCCAACAACTACGACAAGTACCGGATCGGAACGTCCACCGCGTCGGGTAGCGGTGCGACGGGCAGCTACAACAGCGGCGCCGTGCAGAAGATGCAGCAGTCCAGTGGCCCAAGCGGCACGCTGACTGCTTCCAAGGCTTCGCAGTGGTCAGCCTGCACGGCAGTTTCGATCGGCTCCGTAAGCAATGTGGATGTCACGATCACGGGCAACAACAGGGCCTGGTTGTACCTGTACTCGAGCAACACCTGTTCCGCTCTCAGCCAACTAGATTCCGCCCAGTCCAACAACGGCACGAGAACCGTGACGGCCTCGTCGCCCGGTTCGACGGTGTATATCCGGATCTACTACAACTACAACAGCGGCAGCGCCAGCTCGATTTCGGTTCCCTACACGACGCTGTTGACCACCTGGTCCAATGCGCTGCCGCCGACGTCGCCGCGCACCACCCAGCAGGCCGAGCTGCAGAACTACGCCAACTGGTACCAGTACCACCGCACCCGCAACAAGATGGCCAAGGCCGGCGCATCGGAAGCCTTCGGGCGGCTGGGTACCAATTACCGCGTCGGCTTCGACACCATCTGGAACCGGAATGCCAGCGGCAACACGATCAACACGTCCGGCAGTGCGCCTGCGTTGCCCATTGCCTATGCCACGAATGGGGGCCTGTTCTCGGGCACCAATCGCGACAACTTCTACAGCAGGTTGCAGGGCACGACTGCCAGCAGCAATACCCCGCTGCAGGGCGCGTTGCAGCGCGCGGCGCGCTATTTCGCCACCGACGATCCCTGGAAAACCAATTCCACTGGCGCGATGCTGACCTGCCGGCAGAACTACGCCATCCTCACGACGGACGGCTACTGGAACAGCAACTCCGGCTATACCGCCGTGGGCAACGCCGACAAATCCACCAACAGCGATGTCGACGGCAACCACCCGCAGTATCCGGACAGCTATACCGATACCCTGGCCGATGTTGCCTACAAGTACTGGAGCACCGACCTGAAGACGGGGGGAAGTTGGCCCAACAACGTCCTGACCAGTTCGGCGGATCCTGCCGACTGGCAGCATATGGTGACCTTCGGCGTGTCCATCGGCCTCCAGGGCAACCTCAATCCGAACAGCCCGCCTCCGTCGCCCTGGAACCAGGATCCGACGGGCCTCGGGGCGAACGGCGGTCCCCAGAGCATCGACGACCTCTGGCACGCCGCCCTGAACGGCCACGGCAAATTCGTGGTGGCGAACAATACCGATAAGTTCGCTTCGGCCTTGATCAGCGCGCTGACCACCATCGATTCACGCAGCGCATCCGGGTCCAACATCGCATCGAGCTCCACCAAGACCGATACCAGCACCCTGACCTTCGTGGCCGGCTTTACCTCCGGAAGCTGGATCGGCGACCTGATCGCGAGCCCGTTCAACGCCGCGTTGTCCGGGGTTTCCAGCACGCCAGACTGGATCCTGTCGCAGACGTTCGGCGCTGGCGGGGTCAATGCGAACTTCAAGAACCGCACTGTCCTGACCATGAAGGGCGGTGTGAAGTCGCTGTTCACCAGCGGCGCCGTGAACAACCCCTCCGATTTCGCCGTTCGCGGCGGCCAGGCGGACGAGGCCACGGCTGTGGACAACATCGCCTACCTGCGCGGCGACCAGAGCAAGGAGGTCGGCCAGACCGGCGGAACCCTGCGCAAGCGTACCTATCCGCTCGGCGATATCGTGGATTCCTCGCCGGCCTATGTGGAGGACACCAAGACGGTTTACATCGGTGCCAACGACGGCATGCTGCATGCCATCGACGCCGACAGCAGCGATACCACCAACCGCGGCAAGGTGCTGTTCTCCTACGTGCCCAAGGGCGTCGATTTCACTGCCATGGCCAGCCTCAGCGCCACGGCCTACGACCATCGCTACTTCGTCGATGGCCAGATCGACGTGATCAGCCAGGCCGACCAGGGCAACAACAAGAACATCCTGGTGGGTGCGCTGGGCCGCGGTGGTCGCGGCGTATTCGCGCTGGATGTGACCGATCCGACGGCGATGAACACGACCAAGGTGCTGTGGGACAACACCACCCAGGACAGCAGCACCGAGAAGGACATGGGCTACGTGCTCGGACGCGTGCTGATCCGCAACGGCAACGGCGGCAAGACCTATGCCTTCGTGCCGAACGGCATTGACAGCCCGAACGGTTCGGCGACCCTGTTCGTGTACCAGCTGGATGCCAATGGCGGCATCGCTGCCACCACCAAGCTCGTGGTGGATAGCAGTGGCGGCAATGGCCTGATGTCGCTGGGCCTGGCTGACCTCAACGGCGACAACAAGGTAGACACAGTCTACGGCGGCGACCTCAAGGGCAACGTCTGGCGCTGGGATTTCACCGGGAATGCGCCGCCGTCGTCCGCGGTGAAGTTGTTCCAGGCGAAGGACAGCGCGAACAATCCGCAGCCCATCACCGGCGGTCTCGGCGTCGGGCGCGACAGCTCCGGTAACATCTTTGTAGGCTTCGGCACCGGGCGCTTCATTTCCAGCTCCGACATGCCGGGCGTCGCCACGCAGACGACGCAAACCCTGTACGGCATCAAGGATGAAGTCAGTACGATCGCGAGCCGCGCGAATTTGCAGCAACGCACGATTCCGTACTCCGGCACCACTTCGACGGGCGCGGCGGCGCGCGGTTTCGAGAATTATTCGGCACTTTCGCCGACCAAGAAGGGCTGGTACATCGACCTCACGGTGCCCGAACGCACGATTTCTGCACCCACGATCTCGGGGACGGCGATGTACATCTCGACGGTCATTCCGCCCACGGGTAGCGATTGCCAGAGCTTGGTCGGCAGCGGCTTCCTCAATGCGCTCGACCTCTACACGGGCACCAGCCCGGAGTCGGGCAGTTACTTGGATGCATCAGCCACGCTCAACGGTGGCGTGCTCGGATCGGTCGGCATTTCCGGTGGCATGCCAACGGAAGTAAACCTGACCAGCTTGCTCGCAACGGTCGGTACCGGCGCCTTCACGAGCGAGAACGGCGGCGAAGGCAACACCACCAGCGTGAAGACCGGCAATCAGCCCGGGGGTATCCCGGCCCGGATCAACTGGCGCGAACTGGTGCCGGCGCAATGAACAGGGCAAACGCGATGCGCAACGGGAACAAGGGATTCACCCTGCTCGAACTGATGATCGTGGTGGGTGTCATCGCCATCCTCGCGATCCTCGTTTACCCAAGCTATGCCCGTGAAGTGGTGAAAACCAAGCGCTCCACGGGTGCGGCTTGCCTGATGGAGGAAGCCCAGTTCATGGAGCGCTACTACTCGACAAACATGGGGTACGCCGGGGCCACGTTGCCGGTAACCGCATGCGCGACGGACTTGTCCGGCGTCTACACCTTCGGGTTCAGCGCCGGGCCGACCGCGACGACTTACACGCTTGCGGCGACACCGCAAGGCAGGCAAGCGGCGAAGGACTTGCTTTGTGGAACGATGAGCGTCAACGAAAAGGGAACCAAGACCGTGTCCGGAACCAGTTCCGCGACACCAGCTGAATGTTTCTAGTGACCTGCGCCTCGATGAGGAAACGAAAAGGCCGCGAATGATCGCGGCCTTTTCGTTCGAACTTGTCTGGCGCCCGAAGTTGGACTCGAACCAACGACCCCCTGATTAACAGTCAAGTGCTCTAACCGGCTGAGCTATTCGGGCGGGGGCGATATTGTGCCGGCGCCCCCTTGGCGACGCAAGCTCCCGTCCTCAAAGAGGCTGCATGCAGGCGACCGCCGCGGACGGGTCGGCCTCGCCCACGCGGAAACGTCCGTTGTTGGCAAGAATGAGGGCGCTCGCTTTTGCCGGGCCGCGTCGATCGCACAGGGTTAATGTGGCGTTGGACCCGGCCGCCGCCGCCCCGGTCGGCTTGAACACGATGAGCTTGCGACCCGTGGTGCCGCGAAGGTGTACCCCGTTCGCCAGCGCGGCCTGGTGCATCAGCGGGGTGTCGCCGGGGCCGCGGCTGCGGTTGCCATCGAGGTCGGCGAAGGCGATCCAGCCCATGCTCCAGTCTGTGGTGTCCACGCATGCATCCCCAGTCGAGGGACAGACCACGACCTCGGCGCCAGTGACGGTGGAGTGGGTCAGTGCCCTGGTGAAGGTCTCGACCATCGCCGATTTCGCCGAGCCTGCATGCGCCGCCGAGATCGCGCCGGTCAGCGAGGGAATGGCGACGCCGAGACAGATCCCCGAGACGGCCACGGCGATGACGGCTTCGATCAGGGTGAATCCGCGGTGCTGTTGGCGCATGGTCGTTCCCCTTGTGTATGCGTCCATGCTGGCGATCCGCTGGCCCGGGGCGGATCGGTGGAACGCACGCCATCGGATCGGAAAACACCGAATTGCCCCCCGGGCTAGACTGGTGGATTGGAGGAGCAGCCCCCGATGCCCCACGCCGATCGCCCCGATCCACAACGCGACCGCTTCGAGCTGGTGGCCCCGTATTCGCCCGCCGGTGACCAGCCGCAGGCGATCGAACGGCTGGTCGAACGCTTCGATGCCGGGCTGGCCAGGCAGACCCTGCTCGGCGTGACCGGTTCGGGCAAGACCTACACCATCGCGAATGTGATCCAGCGGGTGCAGAAGCCGACCATCGTGATGGCGCCGAACAAGACCCTCGCGGCCCAGCTCTACGGCGAGTTCAAGGCGTTCTTCCCGCGCAACGCGGTCGAATACTTCGTCAGTTACTACGACTACTACCAGCCCGAGGCCTATGTGCCGTCCTCGGACACGTACATCGAGAAGGACAGTTCGCTGAACGAGCACATCGAGCAGATGCGGCTGTCGGCGACCAAGGCGCTGCTGTCGCGGCGCGACGCGCTGATCGTGGCCACGGTGTCGGCGATCTACGGCCTGGGAGATCCCGAGGACTACCTGTCGCTGCGCCTGATCCTCGCCCGCGGCGAACGCATCGATCAACGCGCGCTGATTCGCCACCTCACACAGCTGCAGTACACGCGCAACGACAGCGAACTGCGTCGCGGCACCTATCGCGTGCGCGGCGAGGTGATCGACGTGCATCCGGCGGAAAGCGAGGACGAAGCGCTGCGGATCGAGCTGTTCGACGGCGAGATCGAGCAGCTCAGTCTGTTCGATCCGCTCACCGGCGCGGTGTCGCGCAAGATCCCGCGCTACACGGTGTACCCGCGCACGCATTACGCCAGCACGCGCGAGAGCGTGCTGAACGCGGTCGAGACCATCAAGGTCGAACTGAAGGAACGGCTGGAGCAGCTTTACGCACAGAACAAGCTGGTGGAAGCGCAGCGGCTGGCGCAACGCACCCAGTTCGACCTCGAAATGATGGCCGAAGTCGGCTACTGCAACGGCATCGAGAACTATTCGCGCCACCTCACGCGCCGCCAACAAGGCGAACCGCCGCCGACGTTGTTCGACTACCTGCCGCCGGATTCGCTGCTGGTGGTGGACGAATCGCACGTCACCGTCCCGCAGATCGGCGCGATGTACAAGGGCGACCGTTCGCGCAAGGAAACGCTGGTGGAATTCGGCTTCCGCCTGCCGTCGGCACTGGACAACCGCCCGCTGCGCTTCGAGGAATGGGAACAGCGCGAGCCGCGCACGATCTTCGTGTCGGCGACGCCGGGCCCGTACGAACTGCGCGAAAGCGCGGGCGAGGTCACCGAGCTGGTGGTGCGCCCGACCGGGCTGGTCGATCCGCAGGTCGAGATCCGCCCGGTTGCGACCCAGGTCGACGACCTGCTGTCGGAAATCCACGACCGCGTGGCGATGGGCGATCGCGTGCTGGTCACGACCCTGACCAAGCGCATGGCCGAGAACCTCACCGAATACCTGTCCGAACATGGGGTGAAGGTGCGCTACCTGCACTCGGACGTGGAGACGGTCGAGCGCGTGGAGATCATCCGCGACCTGCGCCTCGGCGTGTTCGACGTGCTGGTCGGCATCAACCTGCTGCGCGAAGGCCTCGACATGCCGGAGGTGTCGCTGGTCGCGATCCTTGACGCCGACAAGGAGGGCTTCCTGCGTTCGGCCGGATCGCTGATCCAGACCATCGGCCGCGCCGCGCGCAACCTGCGCGGCAAGGCGATCCTGTACGCCGACCGCATCACCAACTCGATGCAGAAGGCGATCGACGAAACCGACCGTCGCCGCGTGAAGCAGGTCGAATACAACGCGGAGCACGGCATCACCCCGCAGTCGGTGCAGCGCGCGGTGATGGACATCATGGAAGGCGCGCGCGAGGGGCCGGATGCACGCGGACGCGGCAAGGCGCGTCGCGTCGCCGAACCGCGCGAGGACTACGCCGCGCTGGGCCCGGCCCAGGCCGCTTCGCGGATCAAGGCGCTGGAACAGCAGATGTACCAGCACGCCCGCGACCTCGAATTCGAGGAGGCGGCCCGGATCCGCGACCAGCTGCACCGCCTGCGCGAGGCCAGCCTCGGTGGTTAAGCCGGCTGGCCCCAGGCCCGGGGCTGGGCTACAATTCGCGCCCCGCGAAGGGGTTTCAGGGCGGTTAGCTCAGCGGTAGAGCATCACCTTGACATGGTAGGGGTCACAGGTTGTTGTGTTGTAAAAACTTGATGTGTCCGGGCGGTTAGCTCAGCGGTAGAGCATCACCTTGACATGGTGGGGGTCACAGGTTCGAACCCTGTACCGCCCACCAATCAAATCAATGGGTTACCTAGGTTTGGTTGGTGCGGTGCACATCAAGATTTGCAGCACGCTGCACACAATTGCCCCTCGTTTCGGCCTTCAGTGCCGTTAACTGTCCCTCTTGTCCATCGATTCCTGCTGCATTTTTGCTGCAACTGCAGTTGGAGTGCATGCATGGCAAGTTTTCATCCCCGTCCCGGCGGGTGGCAGGCCCAGATCCGGCATCGTGGCCGTCCGCCCATCAGCCGCACCTTCAAGACCAAGGCCGACGCCCAAGCTTGGGCGAACCAGATCGAATCCGAAGTCGCGCGCGGCGTTTACCGTGACCGCAGCCAGGCCGAACGTTTCACCCTCGGTGAGATCCTGACCCGCTACGGAAAGGAAATCTCTCCCCTCAAGAAAAGCGCCGACGCCGAGGCGAGCCGCATCGCCTTCCTGCTGCGCTACCCCATTGCGCAGACCCGCCTTTCCGACCTGCGCCCAAGCGACATCGCCGCCTTCCGTGACCTGCGTTTGCGGACAGTCACCGGCTCGACCGTGATCCGTGACCTGACACTGATCTCCCATGCGCTCAACATCGCGCGCAAGGAGTGGGGCATCGTCATGGAGAATCCTTGCAACCTGATCCGCCGCCCGAAGGAAAACAAGCCGCGCAAGCGGCGTCTATCCCCCAGGGAAGAAGAACGGCTGCTGGCCGAACTCGAATCCAGTCAGCGCACGCCTGACGGCACGTGGTTGCCCGGCGGTTGCCGCAATCCGTGGATGAAGCCGCTAGTGATCCTGGCCATCGAGACAGCGATGCGCCGCGGGGAGCTGTTGCAGCTCGAATGGGTGGACGTGTTCCTCGACGAGCGCTTCATGCGCCTGCACGACAGCAAGAACGGCCACGGCCGCGATGTGCCGCTGTCGTCGAGGGCCGTTGCCCTGCTTGAAGAACTTCCCCATAACCCGTCTGGCCGCGTGTTCCCGGTCAGCGGCGAGGCCTTGAAACAGTCCTTCACCCGCGCCGTCGAACGTGCGGAACTTGGCGACCTGCACTTTCACGACCTGCGCCACGAAGCCACCAGCCGCATTGCGCCGAAGCTCGGCAACGTGCTGGAGCTGTCGGCGGTGACGGGGCACATGTCGCTGCAGATGCTCAAGCGTTACTTCCACCCGATGGCCAGCGAGCTTGCCCGGAAGCTGGGGTAATCCAAAGGCTTGGCCGAAGAATCCAGTAAGAAGCCATAAGTCGTATCTTTCGCAAGCTGGACAATGTCCTGGAACTGTCGGCGGTGACGGGTCATCGCACGCTGGCGATGCTGAAACGCTACTACCACCCTCGCGCGAGCGAATTGGCGATCAAACTTGGCTAGCGCTCATGGGCGTGCAAGACGTTCTGTCCACTTCTCACTCGTGCAATGGATAGCAACGGGTGGCCGCTCTATCACCGGCTTGCCTTAATACATCACCCATCACATCAGACTTGAAACCGGATATGAAAGCGAAAAGAGACGGATATCGCCCGCGAATTTAACGGATCCGCTTTCGATCACCGTTCCGGCATCCCATCCAGATGCGAATGACCATGATGAGCAAACTAGAAAAACGCAAAAATGAAGCTGCACGCTATCCAGACAAGAAGTCCGAGGAAAGCCAGCATCAACAGTGCACGAATGAATTCACGCAAAACAAAGAGAAGACTGTATGTGCACAGTCCGACAAGCCAATACACAGCGTTCTTGATCCATACATGGTGAAGAAAGAACGGCATGTCATGGATCCATCCCCTGACCCCATATACTGCACCTGCCGTGCCGCACAAGATGACGCAAAAGATCACAAGGTTCGCGATGCTACGAGCCGGAACAGCTATGCCATTTGGGAACCGGCTATTGAGAACATCTGCAACAGCTTGGGCAGATCGCGCATCGGTATAACCCCGATTGTATTCGCCTGAGTAGCTTCTACTCATGGAGATGGCTCCTTTGGGAATTCCGACGGGCTCACACCGCGTTTGCTGCTGGAAGCACCTCCAAGGCCCCAGCCGCGTATCCATCTAAACAGGTTTCTTTACAAATGTCACTTATAGGACGTGTCCTTATATCGCGTGGCCGGATAGTGCGGGCACCCCTAGCATCCGGGCATGCCCAGACCGGCCAAGAAATCCGTCGACCCGCTGGAGCTTTTTGGCCAGCGCTTGGTTCAGTTAAGGAAGGCCAAGGCGTGGTCTCAGGAGCGCCTCGCCCTAGAAAGCGGGCTGGCCCGCAGTTATGTCGGTGGCATCGAACGCGGCCAGCGCAACATCGCGCTACTTAACATCTACCGCCTAGCCGAAGCACTGCGGGTTCCCCCCTCGGCCCTGCTGGAGGCGCCGCACTAATACTCCCCGCAGCCCGTCAGTTCTCGCCCCATACGGACAGCTGCAATTCGCAGGCCCATTGCAACGCCCTCGCATCGACCAGAGCGTGATGCCGCCTCGCGTTGGCTTCAACGTTTTCGCGAAAATACAACTCAATGCTCTGCATTACTTCAGCATCCTGTACGTGCAAAGGACTCCAGTTCGGCACCCCTATCAGGATGTGTTTTCCGAACCCGGATAGCGCAAGGCGAAAGAGCCGGAAGTCGATCATGGCATCTGCCACGACCTGTGGCGGCGAGGGAAATTGCTCTAGGAACGTCCTAAGACCCCGGGAAAAATCTTCATCGGGGACCGCGGTCTCGCCGCGATCGAGCAAGGGGTAGACCACTTTTGCCACGAACGATGAGGGGGCTGTCGGTAGCGGATCGCGTTCGGCGTAGAACTCGACCTTTTCACCGACAAGCGCGAGGCTCACCAACTCCCGCGTGGCGTCGTTTTGCCATTCGGTGTCAAGGAACAAGCGAGTCATTGCAACCAATCACCTACGCCTATCAACACGGGTTCCCTGTAGAAACGAGTTCCGCCTGCAGCCTCGACGGAACGCCAGATTCATCAGCTGCTTGCCTTCCGGATCAGCTCATTCGCAGTCGAGGAAAAGACGCGTCATCCGACCCTACCGCACCCCTCTTTCGTTGGGCAGGGAGGACTTTGAATCCTGCCCTTCCATAACACCCCCGCTAACGGGTATTCCGTATTCCGGCACAGTGAGCGTTAGGCTCCGGACATACTCTTGGCTGAACCAAGACAGCGCCTGAGAGGAGATCCTGCCTTCCCGAACATCGAGGCGATCCAATTCTCGCGTCTTGGCGTTTTGCCCCATCAATGCATCGAATTGGTCTTTGGCTTTCTTGTCTTTGCGTCGGCACATTTTTGAACGCCTTCGTGGTGCCCCTGGTCGGAATCGAACCGACGTGCTCACCCTTATCTGGGGCGTGCTTTCACCGGGTTATAAGGCCGGCGCTTTGACCAACGTAAGCTACAGGGGCGTGATCGTTGTCAGCGATCACGCGGTATTCGAACGGCCGTTCCGATATTCACAACCGGGGCCAATTCATCGTGGTAGCCGTCGATCGCTTCGGCGGCATCCGGTGGAATCGGACCCAAGCCGCAGGCACGCACCTCCTCCCAGGTCATCAAATCGCGGGGTTCGAAGCGAATCATTCGCGCGGTCAGTTGCGTGTCCTTTGACATGTCGGGCATCCAGAGTCAGCCGGGATGTCACGGATAGTAGGCCTATCACATCGCATCAACAAGCCTAGCATGTTAGGCTTCGAGGGCAATTCTTGAGCGGCCGAAATGTTAGGCAGGAGCGAGACCGGCCATGCCCCGCAAACAACACACGCTCCAAGAAATCGTCCAGATCCTTGTTGAAGGTTTAAGCGGCAAGAGAATCAAGCGAGAGGTATGCCGCCGCCATGGCATCACCGAACAAACCTTCTATCGCTGGCTGAAGAAATATCCGCGGGCCAAGGAAGCCCACGACGCCATCATCCGCAGCAACAAGACCGGCTCTTTGCACTTGCTGCAGGCGCTGTCCGGGGCACCGGATCCCCCAGAGAACTCTCAGGAGGATTGCGGTATCAGTAGTCCTTCCGAGGAGTCTGCAGATTCACCCACCTGGGAGCATTTCTTCCCCGAGGGCCGGGAAACGCCTGTCGAAGGAATACTCATGGTTCCGATTGTGGCTTATGACACGGCGTTCCGCGATCTTGGCCGAACAGTGAAGATCCATGGGCGACTACCGCGTGGAGAATTCGAGTTCGTCCAGGTCGCCCTTCCGAAAGATCTGCATCGATCACTGAAGGAAACTGTCGATGGCAGCCTCAACCAGGCATTGATTGGTTTGGTGCGCTATGCGCTGGATGCTCTGGATCGCGACCGACAAACCCTGCACTTGTTCGACGTCAGCCTGCCGAAGCCGCATCTACCCAGCAAAGAGCCGAAAGTGAAGATCCTGAAGAATCTCAAGCAACAGAAGTCGTAGTAAGCCCCCCAAACAACCTCTTGTTGCCCAGTGGGGGACGACTAAAAAATTTGGGCTCGATGTCAGCTAGCGACCCAAAGCTGACATTCATACCCGAACGTTACTGCTTGGCTAAGTTTCAGGTCGCCGCAGGTCGTGCACAGCTCCTGCTGCGTCCTTGCCAGCACGACGCGTGGTGGACACGTACGGCGTCGTTTGGCAGAGCGGTAAGGCCAGCGGCCGTCTGCACGCCTCCGGTGACCAACCACGCTTCGAAACAATGTTAAAACTGAGATCAAGACTTCGCATGGTTTGTTAGCAAACGATGACACACGATTGATTCATAAGAATGTGCTTCGACTAGCAAGATGGGCTGCTTTCACGAAACGGAATTGACGGGAATGCAAAGCCGGATGTCCGCTTGCAAGCCCCTGCGCCGTTTTCATGGGTGGGTACCTGAATCGGGAGTCGCCATGAAAACGGGCATGCCNTTGTTGGCTATGGTTCTAGCCACGAATTTCGCTTCAGCCGCACAGGCACAAGAAGCCGTAGCGCCGAGTCTTCCAACATTCACGGTCCTCCACAATTTCACGGGTTCCCCCGACGATGGTGCCGATCCTTCAGGTCCCCTCGTCCTTGCGAGTGATGGCAGTTACTACGGCCCTACTAATGCCGGTGGCGCATTCAATAAAGGCGCCATCTACAGGCGGTCTCCTGACGGTAACGTCTCCGTGGTCTACAGCTTCACTGGCGGCGTCGATGGTGGTCAGCCGACGGGCGCATTGGTGCTGGATGAGCAAGGAAACCTGTACGGCACTACCAGCTCGGGCGGCAATCCGGATTGTGGTGTCCAGGGTGGATGTGGTGTGGTCTTCAGGCTGGCGACGAATGGGATCCAAACCGTGCTGCATGCCTTTTCGGGCGGCGAAGGCGCTCTTCCGCAAAACGGCTTGATACGCGACGCGGCCGGCAATCTTTACGGCACCACCCAGGGCGGTGGCGACATGAGTTGCACGCAGACCATTCCCGGCTGTGGTGTGGCGTTCGAGCTGGCACCGGACGGCACTTACAACGTGTTGCACACCTTCTCCTTTACCCCCACAGGGGGTGACGGAGCATACCCAAGCGCACTCTTGCGGGACGGCGCGGGCAATCTTTATGGCACCGCCACATTGGGCACGGGCGCTAACGGCAACAGCGATGGGATCTTCAAGCTGGAACCTGACGGCACCTACACCATCCTGTTCACCTTCACCAATTACACGACCCAGGGCCGGAATCCAATTGGCGGTTTGGTAGGCGATCCAGCCGGCAATCTTTACGGAGTGACTTTCAACGGTGGCGCTAACAATCAAGGCGTGGCCTACAAACTAGCCCCGAACGGCACGTACACCGTGCTGTACACCTTCACCGGCGGCAGCGATGGCGGTAACCCGCAGTTCTCGCTCTATCGGAACCCGAGGACAGGTTTGCTTTACGGCACGGCATTCGAAGGTGGGGCATGGGGTTGTGGCACGGCGTTCGTACTTAGCCCGAGCCTCCGCAGGCAGAGGACGTTGTACAACTTTGGATGCTCCGACACGGCCTCGTTTCCCGTGTATCCCCTTATCAAAGGCCAAGGCCGCGAACTCGTCGGCGCCAGCTTGATCGGTACCGGGAACAGGGGAACGCTTTATCGCCTGGAGTTCGGGGGGCAATAGGTGCGTCCTTCGGACAACTGAACTGCATTGTCGGGGCCATGGGTCACGTCATGATCCAGACCCAGATGCTGTGCGCGACCTGTAGGGTGCCTCCATGGGCAACGCACCCGCTACCTACGCTCGATCGTCGGGAAACTGAGGCAGAGACTCGACGACGACGTGGCCTTGTCGCACTCGCACACGATCATGGATCGCCTCCACATCATGTCTTCGTATTTATGCTGACTCCGCCAGCAAAGCGGGATGCGCGGTCGCGGCTTCGGTTGTTCTAGGAGGCAAGGACGGTAGTTCGACCAGGCGCGAGGCATAGCGATCGAGGAATGCAGCCGCTTTGCGATCACCGGCGTGCGCTGCAGCCCGCAAGGCGTCGAGGTATTCGTCTGAGGTCATCAAAACGGCTCCGATTCAAGGAGGAGCCAGCAGCCGCATCCTGCGGCCCGCGCCTGGCACTAAGTGGCCTCAGGAACAGGGGTGAAGCCTGTGGCCCGGTGCCTCGATCACGTTGCTGGCAGAGTCAGAGTGCNCTCGGCCGCGACTGAGAGGCATCAGGCAAGGTGCCAAGGTCGGATAGGAAAAGTCCTAGTGGCGCCAGCCTGCCCCGTACCTGCCGCCCCCGTCGACGCGAGGTTTGGCACTTGCCTACGGGGCCGCGCGGGATGGGAACCCATCGTCGACGCTGCGCGTTGCTGGCAAGAAAGGGATGGCCTTATTGCTAGCGAGGCAATATCAGAAAGATCCGCGGTCATGAGTAAGTATTGTCTCTAGATAGAGCGAATTGGACCCTGCTCACTTAAGCGGCGCATTCCATCGATGGAAATCGTTTGTTGCGAAGCAGCCGATAGCTCCAGCCTATTGGGCCTTTCCATGGAGGGAGTTCCAATGCAGTTACGCTAACGCGCAGGGTGGGGGTGATGGATTGCGCGGATTCTTTCGACTTCGTGATTCCACCAAACGCGCACACCGGATCGGAGCGATGCAGTAGAGTGGGACTGGGAAGCCCCTACTGCCGATGCTAGAAGGCGACCGAACCAGTGCAGTCGAACTGTTGTCGCGCGATGGCCCGGAAACTGTGGTGCGTGATTCTTGGCGGGCTGGCGTTTGCAGCGCAGGCCATGCCGGCTACGACAGTCCTTGGTAAAACCGAGCCGGTCTACGTCGATTCCTACCGCAATTTCAGTATCGACCAAGGCCTGCCACAGGCCAGCGTCAATGCGTTGTTACAGGGACGCGATGGCTATCTCTGGATCGGCACCTATGGGGGGCTGGTCCGCTTCGACGGGGATTCGTTCAAGACTTTTCACGCGAGCCCTGGCGGGTTGGTCAGCAATCGCATTCTCTCCCTGTACGAGGATCGACACGGACGACTGTGGATCGGCACCGAGGGAGCTGGCATTGCACTGTACGACTCTGGCCGGTTCCGTTCGATTGATTACTGCGGCAGTGCTTGCCAAATCAATGTGATCCGCTCATCCGTTGATGGGCGCAAACTGTGGGTTGTGGGACCGCAAGGCGTAGCGGAATTCGATCCGGAAACATTGCGATACCGGATCCGCCATTCAATCTTCAACGCATTCGGAAATATCGTGCCGATGCCCGACGGNANCGTTTATGCGGCCGGTCCTCATGGATTTACCAGNATCGGGGCAGNTGGCACTCCAATCGACATCCCCCTTCCCGCAGGCAGCCGCCATGCCGTGATGGAGGGGCGTGGTCGCTATCTTTGGTTGGTCACCGACGCCAGGCGCCTAT
>JGI24770J26754_10001400_pt1 | contig 17182 bp, 19 predicted proteins | sample LakOneMetagenome_FD_26754 | JGI IMG/M metagenome (IMG submission 26754) | reverse complement strand
CTGCGACGGCACCGACGTGCTGATCGGCGGCATCATGGAGCACGTCGAACAGGCCGGCGTGCATTCGGGCGATTCGAGCTGCTCGCTGCCGCCGATCAGCCTGTCGCGCGAGATCCAGGACGAACTGCGCGAGCAGACGCGCAAGCTCGCGCATGCGCTGCAGGTCGTGGGATTGATGAACATCCAGTTCGCGATCCAGAACGGCACCGTATATGTGCTCGAGGTGAATCCGCGCGCGTCGCGCACGGTGCCTTTCGTCGGCAAGGCGACCGGCGTGCAGATCGCGAAGCTCGCCGCGCGCGTCATGACCGGGCGCAAGCTCCGCGACCTGGGCATGCTGGCCGAGCGGGTGCCGCCGTACTATTCGGTCAAGGAAGCGGTGTTCCCGTTCAACAAGTTTCCCGAGGCCGATCCGATCCTGGGCCCTGAGATGAAGTCCACCGGCGAAGTGATGGGCACGGGCCGCACGTTCGGCGAGGCCTACGCGAAAAGCCAGGCCGCGTCGGGCGTTGTGTTGCCGCGCAGCGGCGTTTGCCTGCTGAGCGTGCGTGAGCGCGACAAGGCGGGCGTCGTGCAGCTGGCGCAGAAACTGCGCGACCGTGGTTTCGAGCTGGTCGCGACCGCCGGCACCGCTGCGGCGCTGACCGCGGCTGGCATCGAATGCCGTCGGGCGAACAAGGTGCGCGAAGGGCGTCCGCATATCGTCGACATGATCAAGAACGACGAGATCGACCTGATCGTCAACACGACCGAAGGCAAGCAGGCGATCATGGAATCCAATTCGATTCGCCGCGAAGCCGTGCACAAGCGCGTCACGTACTACACGACGCTGGCTGCGGCGGTGGCGACCATCGAGGCCTTCGACCACATGGACGAAGTGTCGGTCAACAGCCTGCAGGACCTGCACCGGGAGCTTCGCGTATGAAGCGTTCGCCGATGACGCTGCGGGGCGCCGAGTTGCTGCGCGCCGAGCTGAAGCAGTTGAAGTCCGAGGCGCGCCCGAACGTCATCAAGGCGATCGCCGAGGCGCGCGCGCATGGCGACCTGTCCGAGAACGCCGAATACCACGCGGCGCGCGAACAGCAAGGCTTCATCGAAGGCCGCATCAAGGAAATCGAGGCGCGCCTGTCGACGGCCGAGGTGATCGACGTCGCGCAGATGGCGGCCAGCGATCGCGTCGTGTTCGGCGCGACCGTCGAGATCGAAGACCAGGATGAAGGGGTCGTGGTCATCTACCAGATCGTCGGCGAAGACGAGGCCGATATCCGCGCCGGCCGTATTTCGATCGGTTCGCCGATCGCGCGCGCGTTGATCGCCAAGCTCGTCGGCGATGTCGTCGAGGTGGCGGCCCCGGGCCGCACGCGCAGCTACGAAATCATCGCGGTGCGCTACACCTGAGCGTCCGGCAGCACCAGTTTCGGAATCGGTTCCGCCGCGCGGTACAGCACGGCCACATGGCCGATGCGCGTGACCAATGCGCATTCGGTGCGCGCCACCAGCGTGGCGAGTGCGGCATCGCGCCCGGCGCGGTCGGCCGCGCGAATGCGCACCTTGATGAGCTCATGATCGCGCAGCGCCTGGCGCGTTTCGGCCACGACGTTGTCCGTCAGCCCCTTGTTGCCCAGCATCACGACGGGTTTCAGCGCATGCGCCTTGCCGCGCAGGAACCGCAGCTGTTTTTCGGTCAGTGTAGCCATGGGCTGCATTATCCATGACGCGCCGCACCCTAAGCAGCAGTCGTTGGCTGGCCGGGCGCTTTTCCGACCCGTCCGTGAAGCGGGCCCGGGCCGACGGAACATGGTCCCACCGGCAAGGTCATAGCCAGCGATATCCTGCCAATGGGCCCCCTGTGCCTGTCGGAGCTCGCGCTGCAGATGGCCGGGTGGGTGTTGAAACCCGGCGGTGGCGCCCTGATCAAGGTCTTCCAGGGGCCGGATTCCAGGAGTTGACCGTATCCGACCGGCGACAGTTCAAGACTGTGCGCTTCATCAAGCCCGCGGCCTCGAGAGCGCAGAGCGACGAGATTGACTTGCTGGCGGGTGGCCTGCGATTGGTGTAGCGTGAACTGACTGGAGCCCTGCCTTGAACGATACCGTCAAAAATGTGCTGTTGTGGGCCGTGCTGGCGCTGGTCGTCGTCGCGGTCCTGACGAAGTTCATGCCGCCGACGACGAAGCCGGATGACATTCCGTATTCGACGTTCCTGACCGAGGTGCATGCCGGCAAGGTCGACAAGGTCGTGCTGCAGGGCGACGAGATCTACGGCGATCGGAAAGACAAGACCAAGTTCCAGGCTTACAACCCCGAGACCAACTACACGGCGCTGATCGGCGAGCTCAGCAAGGCCAATGTCGGCATCGAAGGCCGGCCGCCGCCGCAGCCGAGTTTCCTGACCCAGCTGCTGCTGTCGATGGCCCCGGCGCTGCTGCTGATCCTGGTGTTCGTGTACATGCTGCGCCAGATGCAGGGTGCCGGCGGCGGGCGCGGTGCGATGAGTTTCGGCAAGAGCCGCGCGCGGCTGCTGGGCGAAGACCAGGTCAACGTCACGTTCGCCGACGTTGCCGGCGTCGACGAGGCCAAGCAGGAAGTGGGCGAGATCGTCGACTTCCTCAAGGACCCGGGCAAGTTCCAGAAGCTCGGCGGCAAGATTCCGAAGGGCGTGCTGATGGTCGGCAACCCGGGCACCGGCAAGACGCTGCTGGCGCGCGCGATCGCCGGCGAGGCGAAGGTGCCGTTCTTCACGATTTCCGGTTCCGACTTCGTCGAGATGTTCGTCGGCGTCGGCGCCTCGCGCGTGCGCGACATGTTCGAGCAGGCGAAGAAGCACGCGCCCTGCATCCTGTTCATCGACGAGATCGACGCGGTCGGCCGCCATCGCGGCGCGGGCCTGGGCGGCGGCCACGATGAGCGCGAGCAGACACTGAACCAGTTGCTGGTCGAGATGGATGGTTTCGAAGGCAACGAGGGCATCATCGTCATCGCCGCGACCAACCGGCCGGATGTGCTCGACCCGGCGCTGCTGCGCCCGGGCCGTTTCGACCGCCAGGTGGTCGTGCCGCTGCCCGACGTGCGCGGCCGCGAGCAGATCCTGCGCGTGCACATGCGCCGCGTTCCGCTGGCCGACGACGTGCGACCGGCGCTGATTGCGCGCGGCACGCCGGGCTTCTCGGGCGCCGACCTGTCCAACCTCGTCAACGAGGCGGCGTTGTTCGCGGCGCGCGCCAACCTGAAGACGGTTTCGATGGAGCAGTTCGAGCGCGCCAAGGACAAGATCTACATGGGCGCCGAGCGCCGCTCGATGGTCATGAGCGACAAGGAAAAGAAGATGACCGCCTACCACGAGGCCGGTCATGCCATCGTCGGTTTCGTCGTGCCGGAACATGACCCGGTCTACAAGGTGACGATCATCCCGCGCGGCCGCGCGCTGGGACTCACCTGGTACCTGCCCGAGGGCGATCGTTACAGCACGAGCAAATTGCAGCTCCAGGGCCGCATCGCCTCGATGTTCGGCGGACGCATCGCCGAAGAACTGATCTTCGGCGCCGATGGCGTGACCACGGGCGCCACCAACGACATCGAACGCGCCACCGATCTCGCGCGCAGCATGGTCACGAAGTGGGGCCTGTCCGATCGCCTCGGGCCGCTGTCTTACGCGGAAGAAGAGGGCGAAGTGTTCCTCGGCCGCAGCATCACGCAGCACAAGTCGGTGTCCGACAAGACCGCCGACATCATCGACGAGGAAATCCGCCGCGTCATCGACGAGAACTACGCGCACGCGAAGCAGATCCTCGTGACGAACATGGACAAGCTCCATGCGATGGCCGAGGCGCTGGTCAAATACGAGACGATCGACGACACGCAGATCGCCGACATCATGGCCGGTCGCGTGCCAAAGCCCCCCGAGGGCTGGGATGAAACCGGCGGCGGTCCGGGCGGCAAGCCGGTGGCCGGCGATCCGCCGAAAGTGCCCAGCACGCCCCCGATCGGCACGCCCGCAGGCCAGCACTGAATAGTGCCTTGAGCCCGCGCGCACTGGCCTTGCGCCACGCCCGCGGCACGCTGAGCCTCGACGCGCCCGTGGTCATGGGCGTGCTCAATGTCACGCCGGATTCCTTCAGCGATGGCGGGCGCTACCTCGATCCGGCGCGCGCGCTCGAGCATGCGCTGGCGATGCGGGCCGATGGTGCCTCGATCATCGACGTCGGCGGTGAATCCACGCGCCCGGGCGCGCCATCGGTGCCGCTCGAGGAAGAACTGCGGCGGGTGCTGCCCATCGTGCGCGCGATTGCCCGTGACAATGCCGCGCTCGTGTCCGTCGACACCAGCCGCCCGGAGGTGATCGAGCAATCGCTCGCCGAAGGCGCGGCCATGGTCAACGACGTGCGGGCGCTGCAGGCGCCGGGCGCGCTGGCAGCGGCGGCGCGCGGATCCGCGGCGATCTGCCTGATGCACATGAAGGGNGAGCCCGCGACGATGCAGCAGTCGGTGCACTATGGCCCGGCCGGCGTCGTCGCCGAAGTGCGTGACATGCTGGCCGCGCGCCTCGCCGCCTGCCGGGCCGCCGGCATCGATGAAGAGCGCCTGTGCGTCGATCCCGGGTTTGGCTTTGGCAAGCTCGTCCACCACAACCTGGCACTGCTCGAAGGCCTCGACCAGCTGGGCCCGCTGGGGCGACCGGTACTGGTCGGCCTTTCACGCAAGTCGATGCTGAAAACGCTGACGGGTCGCGACAGCGGCGATCGGTTGGCGGGTAGTATTGCGCTGGCGACGGTCGCCGTGCTCAAGGGCGCCGCGATCATCCGGGCGCACGATGTCGCGGCGACGGTCGACGCCGTGCGCGTCGCGGATGCGTTGCGGGCGGGCGCGAAGACCGATGAAGTGAGGTAGAGCGGTGGGCAGAGTCTATTTCGGAACGGATGGCATCCGCGGGCGCGTCGGCGAGCATCCGATGACGGTCGATTTCGCGCTGCGGCTCGCGAGCGCCGCCGGCAGCGTATTGGCGCCGCAGGGTGGCGGCGTGCTCATCGGCAAGGACACGCGGCTCTCCGGCTACATGTTCGAGGCCGCGCTCGAGGCCGGATTCGTCGCCGCCGGCGTCAATGTGCTGATGATGGGCCCGTTGCCGACGCCGGGCATCGCCTACATGACGCGCCGACTGAAATGCAATTTCGGCGTCGTCATCAGCGCCTCGCACAACCTGTTCGAAGACAACGGCATCAAGTTCTTCGACAGCAGCGGCGGCAAGCTCTCCGACGAACTCGAGGAGCAGATCGAGGCCCAGCTCGAGGTGCCGCTCGTGACGCGCTCCTCGGGCGAACTCGGTCGCGCCCGCCGCGTCGACAACACGCGCGTCATGTACCAGGAGTTCGTGCGCGGCACGCTGCCGGAAGGCGCCGACCTCTCCGGCATGAAGATCGTCGTCGACTGCGCCAATGGCGCCGCGTACAAGGTCGCGCCGCGCACGCTGGCCGACCTCGGCGCCGATATCGTGCCGATCGGTTCTTCGCCCAATGGGCGCAACATCAACGTCGGCTGCGGTTCGACGGCGCCGGAACTGCTGCAGCTCACCGTGCCCGGCGTCAACGCCCAGGCCGGCATTGCGCTCGATGGCGACGGGGATCGCGTGCTGATGGTCGATCACCTCGGCCGTGTCGTCGATGGCGACCAGCTGCTCTACATCATCGCCTGCGCGCGGCAGGCCAAGGGCATGTTGAAGGGCCCGGTGGTCGGCACGCTGATGAGCAACCTTGGCCTCGAACTTGCGCTGCGCGAGCGCGGCATTGCCTTCGAGCGGGCGGCGGTCGGCGACCGCTACGTGCTGGCGCGCCTGCGCGAAACGGGTGGCGTCATTGGCGGCGAGACCTCCGGACATATCCTGTGCCTCGACTGCACGACGACCGGCGACGGACTGGTCAGCGCCCTGCAGGTGCTGGCGGTCATGCGGGAATCGGGCAAGACGCTGGCTGAACTGGCCGCCGGGATGGCCCGATTCCCGCAGGTCATGCTGAACGTGCGGGTATCCCAGCGCTTCGACCCGGGCAGCGTGCCGGCCGTGCGCGCCCTGCAGGAAAAGCTGGAAAAGCAGCTCGGCAACCGCGGCCGAATCGTGCTGCGCGCATCGGGCACCGAACCGTTGATCCGCGTCATGGTGGAGGCCCAGGAAGAAGGGCTGGCGCGGGGCTGTGCCGAGCAGCTGGCCGAGGCCGTTCGCGCCGTCCAGGGCTGAATTAGACGCATTCGAACCGGCGGAGCGCGCGCATTGCGCCCCGGGGCACGCATGGCTATGATCGCGCGCCTTTTGACGCCCCACGGGGACCCACTCCCGCCCATGCGACGCAAGATAGTAGCCGGCAACTGGAAGATGAACGGATCGCGCGCCGAGAACGCGCCGCTGATCGAAGCCATCGTTGCCGCCGCGACCGACGAGAAGGTGACCTGCCTCATCTGTCCGCCCTTCGTCTACCTGCACGACGCCTGGCGGGCGTTGCGCGGCGGTGCGGTTGCGCTCGGTGCGCAGGATGTCTGCGCCGAGGCGGCGGGTGCCTACACCGGCGAGATTTCGGCCGCGATGCTGGTCGACGTCGGATGCCAGTACACGCTGGTCGGCCACTCGGAGCGCCGCGCGTTGTACGGCGACACCAATGCGCTGGTCGCGCGAAAGTTCGCGGCTGCCCGCAGTGGCGGACTGATCCCGATCCTGTGCGTCGGTGAACAGCTCGCGGAGCGTGAAGCCGGGCGCACCAACGAAATCGTCGGTGCACAACTCGATGCGGTGCTGCAGCTGTCCGGCGTCGCGACGCTCGCGGACGCGGTCATCGCATACGAACCGGTCTGGGCCATCGGCACGGGCCGCACCGCGACGCCCGACCAGGCGCAGGCAGTGCACGCATTCATCCGCCAGCGCGTGGCGGGTCAGGATGCTAAAATCGCATCCGGCCTGCGCATCCTGTATGGCGGCAGCGTCAAGGCGGGCAATGCCCGCGACATTTTTGCGATGCCCGATGTCGACGGCGGCCTGATCGGCGGCGCCTCGCTCAAGGCGGAAGAGTTTCTGGCCATCTTTGCCGCGGCCGTGGGCCTCGGCGTGGGTTGATCCATATGCTTCACACGATCCTGATTAGCATTGATTTCTTCACGATGATCAGCCTGATTGCGCTGGTGCTGCTGCAACGGGGCAAGGGTGCCGAAGCGGGCGCGGGCTTTGGCGCGGGCGCATCCGGCACGGTCTTCGGTGCGCGCGGCGCGGGCACGGCGCTGTCGCGGGCGACCGCGATCCTCGCGGCGATCTTCATGATCACGAGCCTGGCGCTGACCTACGTCGGTGCACGCACCGTGGCGCCGGCAAACAGCGTGCTCGATCGCATGTCGCAGCAGTCGACGCCAGCCAGCCCTGCGCCGACCGTTCCTGCGCCGACGGTTCCTGCGCCGACCGGTTCCGCGCCCGCGACGTCGGCGCCGGCGAGCCCGGCGCCGGCCGCTCCGGCGAACTGATCCAGACTTGGCCGACGTGGTGGAACTGGTAGACACACTAGCTTGAGGGGCTAGCGCCGCAAGGTGTGGGAGTTCGAATCTCCCCGTCGGCACCAATTCTCTAATAGAATTGACGCGGCAATCAGGGGCGGCCAGGAAACTGTCCGCCCTTTTTGACAACAGGGGAACGAGTCGATGCTCGAAAACTACCTGCCGGTGCTGCTGTTCCTGGCGCTGGCCACGCTGCTGGCTGCATTGTTGCTCGGAGCCGGCGCGGTGCTCGGTCGACTCGGTGTCCGCAAGCGCGGGGACGCCGACAAGCTCTCCGCCTATGAGTGCGGCTTCGACGCCTTCGAAGACTCGCGCGCCCGCTTCGACGTGCGCTACTACCTGGTCGCCATCCTCTTCATCGTGTTCGACCTCGAGATCGCCTTCCTGTTTCCGTGGGCCGTGTCGCTCAGTTCGACCGGACGCTTCGGACTGGGCGTGATGGGCATCTTCCTGGGCGTACTCGTGGTCGGATTCATCTACGAATGGAAGAAGGGGGCGCTGGAATGGGACTAGCCGTCGATACCGGCCCTTCGCTGGTTCCGGTCGACAGCGCGGAAAGCTACGCGCAGCGTGGCTTCATGACCACGCGCCTCGACGACCTCGTCAGCTGGGCGCGCACCGGGTCGCTGTGGCCGATGACCTTCGGCCTGGCCTGCTGCGCGGTCGAGATGATGCACGCCGGNGCATCGCGCTATGACCTCGACCGGTTTGGCGTCGTGTTCCGTCCGAGCCCGCGTCAGTCCGACGTCATGATCGTGGCCGGAACGCTGGTCAACAAGATGGCCCCGGCGCTGCGCCGCGTGTACGACCAGATGCCCGAGCCGCGCTGGGTGATTTCGATGGGTTCCTGCGCCAACGGCGGCGGCTACTATCACTATTCCTATGCAGTGGTGCGCGGCTGCGATCGCATCGTCCCGGTCGATGTCTACGTGCCGGGCTGTCCGCCGACGGCCGAGGCGCTGCTGTACGGCATCATCCAGCTGCAGCGCAAGATCGACCGCCACGGCGGCGCGGCGACGGCGGCTTAAGTGGCGACGGCGAGCGACACACTGGCGAGCGAGCTGCGCACGGTGTTTGGCGAGCGGCTCGCGCTGCACGTGTCGGGTGCCGATGAGATCACCGCCGAAGTGGCGAGCGGCGACCTGCTCGGCGTCGCACGGCTGTTGCGCGACGACCCGGGCCTCCAGTTTGGCATGCTGATCGATGTCGCCGGCCTCGATTACCTCGACTACGGCCGCGTCGAGTGGCGCACCGTGCAGGCGACAGCCTCGGGGTTCAGCCGCGGCGTCAACCGCGCCGCCCCGCACACGCTGCGCGGCGATCGCCGCTATGCCGTCGCCTACCAGTTGCTCTCGCTGACGCACAATCGCCGCCTGCGCCTGCGTTGCTGGTGCGAAGAACTCGAGGGTGGCGAGGAGCCGACGGTCGATTCCGTGACGGATGTGTGGGCGAGCGCCGCGTGGTTCGAGCGCGAGGCCTTCGATCTTTACGGCATCCTTTTCAGGAACCACCCGGATTTGCGGCGCTTGCTCACGGATTACGGATTCGTCGGCCACCCGTTCCGCAAGGATTTCCCGCTGATCGGCAATGTCGAGGTGCGCTACGACCCCGCGCAGAAGCGCGTCGTCTACGAACCGGTGTCGATCGAGCCGCGCACGCTGGTGCCGCGCGTGATCCGGCATGACAACCGCTACGATCCGGCGCTGCTCAACAAGCCGGCCACCGGCACGTCTCCCGCGGGAGGCGCCAGTGGCTGAGATCCGCAACCTCACGATGAACTTCGGGCCGCAGCATCCGGCCGCGCACGGCGTGCTGCGCCTGGTGCTCGAGATGGACGGCGAGGTCATCCAGAAGGCCGATCCGCACATCGGCCTGCTGCACCGTGGCACGGAAAAACTGGCCGAGTCGAAGCCCTTCAACCAGTCGATCGGCTACATGGACCGGCTTGACTACGTGTCGATGATGTGCAACGAGCACGCCTACGTGCTCGCGATCGAGAACCTGCTCGGCATCGCGCCGCCGCTGCGCGCGCAGTACATCCGCGTCATGTTCGACGAGATCACGCGCATCCTCAATCACCTGATGTGGCTGGGTGCGCACGGCCTCGACATCGGCGCGATGACGGTGTTCCTGTTCTGCTTCCGCGAGCGCGAAGACCTGATGGACTGCTACGAGGCGGTGTCGGGCACGCGCATGCACGCCACGTACTACCGCCCGGGCGGCGTGCATCGCGACCTGCCGGAGGCGATGCCGCGCTACCGCGCATCGCGCTGGCGTTCCGAGGCCGACGCCACGCGGCTCAACGAGGCGCGTGCCGGTTCGCTGCTCGATTTCATCGAGGATTTCACGCGCCGCTTCCCGGCCTGCGTCGACGAATACGAAACGCTGCTGACCGACAACCGCATCTGGAAGCAGCGCACGGTGAACATCGGCGTCGTGCCGCCCGAGCGCGCGATCCAGCTCGGTTTCACCGGCCCGATGTTGCGAGGGTCGGGCGTCGAATGGGACCTGCGCAAGAAGCAGCCCTACGAAGCCTACGGCGCGATGGATTTCGACATCCCGGTCGGCAGGAACGGCGACTGCTACGACCGTTACCTGGTGCGAGTCGCCGAAATGCGCGAATCGAACCGCATCATCCAGCAGTGCGTTGCCTGGCTGCGTGCGAATCCCGGCCCGGTGATGATCGACGATCGCAAGGTGCGGGCGCCGCGCCGTGAAGAGATGAAGGGCGACATGGAATCGCTGATCCATCACTTCAAGTTCATGACCGAGGGCTATTGCGTGCCGGAAGGCGAGACCTATGCCGCGGTCGAGGCGCCGAAGGGAGAGTTCGGCGTGTATCTCGTTTCAGACGGCGCAAACAAGCCGTATCGGCTGAAGTGCCGCGCGCCGGGCTTCGCGCACCTCGCCGCGCTCAGCGAGATGGTCACCGGCCACATGCTGGCGGATGTCGTCGCGGTGATCGGCACGCAAGACATCGTCTTCGGGGAGATCGATCGCTGATGAGCGCCACCGACGGCACGAAGAGTCCGACCCCGCCACCGGCCACGCTGTCGGAGCATACGCGCGCCGAGATCGATCATTGGGTCGCGCGTTTTCCGCCCGGGCGCCAGCGCTCGGCGGTGATCTCGGCGCTGCGCGCCGCGCAGGAGCAGAACCAGGGGCACCTGACCGCGCCGCTGATGGACGCCGTCGCCGCCTACCTGAAGCTGCCGCCGATCCAGGTGTATGAGGTCGCGACGTTCTATTCGATGTTCGAGACGCATCCCTGCGGCCGGCACCATGTCAGCGTGTGCACGAATATTTCCTGCATGCTGCGCGGCGGCCAGGAGCTGCTCGCGCATGTCGAGCAGCACCTGGGCATCAAGGTCGGCGAGAGCACGCCCGATGGCCGCATTTTCCTGAAGCAGGAAGAAGAGTGCCTGGCCGCCTGCACCGGCGCGCCGATGATGATGGTCGATCACGTGTACCACGAACACCTGACGAACGATGCGGTCGATCGCATCCTCGACGAGCTGAAGTAGGAATCGCGCATGGCGAATTGGGAGGACAAGCGGAATATGGTTTGCCTCGAGCCGATCAAGCTCGAGCGATCGTGGACGCTTGCGACCTACCAGGGCATTGGCGGCTACGAGGCGTGGAAGAAGATCCTGGCCGAGAAGACGCCGCGCGAGGCGATCATCGATGCGGTGAAGGCCTCGGGCATCCGCGGGCGCGGCGGCGCCGCGTTCCCGATGGGCGTGAAGTGGAGCTTTATGCCGCGCAACGCACCGATGCAGAAATACCTGGTCTGCAATTCCGACGAGAGCGAGCCCGGCACCTGCCACGATCGTGACATCCTGCGCTTCAACCCGCACGCGCTGGTCGAGGGCATGGCGATCGGCGGCTACGCGATGAACGCGACGGTGGGCTACAACTATATTCGCGGTGAATTCCTCGGCGAGCCGGTGCCGCGCTTCGAAGCGGCGGTGAAGGAGGCCTACGACGCCGGGCTCCTCGGCAAGAACATCATGGGTTCGGGCGTCGATTTCGACCTGCATACCTTCGTCGGCGCGGGCGCCTACATCTGTGGCGAAGAGACCGCGTTGCTCGATTCGCTGGAAGGCAAGCAGGGCAAGCCGCGCTTCAAGCCGCCGTTTCCAGCCGCGTTTGGCCTCTACGGCGCGCCGACGACGATCAACAACTGCCAGAGCATCGCATCGGTCCCGACGATCCTGCGCAAGGGGCCGCAATGGTTCGCCGCGCTCGGGCCGGCGAACTCCGGCGGCACGAATATTTTTTCGGTCTCGGGCCACGTTGAGAAGCCTGGCAACTTCGAAGTGCCGCTCGGCATACCGTTCGCCGACCTGCTCGAGATGGCCGGCGGCATCTGGAAATCGCGCAAGATCAAGGCCGTGATTCCCGGCGGTTCGTCGGTGCCCGTCGTGCCGGGCGAGACGATGATGAAGGTCAACATGGACTACGACTCGCTGAAGGCGATCGGGTCGAGCGTCGGCTCCGCAGCCGTCATCGTCATGGACGAAACCACCTGCATGGTGCGCACGCTCGAACGCCTGTCGCGCTTCTACATGTCCGAATCCTGCGGCCAGTGCACGCCCTGCCGCGAGGGCACCGGCTGGCTGACGCGCACGCTGCGGCGAATCATCGCGGGCCAGGCGACCCGTGAGCATCTCGGTTTGCTGCTTGATGTGGCCAACCGCATCGAAGGCCACACGATCTGCGCACTGGGTGACGCGGCCGCGTGGCCGGTGCAGAGCTTCCTGAAGCACTACCGCCACGAGTTCGAGTTCATGATCGACCACGGCGGGCGCAGCATCGTNGCGCCCGATGCGCCGCCGGGCGCGCAGGTGGCGGCATGAGCGCCGAGTTCGTCAACGTCGAGGTGAACGGCGTCGCGGTCAAGGCGCCGAAGGGCGAGATGATCATCCGCGTCACCGACGCGAACGGCGCCTACATCCCGCGCTTCTGCTACCACGACAAGCTGCCGATCGCGGCGAACTGCCGCATGTGCCTGGTCGAGGTCGAGAAGGCGCCGAAACCGCTGCCGGCCTGCGCGACGCCGGTCGCGGAAGGCATGAAGATCTTCACGCGCTCGCCGAAGGCGATCGCGGCGCAGAAGGCGACGATGGAGTTCCTGCTGATCAACCATCCGCTCGACTGCCCGATCTGCGACCAGGGCGGGGAGTGCGAACTGCAGGACCTCGCCGTCGGCTTCGGCCGCGACATCTCGCGCTACAACGAGCGCAAGCGCGTCGTGAAGGACCTGAGCCTGGGGCCGCTCGTGTCGACCGACATGACCCGCTGCATCCACTGCACGCGTTGCGTGCGTTTCGGGCAAGACGTGGCCGGCATCCAGGAACTGGGCACGACAGGCCGTGGCGAGAACATGCAGATCGGCACGTACATCGAACACAGCGTCAACCATGAGCTGTCGGGCAACATCATCGACCTGTGCCCGGTCGGCGCACTGAACAGCAAGCCGTTCCGCTTCCATGCCCGCGCCTGGGAGATGACGCAGCATCCGCTGGTGTCGCCGCACGACGGGTTCGGCAGCCAGCTCTACGGGCACGTGCTGCGCGGCAAGCTGATGCGCGTCGTGCCGCAGCCCTGCGAAGAGATCAATGAGACCTGGATCAGCGATCGCGACCGCTTCGGCTACGAAGGGCTCGATGCCCCCGATCGGCTCACGGTGCCGCGCGTGCGCGCCAGCAATGGCCAGTGGCAAGATTCCGACTGGGATACCGCGCTGGGCCTGATGGTCGCCGGACTCAAGGGGGCGGGCGCATCGACGGGTTTCCTGGCGAGTCCGTCGAGCACGATCGAAGAGCTCCACCTGTTCGCGCGCCTCGCCGAAGGGCTCGGCAGCGCCAACATCGATCATCGCCTGCGCCAGCGTGATTTCCGCGACCAGGGCGCAGACGCGCTGTCGCCGGGATTGGGGCTGCCGATCGCCGGTGTCGAGGCCCTCGATTCGATCCTGATCGTCGCATCGAACCTGCGCGCCGAGCTGCCGATGCTGGCGCATCGCGTGCGCAAGGCGGCGCGCCGGGGCGCGGCCGTGAGCTTCATCAACCCGCAGCGCTACGAATACCTGTTCCCGGTGGCCAATTCGCTCGTCGCGAAACCTTCGGAGTTGCGGCGCGAACTCGCCGCCGTGCTGCGCGCGGCACTCGACGCCGCCGGCGCGACGCCGTCGTCCGCGGTCGCGCCGTTGCTCGAGGGCGTGCAGGTGGGCGATGCGCACAAGTCCATCGCGGCCTCGCTCGGCAAGGATCGCAAGGCCATCTGGCTCGGTGCGCTGGCGATGCGTCATTCAGCGTATGCCGAGATCCGGTTCCTGGCGCGCGAACTCGCGCGCGTGACCGGCGCCAGCCTCGGCGAGCTGGCCGAAGGTGCGAACGCCGCGGGCGCGTTCCTGGCCGGTTGCGTACCGCATCGGCAGGCGGCCGGCGTCGTGCGCAAGTCGTACGGGCGCGATGCCCGCCAGATGCTCGATGAAGCGCTGTCCGGCTACCTGCTGCTCGGCACCGAGCCCTGGGCCGATGGATTGCAACCGCGCGCGCAGGCGACGCTGGAGGGCGCGCAGTTCGTCGGCGCCATCACGTCATTCGCCTCGCCGGCGATGCTGCAGGTGGCGCACGTGCTGCTGCCGGCTGCCGCGTTTGCCGAGACGTCGGGCACGTACGTCAACCTGGAAGGCCGCTGGCAGAGCTTCGCCGGCGCCGCGCGTCCGCCGGGCAGTGCGCGACCGGCCTGGAAGATCCTGCGCGTGCTGGGCAATCTCCTCGACCTGCCGACGTTCGATTACCAGTCGTCCGAGCATATCCGCGACGAGCTGCGTGCCGTCGTCGATCGCACGCCCAAGCTGGGCTACGACAGCGCCTTCGCGCCGTCGGCTGCCGCGGCCGTTGAACCGTTGCGCGACGTGCCGATGTACCGCATCGATCCGCTGCTGCGTCGCGCCGCCTCGCTGCAGGAAACGAAGACGGGCCAGGCCGCCGCGCAGGAGTTCGCCTCGTGAACGCCGGCGGCAACTGGTTCTCCACGCATTGGAATGCGCTGCCCGGGTTCGTGCACTCGACCCTGTTCATCATCGCGCTGTCGATCGTACTGATCGTGAGCGTTGCCTACCTGACGCTGATGGAACGCAAGGTCATCGGCTGGATGCAGATGCGCCGCGGCCCGAATCGCGTGCGCCTGTTCGGCATCCCGAACACCGAGTACCTCGGCCAGCCTTTCGCCGACGTCGTGAAGCTGCTGATCAAGGAAGTCATCACGCCGGCACGCTCGAACCCGGTGCTGTTCCGGCTCGCGCCGGCGATCACGCTGATTCCGGCGTTCGCGGCCTGGGCGGTGATTCCGGTCGCGCCGGGCTTTGCGATCGCCGACGTCAACGCCGGGCTGATCTATCTGCTCGCGCTGACCTCGATGGGCGTGTACGGCGTGATCCTCGCCGGCTGGGCCTCCAACTCGAAGTACGCCTTCCTCGGCGCGATGCGCTCGGCGGCGCAGATCGTCGCCTACGAAATCGCGATGGGTTTCGCGCTGGTCGGCGTGCTGATGGCGGCGGGGAGCCTCAACCTCGGCGTCATCGTCGAGCACCAGCGCGGCGCGCCATTCCATTGGAACCTGATCTGGCTGTTTCCGTTGTTCCTCGTTTATTTCATCTCCGGCGTCGCCGAGACCAACCGCGCGCCTTTCGACGTCGCGGAAGGCGAGTCCGAAATTGTCGCCGGCTTTCACGTTGAGTACAGCGGAATTGGCTTCGCGCTGTTCTTCCTCGCCGAGTACGCGAACATGATCCTGATTGCGGCGCTGACCGCGATCTTCTTCCTCGGCGGTTGGCTGAGCCCGTTCGACGGTTACCTCGCCGCCGNCAGTGTNTTGCGGCACCTTCCGGTTCCCTATCTTGGTGCGGGCCTCGGACTGCTGCTGGGCGACGGCCTGCACTGGCTGCTCCTGAAGATCCTCGCGCTGCTGTTCGTGTTCCTGTGGCTGCGCGCCACGTTCCCGCGCTACCGCTACGACCAGATCATGCGCCTGGGTTGGAAGGTGCTGATTCCGATCACGATCGTCTGGATCGTCGTCGAGGGTGCGCTCGCCTGGTTCCACGTCGGCCCGTGGCGCGTTTGAGGACAACCGCATGAGCATCACGAGTACGATCAAGACCTTCACGCTGTGGGAGATGCTCAAGGGCCTCTCGGTCACGGCGCGCTCGCTGTTCCGGCGCAAGGTCACGGTCAACTACCCGGAAGAGAAGACCCCGCAGTCCGTGCGTTTCCGGGGTCTACATGCGCTGAGACGATATCCAAACGGAGAGGAGCGCTGCATCGCCTGCAAGCTGTGCGAAGCGGTCTGCCCGGCGCTCGCGATCACGATCGACTCCGACGTATCGGCCGACGGCACGCGCCGCACGACGCGCTACGACATCGACCTGTTCAAGTGCATCTACTGCGGATTCTGCGAGGAAGCCTGCCCGGTCGATGCGATCGTCGAGACGCGCATCCATGAGTACCACATGGAGCATCGCGGCGAGAACATCATGACGAAAGACAAGCTGCTGGCCGTCGGCGATCGCTACGAAGCGATGATCGCCGCCGACAAGGCAGCCGACGCGCGGTACCGGTAGCGCGGGCGAGGGGAGAGGCACCACATGCTGGTCACGATCCTGTTCTACGCGTTTGCGACGATCCTCGTCGCGGCCGGTGTTGGCGTGATCACTTCGCGCAACCCGGTGCACGCGGCACTGAGCCTGGTGCTGTGTTTCCTCACCAGCGCGGTGCTGTGGATGCTGATCGAGGCCGAGTTCCTCGCCATCGTGCTGGTGCTCGTCTACGTCGGCGCGGTCATGGTGCTGTTCCTGTTCGTCGTCATGATGCTCGACATCAAGGTCGAGGAACTGAAGGCGGGATTCACGCGCTATGCCTGGCTCGGCTGGCTGGTGACNGGGCTTGTCATCGCCGAGNTCGNCGGCGTGGTCTACCAGCGCCGCCTGGGCCTCGATGTGACGCGCGGCGCGGCGCCGCTGCCGGCGAACTACAGCAACGCCACCGAACTGGGCACGGCGCTCTTCACGCGCTATGCCTATGCCATCGAGCTGGCGGCGGTGCTGCTGCTGGTCGCGATCATCGCCGCGATCTCGCTGACGCTGCGGCATCGCAAAGGCCTGAAGGTGCAGGACATCAACGCGCAGGTCGCGGTGCGCGCCGAAGACCGCCTGCGCATGGTCAAGATGAAGGCGGAGCCGCGGGCGACGGAGGCCAAGCCATGATTACGCTCGGACACATGCTGACGCTCTCGGCCGTGCTGTTCGCGCTGTCGGTGGCGGGCATCTTCATCAACCGCCGCAACGTGCTGCTGTTGCTGATGTGCATCGAGCTGCTGCTGTTGTCCGCGAATTTCAACTTCGTCGCGTTCTCCCGCTACCTCGGCAACGTCGACGGGCAGGTGTTCGTGTTCTTCATTCTCACGGTGGCCGCGGCCGAGTCGGCCATCGGCCTCGCGATCCTCGTCGTGCTGTTCCGCGAACGCCGCAGCATCAACGTCGAAGACCTGAACACGCTGCGCGGATGACCATGAACCCGAACCTGCTGCTCGCGATTCCGATGCTGCCGCTGGCGGCGGCCTTGCTGGCCGGCCTCGGCGGCCGGCTGATCGGCCGC